>Ga0190311_1000142_pt1 | contig 26161 bp, 22 predicted proteins | sample 48700789_MG_FD_165037 | JGI IMG/M metagenome (GOLD analysis project Ga0190311, IMG submission 165037) | Hydrothermal vent sediment bacterial communities from Southern Trench, Guaymas Basin, Mexico - 4870-07-8-9_MG | ecosystem: Environmental > Aquatic > Marine > Hydrothermal vents > Sediment ...
ACTTTTATGGGTGGAAATCCTATGATGGGTTATGTTGATATGAAAATAACCGTTTGTATGGGATGGAGATCTGATACCGGCAATATTGAAAAAGCAATCGGGGATACTTTGGAAAAATGTAAAATTATCCAAAACGACAGATATATCCGGAACATATATTTTGAAAGACATTATCATCCTATATCTACAAAGAACAAGAAATATTATGATCTTCTTATAATTGAGCTTACACATGTGCCGGAAAAAGATATGGAACAAATAGAACTTGAAAAAACTACTGATATGTTAGGAGTAGGATATGACGTGGCAGGAAGCAATAAAAAGAAGCCCTGAGGATACTGCGGTACTGCATCGAGGTAACTATGTTTACTTGAGATACCCGAATGGATCAACGTTTCATGCTTATGCAAAGACTTACCGAATTATAGAGAAGTGTCATTCATCAGTAGATGGAAACTGGGAGCCTCTCTATGATAAAGTTACGGCTGTCCTGGGGCTTTGATATCCAAAACATATGTATCCCCGATTGTCTCTTTCCCATTATTCAGCTTCACATAGGCCCAAAAACGCCATTCTCCGGCCTTGTATAGATCATTTGGTGATTGGATATCATAAGTAATGTAACCGTCTGTAGCAGGGCTGGGAATTGTACCTGGGAAGGAACCTAAGACACCATCTGGATCGAAGTATCGAATCTCAGCCGTACTTACATCTGATAAATCCGCTGTTGTTACACAACGTAAAGTTAAAGCCGTATCGTTTACATGAACATCTGCCATTTTAATCCCCCGATAAATCCGTAATAAGATCTGCAACAAAAGAAATTTCAGAAGGTAAATCTTTCTGATATTCAATCTCTGTTTCAAGATCTATTTCATATTCGATTGTGGTTATAATATCCTGTGTCATATCTCTGTAAAAATCTCCTTTATAAAATTGATTGTGGAATACAAATTCTTTATAGGAGGAAAGGACTTAAATGCTGTGCCACATGCAACAATCAATCTATCCCACGCGTCACCTATTGATCCAGAAAGCCGGTTCCACGCATCCCCGGACGTACCGCACATTCTTGTATAAGCATCACCGGAATCTCCCGGCAAATACGAATAAGCATCACTCATCTTTCATAACTCCATACATCATTCTCAATATTCATGAGTTTATTGTGTTCCTCTGTTGTTAAAGTTTTTATATCTTGTATTTTATCTGTTTCTATTTTAATAGGATTTAATTTGTTTTGTGCTTCTCCCATGCTTCCCGGCTGATTATTCGCTGACAACTGTTCTGCCCATACAGCACTTGCCGTCATGACAACGGTTAGCGGTGGGAAGATGGGTAATCCGTTATATATAAGATCTAACCCCCCTAAATCTAACGGTGTTTTATATGCCACATATAAATCATCAAAATATACAGAACCATCGGTATTTAAAGAAGATAGTTGAGTTGTTATAGCATCAGTTTCAATCGATAGTTTTATTTTAAGTTGTCCTGATTGTATCGGTGTCCCACTTACTACAAGTAATTGTCAATCAGTTATAGTTATATCCGCCTCACACTCTGTCGATACCCCGGATACTCCTAATCCACTAATAGACAATTTAGGAGGTTTGTGAATTCCTATCGCATAATTGAGTGAATTTATTTTGCAGAATATTGAAATTGTAATGGGTTCATCAGGAACACCAATAGGAATTGTAAATTCTAAACAATGTTCTACTCCTGCAAAATAAGAGTTTAACCTCCATGATTTTTTCCCTACCCCCGTAGTATGCGCTGTTGTATCTTCTAACCCTTCTCCACAAGACTCAATATATCCATTTGTATACCATGCCTTAGATTGTCCAACTGCTTCATTATAATCTTCAAATTTAATCTCTGTTCCCGGATTCCATGCACTCCTATAATTTGCCCCACCTTCACTCACTACGCCACCTGTAAAATCTACTCCAAGTCTAATATTCTTAAATACATGAGTTGAACCTGCATCATTCTGCTGATTAACAAAAGTAAAACTTCTATCGGCATCTTCATTTTCTGAAATATTATTTGAATTATTGTATTGCGTATTAAAGGAATAGCAGCCGTGTGTGGATTCAGAAGCTGCTGAATAATTAGAATCATAACGACATTCTCTGTATATGTTGTTTTCAAAATGATTATTACTACATCCTGCCATATACATTCCTACTCGACATATTCCAAAAGTATTATTCAGTATATTGTTTTTGGCTGCACCTGAAGATAAAGCAATTGCATATCTAACATTAAAATGATTATTCTCGACAATGCAATCACTTGACCCCCCGAGAGTCACTCCATAAACAGTTCTCCCAATTATAATATTGTTATGGATATGATGATTTTTTGCATAAGAACTATAATAAAACCGATCACATCTCAGTGTCGTGCCAGTTAAATCACTACTACCTGTGCAATTGCATACTTCTACTTCTGTTTGCCATGTTTGAAAATACATAGGTCTATAACAATCATGGATATTACATCCGTCAAATAAACATTTACTATCTATTTTTTCTTGCGCAGACATATACTTTGCGTATGAATATCTATAATGAATATATTGAATATCATGCAGTAAAACACCCTGCATTTTTATAATGCCATTTTGTATTGACCAATAAGATTCAGCGTTATAAGTAGTATCATTCCCTCCTACTATAATATTTCTTTCTTTTAAAGTAAAATAAGGAGGTATATCAGCATCGTAATAATGATTCCTGCCTAAATTAGTTGTAAACACTATTGTTGTATCATCATTCTCTGCACTATAAGTTATTGATTGTATTTCTCTTATCTCATTATAAGCCCATGATCTATAATTCCTTGTTGATGAATATCTTGCCCCACCACACATTATGTTATCGCCAACTGCCCATGAATTAGACAAATCACCATTCAATACAACAGTCGCTTGACCGGCTAACGCATCAGATTTCAAAGTTGCCCACATTATAGGAGGTTTTGTCCCCCAAAGCTCGATACCTGCTAGTTTTCCATATCGATACCCAACCAGAGACCCTGTAATAAATCCATATTCTGATTGCCCGGAAATTTGATTAGAAAATTCTAATTCAAAAGTTCTATTAGAAGAATCACTCCTGTCACTCCAATTATAAGGGAGCGGATGATCAGCATCTTCTCCAACTAATAATGCTTTTGGTTGTCTGCTTGATAAATGCCAAGAACCAGCCAAATCTATCTTGTAATTTCCTGCAGCTGTAGAAGGCACGTATATTTGAGGATTAGTCTCACTGCCTGATTTAACTATTGGGGAACAATTCCAGATAGAATAATAACGACTCCTATAGTCCATGTCATCGTTCGTTCCATGATCAGTATCCTCTCTTGTTAAGGTTAAGTCCTGGTCAAGGATAATTTGATCTGTAATAACTAAAGTGTCACTTGTTGTTAAAGTTACAGTATTATCGATATATGGTATCATGAATATATTATCATCATTGGGCCCATCTTGAGCATAATTAAGATAGAATGTTCCGCTGCCCCCTGAGACATAATCAACAACAAGTCTCCATGTATTTGCAATTGTTGTTATTGGATAAGTAGAAGTAAATCTACAATCTATCAGTCCTCTTGTATATGACCATGTATTATCAGCAATCCAGTTGTTTGTTGAAAATGTTTGTTCAAGTCTTGTTACCCAAGAACCTGTATTCTCCTGTAGTCTAATCCTTATATCTCTATATCTCGCAGTAACACCGCCAAAATAAGTACTGTATAGACTAAATATTACACCTTTGAAATTCCCTGCTTTTGTCGGTGTAAAATGAATGTTCCTGTCGGTAGTGGAAATAGTCCTTATACCAGAATTACTTGATCCACCATTATTAGGAAATGTATTCTGATCATAACAGTTCTCGTAAAATTCATTGCCTGAGACAAGTGCTGAGAGATTTCCTGCTGATTTTTGAATTAATATTGACATCTATTCCAACCTCTCTATTTCAGAATACTTTAATTCAATTTCATTTTCTATTAGTATTCTTTCTTTAAATACCGGGTGATTATCCTTTGCCCATTTAAGCAATTCTTTATCTGAAATTGTATTGTTTAATTCTGAAAGTAATTCAGCTATTTCTGTTTCAAGCTCTATCTTCTTGATTATGTTCCGGTTCTTTATCTCTTTATTACTCATAAAGTCTCCGTAGAATATCCTCTCTTAATTATAGCTCAAAGCAAGTATTCATCTCTCCTGTTTTTTGTCAACAAACATATAAATGATTATGCCAATAGCAACTGCCACTGATACAATACTACTCCCAAAAGCTATATCATTCTTTAACTTCATCTCTTTTATTTGCTTGTCTAAAAGCTTCATTGATTTTTCCGAGTTCTCCAACGACACTAATAATTTCTCGGTTTCTAATTTCAATTCTGTTAATTCCTGCAGCAGTTTCCCCGATTCCTGAGTTAATGACTGAGCCTTGAGCATTAAGTTCTTTAGATCGCTGTTCAATTTCTCTGCCTGTCTCATCAATTCGGGAAGCCGCTCTTGTAATTGCATCAAGTCGCTCTGAGATAGAATCACCAGTCTGTTGAGCCTGATATATGCTTCCTCGTAACTCTTCTGTAGTTCCAAGTATGGATTCGTAATCTCCTCTGCCGAAAGTGAACCAGAAAACGTTAGCAGCAACAACACCAACCAAAAAAGCAATAAACAACGATCTAAGCATTTTGGATAACCTCCCCAATCTTTCATTTCTTACCACCGGGAAGTACAGCTTTAAGCACATTCCCACCAATGTATATTCCGGCAATTATAGTCCAACCTTGACCGTCAAGTAGCTTCATAAATAAAGCTATTGTAGCAATAGTGAATACGATAAATTTCTTAGGTAGCATTTTGTTAAAGAAAAAATCTAACTTATTCATCCCAACCTCCGGGCTAAAATATATCTCTTGCTTTTTAGAATACCCTCTTTTGCGGTCTTGCTTCCTCCCTCCCATGGGTCTCTCTTCACAATATCTTTATCAGGAAATAACTCAGCAAAATGACCAACAACAATTCCGCCGTTAGTAACACGATTAAAATAACCAATAATATGAGTAAACTCTTCATACTCTTTTACCTTGAACAATTCAACCGGAATACCTACAAGACCGGATAATATTTGACCGATACCATGAACATCATTAACATAACAGTCTTTACCTAAATACGGTACTCCTGCATAATTCTTAACCCGGGTACTCATAACGTAAGCAGCGTTCACAGTCTCGTATTGTATCTTATGTTCTGCCACTTCTGCATAAATATTTACCAGATCAATATAATAACAACCGTACTTTTGAATGTTCTTGTTTAATACTGACCTGTTCTGATAAATCATTTTATTACTCCAAACATCTTCAAAGCAATATATGATAGAAACATGAAAAATGTTGTTGTTACTAATTTCCAAAGAAGTTTGTTTATCGCATGCTCTACAAGAACAACTTTATTTGATAAGTCTTTTATATCATTTTTTAATTCCCCATGTTGTCTTGTATTCTGTTCGTCAATATAATTAACCTTATTTTCAGTCGATCTAATGGATTTATCATAACCATTAAAAATCTTCTGCTTGATTGTACCCATCTCCTCCGTGAGTTTTTTAATTGACTCATCAATCTTATCAAGTCGTTTGTCATGCTGTTGCACCGTTGTTTCTATCATTGCTTAACCCTCCAAGTTTTCGCTATATGTTATATGGTCCTTTATAGACAGCTTCCACCATCTATATTTATTACCTATATGTACTTTATTTCCATAATGCCGGAATAACAACCATGTAAAAGGAACACGGCAAACAATATCATTACCATTGTGATACCTTGTTACTCCTTGCAGTCTTTCTTTAAGTGTCTTTCTGCCGAAAATAGAGAATACCCTCGGACACCCAAATACCGTTGTTTCAGGAGTCTTGCCGAAGGTAAAAACAATATCCTCATGTACAAGTAAGGCAAGAGCCGCTCCCTGAGAGTAGCCTAATACTATAATCTTCTTATCGAGATTTTTATGAACAGCTTCTTGAATTACTGCCCTTATCGCCTTGTATTTTTTAAGAAAACCGGAGTGTACAAAGAATATATTATTCATCTGCTTATAAGGTTTCTTCCAGAATGAAAAATTTTGAATCCAGTCTATTCGGCTGACAGAACCTTGCAATTTGATAATCAACTTGTCTGCTGTTTCTTCTATCGCATACTGAGTATCTGTCCTAGGCTCTGTTATCCAGTCTGCTGTTATTGTTTGTTTGAATATCATGCCCACTTACCTACAGCCTCATATGTAAGTTTTACCACACTACTTCCATCTCCAACATTATGTTCAATTTCAGCATAAGATAGATATGGACTATCAACAGTATTAGCTCTTGATCTATAAATAGTATACTCTCTATTTGCTTGTACTTTATCTGCCATGGTTGCTCTAATTAAATAACTTGTATCTGCAAAACTTTTACAAAAAATCAAATCTATTGTTATAATTGAGTAATAGTTACTTGTATGGGGTAAGTCAGTAAAGAGACCTCTTTGAATTAAAGTCTTGTCTCTTTTCTTTTCCCACGTTCTATTTATGTGATCATGCTCATTAGTTCCATTTCCAATATTTGCACAACTCCCACTATCTTCGTACTCTCTCACTTGCCAATTACTACCGTCTGACTCAAGTAATATATGTCCTTCGCCTTCTCCTTCCCAAGTAGAAGCTGTTTCCCCACCTATTGTTGCTCCGTCTGTTACGGTAAGGGTAAGTTTATAAGTTCCGCCATTTTTCCAATAAATAGATTTAGTCTGCATTACACCTGTTATTTCAGGTAATGTAACTGTAACGTCCCCCGAAGTTAAATCATAAGTTTTAGGCAGAGAGGAAACATCAAAGACAGTTGAGACGAGATTAGGTTTTGTTATAACTACTTTGTAATATCCAGGATCATTATTATCTATATATGTGAATGATGTTAGACCTAAAGTTAAAAACCCATTAACCCCTATTTGTATATTTATACTATTCAAAGGGTCTGCCGTATCATCTTTTATACTAACTCCATAATCATTACCAGCAGTAACATTACTATTATAATTTGATCCACCAGTAATGAGACGTTTATAAGAACCTGAATCGTAATAAAAATCAACAACTAAACCATCTATGGGTGTATTTAAATTATGCTCTACTGTAAATGTTTTACCTTCCCAATCATAATCAGAGTTTACCCACCCAGTATCATACCTCAAAGCACTTATAGATTCTCCTGCTGTAGTAACGTATTCAGCTTTTATATATCCGTAGAGAAAGTTAGTTTTAGGTCTGGTTTCATTTGTTGTTCGAGGTGTGCCGTTTGAGCCGTCTGAAATTAAATTCAAACTCTTTGTATCTGTCGCATTCCAGTAAGATCCTGCTTGCGTTGCATCATTTATTTGACCATTATTTCCATTATCTGCTGTTACCGCGTTATGATGATATTGAGCAAAATGCCCCTGAAAAGCATCATCTAAATTTATTCCTTCTTGAGTAAGACGGAATGTGCCTGAACCTGAATCAGTATAAGCTATTTTTGTTCCATCTATTATGGCATCATTTTCTGTATTATATAATAAAACAGCATTAGAAAACCAACGAACATAATATAATTGTCCATCTGTCATTCCTGTTGGAGCAGTTCCAGAGACAACTTTAAAAATAAATGGAATTCCATGCCTAAAAGAAGCTCTTGCTCCTGAAATATTAAAGGTTAAATACCCTGATGTATTAACCACGTCACTGTTTGTAAACTCATAGTCAGGTATAGCAACTCTATCGTAAGCTCCTGGTACAGGAGTGGGATAAAATAACGTACTTGATCCACTTAAATCTGCATCACCTGCAGCAACATGTTGATCATTGTAAAGATGTCCTATTTCTTCAAATAGTTTCGGGTAATTAGCTTGAGAAATAGCATTGTCGAAGTCGAAAGAAAGATAGCCGTAAGCTGATCTATCTTTATAAGTAGAGAAGTATCTTATACCTCCAATAGGAGTACCATCATCCTGTTTTGTTGTCGGCTCAGGCATCTGAATATTTACATCAAGGGTGGTATCATCTATGGCAACTCCAACAAAGACTATGTATTCCTGCCAGTCAATATCTCCTTTAGTACAGAAAGCTCCATTATTGCCTAAATAATATTTATTCCCTGCCGTAAAAGAAGAAGCCGGAAAACCTGTTAACTTACCTTTAGACTGTACCTGTATTGTGTCTCCCGATGTTCCGCCTGTTGTTGCAAAGCCTGAAATAATAGCTTTATCTAAGTATCTTTTATCAGCCACTACAAGCTTTCCTGCATCAGCCGGATTATCTCCATCATCAGTACCATTATCAAAATAAACAAGGTCAAACTGAGAAATAGAGTCTGTCCCAACTACTCCGTTTACTTTAACTGCACCACCTGTTTCAACTACTTCCCAATAAGTAGTATCTCCTCCTGGGTTAATATCAGGAGTTTGGCCTTTGTTATCCTGTACAGCTTTTATCAATACTCCATTATAAGAAGTAATATCATCTTCTAAATAATCTACATCAGGGTCCCATCTCGTTCCATAAATATTCATTTCAGTCCAATAGGCTGTTTCGACTCCAGGCTCTTTATTCCTATTATTTGATAAAGATGTTGCAACATAAATTATACCTTGATGAAAAACGACATCTTTATCTACATAAAATATTCCAGAATCCCAATTTGATATTCTTGATAAATATTTTTCCCAATATGTATAATTTGTGCCTGGAATAATACCTGTGCAAGGTGATAAACAAATCCAAAATTCTCCATCATATTGTACAATACTATCTGTTGCATAATTATAGTCATTGTCATAATGCTTAGGCATAAAACCTTCACGCATTATAATATCGCCATTTTCATCAAATGCAAGCACGCCATTTATTCTATCTACGAGCGAAGGAATAACAAGGGCTGTTTCATTATCAGCGAGTGAGGTACGAACAACACGATTGAGTTCTTCTTTCAACTGCTGTACAGCCATCATCAGTCTATCTGCAGCACGTTCATGAGAAGTAGCCGGAAAATCCCCACCGGTTGGCCAATGTGTCTCCTGAACTAATTCAACAGTTCTTCTTATAGAAAGTGTCCCACCATCGTATCCGGTCGAACCAAGATGAATCATAAACCCGGAATCAGTAAGTGTATCCACGGAGAATTCTGTTTCGTCAGAAGGGGAATCAGAATAAGTTAATTCGGTTTCAACTCCCAGGTCGTCCACGTAAAAAACATGAACATCAGAAATATTGTCTATTTTAAAATCCGCACTAAAGTCCAGATTGCCGAGAACCGGCGTGTGATTTTTAACTGTTCCGGTGGTACTTATCATTTATCTTCCCTCCTGTCTCCTCCAAGAATAACATGGATTGGTTTTCCTGTCACGGAAAAATCTATCCAGTCGTTAGTTACGGCTGAATACCAACCAGCTATCCCAAGAGCATTTGAAAACGATTTTATTTGTTTTGCCATTTCTTCATTGCTATTCATTGCCTTGTCCCACTTTTTCGCACTGAACATATTGAATACCCCTCTTACCGGAGCTGTGAAAACTCCGGAATCATAGTGAGTACCTTCTGATTGTGAAATTATTTCTTTTCCAATTATTGGTATCGCACTCACAGATCCGGCCAATAACGCAGCCGCAAAATCTTCCGGATCTTCCGGGACCTGTTTATGAGAGAGCATCCAAATTGCAGCGTTCATCGTCATTATTGCAGCAAGGCCATAAACCCCGGCAAGATGTTCTGCTTCTGAGTTTAAAGGATTAAGATTTGGCAACGTCTGATAAATAAGATAATTGTAAATCTTTGTCGGCTGCTGAGTAAACATTAAGGCCATACTCATGAGTTCACTGTGCCTGTAAAGACTCGGTAAAGTTCCTTTATCAGACGAAGGCTGTGTCAAAGCAACATAATCTCTGGCCATCTGTATCGCCTTTTCTTCTCCAACCAGGCTTTTGTTTTTTGAATAAATCGAATACCACCCTATTGCTTTCATAATATTGTCAAAAACACTAATTCCCTTCATGCCGAAATCATCAATTTGTTTTTTCGTTTTAAGGATTTTATTCTTTTGATACCGGTATCCGAGCATATCTTCATATCCTGTCCCGGACTGAATCGAATAAGGATCTACCTCTGTGATAAAATCTATAATCTTATTTTTCGCTTTCTTCCCATCCACATACCAGGAAGAATTAAACTTACCTATTGTACTCATAAACGTTCCGGGACCAGCTTCTGACATAAACATCATTACTGATGGAATCTGTCTTAACCAAATAGCCGGGCGTGCAGCAAGAGCGGCTACAGCCATATTATGCCGAATAAACCTTGCCGACCGATCAATAAAAGAAGAGCCGTGAAGTGAGGATGGGTTTGCCACGTCTTCGATATACTTATCCAGCCCCTTAACCCAACTCTTATCGTAATTCTCCTGAATTGTTGCCCGGATCGTCTTGTCATTCATAAAATGCTTTGCTCTGGATACCCATTCCGCATGAGCGTTATATTCTTCCTGCTTGAAAATATAATTCTGCCATACATCCCAAAGGCCATCATTTATTTCATGTGCCTTGTCCGGAGTCGCCTCCTCTCTCTTTAATGTAAAATCTTTGCTGACTCCCTGTTTTTTATAATCTGTCCCACGGATCATTGTACGGAAAATATCTTCATCCAAAGTATCGTATTCAACATTTATTGCCTGCAAAGGAAGATAGAATGATACCCGGCCAAGTCTTTTCTGATTCATTTTCTCATAGGTTGCAGCTATCCCATGCCATGCTTCCTGTAAATCTCCCTGGAAAACCTGGGCCATTTTTTTCTCTTCTTTCGTTAAAACTGTATCGAGAATATCTGTTGTAAACATTTTTTCATCTACTTCATTTCCATAAACCAGATGTGTTTTTGCATCATTATCTTCCCCGATCTTTACCAGCCAATAATACATAAGCTGCTGTAGGGAGTATTCCTCGCCATTCACCATCCTTGTTTCGTGCATTTTCTCGGCTATCTTTTTCTTTTCCATCCCAATTTCTGCAGTAATTTTATCTGCACGTTCTTTCATTGCAATCTTTGCTTTATTGGCATTATCCAATCTTTGAGTCCATAAAAATTCAACGCCAAACTCACCGAAAAGCTTTTTGGCCCAATGGTATGGCATCATAGCTTCAAACTTTAACCCTTTTATTATACTTCCGTCTTTTTTTGATTTCTTCGCAACTTTATCCTGATATAGTAAGAATTCTGATTTTAGGATCTCATCATCAATTAAACGGTTTTTTGTTTTCTCAGCAAGTTCAACCTTCCCAATATACCGCATAACATCAAGATCAGTTTTGATTTTGAATAAGTCTTCTATGCTTAATTTCGGAGCGACCGCTTTCATTTCCTCGTTATAAGAGATCTTCATGTTGTTCAAAAGAATATCCGCAATCTCTTCTGCAGTCTGGTTATAGTTTGCTACAAATCCGCTTGGTACGGCCACTTCCGGGTTTTTACCAACCTGGATTACAGAATTGATATAATTTTTTACCTCTTCAATATCTGACTCACTCACAACTCCATTTGCCATAGAAATAACTTTTTGCCATGTTTTGATAAACTCTGCAGCCGGGTAGGAGACGGTGGTTTCGACCGGCCTTAGAATAGAAGTCATGAGTTTATTTCCTTCAAGCTCTAAATAATTATAAAGAGACTTCCGCATTTTGCTGATTAACATTTTTTTGAAATTCTCTATCTTATAGATAGCTTTCATCCTTGTTTTAGTTTTCTCTACCTCAGCCAAAACTTCAATTTCATTTATCTGTGTTGACGGTTTAACTAAATCGAGGTTTTCAGTTTCACTGATAGTTATCGCCTTGTCGTCATAAACAACATAATTTGTTCCCTTCTTATAACTTCTATTACCCATTGTTGTGTCGGCTGGATATTTTACTCCATCTATGCCGGCTCGAAGCATGAAAAGCGAAGCGTCTTTCGTATTTGCAAAATGCTCAGTAAACTGTTTATATAAATCCTTATAGGTTATATCACTTGGAATTAACCTTGCTTCCGGACCATAGTTAGCAATTAAATCATCAAAAGCTTTTGTATATTCTGGCGTTCTTTCTTCTGGGCCACGTAAACTTTCATAATCTTTAACAAGTTGTAAAAACTTTTCCTTTGCCCTTGTCAGAGTAGTTCTTCTTATTATTGCGTCTATATCAGCATAATATTTATCATCCTTAGAGATCCCAACGTTTGAAAGGATATCAGAGAGATCTTTATCTTCCAGAAATTCAAACTCCCTATCTTCCATTTCGATAGCAACTTCTTTCATTATTTTCTCAAGCTGGTAATTCTTAATTGGTTCGTGCCATTCTGCATAATCGTATTGACTCGGGTTTTTCCCGTGATGAAGTATGATAGAATATACAATTTTTGTATCTGTTTTATTTGTCTGAGAAGCTCCAACAGCATATTTTTTTGCGATATCTTTCTGCGAAGTAAAATAATATCCTTCTGAGAAAAATTGCCCTCCGGCTCCTGTACTCATATATTCCGGGCTGAATTCATCAAAGATCCTACTACTACCATGATACAATCCGCCTATCTGGTTGCTATCTCCAAACTTCTGTGTCTTACCCTTGTCTGTAGTTTCAGATATATCTTTAGAGAGAAGGGAATCAAAATATTCACTGATCTCTTTAGGTAATTTCAATGTAAGCCCTGAGTCCTCTCGATCAAACAAAGCCTCCATAAATTTCCTGAACATATCAAATATTTTATTTAACCAGGATTCATATTGAGTTTCACCCATAACTCTTTCCTGAAAAGCATGAGCAAATGTTTCACCCATCGAATAAGTCCACTTGTCTCCGGGCTTCCACTGTTTTTGCAACATTAAATTATAAGCATATTTGTCATGTGCCTTTTTTTCGAAATATAGTTTGTCAGAATATTCTTTATCTTTAGTTTCTCTGAATTTCTTTTCTAAAATACGGATACGTTTATCATATTCTGTAACATAATTCTGTAATCTCTTTATTGTAGATTCATTGATCCACGGAGTAATCTGATTATGTTCCTCTGGCGACAAAGTAATTTCAAACAAATGCCCAAGCTCGTGTATTACAGTAAATGGAGTTGCATTATCACTGAACCAAAGAGCAACATGATTTTTGCCATCTTTCCCGGTATAACTTGAAACACGGCCATACAATTCTGGATCTCTATTTTTCTTTCTATCCTCGAGTTCTTGAATTAGGTTATCATAAGCCTCACCTCGAAGAAATACATCATCCTCAAATCCTATAAGATCCATTAACTCTTTTAATGAGAGGCCTTTTTTATTTGCCCTTAACTCAAGCAGCATTATCGCTGTCCGGTTAACCCCGGGTGGTACAGACTTTATATTCTGGCTAAAAAGTTTATCGAGGCGTAATCTTTCTTTTTGATTTGCTTCTTTTATCTCGTCAATAGCAGAAGTCAATTCTTCTTTAATATCATTCTTGACTTGAGCTTTTTCTTCTGGATTTATTAACTTTGATCCTGCAGTTCCTTTTTTAATGCCCGGGATATTGTTTAATATTTCTTCTGGAGATTTATTTTCAGCTTTTGCCTTTTCAATTTCATCAAGCATTTCCTGCTTTGCTTCGCTCAAATAATATAAAGTCTCCTGATCCTCGACTTCCTGGATGGATTCGTCAACAATCTCCATAAATTTCTTGACAAGCTGCTCACTTTCAAGATCGCCATTGAGAAAAGATTGCATTTCCGGACTTTCAAATTCTTCGATTTTGTTATTTAATCTGGTATAAACATCTTCCAGTTTTAATCGGAGCCTTTGCTCATTGAAATTATTTCTGGAAACAGCATCTACAATATGGTTAATATTTAAAACATCTGATTGAAGTTCATACTTTGCTTTGATAACTTCTCTTATCTGCTCTCCGATTTGTGCAAGAGCAGCTTTGTCTTTCTTGTATTTCGTTCCGAGGGATTGCAACCGTTCGATCTCTTTATTGAGTTGGTCTATTTCAATCTCACTACGAATATTATAATCCGCAAGGGTTTGTACTTTAGAGCCGCCCTGGGCCTGTTCAACAAGATCTGAAACCTTTTTAATATTTTCCTGCAAAATATCTTTTGTTTTTTGATCTACGTCAACACTATCCAGAACCCTATTTAAGGTTGAAACAACCGGCTTCATATTTGCAAGATATTTCTTAGAATCCGGGGCAGTATTCCAATTCTCAATATAATTATTCAGATTCCTTGCATTTTCTTTATATTTTTCAAAACTTAATACTGCAGTATCCCCTTCCGGGTTTAACTCATAGGTATACTCTGTTCTCTCAACCCCTTTCTCGTCAGTATATTTCTTTTTATCTATGACATTGTAATTATTGAATACAAAATCTTCAAAAGTTTTATATCGCTGATAAAGAGCCGGTTCTGACATATTGAGAGGAGCAATGAAATCTCCAATATGTTTTTCTTTGTAAGCGTTCAGATCAGTTTGGAAAGCTTCTGATTTTGTATCCATATCTGGATTTTCTGCAACAAAAGCTTCGTAAAGTTTCTGATCTATATATTCCTTTACCAATTCATCTGTAACCTTGGATTGTCTTTGCAGATCCTGCATCAACTCACCTTGTTTGATTACTTGTCCTTTTGTCTTTTCGATAGTCTTGTCAGAATATTTCTCCATCCGAGGGTCTTTCTGTACATATTCCTGTACCTTTTCAGCAGCAAATTCACCCTCTTCTTTCAAAACCTTTTCCGTGTTATCCCGAACTATCTTCTCTACATCATCAGAAATTGCCTTATTTACTTTTACATGATTTGAGAGTGCGGTAAAACCACCACCAAAAAATGCCATCGGAGCAGTAGCCCAGAAAGTCTGAACAACAGTCTGATACATTTCTTTTTTAACCTGATCAAACCCGATCATATCATCCTTGAAGTATTCTTTATTCTGATCGAGAATTATTGCAAGGTTCTGAGCAACTTCATCGGTAGCTGTTTGTGTTATTTCCTGAGTAATCTCACTCATTTCTCCGGAGAGTCCAACTCTTGCAAAATCCACAAGTGCCCTACTTACACCACGCTTGAGTGCTTTCTGTGACATCATGCTCAAAACAACTTCCGGATCACCGAATAATTTCTTTACACCGGGAATCTTTCCCAGAAAATACTTCTCAAAATACGCTTCAACCAATCCTTTAGCGAGCCCGGCATATTTTGATAAAACTCTTTTCGTCTCTTCATCCAGTTTTTTCCCCGGAACTATATTGCCCTCATCATCAACAGTATCTGCAGCCTTTATTGAAGAAAGCTGCATATACGTCTCTGCTTCCTCTGTGGCAGCATAATACTTAACTTCTGGTAAAGTAACACCTGCAGTAAGTCCGACTGCTGTGGATGCTATTTTACCCCCTATCATAGGAGATATTCGTGAAGCAGCAAGCCCGGCGAGAGCTAATATTGAACGTGGAACTTTTTCTTTCCCATAAGGACTATTCCCGGTAATCCAATCTACGAGTCCTTGAACCATTGGCTTGAATTCTAACTTAACACCTTCATCGGTTACATTCCCGGACTCTTCCAGCCGCATCATTATATTATCAGCACCGAGTATATAATTTGCAGCATAAAGTTGTCTGTATATCTGCTCAGTAGCACCAGTTGCCATCTTCATGAGAATGTTTGACTCTTCATAGTTCGGAGGAAGTTTTGACTGTAAAAGGCCGAGTTCTGCCTCATACTTTTTCTCAGCTTCCGGAGAATATGGAGATTTCAAATACCGGGAAGTGAGCATTTCCATTTCGGTCTGGATTTTCCCGAGTTCATAGGAGTCTTTTATTCTTTGCCAGGCTTTTACCGGTTCGGTATCACCAGTAAAATGTCTCGCATATTTGTCATAATTATTGTAAATTTCACCATAGGGGAGGTTAAACTTCTTCATCATTAAAAATGTAGAAGCTATTTTTGCCTGTTCTTCTTCTTTGCTCTCTGCTGTTTTTACCCGGTTGTCGACAAATGGGGTGTGCATAAATTTAGACAGTTCCGGATCTTTGTAATTATATGGATCATATTTTGGTTTCGGAGCAGTCTGGAATAAATCCTCAACTGGGTTTCTTTCTATATTCTGCGTTTCTCCATTGAAATAATTTGAAAGTACAGGATCTTCGCCAGGTTGAAGAGTATTTGAAAATAATTCTTCTATTGCATCACTCACCAAAGACCTCCGGATGTGTATCCCATTGCTCTCATTCTCTCTTCTGCTGCCTTCTCAGCATCACTCTTTTCTATCCCACCTGATACTGGTGGCAAAGTACCTGTCATCATATGATATTGTCTTGTGGCCGCAGCAGCAGCTTCTGCCTGCCTCGCTGCCTCGTCTTTATCATGCTTATTAAATTCAGCAGAAGTAGGCGGAGGTGTTTTAATAATCTTTGATTTCTCTGCAATGCCTTCCGGAGAGGGATCTTCAAGCGGTATTAGCCGGTAATTTCCATCATAAGTAAGTCCCCATAAATACGGATTCTTTCCATTTATCACATTACCATTTGCATTTACAGAGTAAAGTACAGTTTCTCCATTTATAACTTCACGTTTCATATCTCCAAGTTTTTGCCAGCCTTCATATGTCATTACTAACGGCTTGTTCCATTCCTGGGTTCCTTCCATTATTGAACCAATCTTATATCCGAGAGCAAGATTCTTATATTTCTTTTCTGCTTTAGAAAGTTCAAGCATAACCGGTTGCTTCTTCTCTATATCAATTATATAGTCTTTTCCGTTTTCGTGATAAATCGGTATTCCCAACTTAAACTTTAATTCACCAGTATATGCTTTCCCTTTATGCAAATTCTTATAAGTCTCATCATAACTGCGCATTATTCTTTCGCGGAGAGCAGGATCAGCCACATCAAGACCAGCAGCACCACCGGCATTAACTTCATTTATAACTTTTTCCGGTCCGGAAAGGTAAAACCTTGATAAAAACCCTCTTTTAGCACTGCCTGCAGCCATATTATTCAGTTTTTCAGTAGTTTCCTGATCTATGATGTTTTTTAGAATATTATCAAATACGGCTCTTTTCTCTGCATCTTTCATTGTTGCTGCCTCGGACTCATTTTCAAAATACCATTTCGTGATTGCATCCTCTGCTGCACTCAATTTCACCGGATCTATTTCTCCATTATCTTTCACATATTGCTTATAAAAAGCAGATTTCTCAATATTATCCTTTGCATTGAATTTTGTGATATACCCAAGTTTATTCCCTGCCATATCAGTCAATTTTATATAATCATCCGGAAGCAAATAAGGGTATTTATTCTCATCAACCATATTCATTAAAGATAATGCCTGTTTCATTGTTTCATCGGGATCAACACCATTTAATATTGCAGAAGCTAACTGTTGCCGATAAAGGAAAGACCTTTCTTTCGCAATATTACTTGGAGATTTTGTTTTTGTATCTGGGTGTAATAATAAATATAATCTATGCCAATCTTCCGGGTCCATATCCTTAACTTTTGAGTTTAAATATTCATCAGTCAGTTTGCTTTGATTAAACATTTCAAAAGCCTTGTCATATTCTGCCTGCTGTGCTGTTGTTTTTAAATATTTCTTTTCGCTTCTGAAAGAATTTAAAACTGTCTGCCTATCTTCTTCGGGAATTGCATCATACCCTTCTCCGGATAAAAATGATGTTACATCTAAATTATCACTCTGGAAATCTTTATAGGCTTGAGCAATCGCATCTCCTCTACCATATAATAATGCTTTATGATTCTTGTCAAAATTATCTATAAGAGAGGCTTTGAGATCTGTAATTTGTTTATCATTGAACGTAATTTTATTTCCATCCGGGTCTATATAATAACCATCCTTAATTAATTCAAAAGCATCCTTAACCGGGAGTTCTTTTAAATCTTTATATGTTGAATAATAATCAAACTCCAGCCTTGCTTTCTTTAATTCATTATCTATTTGATTTGGAGGGAATAATCCTAAATCTGCAGCTCTCTTTATCGTTGACTCTACAGCAAACCAGTTCTCCTCTTTTATTGCTTTACTTCTATCAAGCGTATAGTTCTCTGCAAGAATTTTATTATTTTGAACATCGGCCTCCATCATCATTTTAAATGTTTTATTATTGATGTCCTCAACAAGCCGATTTTTTAATTCTTCTTTTTCATTAGCAGACAAATCTTTCATACTGTCTACTTTGTAATACATATTCTCTATTAAGAAGTCTTTGTTATTATCAATATTCTCCAGATTATTCGCATAATCTGCGATCCGATTTTGAGCTTCTGTATCGAGTTCCCTGAAAGCACTGTCCACCTTAACAGCACTTTGCTTTGCCTTCATATTCTTATAAAGAGCAATCCCATCATCAATCAGTCTTCCGAAAACTCCCAAGGCACTCCAGTTATTATAAAGAGGATTCTCTTTAGCGACTTCTACCCTTTGTAATTGACCTTGAGGAACGAGAGTTTTGGTTTCACTTTTGTAGTCCGGTAATTTTCTTACTTCTCTAACTGCCATTACTCTCTCCTAATCAAATGGATTTAACCATGACCATCCAGTATGTGATTTTTTTGCTTTATCACGAGTCGTTGTAGCAAATGTAATCTGGTTACCATGTTCGGCGGCCTGTTTTCCATAGATATCTGCCTGGCCTTGCATAATCCCTGCTTGTGCATTCATAAAATTCTGTACTCTGCCAACATCTCTCTCTGTTCTTCTCTCTATAGAAAGAGTTCTCGTCCTGTTCGATCCGGCAGTTCCCATACCGCTTGCGGCAGCGAGCGCCTGCTGATCCGCATTTGCAGAAGCTCCTTCCTCTCTTATATCTTGCATTTTCTCGGTCTGTTGCGTTTGGAAAAGATTTATTTTCTGATTCATTATTGCCTGGTTTTTTAACGCAATAGCTTGATCAGATAAGGCTTGTTTCCTCTGGTTTTCTGCTGCTATTTCACGATTTTTTGCATCAGTATTTGCTTTTAAAATCGTTCCACCAATATTAAATAAATCACCAAACCATCCCATTAAAAGACCTCCACATTAATTGTCAGAGATAGAACCGTCATTGGTAAAGGAAGATCCTGTCTAATCATAATATCACCATTGAATTCATGGCCTCCACGATGTGGAACCCGGACAGTCCCGGATATAAGATCCTGCGGTACATCCATAACAATTGTTTTATCATAATTAAAATTATCCAGATTATCTTCGTCCTTTCCTTCTTTCCCTGCAAGAGTTTTGTAAACTTCTATTCCAACATTGGTTATTCTCTTTTTTGTGTTCTTTTTCAACCCAATATTCATAGGTACGAGATCGCTGAAATAATTATATCCAACCGTGAATTCTGTCCTTCTTGTTTCGAGCTGGATTTCCCCACTCGCACTAACAGTATATTCACCAACCGGGACAGGCCCGGACATCACGAATACAGTTTTGTTCGCAAGATGTGTCATTCCAGTGATCAAATTATCAACTTCCTGAACGGTTCCTGAATCCTTTGTACCAAAATCATCCATAATTGGATATTGCCCGGTTATCTCATCGAGAAGTTTAAATGTTGTTGTATCTACTACCTCGACCTGGAAGATATTATAATCAAGCGTATCAACTCCGGTGTCCATAACCTTGACGAAGTCCCCGGTTGAATAACCATGTGAAGCTGTTGTAACAACAGTAATCGAAGTAGCCCCCCAAGTGACAGATGATATATCAAAGACAGATCCGAAAACCTGTGTTTTTGCACAATCAAGAAACATATAATCTTTCCCGGAAAAATCTATCGGCGCAAACTTCTCAAGATATCCTGTGCCGTCCCGGTCAACAATAGCATAGACCACTTCTGTATCATCTTCTCTTACAACAGCTATGGATTTATAATCACCTTCTGTATCATGATGAGTCCATGCCATTATCTTATTTTCTTGAGAATATGCGAAAGTGATCAATTCACCATTTTCTTTTACTACCCAGACAATTGTTTCCGGTAAATTCTGTACAGCAACTTCTTTTACATACCCTTCTGTGATATGCTCGGCAGCAGCAGTAATATCCGGAGTTATATATCTGTCAACATTGATATCATACATTGCCAAGCGAATCTTTCGTTTCCCGGCCTGGACGTAAAATAACTCTCCACCGAGAAAGAATCCGGGGATCTCACAAGCTGGAAAAGCCGAGTTCTGTTTTGCTGTGATAAGAGTAACTGGGGACATCAGATTGTTTTCATCAGAAACGCTGAATACACCCTTTGTTGTGCCAACAAACACACCTCTTGCCCCAATACCCCAATTTATCCTTGAACCTTTATTATCACTTATTTTAACTTCAAAAGCATCTGTTGCAAGAAGAGGATCAGCCTCCTCGAATGTTGTATTCTTTTTTACATTACTTCCCCACATATGTTTCGGGAAAGAATCTCCACCGAGGAATATTGCCCGGCCTTCGTAAAATGTAATACCGACCGGTTGGTCGGTTTCCGGTTTATTCCCATCCCAACCAGTAGGATAGCCGACAGATGTTACATAAGCAGCGAAAGAGAAGGTTGGCCCAGACGAATCATAAGTAAGAATATAAGGGGCAACTTCCGGATGCGTGATGTACATTTCATCGCCGTCAATAGCAAATTGAATGGTTTTTATCTGTTCTGTCGTCCAGTAAGCAGTAATATCAGAAGAAGCAATTTCTGAACCATGATAGTAAACGTCCATTTTTAAATTATGAAAGGCAAGGACATATCCTTTCCCATCAGTACCTTCAAACTCAATCAGTCTTGTCCCGGATGTCATTGTATCAAGCATATACGAACCCGGCCGGCGGGTAGCGGCTCCTTGCGGCATAACAATAAAATTCCGCAGAGTTTCACAACCATTCATATACGCCGGAGAGTCTATTCTCCCCATTGCTTTTGGGGTAATCTCTCCATTGCTGAATGATACTAAAGAATATTCCTGCATCTATCTATCCTCAATCCATGTGTCAGTTTCCGGAATTATCCCATAACCCTTTGAATTCTCTGTTTTCGCTTTGAGCAGCCTCTTCTCATATAATTGTTCAAGTGTTGCTGCAAGCTGCAGATTCGCACTTGCAGAATAAGCAATTTTTGAAGCGAGTAAAGTTACAACTGCATCGAGAAATTTAGGTTTGAATAGGTTTACATCTGAGATATTCGCTATGTAGATAAGATCGAGAGTTTCAGCATCGGCAAGAATTGTATGTCCTTCTTCCCTATACTCAAACTCACTTCCCTCTTCAATATAGATATGATTATAGTCAGGAGGTAATTCAAATGCAGCAGAAAAACCAAAAGCCGGAACAGTAGTCAACGCTGAAAGCGAAGTCCTTTTCCGGGCAAACATCCAATCATCTTCTGAAATAGCTGTCTCTATACAAAGGTCAATAAAAGTGCTTGCAACATCTGCGAGTTTACTTCCATCATCCTCGGAAGCAATCTGTTCTTCCCCTACAAGGAGAAGTGCCATGTTTATTAAAGTGGTACGGCTTGCCATTATACCCTCCCAAAAACGAAACTAATTTCGTTTTTAAAGAAGGGGAGGGTTTCCCCTCCCCGATTCATTAGGATGCGACAATACCTGCGGTGATCTGTCCTGCTGAGACAGAGGTTGCGGTAGTTCTTATACGTACAAACTGTTCACACCCATCCGGGATGGGAAGTTTGAACATCGCACCATTCACAACCTGGGCTGCAGGATAGGCCGGTGAAGTAACAAGATCCGTATATGTACCGCCTTCGGTATCACAAGTCTGTATTGTGAAGGTACAGGTTGTTGCACCTGCAAGATCTTCATTGACTACAATCCCGAAGAACGCCTGTTCCCCGACATCGAGATCGAGGTCTCCGGAATTAAGATCGAGAACATCCCCAACCACACCGGCAGCCACAATATCCTGCTCATAAGCAAAAAGAAGCTTTTTATCAAATATCATATCTTTCCTCCTTAGGTTACAGCGTCTTCGCTGGTCCCAATTGCCTCTACCATTTTGATAGGTTTTCCGAGGAAAGTGGTTACAGGTCTTCCAAAAGCCTCTGCAATACCGAGATTTACATTGACTTTATCCTTTACGGCAATATCGAACTGTGTAAGCATTGAAGAGTCTGCATAAATTACCGCACCTTTACCACGGCCAGGCATCTTGTTGAGTGCTTTAATAAGAAGATCATCAACGCCAGAAGTAGCAATATCCTGAGAAGAATCAATGTTTGCAATTCTTGCATAATTATCCTCGTTGTTGATTACCATACCGGCTGCAAGCTCGTAGTGGGAAACCCACATCTGCTTGTTTCCATTCGTACTGGTAATGAGTTTCTTACCAAGGTCCTCTTTATTGAGTCCATGTTTCCATTCTCCTGGATAGATCATGTGACATTTGGTTTCGCCCCACTGCATAATAAGCAAAGATGTCCTATTTGCAGAGCCGCCGCCGTCATAAACCATTGCCTGGGAGAGGGATTTCAGCCTTCCTCTTAGACCGACAAAACTTTTTCCATCAGTAAGCTCATTGATAAATGAGGCAGCAAAGGTTTTCCCGAGACCGGAAATAAACCGCTGATCCTGATTTGATCTGAACTTCTGTTTGTTTTTCGAGATACGTACAAGTCTGTCGTCAACTTTGGAATATGCTTCCAAGAAAGCCATTTCCTCAGTTAATTCTACAAACTGCGCACGTTCGTCCGGAACGTCATCATTGATTGATGTCCATGTACCTGTAGGCTCGTTGAGAGTCTGTAAGTAGGTATGCCCGGTAAGACCATTGGCCTGTACCCAAACCATATCCTCGAGTGCTTCAAACTGCTCTACGAGAGTATCTACAACAGGCAGGAATTCATCATCTTTCATCTGTTTAACCAAATCCAGCAACGTTGGATTGGTTGAAGTGATAGTTGCCATAAAATACTCCTATAGTTTTTTACGCAATTCCGTCAACGTCAACCCGATTTCCAAGTGGTTACCGGATCTGATCTTCTCAGGTCTTACAGCCCTTTCATTGATGGATAATAAATCTGTCCGGAAGGAACTTCTTCCTTATCATCCAGGTCTCCATCCAACAATGAATCCCCTTTCAGGGATTTCCCTTTCTCAACGAGAAAGGATATTACTTTGGGGTCGTTTCCAAGTCCAGTTTTATTAAGTTTCTCCAGGAGATCTTTTCCGCCAAGAGCCTTAATTCCATCCTCCATGAACTTAATGTTTTTTGTATAATCACTTCCCCATTCATTCTTAAAATGTGCCTCAATCTTCTCCTTTTCTTCCAGATTGTGTTTTGCAATCGAATCGTATTCTCTCTTAGCTTCATCCGCATACCACTTCTGGAAAGCTTCAAACTGTTTCTCAGTCCAGGCATTGGTAAGTGCCAATTCCTGTAACCCTTTGAACTGCTCTTCACTTAATTGTACACCCTCTGGTAGGTCAGTGTCAACTTTTTTATACTCATTGACATCTTCCGGGACCCCAATACTCTTTAAAAATGCCTTTTTTTCCTCTTCTGTGGCATCTTCTCCGGGTACAAAAGCTTTACCTGCCTTCAATTCCTCCATTTCTTTGACTGTTTTCAGGTAAGCATCCGACAAATCATTGATTGTCTGGAATTGTTTTAAGGTCTCGTGAGTTTTATACTCGCCGGCATTTTGCGCCATCCATTTCGGGAAATCGTCATTCTGGCCCCCTCCATTTTGCGAACCTCCGCCGCCTCCACCATTACCGCCTCCATCTGGCGGGGTATTCTTATCTCCGTCCAAATCTCCACTGCCAAGCAATGAAGCATCTTCCGTTCCCGGATCACCGGTTCCAGGTTGATTTAGCATAATTTTCTCCTATATAAGTCGTGATATTATCAATTCCTCATCTCCGACATCCCATTCGCCGAAGTATGAAAGTAATTGCTTTGCATAATTGCTCAGGGCAACCTCTTCTTCTGTCTCACATCTGCTAAAAAAATGCAGATCTGTGAGAATCTTTGTGAGAACCCTCCTTCCATCCTCACTTCCAAAGACGACCCTGAAATCTCTCTCCATAAATTGTTCCTGTTCTTTACTTAGGACAGGTTTTTTGTGCCAGCTTCTCATCCAAGCATCCCCTCTGCAGGACTACCCGGAACAATCGGCTGGTTAAGCCCAGGCATACTCTTCCCAACTTTCTCCATCTGCTCCATCTGCTGCTGCTGTTCCATTTGCTGCTGCTGTTCTGCTTTCTGCTGCTCAACCTCAGTCTCTGAAAATAGATTATCAGCCGGGAATCCATTGTTTATTGCAGCATCACGCATTGTATTTGGCCAATTAATAACCATACCAGCTTCCGGATTAAGCGGCATAACTCTTTCCAAATCGGAAAGTGTTGCCTTGAAGCCGTCATTAAAGGCCGCCCTCTTCTGCATCTGAGCCAATGGGCCGTAATATTCCCACCCGATCTCACCTTTCAATTCTGCCGGCGGTTCCGGCATCCGGCCATTCTTTGCTTCAATATCGAATATCTTAAATAACATATTATCCAGAGCTTCTGACTCATAGTTTGATATTGGAGCCGAGATAAGGGAGGCTTTCTCTCCTTTCCTCTCTGCAACCTCCATCGCCGTCATTCTCTGTGTCAACTGAGTCAAAAGCTTCCAGTAATCAATGTAAAAAGCTGCATCGACAGCCTTCTTCTTCCTGTCCCATTGATCTACGCCAACCGGGTAATTTGTTGCCAAGTGCCAGGGCTGAACAATCCTCCCAGGATCTCCATAGTAATTCGCTCCGCCGGGTTTATTCCGGACTTTATCTTTCATTTCCTCCGGAATGTTAAGAGGTGGGTTTGCCGCCTTGTGAGCAGCTTGTAATAATGTTTTTGCCATGGCGTTAAGCCCTTTAATATCCGGAAGTGCATCATGCGCAGGGCCTCTTCCATACTTCTCAAGCCCTTCAACCCTATACCGCCAGACAATGAATGGAAATGTATCAAATCCGCCAACCCGGATAATGTCTTTCTGCCCCTCCTCCCAGTATACAGAGGCAGTCTCACCTTTCACTCCGGGAAATTTGAACCATTCATCTTTCGCCGGGAATACGGCGTGCATTATTGTTACCTTCTCAAATGGACTCTCTTCGGCCATCTTCAACAACTCTTTAGATAACTTATTCTTTTCTTTGATAAAATAATTGGCTGCAGCCCTTGCACCAACCTTTATTTCCCGATATATTGTATCAACTTCACCAAACCAGTTATGATCCAGATATATCTCGCTCGGATGTCTTAAATTAAAAACAGCCCTCCCGGTGGCCGGGTCTTCCTCCATGTACATTGTCGCAGTCGCAATCGTTATACCCATTTTTGTATAACTCGGGATAACTTTGTAGAAATTACTCCGGGCAAGAGCGGCCAGAATGATATAATTAACTTTCTGAAAATATGACTGTACGGTCAATTTTTTATTAATATCCGGATCCAGGGCTCTCATTCCAACCCAGGGTGCGCTTTTGGATATTAAATTACCCACAATACCATCGGCCATCGTATTCGCATCCTCAATCCCGGTCGTATCATACACATCTTTGGCATATTCATCAGACTCGGTGTCCTCTTTCTCAAACATCAACGATATCTGCGGATTTACATACTTTGCTATTTCCGTCCACGTCCCCACCTGCTTCTTGTTTTCTTCCTTAAGCATTTCGAGACGTTTGTTTAACGATTTAAGATCTGCACCCATTATACACTCCCGGCAAAGGTGGCTGCTTCAATATCTTCTTTCTTCAATTTATCTGCAGTACCAATAACCTGTTTCAATAATTGTTTGATATATTCCCTGTCACTGTCTTTTCCACTCGGTTCCTCCCCGGTTGCATTACGGTATAATTTCCCAAATTCCTCATCATCCATCGAATCAATCGCATCTTCTGTAAGAAATTTCCCATCCGTATCAGTAAAAATACTCACAAGCTCCTTGTCAGAAACCGCCTTGTTCTTCTCGTCAATCTTATCCTGATCTATCAGCTTCTGATCAGAGGTCGCCAAAGTAGCCCCTTCCCCGGCTGCAAAGGTCTCTATCGGCCGGTCGCTCTCCCTCGTTGCC
>Ga0190311_1000152_pt1 | contig 24948 bp, 20 predicted proteins | sample 48700789_MG_FD_165037 | JGI IMG/M metagenome (GOLD analysis project Ga0190311, IMG submission 165037) | Hydrothermal vent sediment bacterial communities from Southern Trench, Guaymas Basin, Mexico - 4870-07-8-9_MG | ecosystem: Environmental > Aquatic > Marine > Hydrothermal vents > Sediment ...
AGTGTGCCCGGCCCACCCCCGAAGGGGTGGCCGCTGGCAACTAGGGGGCGGGGTCTCGCTCGTTACCGGACTTAACCGGACGCCTCACGGTACGAGCTGGCGACGGCCGTGCACCACCTCTCGGCTAGTCGGGCAAGGTCTTCAGCCTGGCCGTCATCCAGCCGTCTCCCGCGGTAAGTTTCCCGGCGTTGAATCCAATTAAGCCGCAGGCTCCTCCCCTTGTGTGGACCCCCGCCAATTCCTTTAAGTTTCACCCTTGCGGGCGTACTCCCCCGGCGGCCCGCTTAACGGCTTCCCTTCAGGCACTGAGCCGGCTCGAAGCCGGCCCAACACCTAGCGGGCATCGTTTACAGCCAGGACTACGGGGGTATCTAATCCCCTTCGCTCCCCTGGCTTTCGTCCCTCAGCGTCGGAGCCGTTCCAGCCGGGCGCCTTCGCCACTGTTGGTCCCTCCGGGATCTCAGGATTTCGCCCCTACCCCGGAGGTACCCCCGGCCTCTCCCGGTCCCTAGCCCCGTAGTATCCGCAGCAGTCCCGGCCTTAAGAGCCGGGATTTAGCCGCGGACACACGGGGCCGCCTACGGACCCTTTAGGCCCAGCAATCATCCCGACCACTCGCGGAGCTGGTTTTACCGCGGCGGCTGGCACCAGCCTTGCCCTCCGCTTTCTAAGCCCGCCTTTTTACAGCGGGCCACAGCCACCCTCTCGGGTGGCACTCGGGCTGACCCCGTCGCGCTTTCGCGCATTGCGGAGGTTTCGCGACTGCTGCACCCCGTAGGGCTGAGGCCCTTGTCTCAGTGCCCCTCTCCGGGCTCCGCCTCCCAGCGCCCGTACCCGTCATAGGCTAGGTGGGCCGTTACCCCACCTACTACCTGATGGGCCGCCGCCCCGTCCTCGGGCGGGTACCCGGCCATTGCCCCGGGTACCCCTTTCGGGGTGGGGGGATTCCACCTGCCCACCCCTATGGGGGATTACCCTCAGTTTCCCGAGGGTATCCCCCTCCCGAGGTTCGGTTGGCGACGTGTTACGGAGCCGTCCGCCGCGCCGGCGGGCATGGCGCCGGCGCACGACTTGCATGTCTTAGTCCCAGCCCGATAGCAGTCGGGTCCGGCAGGATCAACCGGTTTCCGGGGGAGTAGGCCCGATTGCCTTCTGCGGGGTTGTCCGACTGGTGGGTGCCCCATGTCCTTTTTATTCATTAGGTCTTTGTTGCGACCCGTGGATACCGCCCTTCATTCCGGGGCTGTTCGCCCCCGTCTGGACGTTGACGGGGCGGGTCGCTCCGTATCTCTATTACCATATTTGCAAGTATTTATAAGTTTTATGTCTCCTCTTTCTTTATAAATTTGTCTTTGGATTGTAGAGTTTTTCTTGTATTTTGTTTTCTTTGTTCTGTTGGATTTGAGCTTTTTAGTGGCGTGGCTTTTTGCGATGCTTCTGGAGTTGTTTTCGTGTTTTTCCCATAGTTCTTTTTTATTATTCTGAAATTGGATTTGTTTCGCTTGGTATGCTTGATGTTCTTAACTTAGCTTTTTGATTCTTCTATTTTTGCCTCATGTTATGGAGAATCATTTAGCTTCTTATTAATCTAAATGTAGAATCGGTCATAACCGGCTTATCGCTTATGAGATCGCGTAAACCAACATATTTGGAGGGTTTCATAATTAGAGTAGAAGAAGAGGCTTCAAATTTTGATGAAAAAATCGCAAACCTCATGAAATTCATGCAAAACGTCCCAAAGCCTTATCTTCTAATAACATGGAAACGTTAAACGCGAAAATATCCCTAACTAACCGCATCTTCACACTAAATATTTCCGATTTAGAAAAAAGAGGTTGGAAGTTATTGTGGTAGGGCCGCGGGGATTCGAACCCCGGTCGCCCGCTCCAAAGGCGGGCATGCTTGGCCACTACACCACGGCCCTATTTGGTTTTGTTTGATAGGTTGTGGTAGGGCCGCGGGGATTCGAACCCCGGTCGCCCGGTCCAGAGCCGGGCATGCTTGGCCACTACACCACGGCCCTATTTGGTTTCTCTAATAGTATTATTTTTCTGTCTATTCTGAGTTCTTTTAAAGTTTATTCCTTGTTGGGGGCTTTATTAATGTTTATTATTTTGTTGTAGCTCTATTGCATGTGGTTAATGGTTTATCTGCGAGATGGCATGCGCTTTGGTGAGTGTTTAAGGAGCTTTTTGATGGGTTAAGGTTAGAGTTTCTTTTTGAAACGAGGCTGCTTGGTGTGACAGGGTATTTATAGTTATAGGTTCGAGAATTTGGGTGTGGTTGCCTTAAAAGAATAAAAAAGTGGGAGAATGATTTTATAGTGTTTATTGTTGGAGGGTGATTGTTCTGATGTTTTCGCTGATTATTGCTAGTGGTATTCCATCATGGTTAATTCTTATGATGACGTGTGTGGTGACCGAGTCTATGCTTGTATAATAGCCAGTAATTTCTATGTAATTCTCGAATACGGTTACGTTAGAGTTGCTTAATCCAAATTTTGCAATGAAATTTTCGATTGATTTGCTGAGGTTTTCTGGGTTAAAGAAAATGAGGGTCACTATACCGTGGGGGCAACAGTAAAATGGGTAACTGTGATAAATTGGTATTGTGAACCAATACCATTTATAACCTAGTTCTATGGTGCCATTGAATGGTTGGAATTCTTTTGGCATGTTATTGGCTTTGTATTCATAATTCTTCAATTGAAGATAAGTCCATTCGACATGGTAATAAACTTTTCTTCCTCCGATTTTTAGGGAGACTTTTATGGTACCGTTGAGCCAGTCTGGGTTACTTCTACACCACTTATCGAGAATACTATAAACGTAGACTTTCTCATTATTCTCGGTGTGATGAGTGTTAATATCAATATATAGGAGAATGGATATTATGACGATAGTAGTGAAGATAAGTGTTAAGAGATATTTTTTAGTGAGAAATTTCAATTATAATCGCCCTCACTATATCAGGATAGGGCTGAGATATAAGATATTGGGCGCGTGGTAAGGAGGCAATAATTTTCATGCTATCTCGCGATTAAGACCAGATCAATTATCTACTATAATCTAGGAGGAGTCATAATATTTTGTGTATTACTCATACTAGGTTTTACAGTGAAGTCATTCTAATATAATCTATCCCAGAAGTATTCAACAGTATTCATAATAGTAGAATAGTAGAAATGTACGGGCCCCCCTAAGGTATCCTAATAGTTTTGGTTTATGGATTGGGCTAATTAAAGCTGAGGGATTGTATCTCACTCTATGTTTGCGTGAAGAGATCGCATTTCTTCTTCTAGTATTCCGTGATTCTCTGCTATTTGTGCTACCGTACTCTCCAGTGTTATTAGAGCTGTATATTCGAATGCTGGTATGAATGCTGGTTTCTCATCTCTAATTTTTAATTTCAGGTATTCTTCTCTCGTTGCTGTGTCAAGCAGATGTATTACTACATCTGCTTTTTTTGCTAGTGTTGATTCTTTATTCGCTGTTATTGCGTAGACTTTTATTCCTGTTTCTTTTGCTTCTTGCGCGTAAACTAGTGGTATTACGCTTTCTCCTGACCCTGATATAACTATTAATATGTCCCCTTTCTTACGGAATTTCCAGTCATCTAGACCCAGAACATTCAATGCTAAGTGCTGGTATCTTATTGCAGTCATTAACGCTACTAGTTTGCAGATTCCAGCTCCTACTAGGAATATCTGTGGATCTTTATTTTTTACCCCCGCTGATAATGTGCTGATTATTTTAATAATTTCCTCCTTCTCTGCTAATATCTGGTTTAGACTTCTCCTAGCGTTTTCTAACGTTTTTGTGATTGCTTCTTCGAATTTTTTTATTGGATCTCCCACGCTCATTATTGCTTGTGATATACCTATACCCATGAGAATCGCGTTTGTCTCTGATACCGTTCCCATTGGTGTTAAGGGCGTCTTATGCCTCCCAGTTATTTGCCTTATTTCATACGGGATCTCTTCTGGTACCCCTCTTCCCGGAAGATAAAGAGTTATATCCGCTAGTCTGTCGAGTTTTGATCTGGGTGTTGCTGTTAATGCTATTATTTTAGCACCTAATTTTATTGCACCCTCCACCATTATACATGTCGTCGTCGTCCAGCCGCTCGCTGAGACCGCTAATACTATATCATCTCTTCTAACAGGTTTTGCAAGAGTTTCTCCCATTATAGAGACTCTGTAACCAAGAATCTTTAGCATTTCCCCAATTATCATTCCTGCTATTCTTGATCGACCCATTCCTGCTATATGGATTACTTTTCCATTTGTTTTTGCATCTCTTAAGAGATCTATTATATCTAGCAGTTCTTTTCTTTGATTAAGTATTATTCTCTTCTTATGCACCTCTCCTATCGTTAAAAGAAGCTCATACGCGTCCTTAAAGGCTGATAATTCCTCGTCCAATATCTTCCCACCAGTTATTGAGTTATTTAATGAAGAGTTATGGCGTAGAAAAGTATTTTAAACACCATCATATCAAAGGTATATTGTTCACGGTGTATAAAATGAGTTATCACTGCCCACTATGCGGTAAACCAACAGAGTATAAGGAAGAGCTACATGGTTTATGTGAGGAATGTTATGCTAAGATTCATAGCTCTCGGATAACTGGAGAACCCAGAGTTTCTATAACCGTCTGTAATATTTGCGGTCGGATAAAATTTGGGAATTCTTGGATAAGATTAAGCGTTGAAAACTTCAAGAAAATTCTCAGCTCTGCTGTTAAAAAACTAAAGCTCTTCAAAAAGGCAAAATTCGAGATTGTTATTAGTGATTTGTCTAAGGATCTTTTAATGCAGGGTATTGAGACGGGAGCGCTTCAGATTCCGATTAGGCTTGTTTCAAATGATGTGCCTATCAAGGATATCAATATCACTACAAATTTCACAAAGACCATATGCCCCCTTTGCATGAAAAAGCGTACTGGCAGTTATTTTGAATATGTCATACATGTTCGTTTTTCTCGAAAAAAATCTAAAAACTATGTAACAGAAGTGCAGAGAATCATAGATAATGTACTAAGATTCGCTGATCCTTCAACTTTTGTTGATGTTAAGAAAATTGCGAAGGGATTAGATATCCGAGTAAGTGATAGAAGAACGGGTCGTATTATTGCGCAGAGAATAAAAATGAGATTCTTAGCCGAGAGCTATGAGTATTTAGAGCGAAGATACGATGCAACACTTAAAAAATTAATCACTATAAGGAAAGTGACATTGGAGATTTAGATTCTCTCAACCACTCTCCAAGCACCACAGGCCTCACACTTCTTGATTAATTGTCCCTTCTCCTTGTAAAGGATTGTGTGAGGACGACCACATACGTCACAGATAACATATTCTTTGGCAAATAGTTCTAGCAATTTATTTATCCGTGTCCTCTTGTACAGGCCTTGAAGGACAGCCCTACCTTTAATTATCCATCCTACAGTGCCTAACCTATGTTCTAGGTATCTAAGGATTATCCTCTCATCTCTGTTAAGCTTTGTTATAATGTCCTTCCAATTAGTTATTATCGTTCTACCAGCTTCTTGGAAAATTTCTGCTTTGGGTATCTCCATCCCACTAGGTGTTCTTATTTCCTCAGGCAAGCTTTTAAGAGCCCTTTCTAACATCTCATCATAACTCATTCCGAGAACCTTGGGAGAGGGAGCATTACCACTCATTTTTTACCCACCAATGGATACCTCTTCTTTATGTCCTCAAATGATACTGAACCTGATATAAGTTTATTCAAGATATCCTCTAGCTCTTTAATAGGGACTCGTACTTGTTCTTTCGAGTCTCTATCTCTTATAGTCACAGTATCATCTTCTAATGTCTCATGATCTATTGTGATACAGAACGGTATTCCTATCTCATCGGCTCTAGCATATCGCTTTCCTATAGAACCCTTAGCATCAAAAACCACGTTAACTTTCTTTTTCCGTAATTTACGATAAAGCTCCTTAGCTTTCTCGACCATAGCTTTTTCCTTTTCCAGCAGAGGATATACAGCAACAGATATAGGCGCTAAATACGGTGGAAACGCGAACCAAGCCCATGGCCTATCATAGTTCTCTGGCCTAAAGCATTTCTCTAAGATAGCTAACATCGTCCTCTCAATGCCAAACGATGCTTCAATGACTTCAGGTATAACCATCTTACCATTATGTTGTATTGCTAGTTTAACACCAGAAAATCGCGAATGCCTAGATAGATCGTAGTCAGCTCTATAGGCTGTACCTTCCACCTCTTTCCAACCAATGCTCAATCTTATTTCAACATCCACATTCATCTTAGAGTAAAACGGTCTCTCATAGTCTGGAATTTCTCTGAATCTTATGTCCTCATCCGGAATTCCTAGTCTTTTATAGAATAGATATGTTTTACCAATATAGTACGCAAAATATTCATTAGGAAAAATTCCTTTCTCTACAGCTTCTCCTAATTTAATCTTAATAGTCCTCCCCGCATTCTCTCCTTTTGCTGGAACAAAATTAATCTCTAGATCAACTACCTCATGAAAACGCGGATGCTTAGCGAATATCTCGGGAGTTCCAAATTGTTCAATTTCCATCTGCGTAAATTCGCGAAGTCTATACAAGAATTGCCTCGGGGAAATCTCGTTTCTGAACGATTTTCCTATCTGAGCAATAGCAAAAGGTAATCTTGCACGTACTGCCAGCCATACCCTATTAAAGTTTATGAAAATATTCTGAGCTGTTTCAGGTCTCAAATAGCCTTTTAATCTACCAGTCGGTCCAATTAATAAGGGGAACATGACATTGAATACTCTCACATCGCTGAGTTCTCCTCCACATGCTGGGCATCTGATGTTATTTTCTTTAATTATCTTCTCTAATTCTTCTGGAGTTTTCCCTTCTCCAGGAATATTCAAAAGTTCCTCAACAAGCTTATCAACTCTATAAACTGCATTGCACTTTTTACATTGAGCTACAGGCTCGACAAAGTTCTCTACATGCCCACTTGCCATGAGAACTCGTTCGGGTAGAATTACATTACCATCTATCTCCCATACATTATCTTCATCTAGGACAAAGATCTCTCTCCAAATCTCCTCAATTTTTCTCTTCATTAAAGTTCCAATAGGCCCGTAGTCAAAGGCACCAGCAAGACCCCCGTATATTTCTGCAGTAGGGATAAAGAAACCCCTTCTAGTGGCGATTTCATATATTCTATCCACAAGATTCTTGGCGCTCAATCTATACACACCCCTTTTTCATAAGCCTCAAATGCTTTTTCGATCGTAAATGATTCAAGATAATTTATAATTCTCTTCAGCGAGTCAATTCCTCTTATTTCCTGAACAAAAAAAGGAACCACTATAATGTTCTTATCTGGAAATGCTTTTCGAATTTCCTCCAAGTTTCTTCTATGCATCTTCGCCAATGAATTCGAGAAAGAACATTCTCCCTTATATATTCTCACCATATTTACTACGATAAAACGATTTGGAATCTCATACGCATCGAGCTCTCCAATGAGCCGCATGCTTTCATATATGCTCATAGTAGCTGGTATGGTTACGACGATGAATTCGGTCTTTTTTTCATCTCTTATCGTCTGTCTTAGATTATTTACAATCTCTTTGAGCTTTTCAAAAGCTTCTAGCGCTTGCTTGGCAGTATCGGGACCTTTCTCAAGTCTAAGGAAGGCTTTGATATTATGGAAAAAGCTGGATAACCTTAATTGAATCTTAATCATTTTTCCTAGAAAAGAATCCAAATAATCTGGGAGCTCCAATAGTTTTAAAGTATGCCCCGTCGGGGCAGTATCAAATATTATCTTATCGAAATCGGAATCCTTAAGAATCTCGAATAGTCGAATAAATCCTATTCCCTCTGCAAATTCTACTGGTAAGACCTCCCCACCTCCAACTAATTCGAGGATTTCGGGAGGAATCATCATTTCATCTAAATCGCCCATCTCTCTAAGCGCTCTCTCTATTTTCTCTTTCTCCTCCATAAACAACATGTTGGGGTTAAACTCAAGCGCATAGAGTCGATTTCTAAATCCCGATATCTCTTTCATACTCGGCCCTATTTCCACCATAAGAGAATCACTAAGGGAATGCGCTGGATCGAGACTAACCACTATAGTTTTACATCCTTCTTCAGCAAACTTAATTGCAGTAGCTGCTGCCGTTGTCGTTTTGCCCGTCCCCCCCTTGCCTGAAATCATTATCCAGCGTTTTTCTCGGAGATAATCAAACAACATCCTTCTTCTCCTCAGTTTCATTAGTTGTTGGTAATAACCCGATAGATTTCTTTAATAACCGCCTATATCTACCATACTTGTCGACTAAGCTAAATCTTGGAGGATGCGCTATAGCTACTTGGCTACCGCATACTGGGCATGTATCTGTTCTAAGCGTGTATCTGCCGCATTTTAAGCATTTATAAATTCTTTTACCCATGATTAATCGCCAAATTACTTCCTTTTGCGCTTCTTAGGCTTCTTTTCTATCTCCTCCTCAGCCTCAACTGTGGTTGGCCACTTATTATTAGTCAGAATAATCGCTCTCACTTTTTTCATGAAATCTTTAAATAACCTATGAACTTCCTTCCAGTCATAGCCCTTAATCCTAACCAAGTATTTAGGAGAGGAGATATACTCGACCTCTATTTTCTCTGGGGATATTTTTATTGCTTCTGATAAAGCCTTCTTTATTCTATCCACGGCATCAGGGGCTAGACTTGAAATTAATACCGTTTGCTTAAGCACAACTTCCTTTAGTTTAACATTCTCCTTAATTACCTCGTAAACTTTGGGAATCCATTCATCAGGAACTCCTACCTCTCTTAAGATCTCTTCCCCCCACCTTACCACTGCCTCGAAACCATCGTAAGGCGTGTCATAATACTCCATAAACTTGGCACCTACTTTCTCTATAACTTCCTCTAATGAAACACCAAGCTCTTTGGCCATTTGGGCCATAAGAATAAGCGATCGTCGCAACTTTCTCCATTCTTGCAATTTCCTCTGCCTTTCTGCAGGAAGAACCCTTTTTAAAGAAGCATTTATCACTAATCCACCCTTTCTAACGGAGTACACCTTAGCTACTATTCTCTGATTTAGCTTAACGACCTCTCTAGGATGTTTAATGAACTTAGTTGATATCTCCTTAAGCGGTATGTAAGCTTCAACATTGTACTCATCCAGAAATACATAAATCCCATGAGATTCTATCCGAACCACTCTTGCAATTACCAATTCATCAACCGCTGGGTGCTTCCTATTAGTTAATTTTTTATAATACTCATGATATGGATATTCGAGCACTTTCTCCTCAGCACTCATTGCTCATTCACCGGAAAACATGTGGCCTCCCCCGGAGCCTTGCCCTCATTCCTACCCATGTCGGGGCCAAGTCAGGCAAGTACTGCCAGGGGAGGCCATATTATACCTGAAGAATTTTCTATTCCATTAAAAGTATTTCACACTTAGTAGATCCATGGAGTAAAAATCGGAAAAAGAAAAATTGGTGGGGGCGCGGGGATTTGAACCCCGGACACACCGGTCTCTTCAAAGGCGTTCTGGAGCCGGCCGCCATAACCTGGCTAGGCCACGCCCCCACCGCTATTCATTATGCGTGAAAATCTTCCATTTTCTATTAACAATATGCGACGTTTTTAAATATTACAATCCTATGGAGGAATGAAGAACCCTTTTACTTGGGACGATTCTTGATCGGCTTATAGTAATCATCTAGCTCAGAGCTCCAGAACTTCATCATCCTTCAGCTACTTTACGTCATCATCGCAAAAATTCTCTTAAAGATAAAAGTTGTTATGAGTATTTCAAATATCACATAATAAATTTGGATAAATCTGCAACGCCCTTCGCTTTTGATTCTATTTCACTAAACGACATTCCCAGCGAGTCTAGTAATTGCTCAAAGACACTTCGCGTATACTCAATGTACTTGGGCCAATCTATATCACTCTTTTTTGGCTTCAGTTCGACTGGTGTTACACTATCTTTCGTCTTTACATAAGCAATAATTTCCCCAGGTAAAACTTCTCTCTTAAGTTTTCTAGCAGCTTGAACGTGTTGAGGAGTAGTCTTTACATACTCGTTTAAGGGCTTTGTAAGCTGTACTTTAAAAGCCAAATCTTCTAGTGAATACTCTCCTCTCTTAAGCTTATGGATGATATCGATAATTATTTCCTCGATTTTATTCTTCGCCTCCTTAAGTTCTTCTGGAGATTTAACCTCACTAAGAACTTCAAGAACTCGTTTAAATTCTTTTTTTAGAAATTCTGGTGTATTTCTTTTCTTTGCCATTAGTCCCTTAATATCTACTGAACCGTCTTGAAGAACACCAAAGTAATTCTTTTTGCGCGCTGAGAGAGCTAGATATCTGTAGATCTTATCTACTTCTAGATCAACATTAAGTTTCTCCTCACCATATTCAATCAGGAATTTGACTTTTTCTTCTGGAGGATTGTGAATAAAGATACTATCCGTATCACCATATAACACATCAAGACCTAGTTCTTGAGCTTTTTTAGCTACAGCTTTAATCTTCTGCCTCCCTATCGCTGTTATAGTCTCGGCTACAGATAAAGCATAGAATGGGAAATGCTCAGCACCGAATACGCCATAACTTGCATTAATAAGAACCTTTAGTGCACCTTGAACTATATCGTAGAAAATCTTTTCCTCGCCCTTAACCGTCTTTGCCTTTTTCTTGAAATACTTAACTCTTAAATCACGTATAAATCCCACTAGCTGGGAAGCGATTCCCCGCCTCTTTGTGCAGATCCAGTGAGGAAGTTCTTCAACTTTATTTTTCATACATTCTTCATGCGGGCAGTCTACGGTTTCGTAGCTTATATTATGAACTTTAATTATCGTGGGATATATACTCGCGAAGTCTAATACCCACACATTAAACCATACGCCTGGTTTTGGTTCTAGGACAATGGCTCCTCGGTACTTCTTCCCTGAAATTATTGGCGGAGGTCTCGGACCGAGTTTCGTTATTCTTTCTTCCTTTTTATCTAATTGAAATCTATTAGGAATTAGGTAGTTTCTATCTCTATGCTCCGCATAGAACCAGTTTTCTATCCAAGCTGAAACTCCTCTTCTCGAAAGCTCCCTAATGGGATAGCGGGTTATCCTAGAAAGCATTATCATGAGTTTCAGCGGTAGCTGATTCTCAAAGTTAAATAGTTGAGCAGTGATATATGAATCCCACCAACAATAGCGAGCAAGATCATATAAGCTGAGCTTTTCAACCTCTTCATACTCTGGAAAGATCTTTCCAATGCCCAATAAGGCTTGAGATACATCCTCTAAACTTACTGTGTCATATCTATTCGCAAAGGCGTAGGTCTTTATAGCAGCATTGCCGTAAAACTTGTATAAATCTATATGAATTCCTACGCGCATATGAGCCTCTTTGATTTCTCCCTTACTAACAATTTTGAATGGTATTATCTCCTTTGGTATTCCCAAGTATTCACAACGCTTGTAGATATATCTTAAATCAAAGTTGTCCCCATTAAACGTAATTACAATTGGAGCTTCCCATATTTTCTCAAAGAAATCGAGAATCATTAATCTTTCATCATCGTATACCCGGATCTTTACTTCCTTACCATTAACATTTATGATTCCCTCAATGTAATGACCCTTGTTACCGACAATTTTGACGCCCTCTAAGTTTTGTTCCCTTGCCCCTCTATACTTCCTTAGTACGAATACTTCTCTCTCTTCCTTCTGCTTTCGATCCTCATATTCTACTTTTGTTAAACCAATAGCAATTATTGGATCGTAGGGTCTATTCATTTGCGGTATTCTTCCACCGCCAGCAACTTCTATATCGATGGAAATGAAATCTATGTTAGGCACTTTTGCTGTGAATATTGGCAGATATTTATCCACAAGTCCTTGTAAATCGCTTTCCTCAAAGATTTTTCGTAACTCTTCCTCAATCTCAGACGGATTCTCCTTTCGTAGTTTTGGCTTACCATCTAAAATGTCATAGATCATTGATGGCCATAGCTTAGCATCATAAATGTAGTTGAGATGATACTGGATCCAGGCTTCCCAGCATCGATCCTCCCCTAAAATGTTCCTAATTCCATCTTTTCCTCCTATAGCTAATGGGTCAGAAACGATTACCTTTCTTAGAGATATCTCACGATCTTCTATTGGATCATATTTAGTTACTTCATCTATTCCCTCTAATGATCCTCTCATTCTCTTGGCTGCTTGTAAAATCTCCTCTTTAGTAGCAGATGTTAAGCAGTAAGGCTTATGACCAGTCTTATCATAGAGGAAGACCACTCTCTTATTTTTTAAATCATAGAACTTCATCAGAGCTTTATTTCTATCAGGATCATATTCGACTGATAATAGGAAAAGTTCATGCGCCTCAGAAGTCTCTCTCTCCTTTTTAGCCGTATTTAGCAACTTTTTAATTTTCTCATCAACAATTTTTAAGGAACTAGTAGGCTTCTCTTTAGGTTGTTCCTTTTCTTCCTTCTTTTTTACATGTTCCTGCGTTAGGAACATGTCTAATGTTACGCTCTTAGGCATATAATTGGCCCCTTAATCTCTGAATGATTATTAAAGAAAAGTATGTGCTTCATGTCAAATTTATCTCTATCTATGCCTTAGTGGAACTCTCTTAATACTTCCACATAATAAGCAAGTAATAGTAATATGAGGCTCTCTCCTATTCCGTATTCTTATCCGCATGGTTTTACCTGGTATAAGGAATCTCTTACATTTTTTACAGAAGAAGAATTTAAAGTACCAAGGAATCTTAACCCCTGTAGCTTTTGATAGACGTCGAGCTTGTCTCCCCAAAATTATGCTTCTCTCTATATTGCATCTATATCCCTCAAGAAATGCTCTATTGAGCATCTCCTTAATATTCTCTAATGCCAATTTAGACCTTAGTCGAAGTCTTCTCTTTTTTGATTTAGAAAAATTCCTAGTCAAGGTAAACCACCAATGTTACACAGCTCTATATTTAGCCAAATTTTTTCTGGTAAGCGGTATCACCTTCTATTACATTATTAGATGAGGAAAGAACTATGCTAGTTCAATGCACTAAATGTAATACTATTTTCTCTATTGAAAGTATTAGAGATTTCCGTAATGGATGCCCACGATGCGGCTATAAGCTCTTTAAACTTGTGGATGAGGAGAAAAAGCCTTTACTCAATGTAAAGATTATTGAGAAGGGAGTTTTTAGCATTAATTTTGGGGAACCCGAAAATAGGGTAATTATTATCCAATCAGGGAATAGATACAAGATTCTTTATCTAAATTCTCCTGCAAAAAGATGAAGGTGAACCAATTTTTATTTTAATATTTTACCGACCTAATCGTCTCTCTACATTCCTTCGATACTTCTCAATCTCTGCTATAATATCGGATGGTAGAGCTTTATGCTTAGCTTCCTCCTTAGCTTTTTCTATCTCCCTATATATGTCCTCCAGTAGTTTTATACAATCCTCTTCCCCCCTCGCCACTTTGTCAATTAGGTCAAAAATTATCCTAGTTCTTTCCTCAGATACCATTTCTGGATGCATGGCGTTAACTATTCTATTCACAATTATTCCCCTCTCTCGTGGTACAACAAAACCTCCCTGAATTTTCTTGACATATCTTCTTTCGAAAAGTTTCTCTATGATTGTTGCATAAGTGGATGGTCTACCAATACCCCTCTCCCGCATCATCTTTACAATTTCTCCCTCCCTCAATGGCCATGCTTTAGGCATCTCCCTTACTTCTATTTTGACATCTTTGGGCAATAGTACGATGCCTTCTTTCAGTTTAGGTACTCTCTTAGGCATAAAAATACGCATCATGAGCGGAGTTAATGCTTGGTAAAAACCTTTTTCTTTTATCTCAAGAACACCCGATATCGTTTCTTCTAAGACTTTCTCTTCTCCTTTCTCATCTTCATAATAGACCTCAACGGTTAAATCCGCGTAATCTGCGAGCGCTTCTTTCATTTGAGATGCCATGAATATGCGTACAATCATATCATATAATTGGTACGCATCCGCTGGCAATTCTTCCTGGAGAACAATTTCTCCTCTCTCAAGAGCTTCTCTAAGATCATTCAACATCAAAGCTCTAGTAGGTCTTATACATTCATGAGCCCCTTCTTCGCCTCTACTCCATCTCCTAGGCACAAAGAGCTCTGGGCCGAAGTTATCACTTATCAACCTCTTTGCTACTCCTAAACCCGCGTCTGAAACTCTCGTAGAATCTGTTCTAATGTACGTTACTAGACCTACCTCGAAGAGTGTTTGAGCAAGCCTCATTGTTCTATCCGCACTCATCCCGTAGAGAATTGAAGCATAAGTAAGCATCGTGTCAGTTATTAATGGCGGAGGCGGGAATAGCTTTTTCTCCTCAACCATAAATTTATTTATCTTTATTCTCTTGACTTTAACCTCGCCTTTAATTTTTATTTCAGCTCCTTCTCCAATGTTAATTATGGTCCATTTCTCTTTCTCCTTCCATAAGTTATAACGCTCAACGATCCAAGAGAGAACTGGAGACTGAACCCTACCCGCTGATAAGTTTCTCTCATTTAAAATTTCCTTTAATTCTTCAGAAAGATAAAAACCAATCCATCTATCCTCTATTCTCCTCAGCAACTGACCCATTACTAATTCGAAATTTATATCCCTAGTTTCTGCCAGAGCTTTCTCGATAGCGCTCCTCGTTACTTCATGAAATTCTACTCTCATAATCTTCTTGACATAAGGCTTAAGCAAAATTGCAACATCCCATGCTATTTTCTCTCCTTCGATATCTGGGTCTGTGCCTATAAGAACTACCTCACTTTCTAGCGCTAATTGTCTTAGAGCCTCAATTGTTATGGCTTTATCATAAAGTTTCTCTGTCTCTCCGCATCTCGGGCACTTCAGAGGTATTTCGGTACGTCGTTTAAAGGCATGAATATCCCATGATCTCTTAGGCGCGAGATAATGCATGTAAGCCTTTATTTTCTTAAATTTAACTTGTTGAAGTTTCTCATCAAGCTTATCATTCACCGTAAAATATGGTACAAAGACATATCCGCATTGTCCGCAAGTTATTTTAGGACCAAATATCGGAATGAATTTCGTTCCAGAATCGGTATTTAGCACAACTATTCCATAGGGCCAAGATAACTCTCTTATTGTATAGGCTCTAATCACATGCTCTATCTTACCATTCCGCCTTATGGTTGCGAATTCAGGGATAAACTTATGGGTAATGAGATCCGTTACATGACCTATTGTAGCAACGATCGTTGCTAGATACTTACCAATTATTATCTCATAAGCAACGAGCCCTGGAAATATCCTTCTAGTAGGTCTGCCGAAAAAGCTTGCTATTGTACGGGCCTTCGTCGGGGATTCGACTATAAAAAGGCAGGTTTGTAAATGCTCCTTAGCAGGCATCTTTCCAAGTCGTGCTATTCTGACCCTTTCTCTATCCTTATCTATTTCTTTCATGATCACATCTAACTTAATATCCGATAAAGGATAAAGTGTCGTCTCCACAGTCCAAGATAATTTCCTATCAAGCTCTTCGAGTAAGTATTTGTTTGTGGGTAAGATAATCGAAATTCCCTTAGTAATTCCGCCAGCGAAGAGTCTAGAGGTTCTACCAGAAGCTTGTATGTAAGTTTTAATGTCAGCTGTTAATATACTAAACACTTTAGTTCCATTCTCCATTCTTGTCTCAAAGGGTATACCAGCGGCAGAAAGTCGTTCTTCAAGATCATTTCTAGCTAGAAGCTCGGATAAAGCCTTAAATAACTTAAGAGTAAAGTAGATAGCCCTATCTCTATGTGATAATTCATCTAACTTCTTAGATTCTAATTCCTCAAGGAGCTGATCAACATTCTTCTCTGCGAGTAAATTGCGAATCTCGTCCTCTAAATTTCTAATTTCACTAGTCGTTAACCATACTAAATGGGAAGCTAGATTTCTAATGTCATCTAAAATCTCTCCCTTATTCTCGAATGCATTAACTAACTTACGCATTACAAATGATAGATATACTGGATTTGGTCTTGGCTCTAACCGCACACTGAAATGCGGCACCTTTATAAAGATCGCGTATCTCACTCTCTCTGGCAGATCTAGTCCCCGAACTAATAATCCATAGGGAGAAGCCTTGCCTATGAGGATATCGACTTCCTTCGCAGCAAATTTCTCAATGGCATTTGTTACTTCTGTTCCTTCCTCAGCAGTTACGCCGAGAGCCTTTATACCTTCTCCTGATAATTTTTTTACCAACTCTTCTATTATCTCATCACTATCTGCCCCCCTAGCTACGAAAACCAATCCTCCATCTCCCAATTTTTTGATCAATTCAATAGCTTCATCTATTAACTCTCTCTTAGTAATTGGCTTATTCAGGAGTTTATCGTCATATACGTCAAGAACGTTCCGAATACCTTCCCTAGAGGAACCTATTGAGAAACCAAATATTACAGAGAATAACCTACGAATAAGAACACCTCGCACTCTGCCCGTAGCTGATGATACTACAAGTATGCCAGCTTTCTCTCTAGTTCTAATAATTTCTTCCCATTCATCATCAGTTAATTGTGAAGTTTCCTCAGAGCCAGAGACATATTTCCTGACTTTATCAATAATAGTTCGCATCTTTCTACTTAGAGTATAACCAAGGAGAACCATTGCTCTATCCAGATTCTTAACATTTCTCAGAAAGCTATCAACATCGTCCACAAACATAAAATCAACATATCTATGATAATGTTTTTGTCCTCCAGCTTTACTAAAAGCTTGTATCACATCCTGAAGATTCCTTATGAGGAATTGAGACGTTGTTATTAATATCTTAAAGTCCCCTGACTGAAATCTTTCGGTGAACTCTTTTCTCTCCTTAGCACTCATTTCAGAATGATAAGCTATAACATATCTTGTGCCAAGCTTCTCCTCCCAACCTCTTATTTTCTCTAAGACTTGCCGCAAAAGTGTTTTTGTTGGTAAAATTATATACGTTCTAAACCCCTTCTTATGGGCGAGGTATAAAGCCATTATTAGTCCAAAAACAGTTTTACCAACTCCTGTGGGAGCTATAATCGCGAAACTTTCATTAGTTAAAACTCTTCGAGCCCATACACGCTGAGCACTCCAAGGAGGGGCTCCCATTAATTTCTTGAAGAACTCGATAAAGTCCTGTAACTCTTTCTCTATCATATATGCGCGTTTAAACTTTCTTAGAGCCTTATTTTTCTCCAAAATACTACCTAACCTCAATTGAGGATTCTGGTATTCCTCCTTATAATGCTTTTTAGCTATTTTCTCAGGAATACATTCCAGACAAGCTAGATCATGCTCAAGCCTGAAACTAGGGATCTTCCAATTGCAATTAGGACATAATCTCTCAAAAATACACGTTACCTTCTTCTCCTTAATAACATCGATGGCCTCCCTAATTATCTCTTCAACAGCTGGATCTTTTCCAATAACGCTTATTTTGTACCTTGAGCCCAAGCTATACCACCCTCTCCCTCTGATTGATTTTCTTAGCTACCCATCTGAAAGCTATTTTAAACGGAGTAAATAGGTCTAGGAGATAATATCTTAGTAATTCCCAACCACTAATCTTTGCTTGGCCGCCCATCACCTGAATCGGCATCCCTATGGGCTTAATTTTCTTTTCTGGTTCCCCAAATATAGCCTTAACAGTCAATCCTCCTCCGCATTTCGGACACTTGTCACTCAACTTAATTCCCACATATTCTCCCTCTCGCCAAGGTCTTATTTCACTATAGCCACACTCCATACATACTATCTTTGAAAAGACCTGATATCTTCCGCCTCCCGGTATAGCGATACTTTTCGCATCTCTGATAGCTATAGAACCTTCTCTCATTAGTAGGGGGCTTATAAAGAGACCCGCTAAAATCCAGATAAAGCTCTGAGAAGGATTACTTATTGCAACGTAAAGTACAAGTATCCAAGACACAAATCCTATGATCATAAGAACTATGCCTATTAACTGCCTCCGAGTTTTCATCGCATCTAAATATTTAAGTTCGGCCTCTCCGAGTGCTTGGATGATCTCCCGAACTTCTATTCGCTCCTTCTGCCTCTCTCCGCTCACAGTAGACACCATATATAAGTATATACATGACGGATCTCTCACCACGGATAACTAGTCAGGAATCCTATTTAAAGAAAAACTGTTAACACTCGATAAAATTGTAAGGTTTTATCTTTTACCATAATTTACCGAAGCTTTTAAAAATAAGAGAAAACATAAAACACGGATAAAACACATTGGGGCCGTAGTCTAGCCAGGAAGGATGCCGGCCTTGGGCGCCGGTGGTCGCGGGTTCGAATCCCGCCGGCCCCACCACTTCATTACCAGCTCGCTAGGTTGATCTTACCCTTCAGTAGTAGTCTTAACGGAATCTAATAGTAAAGAAGTGTAAGATTTTTAAAGCCCCACACAATTTCTTAATAACTCATAATTAAGAGCCAGGGGGAGCTACTCAATCGTGCCCCGGTGGTGTAGCCCGGTCAAGCATGCCGGCCTTTCAAGCCGGCGACGCGGGTTCAAATCCCGCCCGGGGCACCATCTCTTCTTTCCGACTAATTCTAGCAGTAAAGGATTAATAGTATTCATACTCAAATTTAATTTCGTTAAGTTAGGAAAAAGGGATCAAAATGGTTAAGGAAACTGATGGAATTCCCTTAGGAGCTCGATCTAAGTATATGTGTCTTAAATGCGGGCACGTCTTCGAAATTTCAATGGAATTATTTTCTGAGATAAATCTAATAATATGCCCTAAATGTGGATGGCCAACAGCTATTAAGTTAAGACCTCGAACCAGAAAGATTGTGTATGGGGTATAATCATCTTGCAGTCTAAACTGACTCGTGAAATTTTATCCGAGTATTATAGGAGAAAATTCTCCATAGAACCCCTGTTAAAAGTGATAGGCATAGAAAAATTTAATCACAGAGAGTTTGGATTCTCTGTGATGAGAGAAGATGGCCAAGAACACTTTATTAGGAATCTTTCCTTTGAAACACCTTTTGAGTTAAAAAAGTTTATGAGTGAAAAGGGTGTACTAGCAGCGTATGTTGGTGCTCTCTTTGACCCCCCACCTTCTCCAAATACCTCTATAACACGCTTACGATGGCTTGGGCGAGAACTCGTTTTTGATATAGATCTCACCGATTATGATGATATAAGAAGATGCGGCAAAGGCAAGAATCATGTATGTCCAATATGTTGGCGGTTTGTTGTAGACGCTGCTTTAATAGTTGATGAGACCCTGAGAGAAGACTTCGGTTTCTCTAAGATCATCTGGGTGTTCTCGGGGAGACGAGGCGTGCACGCTTGGGTCTTGGATAAGGAGGCAAGGACATTATCAGAGGAAGCTCGAGAAGCTATTGCTATATACATTAGTCCTGATTCAATTGAAGAGCCTCTTACATATCGCTATCAAATGCGCCTCTTGAGAAGATATGCTCAGAGGAATAATATCATCTTAAAGAACCTCGGGAAAAAAGAATTCCGAAAGATTTGGAGAAGAATACGCCAGGAAATTCCTAGAATAGATAAGAAGGTGACGATAGATCATGTAAGGTTACTTAGAGTTCCTGGATCAGTTCATAATGCAACAGGAAGAATAGTTACTATAATTAAGGATATACAGGAATTCTATGTTGATGACGCCCCAACAGTTTGGGAGATATTAGGAATTGATAAAAGGGAAGATACCATTCTGGCCTAAAAACCGAACATATCCTCATCCAACGTAATAATATTGCCCTAGTGCTTTTTGTTGAAGATCAAGCCTGCTTCCTGGCTTATTAATCCTAGGCCTCTGCGTTGTCTTATCCCGCCTAAACGTTATTCCTAAAATCTTCAGGAATTTATTCATTCCCTCCAGCATAGTATAAGGTCCCGTAGCAATCCCATGTCTTCCAGGTTCTCCTTCAAATACGATTAATCTGTTGGCAATATAATCAACCACCAAAAGATCATGCTCCACTACTATGATAGTGGCATTATTCGCTTGAGCGAGATTCTTAATAGTCTTAGCTACCCAAAATCTATCCTCGGCCGAGATGTACGCGCTTGGTTCGTCTAGTAGATAAAGATCTGCTTTTTTTGCTAATGCATAAGCAATAGCTACTTTTTGTAATTCTCCACCACTTAAATCTCCCAGCTCCATATCTAAAATTCTCTCCAGCCCTAATGGATGAATTACGTAGGTGCGGAACCATTTATCCTCAACGGCACCTCTCCTAGCGTTCTCTATCTTTTCGCGCACAGTTAGCCACTCTTCATCTCCAACAAACTCACTTAAGTATTGAGGCTTATATGATATTACTAACTGCTCAGGTAACTTCCATTCATACCCCTCATCCGGTTTCAGAATTCCTGCAATTAGTCTAATGAATGTCGTTTTTCCAATACCATTGGGTCCTAAAACACCGATCACCTCGCCTTTTCTTAATTCTCCAGGAGATATCTCAAGATAAAAACCATTAAACGACTTTCTTAGCTTAGGATAAGTCAATAAGATCTCTTTCCTAGCAGATTCGTCCACAGGAGCAATTACTGAGAATCTGATAGGTGATGATCTGAAGCGGACATTTTCGTCCGGAATGTAGCCTTCAAGGAAAATATTTATTCCTTCTCTTACGCTACGAGGCTTTGAAACTATTCCGTAAGCATTTGGTTCTCCATAATATATGCAAACATTATCGCTAATATAATCAAGTATTGCTAAGTCATGCTCCGCAACTAGCACATACTTATGATTTTTCTCAGCTAATTCCCTAATGACCTTGGCTACCCTCATTCTTTCCAAGACGTCAAGATACGAAGCTGGTTCATCAAATAAGTAGACATCAGCATCTTTTTCAATCGCTACAGCTATTGCGAACTTTTGCAATTCGCCCCCACTTAACTTACTTATGGGACGATCTAGAATTTCTCCTAACCGCAACTCATCAATTAATAAATCGCTTATTCCTCTTTCATCACGTTTTTTCAAAACCTCGTTAACTTTACCTTTAATCACTTTCGGAATCATATCTACGTATTGAGGTTTATATACAACCTTTAGCTCTCCATTTGCAAGCTTTGAGAAATATTGCTGCAAGAGAGTTCCTTTAAATCGCTCTATAACTTCATCCCATTCAGGAGGATTCTCGTAATTTCCTAAATTAGGCTTTAATAAACCCGCTAGTATTTTTAAACTAGTAGATTTCCCAATGGCATTTTGTCCGATTAAGCCAGTAACGCTACCCCTAACGGGAATAGGTAATCTATATAGAGAGAACATGTTCGGTCCATATCTATGGACGATCTCATTCTCAACGGGGTAAGGAAGATTAACAATTATTATTGCCTTGAAAACACAATGCTTAACGCATATCCCGCATCCAATGCATAGCTCCTCATTTATTCTAGGAAATTTTGTCTCCTCATCAATTTCGAACACCTTAACTCCTGCTCTTTGAGGAGGACAGACATGCATGCAAGCATAATTTGTTTTCTCTGGTTTACAACGCTCTGTATCTATTATCGCAATCCTCCTTTGCCTCTTATCCATTACTTAACACCACCTTGGAGTTCTTAACAAGATAATCAATCACATTCTCAGCAAAATCAATTACATCATCCATGAGAGCAGCCATTATATATGCATCCTCACCGTCCGCATAATAACGTTTTATACGCCCGATAATTCTCATCCCAATTTTTTCGTAAAGCTTTATAGCTGGTATGTTACTGACTCTCACTTCGAGAAAGACTTCATGTAATCTCCTTTGCTTCATTGCTTTAAAAGCTAGAGCCATTAAACATGTGGCTATGCCCCGTCGTCTATACTCTTTCAAAACACCAACAGAGAATACATGACCTTTACTAACCACTTTCCGTTTGTCAAAAAAGGAGGGGCCCGTATCTACCTTATTCATCACATAACCAACGATTTTGTCACTGATTAAATCTATGGCGACAAAAAACATATCCCTATACAAGCGCCATATAGCTAGAAATGTATAGCGGGAGTAATTCTCTGGAAGCGTAGCCCTGTTAACATACATTACATGAGGAATGTCTTCAAATTCACAGTTCCTAAAGAGAATATTGTCTAGCTTTAACTTTACGTGGTATTTTTTAATTTCCAAAAAGATACACCTCTATAATCACTAAGAAAAAAGATATTTTAACGGTGATGAATTTGCCAGCATCATTATATCAAATTTTCAGGACTCCTACACAGGTAAGAATAATTGAAGAGCTGCTAAAAAGACCAAATGATTATTTCACAGTTAGTAAGATGGCTAAAATAATTAATGCTTCTCCCAGCGCTGTATCATCTCGAGTAGAAAACTTGGGAAAATTAGGTATCGTGCGTTTTGTTGGATCTAGTGAAAAAGCAAAAATTTTCCGATTAAACACAGATCATCCCATTGTAAAGGCTCTTATCGAGTTTGTAAATAAGCTAAATGCAATTGAAAAACATGATTAAGGAGTTATTATAGAACCGTACTTAGTTAACTCCTCTAGATTCTTCTTCTCTAACAGCCCCACTATTTTAAGAGTTTCTTTAGGCACATTTCCATTATATACAATTGCCAGGATTTTGGCCCTCTGAATGATCTTTAATGCGCTCAGATCTATAAGCTGATAAGTACCAGCCTCCGCTCTATAGCTTTTCACAATGCTTATTAGCTCATCTACACTTATTCTAGAAATTCTCTTAGCATCGCTTTTCTTATGCGGATCAGCTGTATAAACGCCATCGACATTTGTAGCAAATAAAATAACATCAGCTCTAATAGCTTCTCCTATCTCAGCAGCAACCCCAGTCGTTGATTGACCTGGGAAAAAACCTCCAGCGAAAAATAGATCATATATTTCATAAAATTTAACTACGTCATCCACGGACATGATTACTTGAGGATATATTTTCACATCACATGAATTCTTGCAGGCACAGAGAAGAAGAAATGCATTCAGCCTTGCCACTTGTATACCAAGCAGATCTCCCTCAAACGAGGATCCACCCAATTTCCTTAAGGTATTAATATACTCCCTAGCAATAGACCCCCCACCAGTAACAACGAAAACTTTATGTCCTCCTCTCACTAAGGTACAAATCACATTAGCCCAAGAATAAAAACGATTTTCTTCTGGAGCGTAGCCAGGAAAAAGTACGGACCCCCCAATCTTCAGCACTATCTTCATTTAAGAACACCATAACAAATCTTAAAAATCTCAGCTATTAAGAATGATATCATAAAAAATTGAGCAAACTTGCGGGGGTTCCCGAGCTGGCCAAAGGGGCCGGACTGTTTACAGGGCCAGACTCAAGATCCGGTGGCGCAGGCCTTCGCGGGTTCGAATCCCGCCCCCCGCACCATCCTACTTTCTCGCTTTATATTATTCGTAGCATCTGGATTTCTCCAGTGGAAATCAGGTGATCACAGCTAATGCTGTGAAAAACGTCAATTCTTAAAGATTCACATGAAATCTCTTCATTTTGCAATTTTCACAGCGTATTTGCATAATCTTGCACAGATCCACTTATTATGAACACATTCTGTGAAGTTTGAATGTCTCCACTGGAAATGAGGGGTCTTAAAAAACGGAGTTCACTTAGTTGTGAACATGTGAATATTAGGACCCCCTTGATTTCAAGTGGAGATAGTAATCTTATTTGCAATTAGAAGTAATAGCTCAGAGCTCGCTGTTAAACTCACTATTGATTGAAAAAATCTTTTCTGTATGAATCCCCATTATTATTAATTATTTGATGATAATTAATAGATTATTTTTAATAAAAGCAGTTCTAGTAAGCTAGGCTCGGCAAATAACTATTACAGAAAACTTAACACAGAAGATCATGCGTGGAATTAGTTTATGAGTTATAATTATAGTTAGTTCCACTAGAAATGTGGAGGGTCAGCGATAAGCTACTTCTATTTAAGAGATAGGTGATTAGGAAAATCTGTTATTTCCGAATTTTCGTGTTTCCAAAGTATCTCATCAGTTTATATACTTCCTTTGTAACTATCTCCTACGCTTATACTTCTTGAGGGCTTCTTAAGTGAGTGCTGAGGGGCTTAAGCTTAGGTTACGCAAGGGGGACATGGAACTAGAGGTGTCCATTAGTAGTGATTTCAATGAGAAACAGCTTAAGTTATTGCAAAGATTTCTGTCAAGCTTGTTATCAAGTGCTAATGAGAGCATTAAAGAAAATGTTGTTCAGCGAGAAAGAGAGGGAGCAAGAAGTAGTACATCTATCTATGAGCGCTTAAGAATAGCGATTTCTTCAGTATTTAGATACGGCCAGTGGTTCAATAGTTTGGAAGCAAAAGAGGCTTACGAGGAAATGTTCGGTGAAGAAATTAGACTTTCAACATGCTCAACATATCTCAGAAGATTAGAAGAGAATGGATTCTTAATATCCAGGAAGCAAGGAAGGATCGTGGAGTATAGTTTAAGAGAGCCGCTAGAAGTTAAGCAAATAGCTAGATCGGAGTATATGAATGAATAATATCCTTAATTTTTCTTACGACTTCTCCGGGATTAGAAGCCTTATAAAAAGCTCCACCGACTATTACTATCGCGGGAGAGTATCTCAAGACATTCTCTATATTATCCACTTTTATTCCTCCAGCTACTGCTAGTTTTCCTGCGGGAATTAGATTAGCTAAAGCTTTTACACGGCTTAAAACATCCACTCCACTAGCTTGTTGATCTAAGCCAGTATGGATCAGGATGTAATCGGCTCCCAGTTCAAGGGCTTTTTTTACATCCTCCCTAACATTTGTAGAGCAAATCAAATCCACAATTACTTGACCATTATATCTCCTAGCCATTTTTATGGCGTCAGCTATTGTTTTTGTAGAGGCACTTCCAAGCACTGACACGATGTTTGCATGA
>Ga0190311_1000153_pt1 | contig 24903 bp, 26 predicted proteins | sample 48700789_MG_FD_165037 | JGI IMG/M metagenome (GOLD analysis project Ga0190311, IMG submission 165037) | Hydrothermal vent sediment bacterial communities from Southern Trench, Guaymas Basin, Mexico - 4870-07-8-9_MG | ecosystem: Environmental > Aquatic > Marine > Hydrothermal vents > Sediment ...
GGCCACCCGGCCGGGACGAGGGCTCCCGTAGAAGACGGGGTTGATGGGGTGGGGGTGTAAGCGCCAAGGCCTTCGGGCCGAGGCGTTCAACCCGCCACTCCCAATCGCCCGAGGTGCCTGGCCGAAATGGAGCCCACCTTAGGTGCCCAAGGTGGCCTCTGCGTGGCGATCCAGAGGCTCCCGCAACTGCCTAGTCTACACAAGGTCCAAGGCTTATTCTGATATGTGAAGGATGGCCCTCAGTGGTGTGGGGCGCTTGTGGAGAGGCTAGGGCAGCTTAGGCCACGTAGGGCCTAGCTTGGGTGGCTAGCCAGTTCTCCTGGCGGATGTGATCTACTGTGGCGGAGAGCCCTTAGTGGTTTCATTTCTTAGCCTCATCGTTAAGACAGCGCTTCTTCAAGGGTTCGTGAGGGCGATCCCTATGAGGAAGCCCGTGGTGGTCGAGGTCTTAGTGGAAGATCCATCTAACGAGCGTGATAGAGCGCTGATAGAACTCGTAAAGCGTGTTGCCTCAGCCTACGAGGGCCAGGTCGAGATCCGTATATTTACCTGGGCTGGCCCCCACGAGCACGCGTTCTCCTTGGGTGTGCTCGATGCCTATAAGATGCACGCTTGCCCAGCCGTGGTGGTTAACGGTTTCATCGTAGCAGCTGGTAGGGATCCTACGGAGCAAGAGCTAAGGGAGGCCATAGAGAAAGCCCTGAGAACGGGCGAGTTCAGGATCTCCAGGTGCCTCTAGAAGCCTTCAGCAGTGGGCAAATGAGCTTAACGGAGCTCGGCAGGGAGCTGGGCATCTGCAGGTCGGTGCTCCCTAGTATGTAGCGTGAGCTAGGCCAACCTTATGGTCTCAAGCACAGAGGGCGCTAGCGCCCTCATCTTCGGCTTACCGAGCTTCTTCCTCAGGGAGCTATTTATGAACTCCTCCATCTTAAGGCACCTGCTCTTCTCCCCATGCCCAAGCAGGATTAGCCTTGGTTTTGGCTGTATGTTGTATAAGAAGGCCCTTAGCTGCCTATCATCTGAGTGGCCAGTAAAGCCCTCTATGGCCTCAACACGCATGTTTATCCTTACTATCCTTACCTTCCCATTTTCCATCCTAGTTTCAAACTCACGTAGGCCCCTTACTATTCGGCCACCTAGCGTCCCCTCTATCTGGTAGCTCACGAATATGAGCGTGTTCCTTGGGTCCTCTGCTAGGCCCTTTAGGTACTCAACGGATGGCCCACCCTCAAGCATGCCTGAGCTGGCCAGTATGATGCATGGCCCACCTTCTATTATGGCCTGCCTCTCGCTTGGGTGATCTACTGTCGTGAAGAACTCTGCCTCAAATGGGTTTGTATCCCCATGCTGTATGCTAGCCCTAACCCTTGAGGCCAAGAAATCGGAGAAGGTTATGTGTATGGCCGTTGCCTCGGATATCATGCCATCTATGTACACGGGGGCCTCAATCAGCTTGCCCTCACGCATGTACTTATCAATTACAAGCATCATTTCCTGTGCCCTACCGACGGCTGGCACTGGTATGAGGACCTTCCCTCCTTTCTCAAGCGTTTCATTTACAACGCTAACGAAGGCTGCTTCTGCATCTGGCCTCGGTGGGACCTGCTCACCACCGTAGGTGCACTCCATTATCAGCGTTTCAACACGGGGGAACTCCCTTGCTGCTGGCTCAAGGAGCATGGTCTTCCCGAACTTGAAGTCGCCAGTGTAGATTACGTTGTGGAACCCCCTACCTATGTGGAGGTGGACTATAGCTGAGCCAAGTATGTGGCCTGCGTTGTAGAACGTGAGCTTAATATCAGGCGTTATATCCGTAACGACGCCATAGCCAAGCGTTATGGTGTGTAGTATGGCGTCCCTAACGTGCCTCTTCTCATAGGGCGGTATGCGGCCTTGCTCGCCCAGGACCTTTAGGAAGTCGTTCTGGAGCAACGTCATTAAGTGGGCTGTCGGCGGCGTACAGTAAACTGGGCCATCGTAGCCGTACTTAAACAGGTAGGGCACGAGGGCACAGTGGTCTAGGTGGGCATGTGTTATCACAACTGCATCAAGCGTTGAGAGGTCAAGCTGTGGGTTATCAAGCCTTGGGAAGGCACTTGGGCTCCCAAGGGCACCTGGGTTCAGCCCGCAATCAAGTAGGACGGAACTCTCCTTCGTCCTAACAAGTATGGCTGAGCGGCCTACCTCCCTAAAGCCGCCTAGGCAGGTTACGGTTACCTCACCTACCGAGAAGAGCGGGGGCCTAAAGGCCCTTTCACCGATCACACGTAGTATCCGCTCCCTCTCCCTAGCCTCGTGGTATAGCACGCTGTAGAAGGACCTAAGGGTCTTTGAGGGCCTAGCCGGGCTCCTAAGTATCCTTGGCTTCCACTTCGTCCTCTTCACTATCTCCTTTAGGAGCGTGCCGTTCTTCCCTATGACCAGGCCTGGCTTACGGGCCTCTATTATGACCTCCCCTACGCTTGGGTCAAATGTTATGTTCATTATACCAGCTTCCTTTGGCACGAGGGATAGTATCTCACGTTCTACAGCTTCCTCATCCTTCCTTACCTCTATATCTGGCCTTACTACTATTCGCTTCTTTATGGTGCTGACTATATCTGCTATTATGTAGCCCTGATCAAGCAGGATCTCTGGGTTCTTCACGAATATAGCTATGGCTGGCCCCTCAAATTCTATCCTCGTGAAGCCGACCTCTGGTGGTAGCTTCTCAGCAATATATCGTCGCATGTCCTGTATCGTTATCTGGCTCATAGGCCATCAGCCTGCTAGCTTTTTCTTCTCCTCCTCTGTTAGCTCCCTATAGCCCCCCTCTGTTATGACTGCTACGTCAAAGCTATCCCCACTTGCTACATCCCTGCTCATGGCAGATGAAACTGCCCTCACGACCACTGGTAGCATTTCAGTAACCGTCTTGCCCTTATCGTAGGAACTCTCAAGCACGCCGTAGGCTATGAAGGAACCAGATCCAGTAGCCACACATTCCTCCTCAGTTAGGCTACCGAATGGATCAAGGCAGAACACGTGGCAGCCCTCATGGTCTCGGCCACCAATCAGGAGCTGGGTTAGGAGTGGGAATAACCTACGCTGGAACAGCAGGTTAGCCACTAGGACGGCAGCCGACCTAACTGGCATCGGCCTCCCAAGCTCTAGCTTGTAGAGGCTAGCATTGGCCCTAAGCACATCCACAACCCACTGGGCATCGGCCATGCCACCAGCTATGGTCATAGCTAGGTGGTCATCTATCTTGTGGATCTTCTTCGCCTTCTTGTGTGCTACTAGGTGGCCCATCGTTGCCCTCGTATCAGAGGCCAGTATCACGCCATCTCTGCAGACGACGCCGATCGTAGTGGTGCCCGCTCTTAATCCCCTATGCCTAGGGAGCAAACCCATCACCTTCCACGAAGAAATCGTGGAGCCGATATCCCAGCGTAGGGGATTCTTAAAAACCTTACTCGTGCTCAGAGTGGGGTAAGTAATTTAAAGGCCCTATGCCGACGCTTATGGCAAGATGCTGAAGGTCGCTGGCTCCCACAGGATGGAGCTGCCTAGGGAGGTAATAATTGGCGATGGCACACTCCCTGAAATAGGCGAGCTGTACTCAAGGCTGGGCTTAGCTGGTCCAGCCCTAGTGGTAACTGGCCATAAGACCTATGATGTAGCTGGCAGGGAGGTTGGCTCCTACATCTCAGAGCAGGGGGTAGAAGTCCGATACGTGAAGGCAGATAAGCCAACGATAGGTGAGGTAAGGCGTGTTGAAGCTATCGCAAGGGAAATGGGCGTTAAGGCCATAATCGGCGTTGGGGGTGGCTCAAAGATAGATATGGCAAAGCTAGCTGCAAGCCACCTAGGCATACCCATGATAAGCGTGCCTACAACGGCCTCCCACGATGGTATATCAAGCCCATTTGCCTCAATAAAGGGCCTTAACAGGCCCTACTCCGTGAGGGCTGAAGCACCAACAGCCGTTCTCGTCGACATGGACGTTATAGTAGATTCACCACCGAGGCTTGTGGCAAGTGGCTGTGGGGATGTCGTAGCCAAGTTCACGGCAGTTAGGGATTGGCGCTTAGCCCACGAGAGGAGCGGTGAGTATTATGGCCAATACGCAGCCTCCCTAGCCCTGATGAGCGCTCGCCTTGTGGTAAGGAACGCAGAGAGGATAGGAAATGGCTCAAGGGAGGGGCTTAGGGTGCTTATGGAGGCCCTCATAAGCTGTGGCGTATCCATGAGCATAGCTGGGAGCTCTAGGCCCTGTAGTGGCTCTGAGCACCTCTTCAGCCATGCCCTAGATGTCATAAGGCCAGGAGGGGCACTACACGGTGAGCAGTGCGGCGTTGGCACCATAATGATGGCCAAGCTACACGGCCTTAGGTGGCGTAAGATAAGATCTGTCCTAGCCACTATTGGGGCACCTACTGATGCAGAAGGCATAGCAGCAACACCAGAGCAGATCATAAGGGCACTCCTGATGGCGCCAGAGGTAAGGCCAAGTCGGTATACCATACTAAATGAGGTAAGGCTAGATGAGGTAGCTGCTGCTAGGCTAGCTATGAGCACAGGGGTAATAAAATAGCTCTGGCCTCACGGCTACTGCTAATGTCCTGCTCATGCTATAATTGAGCGTAAGCCTTTTAGGGCCTGAAATAGACTTATGCTCGGTGGTGGTTATGCCAAAGAAGGTCCTTATCATAGTTGGAGATGCCGTTGAGGCCCAGGAGATATTCTACCCCTTCTGGCGCTTAAAGGAAGCTGGCGTAGAAGCCCACATAGCTGCACCAAGCAAGAAGACGATATTCACGGTAGTCCACGACTTTGAGCCTGGATGGGAGACCTACACCGAGAAACCTGGCTACAGGTTCGCAGAAGCCTGGGTTAGCGCTGCCTTCAAGGACGTGAAGCCAGAGGAATACGATGGCCTTATAATACCTGGCGGTAGGGCACCAGAGTACATAAGGACCTACCCAGAGCTCAAGCCAATAGTAGAGCACTTCTTCAAGGCCAACAAGCCAGTTGCAGCCATATGCCATGGCCCCCTCGTGCTTACAGCCCTCGTGCCAGAGCACCTTAAGGGGCGTAAGATGACGGCCTACGGTGTCCTAAAGGCCGATATTGAGGGCGTTGGGGCAACCTACATTGATGCTGAAGTAGTAGTAGATGGCAACCTCATAACCAGCAGGGCTTGGCCAGACCTACCAGCCTTCATGCGGGAGTTCCTAAAGGCCCTAGGAACCTAAGGGGCTTAGGCCATCAACTCCTCATTTTTGCCCCCTTATGTGAAGCTTATTAGAGCGGCCTCTATAACCCCCAGCGATGGGCGAGGTACCCTACAGGGAGGTCGTGGAGGGAGCTAAGTTCCTCATGAAGATGCCTATTGAAAAGCAGCTTAGGTTGCTAGAACTCATCATGCGCTCAGTGCCAGCAAGCGTTGAGGATACCATAAGGCAGATAACAGAGGAATTCGGCCCAACCGACCTAGATGATGTTCGTGAGGTCCTCGCCTTCACGGTAGCCCTAATAAAATCGCTGGCCTCAAAGGATCCATCTGAGGTAGTAAGGAACCTAAGGCACATGGGCTTTACGGAGAAGAATGCCAAGGCAATTGTAGAGAAGGTCCTCAGCGAGATACCAAGTGCTGAGAAGGATGCAGAGATCCTAAGGGAGCTTGATGCAGGGAGCCTCTCCATGCTAGCTAGAACTTGGGTTCGCTTCTTCACAGGTGATTACGATAGCCTAGCAGATTGGGCTATGGATGTAGGGCTTGAAACACGCTTCCTGCTCGCAACCACCCGCTTCCTTGAGTCAAGCCTTAAGTCGGTGCTGCTTGGCGAGGTGAGCTTTAGAAGGCTAAGGGAGGCCCTCGTAGAGGACTATGGCTTTACGCAGGAGGCAGCCTCTGAGCTAGTTAGCGTGCTTGAGGAGCACGTAGATGAGCTCTCCAGGGTGCTCTTCTTCAGGTACCTAAAGCGCATACTAGATGCTGTTGAGTAGCAAAAGCATTAAGGGGCCCAGCTAGAGCTGGCGATTGGTGCTGAGCTTGGTAGAGTACGATGCCGTGGTAATTGGGGCTGGCATCTTAGGCCTTGCAACTGCATACCACATGAAGAGGGAGAACCCAGACCATAGGATCTTGGTCCTAGAGAGGCTAAGTGGGTCAGGCCAAGCCAGCACGGCTAAGAGCGCAGGTATGTTTAGGGTCTTCTTCTACTCAAGGACGAATTTAAAGCTAGCGCACACAAGCGTTGCCTTCTACAAGCACCTAGAGGAGGAAGGCGTTAAGCTAGGCATTAGGTGGGTAGGCTACCTATGGCTCTTTGATGAAGAAGCCTACTCACGGGTAAGGCCAGTACTTGATGCCCTATCCGCTAGGGGCCTTAGCTACACAGTGTATGAGGCCAGGGATCTAGAGGCCATGATGGGGCTAAGGGCCAAGGTCTCTGAGGATGAGGAGGCAAGCATGATGGGGCTACCTGATGTAGAATGTGGCGTATTCGTCCCTGAGGCTGGCTCAATTGATGTAGATGCACTTGTCAAGTTCTATGAGGCTAGCTTCCTAAGGCTAGGTGGGGAAATACGCTACAATACTGAAGTTAAGGGGTTGCTGCTAGAGCCGAGGAAGCCCCTGGGCCTGCCAGGTGAGCCATTCCTGTGGCAGGAAGCCCACGTAGCTGGCGTGGAGACCGATAAAGGGGCCATAAGGGCTAGGAAGGTCGTAGTAGCAGCTGGAGCTTGGTCCCATAAGCTTCTTGGCCAGATAGGGCTGGAGTGCTTTTCAAGGCCGAAGAAGAGGCAGATGTTCTCCATTAGGGTTGCTGGAAGGCCAGAGCTAGAGCGCCTCCTGTGGTCCAAGGGCTTCAACAAAGAAGGGTGTATGCCATTTACCATACTGCCTAGGCCACGGGTGTACATAAGGCCAGCTATTGAGGAGGGGGCCCTATGGCTTAGCTATGCAGATGAGCTTGGGAGGCCATTTGAGGAGGAGCCTGAGCTTGAGCCCAAGCCAGAGCCAGAGTTCTACGAGTACGGCCTCTACCAGGTGGCCGTGAAGTACTTCCCCCAGCTTGAGGGCTGCAGGCCCCATGCCTCCTGGGCTGGCTACTACGCCGAGAACCCGATAGATCACCAGCCAGTTATATTTGAGGAGGCAGATGTGATATTCGTTGGCGGGGCGAGTGGGAGCGGGATAATGAAGGCAGATGCCATAGGCCGTATAGCTGCTGCCCTCTACTCAGGCCAAGAGGAAGCAGAGCTCTTTGGTGGTGAGTCATTTAGGGTAAGCGACTTAGGCATTAAGGAGCGGAGGGTAGAGCCTGAGCTACTTGTGATATAGGCTTCCATACAGCATGTGGAAAATAGGGCCTGGTACCTCCCACACGCCAGCGGAGGGCCCCAACCGCCTCGTAGCTGCTGCCCTGCTCGCAAGATAATAGGCTATGCCTAACCTAGCTGCTAGGCCAAGTAGCTCTCTAAACAGGCCCCCTACTAGGCTTCTTACGACCACCTTAACCGTGATGGCCATCAGGCCAGTGCATCATCATTGCTGATCTCTGGCACCGCTACCATATCATTATGCCGAAGTAGCCTAGCACGAACTTCAGGGATACGTAGAGGAAGTAAGCACCGAATATCAACTTAAGCGTGGTCGGCCTAAAGCGCCTTATTATAGCTGCCCCCACTTGAGCCCCGATTATAGTGCCTATGGCCAGCAGGCAGCCTGCTGCAAAATCAACGTAGCCCTGTGATAGCTTTATCAAGCCACCGACTAAGGCAAGCGGTATCATAACGGCTAGCGAAGTGCCCATCGTTATGTAAACTGGGGCTCTAAACAGGTATATCAGCCCTGGCACAAGGGCATAGCCACCTCCTAAGCCCACTAGGCCAGTTGTTATGCCTATTACAAATCCAAATGCTGCTAGAGCCCAGGCAGCACCAGGTATGTGGCCTTCACTGCTTGCCCCAGCTTGCTTCCCCTTCTTTAGCCAGGGCAGTAGGCCCTCGTAGACCATCCTTATGGCTGGCCAGAGGAAAACCAAGCCAAGGATAAGGCCAAGCAAGCTCATAGCCTGTTTAGCTAATATAACGAAGAGCCAGGAGCCAAGCAGGACGCCAAGCACGCCTATGCCACCAAGCCAGGCAGCAGCCCTACGATCTACGTTCCGCCTTATCAAGTGCCCATAGCCACCTGAGATGGCCGTGAATATAACAGCGAAGAGCGTTGTACCTATGGCCATAGTAGCTGGGAAGCCAGCCCAGAAGTGTATTATCGGGAGCATAACGCTACAGCCACCAGTGCCGATTATACCACCAAGTAGGCCAGCTAGGAAGCCAACTAGCATGTAGATAAGGCCCATCAGGGGGGTTAGCTCTGGAGTTGGCGCTGCCTTTGGCAGCGGGGGCTTAGCTAAGATGTACCAGACCTCAAGGCAGGCTATGATGGCCAACAGGAGGGCCATAGGTACTAGCATCACGGCCTTCTGGCCCTTCATGGCGGTTGCCATTTTTGACCTAGGTGATAAGCTTTGCGTTTATTTTTGTAACCTAGAGGATGCCCTTATACCACCTGGTAGCTGGGCAAGCAGGGCACCTGCCCTCCAAGTAGAAATCGCAGGACCCACAGTTAAGGCCACATGGCGTTAGCTCTGCCTTCTTATCAAGCGTTACCCTAATTGGGAGTACATCTGGATATAGTACTTCATCAACTACGTAGAGCTCTGAGCGCCTTATCCCATCTGCCTTCCTTATGCAGCAGGCACCTAGGGACATTATCTTAACTAAGCCTGGGTCCTCAGCCACCATGATGGCCATGAAGTTATACGGCCCTATGAGCGTGGAGAGGAAGACAACACGAGGACAGCGCCTAAATGCCCTTATCAGCCTTAGGAGCTTCTCATGCTTAACCTCACATAGGGCCACTAGCAAGTAAGCACCAAGTCCCCCTGGGCTTAGGCCAGCCCTCACCTTGAGCAGGCCCGATGATAAGAGCCTACTTAAGTGCTTCTTAGCTGCTACATGTGATATGCCTAAGGCCCTACCGAGCTCTGTAAGGCTCATACGCCCATTTTCCTGGAGCAAAGCCACGATTGCCTTCCGCCTCTCAGATGCCAGGAGGCTCCGCACCATCCCCATGGGCCTAGGCGCCACCATTAATAAGTACTGCCATTTAGATGCAGTGGCCTGGCGAGCTGGCTCTTTTTATTAACATCAGATATCGGAACTCAGAGTCCTAATAAAGCACTGTTGCTCGAAGCCAGCCGCCAGCGATTCGGTTATGCCAACAGGTCTTTAAAGCATAGCGAGGGCATGACTTATAAGGCCAGGAATACGGAACCTCTCCGTGAGGCGGTGCGGGTTGAATTACCGAGAGCTAATAAGTAAGGCATCCCGCTATACGCCAGGACATGAGGTCTATGACCTCGCTATGAACATAATTGCAAGGCATGGCATAGATTCAGATGAAGCGATAGCTGGTATTTTCGTCCTCCTCTTCTGCTGGAACAAGAGCTTCTATGGGAGGAAGACGTTCTCTGAGATGGGCAAGCATATAGAGGAGTTCAGAAGGTTCATTCGCAGGGAAAAGGAGCTTATCTTAAAGCTCAGATGCCTCAGGCTTGAGGAAATAAACTTCTCAGAGGTCATTGATGGTATGACGATTGGTGATGCCATATACCACCTCTTTGACAAACTCCGGTCCTTCCTAGGCCTGGTGGGGGCGTCCAAAGCCCTCCACCTGCTCCTTCCCAACCTAGTAGTCATGTGGGACAATAGCATAATAAATCGCTATGGCGTGCCGAAGAGCACGCGCGGTTTCCTAGAGTTTCAGAAAAGAATGAAAATGGAACTCGATGAAGCCATAAACAGCTATATGGCAGAGCATGGTGTTGGGAGAGAAGAGGCCATAAGGAAGATACTTCACGAAAGATATGGTGATACGCCGAGGCCCCTCACGAAGATGCTGGACGAATACAACTGGGTTGTAACGAGACGATGGAGGGCCTCAGATCGAAGCACGTTAATGGGCCTAAGAAAGGAAATAGATGTATTGTTAACTGGCGGTTTGGACCAAAACGTATATAAGAACTTATTAGAGGCTATCTCCGAATACGAGGAAGGTAGTTACCTCGCCTCTGCCCTGATAGTTTCGAGAGCGATCACTTACATGATAGAGAAATTGGGTGGTAAAAGGAAGCCCGTTGAGGAATTCGTGGAAGAACTCGTGAAGACTGGCCTCATACCTAAGGATAGGAAGGACGAGCAGAGAGAGCTCCTCATTGCTATTAGGATGGCCAGGAACTTCCTTGCCCATCGGGTAGACGTATATGCTAAGCCAGAGGATGTCCTAATACTATTGGGGGGCGCTGTGAAGCTCGCAAGAATATACCTAGAGTGGTCAAGGAGCAGGGGCAATAATCGTCTTAGGCCATGGGGGTTAAGGGGAACGCTAGCTACGGAAAGGTGCCAGTTGGGAGCCAGAAGGCTTCTTCCCTTCTCTTCATCGATCAACTCAGGCCTTCCTTAAGGCTATTAGTGGCTCACCTAGAAAGTAAAGCAAGGAAATTAAAATTTGAGCTCGATGTGTATAACCGTCAGAAGCGCTACTTAGACCCTTAATAGAAGGTGCTCAACGCCCTGCTTTTAATCCGTTGTCTGACGGGCTATCAGACGTAGATTAATTCATATTTTGGTGCGGGGGGTGGGATTTGAACCCACGAACCCCCTACGGGGACGGGGTTTCTTAGCGCCCAGGCATCCTGAGCGGTCTTAAGCCCCGCGCCTCTAGCCCAACCTCGCTTGGCCTGGCTCGGCCACCCCCGCACCAAGCTAGCTCAGCGTGGGACCTAGATTTAAGCCCTCTGCCTGCTAAGGGCCTATTAGGCTACCTACCTCCTCCCCCCTAATGGCCTTAAGTATGTTCTCTGGCCTACGGCCATCTACTACCCTTATGGCTATGCTAGAGCGCTTGGCTAGCCTTATGGCCTGTAGGTCCAGTAGGGCGTAGGTGCCAGCCCTGGCCTCGGCCCCTGAGAGGAGCTGTATGGCCTCATCGTAACTTAGCCTATCTATCTTCCTAGCACCTGGGTGCTCCCTTGGATCTGCCGTGTATACGCCATCTACATCCGTGGCCTTCACGACCAGCTTAGAGCCCAGGAGCTCTGCTGCTAGGACGGCAACTACATCTGTTGATTGGCCAGGCTGGAGGCCACCGACCACGACTATATCGTGGCCCTCAATGGCCCTCAGGATGGATGGGAGGTCCCAGGGAACCTCAAGTGGGTTCGGTAGGTCAAGGGCTATGGCTAAGAGCATGGCATTTAGCCTTGATGCCCTTATGCCAAGCTCATCGCATAGGGCCTCAGGCGCCCCTAATGACCTAGCAGCCCTAATAAAGGCCCTAGCAAGCTCCCCACCGCCAGCGACCACGACTAGCTTATGCCCCTCCCCAGCGATCCTCCTCAGGACATCGGCATGTGCCCTTAGGGTAAGGGGATCTGGCTCAAGTGGGAAGGCAAAGCCACCGAGCTTCACCACAACTGGCCTAGCCACGGCCCAGCAGCCTCCTTATCACCGCTTCAGCCCTAGCCGTTAGGGGCACTTTAGCCCTCTCAAAGGCCCTCTTATCCCTGCCCAGCGGGATGGTAGCATCTATGCCTACCTTGGTCGTCAGGCCCGTCTCCTGGTCAGCAGATGGGTCAAGTGAGGAGCCCCTAGCGTTAGGCACGATGATTAGGTCCTCGCTGGCCTGGAAGCGGGTAGCTATGGCCCACTCAACATCAGCTGGGTTGTAGATATCTATGTCTGGATCTACAACTACAACGTGCTTTAAGCTTGGGTGAGCTGAGAAGGCTGCCATTATGGCATTCTTAGCATCCCCATCTACGTTCTTCTCTACGGCTATGATGGCGTGGAGCCAGCCACAGCCCCCTACCGATAGGTTGACGGCCACTACCCTTGGCACTACCTTGGAGACGGCACGCCATATCTCAGCCTCCCTTGGGAAGCCCATGAGGAGCTTGTGCTCAACGCCAGCTGGCAGGATGGCATGGTAGTATGCACCCTCACGCCACATGATCCTACGGACCTCTACGACTGGCTGCTGCCTAATGGCATCGTGGGTGCCCGTGATGTCCACCAGAGGCCCCTCTGGTGCTAGCTCACGTGCCTTTATGAAGCCCTCAATTACGACCTCAGCTTCAGCAGGTGCTCTAGCCCCTGTTTCACTACACTCAAACAGCTTTAAGCGCCCTCCGAGGAGTGTGTTAGCCACGTGGAACTCGCTTACGCCAAATGGGACGGGCGTTGTAGAGGCTAGCATCACGGCTGGGTGAACCCCTATGGATATGGCCACGCCTAAATCACGATCCTCATCAGCAGCCATCCTCCAAAGCTTGTACAAGTGCCTTGGGACCAACCTTATGACTAGTTTATCTCTCCCGACTACTAGGAGCCTGTGAACCGATACGTTTTCAATATTGCCATCTGGGCTCCTAGCTGAGATAACCGCAGAAGTTATGTAAGGACCTGCATCTCCCTCGTAGTGTAGCAAAACTGGGAGCTTACCGAGATCTGGTTTTTCCATTACATGCCCTTCGGCTGCTAACCCTGAAGAAGAAACCTTGGGCTCCGAGGGCCTCTCAGATGCTTCTATTAACTTCCTATAGGCTTCTTCAACGTGCTCAGCATCGAGAGCCCTCATCAAACGAGACCTATTGCAAATGTTGGAAACAACCTTGAAGCTAGGATGGCCTTCAACTCTCTTAAACACCAGCAGGGGGCCACCGTCAAGTGCCTTTATCACGCTGGCTATTTCGTAGCGAGTTGAGAGCAATTCCCCGACTTCTAGTACCTCTCCTCTCCTCGCACAATCCTCCAAGAAAGCCCTAAGGCTCACGTTCCCCTCCCTCCATAACCTCCTTTAATAATGCCATGGCCCTTGCAGCCACTTCTGCCTCTGGGCCTTCTGCCCTGAGCGAAACGAGGGCTACTTTCCCGCTCATCAATGCTAACCGCTCGGCAAGCGCTCTAGCTAAAGTAGAGTACCTCCGGCCTAAAACGCAAGCAGAAGAAGGAATGCGTTCTCCGACCTGAGGGCCAGTAATTGGCATGCCTATGGCCAGAGTGCCAAGTGCTAACTCGCCTTCGCTTAAGAAAAGCACACAAGCATTTGGCAATTCTAGTAGGAGCGCCCTGCAGCGTTTGCCATCAAAGCTCAATTCAGTCTTAACCAGCCTAGCCCCATTCAACTCCAAGCTCGCACGCTCCAGCTACCTCAAGTTACGAGCACTTAAGGCTGATGCGCTAAATTAAGGCTGATGGATGGGCTGAATTAAATTCCGCCCATCCAGCACCTCAACGGGTGCTACCGTTGAGGTTGAACAGCTGACAAATACCGCTAAATATGAAGAGCTGAGGCTAAGTAAATAATGAAGCCTGTGAAGTTAAACCAGAAATGAATTGCTATTGGATGAAGGAGAGAGCCTTCCATTGCCCTGAAGTAACCAGCTATCAAGCTCAATACTAGAGCGCCAAGCAAAATGAGCAATAAAGCCATAAAACCTGATGAACTAAAGGGAATAGCATGAACGGCTGAGAAGAGCAAAGCTGGCACGGCTATTGAGAGCTTTTCGTGGCCTTTGAGGAGTAAATAGCCCTGGAGGAGACCTCTAAAGAATACTTCCTCGCAAATGGGACCTACTAACAATGAGAGGGCGACCAGCACAAATAGGTTCTCAGTAAGATCGGCTGGCGCTTGAGTACGACCAAGCTCAGGCCATAAGAGCGCTGGGAGTGCTAATACGGAAGAAGCGGCCAAAGATATTATTGAGGCCTTAAGCAATCCGAGGCGCCTTATCTTAAAGCCGAACTCGCTCCAACTGCGATTTAGTAATTTCATGATGACTAGGGAAGCCGTAAGGAAGGTCAGCTGGGTCGCAAGGCCTGAAACCCACATTGGCATGGAGGTAAAAGCCATGATTAGCCATGCCAATGCCCCTCCCGCCACGAACACGAGTAGGAATAACCCTAAGGCCACTAGCAGGTCTTTTAAGGGGCCCATTAGCCGCTCCACGGCTCATTAAGCTATCCCATCACATTATAAGATTTCCCAGGCGTGGTGGGCCCGGTGGGACTTGAACCCACGACCAGCGGGTTATGAGCCCGCCGCTCTACCTGGCTGAGCTACGGGCCCCTATTACGGCTGGCTGGGGCAGTGGGATTTAAGGCTTTCGTGATGGCAGCTTTATTAGGTCCTAGGCCCCCCGTTACACCTGGTGATGAGTTCAGCCTTGGCTGAGCAGTGATGAGGGATCAACCGCCTGATGGGCCAGTTGGCCCACCTCTTTTATTGCTATGTGGCCCTCCCTGGCTGGTGGGAGCGTGCCAGTGAGCTGGGGTGAGGCCTTCTCAGCTGCAGGTAGCATGCTGCTTATGCATTCATCTGGTACCTAGTTGGCTCCCTGGTCATGGACCTAGGCAAGGCCATCTCGAGGGGCCTCATATCGCTGCCCCTAGACCCGATATGGCTTAGCGTGCTCGGCGCGGTAGTATCAAGCCTTGGCTTCTTCATAATCGTGTTAGGCATGATGGTAGCCATCATAAAGGTCCTTGTGGAGGTAATTGGCCGTGAGGTAGTTGAGCGCCTAAGGGGGCGCTACTAGGGCTAGGAGGCTGGCATAGCCTAGATAAGGGGCCTGCTCGCATGCCTAGCTGCTAGGTATAGCCTTAGGCTATCTGGTAGCTTAGCTGTTGAGTGCTTCTGCTCTACCCTTATGCCTAAGGCTAGCTCTATGAACTCCCTCAGCACCGTCCTCACGAAGGTAGGCGTTGGCGTGCCCCACTTTATGCCCTGGCAGTATGGGTCCACGTAGACGTAGAGCGGGATGTCGGCATACTCTATGTACGCTTCTGCAGGCCTGCCGTACTTAGGCCAGCTTAGCACCTTGAATGGCCATAGCTTACAGGCCTTTGGCTTGGCCTCCTGGAGGCCACAGAGCCACTTATCGCCTACCTTGGTTAGGAATATGCAGGACCCATCTGGCCTACGCCTTAGGTAGAACTTGCCGTGCCCAACCTCAGCTACGCTTGGCCCGTAGCGCTCAACTAGCCTAACCCACTCCTCTGGCTTTAGGACCACTCGGTAATCACGGCAGCACCTACCGCACATATTGCAGGACCACGATGCCACGTAGCGCCATGGCACGGGCCTCGGCATGCCATCTACCATTAGATTAGTGCCATGCTATTAGCGTTTCCCCTAGGCTACGTAAGTTGCCCTCCGCTCCCTCTCCTCCCTTGCCTCTTCACGCCTTGGCCTCCTAGCAGATTGGCCACAGAGCCTACAGCTCTCGGCACATAGCTCCAAGAACTTCTCCTCATCCGTTAGGACGGCCTCAGCAGCCTTCTCGCAGAGGCTAGCTGGCTCAATGCAGCCTGCCTCCCTGCAGAGCTTTGATATGAAGAGGCAAGCCCTGTGGACGTCCTCAGGCTCAAGGACCGCTAGGTTAGAGCGTATTAAGTAGCAGAGCTCCCTAGCTAAAGCACATGTCCTCAAGAAATCAAATCGCTCCATGACCCTCTTCCTGGCCTTCTGCCTGGAGAGCTCCAACCTTACACCGCCTGCACTACTCCTACGTCCTACTGCTAAATAAGCGCTTTGATATTGGGCAGTTAGAGACCCTAACCTGGCCTCCTAAGCCTAGCTATGAAGTAGCCAGAGCCATGAATATGTGGGTGGAACCTCTGCAGCAGGCCAGCCCAGGCCCCTAGGCCCCCAAGGCCCCTTGAGCCTAAGTAGATCGGTTGTTCATCAACTTCAAGGCCAAGCTCCTCAACGGCAAAGGCCACCTGGCCCTCGCACTCAGGGACCGTCATGGTGCAGACGCTATACACTATGGTGCCACCTGGCCTAGCGAGCTTAGCTGCTACCTTTAGGAACTGCCTCTGGTAGTCGGCAAGGCTCAGTAGCTCTCGCTCGCCCTTTAGGTCGTAGAGCTTAGGCAGAACGCCAAGGGCGCTACAAGGTGGGTCCACAAGTACCTTATCTGCCCTCCCGACCAAGAATGGGAAGTCCCGGTCTAGGTACCTTGAGTCGGCCTTAATGATACATGCCTCACAGCCCAGCCTGGCTAGCGTTGAGCGGGTTTCCTGGACCTTCTTGGAGCTCCTATCAAAGCCGAGCACGTAGGCCATGTTCCCTGAGAGCTGGCACATGTGGGATAGCTTACCGCCTGGCGCACATGTCATATCCACTATGAGCTCACTTGGCCTTGGCTCAAGGACCCTAGCCGTGAGCATGGCTGGGAGCGATTGTGGGTATATGAGACCCCCCTTGAACTCCTCAAGCGCCCTTATGGCAGGTAGCTTGAAGGCAGAGCGAAGGACCCTTACCGCAAGGCCCCTCCTGGCCCTGAGGACCTCACGCTCCCCCATCTCAGCTATGCCGTAGGCAACCACGTGGCCTAGCTCAGATGTGATAACGACCTCATCCCCCTTCTCAACGCCCTTAAAGGACTTGATGCCTGGTACATAGACGTGGGAGCCCATCATGGCTGATTCAGCAGTGAACTTATCCACGACCACTACCTTACCTGCCGATGGGATCTTAAATGGCCCCCTAATTGGTATGTAGATGGCCTCAGGTAGGTGCTCATCTGCTCTAGCATCTACGCCCTTATCCCTAAGCAATTCTAAAACTTGGCCCCTAGTGGCCTTAAGCGTATTCACACGTAAGTAGTAGCGCTTGCCTGGGCTTGAAAGGGAACTCACGACCTCACCAAGCTCATGGCCATAGACCTCCCTCAGGGCCTCCAAGATAGCATGCGATAGCGTGGGCCTTAAGGCCAAAGGCCCCTCCTACCTCCCTCCTAGCTCCCTAGCCCCTTTCTTAATGGGCTTCCTCTTCAGTGGCGTCCCGCAGATGGGGCACTCCCGCTCCTTGATATCTGCTGGATAACGCCTAAAGCAAGCTGGGCAGTAAACGACCCACTTTAGCTCCTCCCTTATGCCAAGCGTGCTCAAGGGCGTGAAGTCAATACCGACTTCAGCAGCTACGTTCTGAATGGCATAGTCATCTGTAGCTATAACTGGCTCATAGCCTTCTTCCTTAAGCTCAATTGCTAGCGCTATTAGCTCTATGTCTATCTCCGAGAGGGCTATGGCATCGCCCATGAGGGCAGATGCCCTGCGGGCCTTCTCAAGGGCCTCTTCACCTGGCTGCCTCACCACCAGGCGCCCGCTCTCCTCAGCCATCCTAAGCCTAAGAGCGCCCATGGAGCTAGGGCTAAGCTCAAACCTAACGCCTGGCACGGTAAAGGCATCGCAATCTAGGGATAGCGGGTCTAGGCCAGCTATGAAGGCAGATGCATCAAGCACTATCGCCTTCTTGCCCAACCCTAGCGCCCCCTCTTGGCTAGGCGCTCGTAGAATTGCTCCCTTATCTTCACGAACTTAAGGGGCCTATCTGAGGCCCTAGCCCTAACTTTAGAGCCAACCTGGAGCTCGTAGACTTCCTGACCATCGACGACCACAGCTGGCTCCCTAGCACGTACTACCTCAACGACTACCTCAGCATCAGGTGGTAAGACGAATGGCCATAGTGGCCTTATGGGGCAGATTGGCGTGATGAGGAGGCACCTAAGGCCAGGATCTATGATTGGGCCACCACAGGAGAGCGAGTAGGCTGTTGAGCCACTAGGGGTAGCTATTATGAGGCCATCCCCCTCAAGGAAGGCCATTTCCTGCCCATCCTTCCATATACGAGCCTTAAAGAGCTTAACTGGCACCCTGCACGTTAGGCAGACCTCATTTAGGGCCTCTGGCAGCCCACAGCCATCTACGTATGCCTTTATCCTCATTCGCTCCTCTACGCTGAAGGCACCAGAGAGGCAGGCCCTAAGGGAGCTAAGGGCCTCATCTGGCTCTACGGTGGTCAGGAAGCCCCTTCCCCCCATGTTGATGGCCATTATCAGTGGCCTGTTGTCCTTTAGCCTAAGGCACGTCCGCAGCACGGTGCCATCGCCACCTATGATCACCAGCAGGTCGGGGCTCATGGCCTCTACTGGTCTAGCTAGGTCGGGCCTACCAAGGGCGCTCGCTAGCTCCTCATCTAGCAGCAGGTCCAGGCCCTCCTGCTCCACCATAGAGGCTAGCTCACGGGCGAGCCCCAGGGCCTTGCGCTTACCTAGGTTAGCTACTATGCCCACCGACCTCAGCAAGCCCGACACGCACCGCTAACTTATAAGCTGAGCCCCTAAATAACTAGAGCGAGGTGAAATGCTGTGAGTAAGCCAGCTGAGCTAGGCTCCCTGAAGGTAGGCTCATACATAGTAATAGATGGGGAGCCCTGCCGTATAGTCCAGATGACCAAGTCCAAGCCAGGGAAGCACGGCTCTGCTAAGGCCCGTGTAGTAGCCATAGGCATCTTTGATGGCGTAAAGCGTAGCCTGGTGAAGCCAGTTGATGCCCAGGTGGAGGTGCCGATCGTGGAGAAGCACTCTGGGCAAGTGCTATCCATCATGCCCACTGGCGTCCAGCTCATGGATCTAGAAACCTATGAGGTATTTGAGGCCCCACTGCCTGAGGATGAGAAGCTTAGGGAGAAGCTCCAGCCAGGAGTTGAAGTGGAGTACTGGCGCATACTCGGTAGGGCTAAGATAATGCGCATTAAGTAGGGCTAGGGCAGGGGCAGGCTTTTACGCACGTGGCCAACCGAGGGCTGGAGGTCCATATGGCTAGGGGGCTGAGGCCAGTTCAGCACATCGTGGTAGAGCCTGGCATGAGCATTAGCGAGCTGCTGGCCCGCATGGATGCCTGTGGCGTCCTAGGGGCAGGCAGGCTTGGCCGTGCTGCCCGCATACTAGCAAAGATGTTCTTAGATCCAGGCTGCTCTACCTTCCTAAGCATGGCTGGCGCCCTTGTGCCAGGTGGCATGAGGCAGGTAGTTAGGGGCCTAGTGGAGAGGGGACTCCTGAAGGCCATAGTAACAACTGGCGCAAATGTCGTACACGACCTACTGGAGGCCCTTGGCTTCAGGCACTACGTGGGCACCTTCAGGGCAGATGATGCACGCCTGCGGGAGGAGCGCATAGGCCGTATAGGCGATATATACGTGGAGATGGATGCCTACGTGGCCCTTGAGAAGTGGCTTAGGAAGGCCCTTGAGGAACTCCCAGCTGAGGCTAGAACTCGCCTCTCTGGTGCTAAGCTGATAAGGGAGCTTGGCCTACGCCTCAATGACCCAAATTCCATAGTAGCTACTGCTGCTAGGAAGGGGGTCCCAATAATATGCCCTGGCTTCATAGATAGCGTAGCTGGCTTCCAGCTCTGGACCTTCTCAGATGAGCTTGGCCTACGCCTAGACCCCCTTGGCGACCTAAGCGAGCTAATGACCTTGGTCCTAGATGCCGAGCGGGTTGGGCTCATAATACTTGGCGGTGGCATGCCAAAGCACTTCCTCATGTTTACTACCACATTCAGGGATGGGGCGGACTACGCCATCCAGATCACCATGGATAGGCCTGAGCCAGGTGGGCTAAGTGGGGCTCCACTAGAGGAGGCCATAAGCTGGAGCAAGATAAGGCCTGGTGGTGATTTCGTAACAGTGGTATGCGATGCTACCATAGCCTTCCCGCTCATAGTAGCTGCTGCACTAGAGCAGCTTGAGGAGCAAGGGCGAAAGGCTGATTAAGGTCAGTGGCCAAGTGTAAGTGCCCGATGAGGAGGGAAGAGCCAACTGAGCTTGCCGTGAGGAGCCTTATGAGTGCTGAGGGCATGGCGGGGGGCCATGTAGGTGCTCCTCGGTGGCTTCTCGCTGGCTTCTTGGCTACCCTTCCTCACGACCAGCTCCTGAAGGCTCAAGTAGCCAGGAGGCCTCATAAATAAGCTATGATTGCGAGTATTTGCCAGCCCGATAGGGGCATGCTTACCTAAGTATTGGCGGAGGAGCCCTTTAAGCCCTCCTAAATAGGCCCTCATGGGGACAGCTTGCGCAAAAGGTATTTATGGACCCCTCTCATTTGGGCGGGGTGCTGGAGGTTGGCTAGGAGAGCGCTCCACCTCAAGCTTGAGGAGCTAACCTCCGATGTAGTTAGAGCTAAGGGCCTTACCATATCCATAGGGCGCATATTTGAGGAGGAGTGGGAGGAGCCCATAGGTCCAACGCCCTTCCCTGAGATAACGGATCTACGTGGGTGGGATATGAAGCTACTTAAGCGCTATAAGCCATATTACTTGCCCTTCTGTGAGCTCTGCTGCCTCTGCACGTTCGGTAAGTGTGACCTATCAAAAGGCAAGCACGGGGCCTGTGGCCTAGACCTAAGGGGCCAGCTCTCAAGGATGGTGCTGATAGCAGCCTGCATTGGGGCCTCAACGCACACCCACCACGCAAGGCACCTGCTTGAGCACTTAATAGAGAAGTACGGTCGTAGGCACCCAATAGATGTAGGTGGGCCAAACGTCTACGTGGAGGCCCCCAATATAAGGCTCGTGTGTGGCATAAGGCCCAAGACGCTTGGCGATTTAGAGGAAGCACTTGACTACGTGGAAACACAGCTAGTCCACCTGCTTGCCTGCGCACACACTGGCCAGGAGGGCCACTACCTAGATTTTGAGTCCAAGATATTCCACGCCGGCATGTTGGATCACGTTGCCATGGAGGTAGCAGATATAGCTCAGATATCAGCTTACAACTTCCCAAAGGCAGATCCAGAGGCACCGCTAGTGGAGCTAGGCTGGGGGGTTGTAGATAGGGAGAAGCCCGTTATACTCGTGATAGGGCACAACGTGCCACCAGCCGTCTACATAGTGGACTACCTACATGAGAAGGGCCTCTACGGCCAAGTTGAGGTCTGCGGCATGTGCTGCACGGCCCACGATGTAACACGCTACAACCCAGGCGCCAAGATAATTGGCCCCATTAGCTGGCAGCTCCGCTTCATAAGGGCTGGCGTAGCTGATGTAATAGTAGTTGATGAGCAGTGCGTTAGGACCGATTTAATTGAGGAGGCCCAGAAGGTAAGGGCACCATTCATAGCCACCAGCCCAGTAGCGTGCCATGGCCTCCCAGACCGCACGCACGATCCAGTTGATGAGATCGTAGAGGACCTAGTGAGCGGGAAGGTGCCAGGCGTCCTCATACTTGAGCCTGCGAAGGCTGCTGAGGTAGCTGTTGAAGTTGCCATCCGTGTGGCCCCGACTAGGAAGGGCCTAAAGGCCCTGCCAGATGCAAGCGAGGTCATAGAGGGGGCCAAGCGCTGCATAGCCTGTAACAACTGTAGGCGAGCCTGCCCAAACAACCTGCCGATACCAACGGCCATGAAGGCTGCTGCTGAAGGCGACCTAAGCAAGCTAGCTAGGCTCCTAGATGAGTGCGTTGGCTGCACCCGCTGTGAAGATGCCTGCCCACGTGAGATACCCATCCATACGTACATAGTTAAGGCTGCTGAGAGGGAGCTCAAGGAGGAGCGGTACAAGGTCCGTGTGGGTCGTGGTGCCATCCAGGACGTGGAAATACGTGAGGTCGGTGGCCCGATAGTGCTGGGCGAGATACCCGGCATAGTGGCCTTCGTTGGCTGTGCCAACTACCCGCATGGCAATAGGGAGGTAGCCGAGATGGCTGCTGAGTTCGCAAGACGCCACTACATAGTTGTTGCCTCTGGCTGTGCTGCCATGAGCATAGGGTTCTACAAGGATGAGGAAGGCAAGACGCCGTACGAGCAGTTCTCAGGGGCCTTTGAGGCAGGTGGCATAGTGAATGTAGGCTCCTGCGTAGCTAATGCCCATATATCTGGTGCTGCCATGAAGATCGCCAGCATATTCGCTAGGAGGAACTTAAGGGCCAACTACGAGGAGATAGCCGACTACATACTCAACCGTGTGGGCGCAGTTGGCGTGGCCTGGGGGGCCATGAGCCAGAAGGCAGCAAGCATAGCAGCAGGATTCTGGCGCCTAGGTGTGCCAGTTATAGTTGGGCCACATGGCTCTAAGTACAGGCGCATGCTGCTGGGCCGTAAGGAGAACGAGGAGGATTGGTACGTATATGATGCTAGGACGGGGGAGCGTGTCTACGTAGGGCCGTGCCCAGAGCACCTGTTCGTTACCTGTGAGACCAAGGAGGAGGCCATGGTGTGGATAGCTAAGCTCTGCATAAGGCCTAACGACACGACCAAGGGCAGGGCCATAAAGCTAACGCACTACATAGACCTGCACAAGCGCTTCTTCGGCACCCTGCCGGACGACTTACACCTGCTCGTGCGTACCAAGGCTGACATACCGATAACCATGAAGGATGAGATCCTTGAGTACCTAGAGGCCAAGGGCTGGAAGGAAAGGCCAATACCTGACCCAACACTCCTGCCAAGGCTGATAAGGGCTAAGAAGGGCTAGCAGAAGGCCAATAATAAACTCGGGAGCCCCAGGAGAGCACCTTATTTCCGACTGTAAATTCCAGCTTTAATTTCCTACTTTAAAATCAAATCATTCCTTGCCAAGCATGCGAAGAAATTCCTTGATCTCATCTATTCGTTTGACCTTAGAGTATATCCTTGCGAAGTCCTCTTGGCTCCCATATCGTTCTTGATAAGCCCTAATTAACTGCCTGTGCTTCTCAAAATCCGTTATGAATGTGCAATCAATTACGTGGAGGAGAATATAGCGGTTGGTATCCTTTCTGAGCTCACCATCCTTATCGGTAGTTATGAAAACGAGGAGCAAGTCCTTAGTTGACTCATGTCGCTCTAGCTCCCTCTTCCAGAAGGCAGTTTCCGTAAAACGCTCCCTTAAGCTTGTCTTACAGGAGATGATAACTCTCACACGGCCTGTTTCCCCCTCTACAATGAGGATATCAATATCAGGTAGTACTTCACCCCAGTTCCTAATGGCAACCTGGTCTTCATAGGCAGCTACCTGATCGCCCGGTACTACCTTAAACTTTCGGCTCAGGAATTCATCGCTGCTTATTACTTGTTGAACGCACTTGAATACAGCGTATTCGTATAGCTCTCCTTTACAGGTCCTCCAAGCCTGGTCACGGCTCCTAGGGCTCCTATAGAAGGCATCAAGTATCGCTCGTAGCCTAGTTTCCGCAATAGTATCAAAATCTTGAACCGCCTTAAGGAAATCACCACCATACTGATCGCCGACTATACCATCATATTCCCCCTTCAACAGGCTGAGGATACTTGACCTACATCTAAATCTACGCCTCAACCTTGATCACTCCAATAGCTTCCTCTGGAATACCATTCCCTCCTTAATTAGCCTCTCCTTCGCAAGCTCACAGTAGCTCCTATCTATCTCTACACCAATCCCCCTCCTGTTCAGGAGAGCACAGGCCACTAGTGTCGTCCCACTACCCAAGAAGGGGTCTAGAACAACATCACCTACGAAGCTAAATAGCTTGATACATCTCTTCGGGAGCTCTAGGGGAAATGGAGCAGGATGGCCAATTTTTCTTCTGTTCTCACCGGGGAACGTCCATAGGCCATTCGTCCACTCTATGAACTCATCCCTCGTTATATCAGAGACGCCATGTGCTATTCTCCTCCACCTACGCTTGTACAGAATCACTATGACCTCAACAGGGGCAATTACGTAGGGAGCACTCGCACTAAGCCAGGAGCCCCAGGCTGTCCTCCTTGAGATATTACCTTCATTCCAGACGATCGTGCTGAAGTACTTCCAGCCAACTTCCTTGGCTATGTGGACGACATCAACGTAGACGCTCTGGAAGCCCTCTTCCTCACGCCCCTTGCTCTTATCAAGCGGTATGTTTAAGCACATCCTCCCATCGGGCTTAACGAGCTCCAGGGCCTTTCTTAGCCACTTCTCCGTGAACTCCAAGTACTTATCATAAGGTATATCATCCCTAAACGAGCCATACCGTATGTCAACATTATATGGCGGTGAGGTAACTATCAGGTCAATTGAGTTGGATGGAATTAAGTCGGTGGTCAGGAAGTCATCATTGATTATAACCAGCCTCCCGTCTTTTGTCTTGAAGAAAACCCTCTCATCGCTGAGGTTCAGTTTTAATGCTCCAATCATGTCTTATCACCTTTCCTAAGGAAGCCAGCAGCATCTCTGAGGTTTTACAGGAGGGGCTCTAATTAAGCTTATCCTCCCATCGCAGGATAACCTAGCTAGCAGGCCGACAGGACTATTAACTTCACGGCAGCTTATGCTAGTGTGCCAGAAGCCTTGAGGAAGGCCCTTACTGCCTCCTGGTAGGTGCTTGGCCTTAATATGGTTGTTGAAAGGGCATCTACATCTATTATGAACACCCAATCAAGCCTAGCTGACCTAAGCTCATCAAGGCTAACGGGTGGCTTGTGGTAGTAGTAATCGCAGAGTTCCTTTAGGGCCAGGAGCTCTTCTTCACCACGCTCCTCCCCTCCCTTTAGGAAGGCGCTAGGTATTAGGGCCACGTAGTGTGGTGGTAGGCCAAGGGCGAAGCCATCCGCAAGGCAGCCGTAGCGAGCTATCTTGCTTGCTATCCTAGCCCTAAGGTACCTAAGTGGATCTAGGGCGTGGTCGGGTGGGACGAAGCCAGTTTCAATTTCAACTACTAGGTCGGTGCCGTTCGCCCAAGCATATACATCGCAGGCTAGGCCATCTATATCGTGCTCAACATCCACCTTGTAGCCAAGTAGGAGGAGCTCCTTAGCGCACACCAGTTCCATGGCGGAGTGGTTTATCTTGACCTTCCCCTCCTCCCTGAGCCAGAGCAGCTTCTCCCCAAGGGCCTCAAGCTCGCTTGCTAGGCCCGGGGGCATATCCCGTGAGAGGCGGGCTAGGAGCTCTACTATGTCCCTAGCGAACTTCTCGTCCCTAGCGCCCCTAAGGAGGGGCTTAAGGCCCCTGACCAGGGGGGCCTTATTTAAGCCTACGGCCTCGCCCACCCCCACAGCCCCCATG
>Ga0190311_1000154_pt1 | contig 24695 bp, 32 predicted proteins | sample 48700789_MG_FD_165037 | JGI IMG/M metagenome (GOLD analysis project Ga0190311, IMG submission 165037) | Hydrothermal vent sediment bacterial communities from Southern Trench, Guaymas Basin, Mexico - 4870-07-8-9_MG | ecosystem: Environmental > Aquatic > Marine > Hydrothermal vents > Sediment ...
ACAACTACAAGAATGGAGAAACCAGAGGCAGAAAGAAAAACAACAAACACAAAAAGACATAGAGCTAGCAAGAAAAACATACCAACAAAAACACAAAAACCCCCAAACAACAAAACCAACATCAACATCTTTTTCTTAATAATAAAATTATCATAAAGTTTATAAGAAAATATCAAAGCTAATTGTAATCGTTAAGAGAATTTCTGGAATGTACTGAATATATGGTAACGTAACACTCAAGATATAACATACGTTATTGAAAATACGACTAAAAAGTACATTATATGTTAGGATGTTTTTGCCGATGCTTCTATAATAAAAAAGGCAAGTTAAATATATGGGACGGTAAATAAAACTTAATAGAGGACTTAATATATGTCAAAGCTTTCTGGTCCTGGATTAGGCTTTATTAAATTAGCTGATGGCACAGTAATTAAGCTTAAAATTGCCATTATTGATATTAAGGAGGTTGGATTCTCGCCCTTTGGTGGTATAAACCTTGATGTAAAAGCTATGGGTGGAGTTTCAACGCATAGTGTTCCAGAGACGTTAAAGAAAGCTATGGCTAATAAACCTTTAATACCTCCGGAGCTCCCAAAAGATGGTTGGGAGGTTATCGATATAGTTGAGCAAGAACCTGCAGTAATTGAAGACACTGTAGATACGTCTAAAGGTAAGTTTAGAGTAAAAGTAGTAGCTGAGGCAGTAATGGTAGCACGTAACATGAAATATAGGTCTAAACTAAACGAGCCGGTATATTGGGTTACATGGGTTTGGAAAACCTCCTGGAAACCGGTTAAGGATTAACAATAAAGTTAAACGTGGAAGTGATAATAATGAGGCCAATCGAGGAAATTTATTATGAGATGTATTATCCGCCTAGATCAATATTTGAAGATCTCTCTACGAGAGAGCATTCCTTTGCTCAAGCAGTAACCATTGTAGCTAAAAGAGAGAGTTACGAAGGAACAGCGAGAAAAATAGTGATTGAAGAAGGCGAGGTAAAAATTAAAGAGGACCAAGCTTTAACTTCCCACATACCAGATGAACTTAGACGCGAGTGGCCTGAAGTTGTGAACATTGCCAGGAAACTTATTGCGAGAAAATCGCTTAGTAGACAAGATGAACATTGGATTAATGAACTAGCTGAAGCTGTAGGATGGAGTAAAGACGACATTATCGATGAATTAATAAACATGGATATTCTTCCCTCCGAAAGAGCCGTAAAATATAGAAAGTTATTTGAAGAATATTATGCCAAGGCACAAGAATTTAAGAGGAAAGGTGATACTAAACAAGCTGCGGAGAAATTATGGGGTGCAGTAACGGCCCTAATAAAACTCTATGCTGCAAATAAGGGTGTTTTTGTAGCACATTGGAGCATAGGAAAATTAGATAATTTCATAACGAATAATGTCGAAGAAAAGTATAAAAAAGCATTTAGAGATTTACTTGACAAAGCAAAAGCATTTCATGAACACTTCTATGAAGGCTACATGGACGAGAAAACCTTCGAAGAACGATGGAAAGAAATCATGAAATACATTAAAGAGGTCGTGAGGATAGCACTAACTATTTCCTCATAAGTTACAATGTAAGTCTCAGAAGATAGCAATCAGAGGAGACCTTAATATTCTAAGAATTTTTCCCACAACAACAAAGCATAAAACAAGGTTTAACCTACTCATATCCGACGACGTGCACATGAAGCAATAATATAATAATGAAACATGCTATTTAAAAATTAAAGAACCAAAAAGATTAAACCAGCTTCGTTAATGCGCTCCTTTCTTTCTTCCACATCTACGGGCAGCTATGTGCCCTACTTTAGCACCTGGAGGCGCATGTCTGCTAACAGTAGACGGGAATGAAACACTCTGCTTCTGGCCACCCGCGTGTGGGTGCGAACAAGCGTTCATTGCTACTCCTCTTACTCTTGGGTATTTTCTTGCTTTTACTTTCCATTTGTGGTATGATGTTCCTGCTTTGAGCAAGGGTTTTTCTGTTCTTCCTGCTCCTGCTGGTACTCCTATTGTTGCTCTTGCGTGGTTGGGTATTTCCGTGGTTTTTCCTGATGGTAGTTGTATGATTGTTTTGTTTCCTGTTCTCCCAACTATTAGCGCATAGGAGCCTGCTTGGCGTGCGAATTTTCCTCCGTCACCGGGAAGTTTCTCTATGTTGTATATTTGGGTTCCCTCAGGAATCCTACCTACTGGCAGTACGTTTCCGTTTTCTATTGGTGCTTCCGGTCCAACGTAAACTACTTGTCCAACATATGCTCCTTCAGGTGCCGGGTTGTAGAAGCAAACACCATTCTCCAAAACAATCTTAGCCAAAGGAGTCCAACGCCCAGGATCGTGAACAATCTCAACAATCCTACCCTTCAAAGTAGCCTCAGAAGGCAAAGTAGGATACTTTGCGGGAGCAACGTGAATCCAGCTACGACTACGGAAAGTAGGAGAACCCCTACCCGCACGCTGCACAAGAATCCTCTTACCCGTCACCAAACACCCCTAAACTACTACTTTCTTCTCTCTCGAGCTACAACTTAAACGTGTAAGCTCCTTAATAAACCTTGTGAGAACGCTGCTTAAACATTTTTCCCACACAAACATGGACACCCTAGTTTCTAACGATATATTCTAACATTACTTGAAAGAACATCCTCATGAGCCTATATGAGTAATACAATCTCCTTATTTAAATGAATAATAGGTGTGTGAAATACTAAGACGGGCACTTAATATAATTATCTTTTAGGAAAGAGATCAACTTCTTAACGGTATTATATTAATAGATTTTTGTCGCATATAGGCTAATCAAGATTGCAACACATGCGTGTCTGAAGTATATTTTACTATGGGAAGCTAATAAGAAATAAGTTAAAAAATTAAAATATGGTAGTATAACCGGAATGGATTCTATGGAATTTTTCACCGTACTTCTTGTAGAACTCCATGTGGGCTCTAAAACCTGTGCAGTGTCCTGAATAAACTTCTTCTACACCTAATTTTTTAAGCTCCTCAACTGTTTTTCTAATTCTCTCTTCACTAGCATTTAGGAGATGGAAGCCTCCAAAAACTGCATGAACTTTTCTAACACCTGTTATTTTCATTGAATGAAGCACTGTGTTTACTATTCCAGCATGACCGCATCCAGTAAATATTACGAGGCCCTTATCTTTAATGTTCACAATTAAAGCCATATCATCTAATATTTCATCTGGAACAAGGTTCCCATTAACTACAGTGAAAGTGAAAATTCCTCCTTTTTCAAACTCCGTTGTTCTCTCTATCTGCCCTGTGGTCATTATTCCCTTAACAATTTTCACAGGGTTCTTCGTTAATATGAGCTTGCAACCTAAAGATTCGATGTTTTCTATGGTGCAATTATAGGGTACACCTTCAGACTTCAAATAAGGCTCAAAAGTAATGTTGACTTTAAAGACTTCTGGATGCGCTATTACAGGCAGGTTTTCTTTTTTAATTGCTTTAAGTACACCGATAAGTCCACCTGTATGGTCCCAGTGGCAATGCGAGATAACAACAGCATCTATTTTTTTAGGATCTATGCCCAGTAGTTTCATATTGTAAAGTAATGCTTCACTGTTGTTAGCAGCGTCGAATAGTATTCTAAAAGGCTTTACTAAATCGTTACCATATGTTTCAAGCAGTATTGAAATACCATGCTGTGCTAGAAGAGGTGATTCGTAGCCTGCATAGTCCTCTGCAACAACGTATACTTTAAGCTTATCTATTTTACCTATACTGTTCAATAAGGTCACCCTGGAAGTTTTAGTAATGCTTCTTCGAGTTTCTCTCCTCTTCGTTCAAAGCTTTTCTTCGCATAGTAATAAACGCCAAGCCCTATGATAATCCATATTATGAAGAACATCCAAGAGTCTAGGGACTGAAGAGCCATGAAAACTATGTTTGAAACGAAACCTGCTAATGCTACGACATATAGCAGACTTTTCCTAAGTTTAAAAGGCGCCTTGCTATATCTTTCTGGGTATTTACGGGCGAAGTTCAGAGCTGCTAAGCATACTAAAGCATAGCTCGCTAAGAAGCCTATGTTAGCAACTCCAGCTGCAAACTCTATACCTTTACCTGAGAGTATAAGTCCTACGCCTATAAGTACTGTAGCCAGTAATGCTAAATGAGGTGTTCCGAACCGTGGATGTATTTTAGCAAGAACCCTTGGAACAAGACCATCTCTTGCAAAAGCATATAGAAGTCTAGAACCGACTATTTGGAAACCGTTTTGTGATGTTAGAATAGCCATTATACCGACAATAGCTATGAAGGCTGCAGCAGAGAAAGGCAAGAACCTAGCTGCTGCTTCCGCCACGGGAGCTTCTGCAGCTGCAAATTCCTTCCAAGGCATAACACCTACACATACGAAAGAAAGCAAAGCATAGATCGCTACTACAAGGAAGACTCCGAGAATTATTCCTAAAGGCAAGTTACGCTCAGGATTCTTAACCTCTTCGCCTGGTTCTATTGCAACACCGAATCCTGTGTATGAGAAAAACGCTAAAGCCGCGGCATAAGCTACACCATATATGCCTAGCGGAGTGTCTGGAACTGCAGCCAAGTTAAGATCTACATGAGGAAATCCTAGTATTATAAATGCAAACATACCTCCTACAAGCGTTATGAACATTGCATCTTGAACCCACCCTGAAAGCTTTATGCCTACATAGTTTAACATAAAGAAGGCAAATACAGCAAGCAATGCTACTGGAAGCTCTGGTACCTTCACAAGGAAACTAACATACCTTGGAAATGCTAAAGCTGTTATACATATTGGACCAATATATCCCATCCATTTACCCCAAGCAGTTAAGAAACCCCAAAAAGGCGACACAAACCTTGTAGTGTAAAATAGCGATCCACCCTCATAAGGCATTGCACCTGCTAGAATAGCAAAAGCTAAACCTGTGAAGAAAGTAGGTATTCCTCCAAGTAGATAAGCTAGCCAAATCATGTTCCCAGAATATTTCGTCGCTAATCCTGTTACAACAAATATTCCAGCACCAATGACAGACCCTGAAGTTATAGAGATTACTTCTAATAAACCTAGCTCCTTTTTAAGCTGTGACAAGGAGAACTCACCTAGCTAGTATTAGGGCTGAAAAGTTATTTAAAGTTATTTTCTTAAAATAAAGAAAACTATACAGTAATAACTACTAAACTACATCCATGAGAAAACTAGTAAACTTGCACTGAGGAAAAATGTGTAAAAAAGAACAGTTTTAAACAGTTCTCTACTGAAATCCGCAGATTCCATGTAATTTAATAAGTAAGAAACAAAAACATGACACAAAGGTAAGTCATAACATCTCTTCTGCTATTTCATATGTTTTTTCAGAGCGGTTGCATTATTATTTAGCTTGCTATTTTATGTTACGTATTATGACTTAGTTTACTTTGCCTCTTAAATTGCAAACATAATTAATAGCCGAAGGGAAGAATAAAGCCAATGAGAAGCTTTTAAAGATAGGATAAGTGCACCTTATTAAAGACATAAGACGTTTCTCTTTAGCTTATGTTTTTGGAAAAGGTTAGAGTGCAATGAGGATTTATTTATTACTTCTTATGTTAGTTCCTGGGAAAACTCTTGTCCATTGTGGTAACTAGTCAAGAGGAATTAGAGGAGTATGAGAGGGAGAAAAAGAAGTTCTGGGAGCGTGTAGTTAGAAAGCCTAAGCGAAGACAGGTTGCAGTTTCTCCGCAACCTCCTGTGTTAGGGAAGGGTGGTGGGGGTTCTGGTTTAACATGTGCTCACCCTAAATGCAATAAGGAGGCTAGAAAGTACTGTTTAAAATGTTACTTACCTTTTTGCAATGAGCACATAGGAGAGCATGAGTGTTTAGGACAGTGGCTTCACCTATACGTGCATGACAATTTCCTTAAATACCCACTTCAATATAACGTTTCAGAGTTAGGCAAGAGAGTAGGGCTTGCTGTAACACCAAGACTTAAAGAGACTTTTGAAGAAGCATCCTATGAGACCATCGTTGATGCGTTTTCAAAAGCTTACCCTCATATATCGCAGTTTCTACATAACCTTAAAACTAAGTTTTTTAGAAGAAGGAAAATGACGATATCGGATTTGGTAAAGTATGTTCTATGTAAACTATACCGTAAGCTGCTTGAGTTTTCAAAAGAACATGGTAAGACCATAATTATGAGTAGCAAAGTCTATAAGGCTCTACAGACTTTTCCGCAAAACAGCGATCCTAGAATTGGGGGTTTAGCTTTTCAATGGTGGATATCCCTTGAAATCTTAGATTTAGTAATGAAAGAACCTTATTGTAAGCTTATAGGCTCAAATTATAGGAAAAGACTTTTCCAGTTTAGTATGCAAGAGGGTAACGTAAAATTATGGATTTACTTCGACAGCTTCTCTAGGAATGGTTTAAGGCCAGACGTTTATGCTCAGCTCTGGGAACATAAAAGCTCACAAAGCTCTCTCATGTTTCCGATCATGTGTTCAGAGAAAGTTATTGAAATAAAGCTTTCCCAGCCGGCTCTTGAAAAGTCTATGGACAGGTTTAAGCGCTACTTAAATATGTGGAGTGCAAAAATGTGGCGTTAGCTATAGGTACTCCATGCTTAATACCTTTGAATGTAAAGAAGTATGATTCGCTAATAACTATGGAGGAAGAAAGATTAGCTAATACACTAGAGGAAATGATAAAGTTTCTACTTATTGCAAAACAGCCTATTTACTAAAAACATTTAGATTTATTTAAAAGACCTATGTTGCTATATTTCTTCTTTCTTTTTGACGAAGTATGCTGGGCCTAAGCAGCTTACACCTCTTAGTGCTGCTAATATGATTGCTGTTGTTTTTCCTTGGTGTAATGTTTTAGTGTTCGAGTGTTAGTTTGAGTATTTTTTGGAGTAGATGTTTTTCTTCTGTTGTTAGTTGTTTTTCTTTGTCTATGTATTTTTTGACTAGTGTTTTGAGTTCTTGTTTTAGGTTGGGTTTTTCCTGTTTTCTTTCTATTATTGCTGTTGTTAGTAGGGATATTATTCCTGACCATACTATTATTCCGGAGATCATTAGCATTATTCCTATGGTTTTTCCTTCTATGGTTGAGGGGACTATGTCTCCGTAGCCTACTGTTGTTACTGTGGTGAAGCTCCACCATACTGCGTCGAAGAAGCTTTTTATTGATGTGTTTTCTAGTTCTGCTTCTACGGCATATATGGCTGTGCTTGAAAACATTATTATTGTGAATGCGAGTGTTAGTAGGTAGATTACTTTGCTGCGTATGAAAAGCCTGCTTACCGTAGTTATTAGCTTCACTATTCTAGTTGCTGCTAGTGTTAGTTTTGTGAGACGTAGTATTCTGGCGGCGCGTATGATTCTTAAAGACCTAAATATGGCTCCTAGAAACTGTGTTTCTACGATTAAAAACAGGTAGGCAGGTATTAGGGCTAATATCTCGTACCAGTATTTCCTAATGAAAGATGCTTTCCTCTCGCTGCGAAGCAGCCTGTAAGCGTAGTCTAAGGCTAGTATAGCACATATGGCTAAATCAGCTAAATACACGGAATCCCTCATAGCACCTAATTCAACCACACAATCTAAAACTATGAGAGCAATAGAAACGAAGATTAAACCAACCATTATAGCTTCATATGTTTGTTTCACTGCTTTCCACCGTTGAAAATAAGTCGTAATTAAAATTTATATGGTTAAAATATAGTTTAGCATAGTTATTTGATTGGAAAGGTCCTCTGGAAGTGGTTGAAGATGGAATTGCTGAAAGAATTGCAAGTACCCCTCTTAACAAAATACCTGTATATTTGCAAGAGAGGAGTTCTAAAATGCTTGGTGTTAAGGTCCCTGTGGAGATGAGTGAGAATAACTTTAAGGCGTGTATAATGTACCTTAATAATCTATGAAGTAAATCTTCCGATAGAGATATAGATAACTTAGAGGTTTTTCCATGTTTCTGCTGTGCGAAGCATTAATAAAGTTAGTATTGCTTACTTTTACAAGGCGTTAAGGTTTGAGTGAGAAATCTCTTACTATTAGAGTTCACGATCTTGAAGAGCTTGATGAGAAGATGTTGAAGAAAGCGTTAAAAGTTATTGAGGGTCTTGTTGAGGTAGATGAGCTAAGCGGAAACGTTGGCGAGAATGAATTTTTACAGTTACTTTTTCCTGTAAGCTTTTCTACGGGGTTTAATGTCGGAAAATATGATGTATTTTCTCTTATGATCGATTATGTAAAATAGTCTGTAGCTTCCTACTCTTAAACGCCTAACCTTAAACTCCTCGATTTCGAAAATAATGGGTTTCCTCCTAAGTGTTCTAAGAGTTTTCCCATGTTCTACACTTAATCTTCTACTAAGTTCCTGTAGTTTCCTTAAAATTATTGATGTTTTCCCTTTAAACACTCAGCTTACTAGTAAAAGTAATGAAGAACTTGAGAAAGCTTTAAGAAAAAGCTAAGAGAGAGGTATGAAGTTGATGTTAAAGTCAGGCTTCCTATTTTATTCTACGTAAACTACAAGAATTTGTAAAACATTCAAAATTTAAGAGATAAGCAACTTACACGTGAAGGCGAGTATATAGAATTTACTTTTCTCCTCTTAGAGGAAGTAGATCCTTCTAAAATAGTGTTTCTCTGGAATAGAAACGCTGAACTTTCATCTATGGTTAAAGAACTACTTGACGCATTCTACTTTAACTTTAGAGCATATGGTTCTGAAGACGAATTACTTGACAAAGTTCATCGTTTAATATACTATAGAGTAATAGAAAATGTAAAACGTTAACCTTACCTGAAAGCTAGGACTTCATTTACTTTAGAGGGGCAACGAAATACCTGACCGAAAATCGTAGATACAGTCCTGTTGTAAGTCCTATAATAAGACCAACAATTATACCCTTAAAAATCATAATGTATAAAAACTATGAATTATTGATACTACACGCAATTAGGCTAACTACTTTAAATCATAAATATATAATTAACTTTCTTAGCGGTTAAAACCTTAAGATGGCGCTTTTGCATTTTTAACTATGATTATATCCCAATATTTTAAAGTCGGTACTCTTATTTCTAAATACCCTTCATTTACACCATAACTTAGCTTTAGTGGTTCATGAGTCTTATCTGCTTGAACAAGATAAATATCTATTTCATCCATTTCTATTGAATCCTTTGGTATTCTTAATGTAATGTCTCTTTGCTCTATAGGTTCGGGTTGTAGTTTTTTCCAATTCATCTCTGATATGCCGATAAAGTTTATCAAGTGTATAACCATGGTTCGGGCTCCCTTTAGATAGGGTATCACTTGTACACCATACGGCTCTGGATAATATGAGGATTTCATACCTACAATTTTAACACTAATATCGTGGGCTCTCCTAACATCGGGATGGTAAATATACTCCTCGTATCTTGTAATTACATCGTAGTAGTTTTGTAGCCTTTCTTCTAAAGGTTTAGGTATTTCTTCGCATTTAGGAAAGTATGCATCAACTAAGTATCTATTGCCTTCTCCAATTTCCATTCTAAAGCCTTGATTAGCAAAAATTTCTGCATCAAGCAAAAGCACCGTTGGTTCATGTACTTCAGTATACGCTGCTACAACTATAGGTTTACTGCTAAGTCTCCTTGCTTTCACAAGTAACCTCTGTATATCAGCATAGGTTTCATAATTCCATAGTTCAATATAAATGAATGATACATCTGCCTCTTTAGAAGCTTGTTCAAGAGGCCAGGCATCAACTAGGTTAAAGACTATATCCAACTTTAACTCCTTCTTAGCATCATTAATGAATTCTATAAATTCTCTAGTTATGTTGACTTCTCTATTATTCCAGTATGCATTTGTAGTCCATTTTTCACCATACTGATCCAGATGTATTCCATCCCATTTAAAGATCTTTACAGAACGCTTTAACTCCTTTAAGAGGAAGTTATGGAACCCACATTCTTTACTGGGGTTAACTAAGTATAGCCAATTTTCAAATCTAAGAGGCTTCCCATCACTATCTCTTAAAGCCCACTCAGGATGTTTCAAATAAACTCTTTCATCAACAGCATATATGGGAATGTAAGCCATACACTTAATTCCCTTCTCCCTAGAAAGTTTAATCTTCTTACGTACAGTGTTGAGGTGTATAGGTTTGCCAAGTATAGTGTAATCACTTAACTCCGAAGTATAGTTGCCGTGGTATTTAAACCAGTCATAAAATTGAACGTGGTTTATGTGGTAACGGGCAAGCCTATTAACTCTAAATTCAACATCTTCATTAGCAGCAAAGGTAGCGAAGAAACCATACCGAGGGGTGAGAGAGCTGTTTCTAACAACATCGAAGACCAGTGTTGAGCTAGTAAGGTAGTGCTCGCCTTCATATACTCTAACTCTAGCAACAAAACCACGCATTAAACATTCAAGACTAGCCCATTCAAAAACTTCATATAAGCACTCTTTAACTCCTAAATGTGTCGTTTCTATTTCATCCGTGTGTAAAATGTTGCCAAGAGAGTCTTCAATATTAAAAAGTAGTCTTACGTGCCGTAATATTCTTTTGCCATTATTTATAACGTGGCACCTAATTCTAACGGTGTCCTTAGGTCTATAACTAACCTTATCACTCTCCAGGTCTATATGAACTATTTTTCCATCTAATGGTCGCTTTGCAATCATTAGTAAGTTACCTCATCAAATACTAGGGAAACAGTAGAGATAGTTAACAACTTTTTGAAGGTCTGGGAAGTTATTTGAATCATAGTAGGCGCTCCTTTTAAGTAGTATAAGAAGTACATGTTAAATAGATTTATTAGAGGGGCGAAAAAGATTGTGATTTATTTTTATATATTTACGTTTATGATGAGGCTAAAGTGTAATCTATGGTGACCCTGTCATCATCTATCCGCACATCTATTAAGGGATTGCGATACACTAACACTATTATTATCCTTATTATATCGCCATAACTTCATGTTCCTGTAGAGGTTATTTCGGAGATGGGGATGGCAAATTCTGCTCTTTCAGTAGAGGTTCCGCTATGGCGCTATAACCGATGTAACTGCATGGTCATAAATACATTTACTTCTATCAGTAACGAAGAATGCGAATGTGCCATTATCAGATCATCTACCAAGTATGTAGCTAACATTGATTTTGAGTATATATCTCCAATGAAAAGCATAATTATGTGTTTTCTTCTTTTTAACTAACTCCCTTATGATTATGTATATAGCAAACTTTAGCTCCATATTGAACATTGGTAAAGTGCTTAAAGAGTTATGGATCATATAAACCTTGACTGTCTTATATCCCTATGTTACTGTTATCGATAGAGCGTTACTTGGAATGAGCGTTGCTGATAGATGAGGCATAAATATGCTCATTAATATAGTGATGAGAAACTTTTTGAACATGAATTATGTTCAAACGGTTTTCTCTGCAAGAAATTTAATAGAATTTACTATTAAACTATTACGGTTCTTACTGAATTTAATACTTAAGGTACGATAAGGGTTCCGGAAATGGGGCTAACTCTGGACTTGTTGGAGAATGTCTATGTTATATTTTCTCCTTAAGAATTATGTACATGGCGTGCGACCAAAGTAATGGTTTAGCTATGGGACCCCACTTCTTAACCCAGTGTTCATAGTGTTTAGGTGCTAAGAGGTGATGTGGTACTTGTTCAGGTAGGTTACCTTGATCATCAGCTGTAGATTCTATCCATTCAATTAGTCTCCATGCCTTCTCTTTTCTCTCTATTTCAACATAGTGCCATGCTAGCCAAGCTGAGAGGATAATCCATTCTCCTCCGCCATAATAGGTGTCTTCTGGATGTCTATGAACTCCACCATCAGGTTCAAGGAGCTTCTTCTCTATTAAGGCAACGGTGTTTCGGAATAGAGGATCTTCGGGTTTAAAAACTTTGAAGGGATAAGTGAGCCAGAGTAAACTAGCATCAATTCCTTTTGCCCCATTAATATGTGGGTCATAGAACTTAGCAAAGCGCCCTCCAATGACACATTTATTTTTTATGAAGCTGATAATCTTGTTTACTAATTCCGAGACTTCGTTGCTTTTCAGGTAATTGTTTATATGTGAAAGTCCTCCTGCTACACATGCTAGAGTGCTGGTATGTATTTTGCCAGGGTTCTCCTCCCAACAATCATAGCTAGGTTCATTCCAGAAGTTAGCTAAGTACTCTATTATTACTTTTATTTGGTCGCTGTGTTTGTCAATTAAGTACTCTTCGCCAGTTATTTTTATATGCTCTGTTAATCCCCAAAGCCAAGCGCCATAGCCATCAAACTGTTTATTAGGCCAAGGAGTAGAGGCTTCATGTCCCTCTAGAGTGTAACGTGCATGAAGGTATTCATTTTCTTCTCTCTTTTCTCTTCTTCGCAGCTTCTTTAATAAGCGTTTAACTTTCCAGGAATATTTTTCAATAACCATTATAACCCACTTATGAAATAAACGAGATGACTTATGATGGCCTGTTAAGTCCATTGCATAAGCTATAAATACTCCATCCCTAATCCAGCAGTACATGTACTGTTTAAAGTTGGGACTTGCAATGTAGCTACCGTATTTGCTTTGATTTTTAAGAATTATCTTAATGCTAGCATCAACCAAATTCATAGTTTCATTTTGCCTCCTCAGGTTACTAAAAATTGTTATTAAACTAATGTAATTCTCGAATAGAATTAGCACTTTAATATTTTTATATTTTTTTGCTTTTTACTTCTCTACAGAAAGAATTGTTATTAATTTGGCTTCAACATCCTCTAATGTTACATACGGTCCACCAATACTTACCCTAGTACCATCACTTGTTGTAATAATAATACTTTTTTGATAAATGTCATCTACAAGGCCTATGACTGTTCCTGTAGCTTCGAATTTTTCCCTGTTCTTTACGTATATTCCCTTAACTTTTATCCTAACCTTACTATACTTACTAGTAATTTTTTTAAGCTCAATAAGTGCTAGTCTTTGAGAGGTAAAGGTTGCAGGTAAGGGGAGTTCGGGTTCGACTAAGGGTTTCGATTTAATCCATATTTGATAGAAGTCTTCAGTTAAGAATAAGGGCATTAAGGGCTCATCGAATACTATTCCGTAGAGTTTTTCTGAAGGCATTATCTTCGGTGAGCCATATGAAACTACTGCTTTACTACTATCCGCTACTCCTAGAATAGCGAAAGGATATGTTTCGAATATTGCTACTCTCTTTACTGCTTTATTTATTGCCTTAAGCTTAGTTGTAAGCTCTTCTATTTTACCTCCAGGATATATAACTAGGTATGTTTGTACACCTCTTTTCCTGGCTGAAATTAAGGATTTTTTAATACTATTTACATAGTCTCTGTGAATTACTACGAGAACATCGTACTTTGCATTATCGATAAGTTCAACTAGGTTCCTTAAAATATTACGCATGCCTAAGGTTATCCAAATAGAGGGTCTACCATACTTACTATATGCGATACTCTGCCGCATTTGACTAAGTAATCCTTTAACTTTCTTTGCCCTAGACTTGATCTCGGCAATACGTCTGGAAGCAACATAGTTTATATCTATAGCTTTATAGCGTTTAGGTCTACCTTCTTGAACCTCTATAAATCCTTTTACTTCAAGAGACGACATTATGTTATAAAGTTGCGGAAAATGAAGGTTCATGGTTTTTGCTAGTTCTGTAGCGCTCATCTCTCCATGAACTAGCAACGTTAAGTAGACTTTAGCTTCCTGATTAGTAAGACCTAGTTCTTTAAGGAATTTTAGTATTTCCTCATTGCTATACACTACCAGTTCACCCTATGTGATATTATTAATAGTAGCACTCGTATTTATACACTTGTAGATATCTAACTTAATAATATTTATTAATAAGTAGTGGAAAGATTTAATAAGCGGAATTCTTAAAGATTAATTACGAGGTGAACTTAATGAGTACATTATCACGCAAGTACATGTATATTATAGCGTCGTTGCTCATTATCATTCTAATACTAGGTGGAGCACTCGCCTACTATGTTTTAACCCCTGTAAGCACACCTAAGAAACCTATTGTAATAAGGTTCTGGCACGCATATAACCCTGTTGAAACAGAGAAGGTTGCTAAGCTCGTGGAGGAGTTTATGAAGGAGAATCCTGATATTAAAGTGGAAATGGAGGCTATACCTTATGGTGCACTTCACGACAAACTTATTACTGCTATGGCAGCTGGTACAGCACCAGACGTAGTTAGAATGGATATTATATGGGTTCCAGAGTTCGCCAGCATAGGAGCTCTACTTGAACTAGACGAATTTATTGAAAGAGATAACATTGATTTAAACAACTTCTTCCCTGGTCCTCTAGAGACTTGTAAGTGGAATGGACATTATTACGGCCTTCCACTCGACACTAACACCCGTGTACTCTTCTATAGAAAGGATCTCTTTGCTGAAGCTGGTATTGACCATCCACCGCGAACATGGCAGGAACTATTGGAGTTTGCAAAGAAGCTAACTAAAGATAAGGATGGTGATGGTAAAATTGATCAGTATGGTTTAGCTATAGGTGGTGCTTGGCCCTGGCACTTCTTCCCATTCCTATGGCAAAACGGTGGAGACTTTCTAGACGAGGATATGAAGAAATGTATCATAAATAACACTGAGGGAGTGGAAGCCCTACAGTTCCTCGTAGATTTAATACACAAATACAAAGTTGCTGAATATGGTACCGACGTCTGGAGGGGCTTTGCACTTGGCCGTTATGCGATGATGATCATGGGCCCATGGGGTAAACCACTCGTGGCAAGTGTTGATAAGGAGGTAGCAGAGGAAAATACAGGTGTTGCTTTACTATTTAAAGGAAAATATGCTGCATCAATTGTTGGTGGGGAGGATATTGTAATATTTAGGCAATCCAAGCATCCTGAAGCAGCATGGAAGTTCGTGAAATTCCTAATAAGTGAGCGTTTTCAGTTAGAAATGTTTGAAGTAGGCCAAATACCAGTATTGAGGTCGCTGGTTCCAAAACTGTCAACTGACCCCTACTATAAAGTATTCATGGAGCAGCTAGAGACTGCACGAGCCAGAACACCTCATCCAAAGTTTGCTCAGATGAAGGAGATAATTCATAGAGAAGTCGAGGCTACACTACTAGGCCTTAAGACACCTAAAGAGGCTCTTGATGCTATAGCAGCAGAAGTGAATAAAATACTGGGAAGCTAAAGTATACCATTGGAGAGGGGCCCTAGTGGCTAAACTGGTGGCTAGATCAATATCGCCTATTATACTTTTTTTATTACCTGCTTTGTCCTTCTACTTTGTTTTTGAACTCTTTCCAATATTCTACTCTTTATACATAAGCTTCTTTGAGTGGCATATAATAGGTGATGTGAGATTCGTAGGTTTAGAAAATTACTTTAAAATGTTTTCTGACCCAGTATTCATAGTAGCGTTAAGAAACACCTTCATTTACACAATTGTTACCGTTCCTACACAGATTTTCTTTGGCCTTGCAATAGCGTTACTCTTAAATCAAAAGATTAGAGGTAAAGTAACTTTTAGAGCTTTGTACTATATACCCGTAATAACATCGTGGACTGTTGTTTCATTAATATGGAAATGGATTTACGATCCAGTATATGGCTTTCTAAATTATGTACTACTCTCCCTAGGTGCAATTAGGGAGCCTGTTAGATGGCTGCAAGACCCATCGGTTGCTCTTTGTGCAGTTATGCTTGTAACTATATGGAAGGGTATAGGATGGAATATGGTCATATTCTTAGCCGGCTTACAAACTATACCTCAAAGCCTCTATGATGCAGCGTTAATTGATGGTGCAAACAGGTGGCGAAGATTCAGATATATCACTCTCCCACTACTTAGGCCTGTAATAGCAACTGTAACGGTTCTACTAACCATTGGTGCTCTAAACGCATTTGTGCAAATATACATTCTAACTGCAGGAGGTCCTCTTCATAGCACAGAGGTTATAAACACGTATCTTTACAAGAATGCGTTTAGCTACCTTAATTTCGGCTATGCATCTTCTATGGCGATGTTCCTCCTAGCACTAACGCTAACCATCAGTATAGTTCAGAGGAAAGTTTTGAGTAAGAAAATAGAATATTAGGGTGGAAAAGGCAATGCACCCTAAAATCTTAAGGTACCTTGAAAGATTCTTCATATACTTCATATTATTAATTGGTACATGGATAATGGTATTTCCCTTTCTATGGATGGTGTCAACGTCATTTAAAAGCCAGTATGAGGCTTTCAGCTTTCCTCCAAGCCTTATTCCTCAGAAGCCAACATTAGAAAACTATATACGAGCCTTAACAATAGTCCCTTTTGGTAGGTGGTTTCTTAATAGTTTTATAGTCGCATCTGCTACAACACTCTTAGTAGTGGTTATATCATCTCTTGCCGGGTACATATTTGCTCGCAAAGATTTCCGATGGAAGGAACCTCTTTTTTACATGTTCCTTATAACCCTAATGATCCCCGGTATGGTTACAATAATACCGAACTTTATACTTATTAGAACTCTAGGCTTAATGGATACATACTTAGGTTTAATATTCCCCTATACTAGCTGGAATTTAGCCATGTCAATATACATACTTAGGAACTTCTTTAGCGCTATTCCGCAATCTATAGAGGATTCCGCTAGAATCGATGGATGTTCTGAATTAGGAATATTTCTAAAAATAATGCTTCCATTAGCTAAACCTGGAATAGCTACTATAGCCATATTTTCTTTCCTTTACGGGTGGGATGAATTCACATGGGCTCTTACAGCAACATCATCTCTTCATATGAGAACTTTGGCGGTAGGTTTAGCGCTTTTCCATGGAAAATATTTAACATTATGGACTTTACTTTCAGCAGGAATGGTTATTGCAACAATACCTCCCGTAATAGTCTTTATATTATTTCAGAAATACTTCATCCCGAACTTAATGGCGGGCGCTATTAAAGGGTGACAGTAAATGGTTAAGATTAAGCTCATAAACCTAACTAAAAGGTTTGGAAATGTAATAGCAGTAGACCATTTAAACCTTACAGTGGAACATGGCGAATTACTTGTATTACTAGGTCCCAGCGGTTGCGGTAAAACAACCACATTACGGCTAATAGCTGGGTTGGAGAATCCGGATGAAGGTGATATATACTTTGATAATATGCTTGTTAATGATATGTCACCTAAGGATAGGAATGTAGCTATGGTCTTCCAGGATTATGCACTATACCCGCACATGACCGCCTATGATAATATAGCTTTCCCTCTTAGAAATAGAGGATACTCTGAAAGCGACATTAAGAAGAAAGTTCTGGAAGTAGCTGAAATGTTAGGTATAAAGGAGCTGTTAGATAGAAAACCAAGACAGCTATCTGGCGGTCAAAAACAGAGAGTTGCTTTAGCTAGAGCTATTGTTAGAGAGCCCAACGTATTCTTACTAGATGAGCCCTTAAGCAATCTAGATGCAAAGTTAAAAACCCAGATGAGAGCAGAGCTTAGAAAACTTCAGAAGAGCCTGGGGGTTACTACAGTGTATGTAACACATGATCAAGCAGAGGCTATGTCTATAGGTGATAGAATAGCAGTAATGAAGGATGGTAAATTATTACAAGTAGGAACTCCTGAGGAAGTCTATGAAAACCCTAAGAACATGTTTGTTGCAGGCTTTATAGGAAGCCCCTCTATGAACTTCATAAAGTGTATAGTTAAATTAAGGAATGGATTCTATGTACTTGACTGTGGAGACTTCAAGGTAAACCTTTCATATGAAAGAAGTAGAGAAGTAGATATTCTTGAAGGAGAAGAGGTAATCTTAGGAGTACGACCAGAGGACATAATGATACTGCCTGAAAGATCAAGCAACGCTATTTCAGCATCTATTGAGCTTATAGAGCCTCTACGCCCTGACATGCTTATACATTTAAGAATAGGCAACATCAAAATTGTAGCTAGATCGCTCAGCAACCTGCTATGGAAGCCTAATGACCACGTAAGTGTATCGTTTAACCTAAGAAAACTACATATATTTAAAAAGAATGGAGAGAAAATTATGTAGAAACTAGTTTGCTCTTCTTATAACATGACCTTCTCTTTCAGGAGATGAAGAAAAATGAAGGTTAAACTACTTAAGAATTAAGTCAAGTTTAGTTCATATTTCAAACATTCCGCAAGGAAAGGGCTTTTACATTACCCTCTTTAAAAATTAAGAGGAAGGTAGAAAGGGAACTTTTAAAGAAGAACTTTGTAAAGAGCTACCCATGGTTGAGTATGAGGTAAAGGTATTAGGTAAGAGACGTGTTTATAACCCATTTTATACGGGGTTAGAGGAGGTTCTATGTTATTTTAGATATGGAGTGGATAGAGCATGGCTTATTATTGGAATACCTGAGGACGCGCCTGATGATGTAGAGGATAGGTTAGAAGAAGTTTGGGTTCTTTGAAAGAATACCATGTTATTCCGAATTATGTTGAGCTAAGGCTATTTAGAGAGTGTAAGGGTTCGAAGTGTGTGAGTGCACCGGAGGGAAGATTTCATGCCTCATTCTATGACTATGCAAAGTACATGAGAGAATCATTGCTTAAAGGACAGTTCACCTATAGTAAGTACTGGATTAAAACCTTCATCGGCAATTAAACTATTACTCAGTAAGCCGTGATCATATTTACACATGTACTGAACGTACCGTAAGTGCTTCATAGATCAAGGCATGAATTTCTTTATGAAAACCGCTATTAGACTAAAACGTTTTTCATTATGATGCCAGCTTACATTATAGGACGATTTGTACTGTTATTGAGGTTTTGAAAGAGGCTGGGTTCATTAGAGAACACTACGATGAAGGACCACCAATCTACAGATTTATTAGCCTAACAGAAAAAGGCAGGGAAGCTGCTGAATATGCTGTGGAAAATTTGAAGTCTGCTAGTTTAATTTAGCATGGAAGCAGGTAGATTGTGTTTTCATGCTTTATATGTGTTAAGCATTAATTAGGAGCAGTATTGCTTAGTTTTACAAGGCGTTGGGGGGTTTGAGTGGAAGACCTCTTACTATTAGGGTTCATGATCTTGAAGAGTTTGATGAGAAGATGTTGAAGAAAGCGTTAAAAGTTATTGAGGGTGAGGAAGAGCTTGTTGAGGTGGGAAGCTGCGTGGAAAACACTAGTAAATCTTGTGGGGAACGCTGATGGTCAGAGTTTAAGAGTTTCTTAGCAACGGTTTTTCCAGAAGGGGTTTTGTTGTAAGGGGGGTCTTGGTATTGGTTTAAATGTTAGCTTTGTGTTTTTGGGTTTGTAATGGGGGAATGAGTGTAGAGAGGTTGTGGTAATGGAGAGGTGTTTTTGCTTGGTATTGTTTATGCTTGGCATATTTTCCGTGCTTTTCTTAGTCCTTTTTCTGTTAGCTCGGTAGGATTTTCTTCCTTTCCCATGTCTTTTCTCGTATATTAGGCCTTTTGCTAGGAGTTCTTTTACTGCTTTCTTTATTTTCCCTCTTTCATGTCTTGGAACCTTAGATTCTATGGCTTCTAATGGTATGCGGCGCCTTTTTGTTTCTCCGCAGAGCAGGTAGATGATGCATAGTGTTCTATCTAGGCCTCTCTTCGAAATCTTCGCCACTTAGCTTCTTCGCCCCCTATATGTCTTTATTATGTGGGAGATTTATAAGGTTTACACTAAACATTCATGTTTTCCGTAAACTTTATAAGTTAGTGAAGATGTACCTATATTTCGGTGGTTCCGGCAAGAGAGCTATGTTTCACTGGTGTTGGATGTATGCCTGAGTTTTCTAGAGTTGTGATTGCGGGTAGGAAGTATTTTGTTTTGCAGTTGACAGTTAAGCCTAAGAAGGTTAGGTCTAAGGGGAGAGAGTATGTTCAGCACTACATTAACTTGCCTAAGTGGTTTTCTAGAAAACTCTATGAGTTAGCAGGCGAGGATCCGGAGACGGAACTGCCGATAGTGTTTATTGCTGCACCGGCGGAGTGGTATCATGGTATTCTATGGGATGAAATGCCTGAAAGAGCTTGGAAAACAATACCGGACAGGGTGAAGCAGGAACTAGAAGCTTTAGGGTTATCTAGAGAACCTAAGGAGATAGTGTTCATAGCGGCAACAGAAAATGAAATAAAAGAGCTTGGTCTAAACCCAAGCGACATAATAACGCTTAAGAAGTTGAAGAGAAAAATCATAGAAGAAGCTATGAGGAAAACGGCGCCAATAACCCCTTAAAAACAGTAAGTGCTAGCTATAAAAAGTGTTGCATCCTCGGAGCTAATTAAAGAGCAATATTGTTTATCCAATATGAAGTAGTTAGAGGTTGCAAGAGATACTAGGAAATTAGCTGGTAAGCTTGTATTTTATCTTACCTTATTTGAGGGGGTTATTTCAGCAGGTGTCTTAATTTTTCATAGAAGCGTTCTCTATGGCCTATGTCAATCACTATTATAGTGCATGGTTTTAGCTGGTATGCTATTCTGTAGGAGCCTACGCGGGTTTTGCAAAGTTCTTTTAGTCTTCCTTTAAGCTTTTCCTCACATATGGGGTTCTCAGATAATCCTCTTAGTCTCTCATGTATTCTCTTAGCCAAATCTTTAGAAGTTTTCCTGAGAAATTTTCCTGCGCTCCTACCTAGTTTAATTTCACAACCCAACTATTGCTACCTCTTTATAATGCCGAGCTCGATAAGCTCCCCGTAAACCTCGTCTTTCACTATAATGTCTAGAGTATCTATGTAAGCTTCTACCTCCTTAGCATACTCTCTACACCACTGCGCCATTTTGTCTCTATTTTCCTCTTTGTATTCCTTAGTTACGCCTAATACTGTAGCTGTAGTTGCTAACCATGCGAAAATGAGGTATCTGATGTAGCTTGCGAACTCCATAAGGGCCTTAGGGTCTCTGTTAATAGTTCTCTCAATGAAACCGTTAATACCTAGTTTAGAGATCTTCTCAATAACCCATTTATCATGGTCAACAAGTACAGATAGCCCATATACAAGGTTTTCAGCAAACTTGTAATTGCTTTCTCTAATGAGCTTAGCCATGTTTACGCTAAGTTTTTCCTCTAAAGTAATGAATTCATCAAGAGCTGCTCTGTCCCCGCGGAAAAGTATTGACTGGGTAAGCTCAACTAATGGGTAAGCTATTTTAGCCCAGAACCTTTCAACAAGTAAGTGAAGTTCCTGTTCAAGCCTATCGGTGTTTAGAGCTTTTCTAATTTCATCCTTTAATACATCTTCAAACGCTGCATCAAGTTTTCTAGCAAGGTCCTCGCCGATAAGTTCTTTAAACCTCCTAGTAACACCATATATGTCTTCAATACCAACATTCTCACCGATAATACTTGCCAAAGGAAGGGCAAAACCTCTAATCCACTCACGAGCACAAGTAATAATTACAGACATAGTCTTTCCTCTAACTAATTTAAATATACATAAGTATAAAACTATACTACTTAAATCCTTCATAATCTGAACCCAAAGAGGTTGGAGAAAAGTGCTGTATGGTTTCTAGGTTTAAGGTTTTGGTTAAGGTTGGGGGTGGGGTGTTGGCTAAGTTTATTTCCTTTATACTTCTTACTTATAGGTGGGGTTTGGTTTGGGGAAGAGAATTGGTAAGATGAAGCTTGTTAGGGTGTATAGGTTTGGCCGTAAGGGTAAGGTTGAAGGTAATGGTAGGCGGGGTTGAAGTTGTAACTTCTGCTCTCGTAAATAGCGGTTTCGAATCAGATGAGCCTGAACTCATTATTCCTCCTACGCTTGCAGAACTACTTAGAGTTAGCGGGTCTACTGCTGCTCAGTACCGTGTAGCTGGCGGTGGAAGTACCTCGGGGGTAAGGGTTGAAGAGAAGTTAATGGTGAAGCTCATGTTAGGGGATAGGAATGTTAATGAAGTTGAAGCCGTAGGAACAATACTGCCAGGTGAAGACGAGGTTATCATTAGTGATAAGTTAGCGTCCAAACTTAAAATAGTAATAATAGATCCCTACGAGGGACTATGGTGTTTAAGAGACGAACTAGGTAGGAAAGTAAGGAAAACAGCAAGTATCCAAATATGGAGGTGAAATTGAAGCATATAAGAGGGTGCGTTTAAGCCATCTTTACTGCTTTCCTGACGTGTTTCCAGTACCACTCCGCTTCCTTCCTGGTTACTAAGTGTATTTCGAACGGGTGCGCTATTGGTAGGTTTGTTTTTCCTCTATTTCAGCTATTATTTCTGCTCTCTCTTTGCTTGTTAGCGGTGTATTGTTGCTTATTATTAGTATGTCTACGTCGCTTCCCCCTGTCCATTTGTTTTCGGCTACGCTGCCGAAGACGTATACTTCACATTCGCCCAGTATTTCTTTGCTTGCTTTAGCTATTTTTGAAACGTATTCTCTCCATTTCTCAACCATTTTTCTTTTTTCAAAACCTACTTCAAAGATTTCTAACAAATTCTATCAGCCTCTTAGCGAACTCTACTAGTTACTCTGTTTCTTCGCGCTCATATCTTCTAAGCAGGTATCTTGAAGCTACATATGCTTCTTCTAGTCTTATTAGTAGGGATCTGTTTTCTCTTACGTAGTCGGATATTTTATTTTCGATTTTAAGTATTTTTGCTAGTATTTGCAACAGGTCTCTTATGTAATGTGTTCTCGGAACCTCACCTGTTAAAGTAAAAACCTTGTATTTGAGGAAAAGCTGGGATGCTTGCTCAGCTAGGAAAGCTGCTAAATCGTAGTCTCCTGAAATTAGGTGTTTTTCTGAAGCATTTAGCATTCTTAAGGCTCTTTCCTTTAAATTTCGGCTTCTTCTCTTCTAACCATAGCTTAAACCATGCAAGTACTTTGCTTCAAATGTAAAATTTACTGTCCAAGGTTAATATAAGGTTATTTAACTAAGCACGGTTTTACTGAGAAAATTAATGCCTTATAACGTTAAGGTTATTGCTGGTTGCATGTTTGTAGCTAATTGTTTCTAGCTTTTTAGTGGAGGTAGTGCTGTTTATTTTCTCTTTTTCGGCTATTTCGTGTAGTTTTTTGTCTCCTGTTAGGAACTGGGTTGCGTTGATGTGTTTTGCTGTTGTAATTTGTATTGCGTCTGCTTCGCATATGTGGTGTTTTTCTATTAGCTTCCAGCTTTCCTTAATTATTTTTGTTTTTAACGGTACTACTATTAGTTGGCCTAGTTTAACCAGTCTTCTTGTTTCCAGTGGGAATCTTTTTCTTGCCAGCATGTATTCTTTGTTTCCAAGCCTTCCAACTGTTTTGGCTTTGCCTAGTATTCCAAGTACTTCGCCAATATTCCATATGTTAAACGAGATAGTGGCTTCTCCAGAGTATGCTTTAAGATATAGTTTTCTAACAGTACTGCTGCCTGATTCTTTAACGTACCTTTTCACTATAGCGCTACTGTCTAGATATGCGATTTGATCTTTCATTTCTCATAACCCTTACAAGCTCGCTTACAACACCCTTAGCTTCGACAAGTTCGTAGTCTAATACGTAGTCTTCTGAACCAGCCGCCTCCAATAGTGCTTTATCGAGAAACACGTCTACTACCTCATCTCTCATAATTTCCTCAAGTAAACTACTAACTTCAACACCTCTTCTCATAGCATATTTTCTAAATGTCTCCCAAACCTCCTTGTCCACGTAGATGCTTGTTTTAACCTTAACCACCCCGTACACCTCCAATACCAATATACCGAAATAGGTAATTGAGATATCGTCAACAAAATTTTACAGTGAATTCACTTACCTTGACTTGCCTAATTTTCGAGCATCTAATGATAATACTCGAGCATTATGTTGCCTACTCGAAAAACATTATATATTCTGGTTTGTTTATTATTTACTCGGTGTGTTCCGTGGTTGTTGAGGGTAGGGTTGGTTCTAAGGGTGAGTTGTTTCCCCCTAAGGAGGTTAGGGAGAAGCTTGGCCTTAGACCGGGGATGAAGGTTATTTACAGGGTTGAGGATGGTAGGTTGGTTGTTGAGCCTGTGCCTTCTTTGGAGGATGTTTTGGAGAAGCCTTCTGAAGTTGAGGTTTCTCTTGAAGAATTCTACAGGTTTAGGAGGAAGCTTTCTAGGGAGGCTGAGCTATGAAGTTACTGGTGGATACTACATATTTTCTACCCGCCATAGGGGTTTCCGTTAGAGGGGTTCCTAGGAATGCTGTTATTGAGCTTATTAGGAGGGGGTTTGAGGTTCTTATTAGCGAAATCTCTCTTTTCGAGCTTTCAGCTAAGGGAGCCGAGTTCGTTGCTTCAGGAAAGCTTACCCCTGCAAGAGTAGCTACAGGTATTAGGGCTATTGTCTGGGACGATAGGGTACGTAAAATACCAATCCACGACACTCCAATACTGCTAACAGCGCTTAGGCTTAGGAAAATTCTAGGAGAATTCATAGACTGCCTCATAATCTCAACAGCTATGAACTACGCAGACACCCTAGTAACAGAGGATACTGCTATCCACGAATTGGCCGCCAAAGAGGAATTTAGGAAAATAGTTAGGGAAGTAAACCCCAAATTCGAAATTAGAAACCTTAAAAACCTAATATAGCCGTATGAGAAGCTTAGAAATCAGCACTAATCCCCTACAAACACTGTGGAAAAAAGGGGTTTCACCCTATGGTGTTCAAAATTTTCCGTAGGAAAAAACATGAAAAAGAGGAAGAAGTAGAGGTAGAGGCTGCTAAGCTTCT
>Ga0190311_1000162_pt1 | contig 24113 bp, 33 predicted proteins | sample 48700789_MG_FD_165037 | JGI IMG/M metagenome (GOLD analysis project Ga0190311, IMG submission 165037) | Hydrothermal vent sediment bacterial communities from Southern Trench, Guaymas Basin, Mexico - 4870-07-8-9_MG | ecosystem: Environmental > Aquatic > Marine > Hydrothermal vents > Sediment ...
CCATGGCCTCTAATTGCTCTCTAAGCATGATGTCCAAGGTCTTAGCCCTGAGCTTCCTATAGTTTAGAACCCTCTTGATCTTAGCCGATGAAAGCCTAAGATCTATCTCCTCCTTAGTGTATCCAAGCTGTTGAAGCTGTTTCTTGAATTCCTCCTCTTTGATGATTCCATCCACGTAGGAGTCGGTTATCCTAGTAGCCGTAGCTCTCCTCTCATCGCTTATAGGTCGGAACTTCACGACAGCCTTGACCAATTGCCTCTCATCCTGTGGGACTCCTAAAGCCTCCATCTTCCTCTCCAATAGCCCGCTTGGAATCGGAACCTCGTCCGCATAGCTCAGTATCGTGGGTATCGTGAGTTCATAGTGCTTTGCATATTGCTCTGCATATAGCTCGGCGAACTCCTTTTCAATGTTGGCCGCAATCGCCTCTTTGATGAACTCGCTCGCCGTTATCTCCCCTCTCCTAGCCTTCGCCCCAAGTGCATGAAGCGTTAGCCTCTGCAAGTTTCTCAACCTCCTCTCATCGGCTCCCTTGAACAAGATCTCAAGCTCTTGATCGGTTACGGGAACGTCTTTAAGCAATTCCTTAACCCTCTTCACCAACTCATTCCTAGATGCGAACCCCTCCTCATATCTCTTGAATATGGTCTCAAGCTCAGCCTCCGCATATTTCCTAACCCTTCTAAGGGCGTTTGTAACCTTCTTCCTAGTAGCCTCCTCCACGACCAACTTCTTGATATCCTCGTCCACTATGATCTCGGAGATCTTCTCGTTGAATTCCTCGTCGGAGATCGTGCCGTCCACGTAGTCTTGGATTATGGACTTCACCTTATCCTCGTTAAGCTCGTTGAGTCTCCTAGTCTTAGCGGCCAACTTCAAGACCTCTATCTCCTCGGTCTGGAACTTTAGCTCCTTCAAGTTTTTCTCGACTTGATCCCAAGGCTTAAACCCTTTCTCAAAGCTCCTTATCAACGCCGTCCTCGCAAGGGTTCTCTCCTCCATGATCAACTGTAGGAACTCGGCTTCAGCCAATGCGTCTATTAGCTTAACCTCCTTCCCCTCAGCGGTCTTCACGGTCAATCTCGGATCGAATCCCAAGGCCACGTAAAACCTCTTCATCTCATCCTTTGAGATCTGACCCCATCTACGCATGAACCTCAACTGAATCCTAGACGGTAGCCTGAACCTCAGCAACCTTACCAGAGTCGTGTCGGAGACGGGCATCTCCACTCCGTAATGTCTCCTCTTTGCGGGCTTGTAGTCCCAGAGGGTGGCGTAGGTGGCGATATACTTCTCGACTTGCTTAACCGCTTCTTCGAGGCTTCCCGTAGGCTTGAACTCAGGTATGAATCCGGCCGCAGCCCTGTTATAGAACTCGAATACTTGGGATAGGCTTGGAAGCCTCCAATGCATCTCGTAGATAGCGTCCGCCCACTCGATCTTGCCTCTTTGCTCCGTTACGTCCTCGCCCGGCCTTATGTTCGCATACGTCTCTATCTTAACTCCCTCGAATTGTTGGAATTTTCCGTCTGGACTCCAATATCCCGCCTCGAAGAATCCCAAGTTCCTCAAGATTTGCTTGAATTGACTCGGCAAGATAACCTCTCTAACGACCATCGTAACCAAGTCGCTATACGGTGGAATCCTCTTACCCGACTCGATGAACGCATCCACTATGTTGAACGGATCTTTGGTGTGATATCCTCTCCAAGCTATAAGCTTCCTCAAATCCTCTAGCTTTATTTGATTCCTGAACCACATTGTCATGGCCTGTGTAACGGTTGGAAGAGGTCTAGCAGCCTCCACTATGTAGTCTATGTCATCGCTTCTAAACCCATAGGCCAAGACCTTATCGCTCAAGGTCTTCTCATCCATCCTCTCCCTGAAGTAGTTAGTGGTTATGGTCGGGATGTTGAGCAACGGTCTATGAACCTCAAGTAGCATTTGCTTGAACTCGTCGAGCCATCCCCACCATCCCATATACTTGGAGTATGATTCCTCGTCTATCACTTGCCTGTAAACGGCTCTCGCTAACTCCTCATCCGTTGGAAGAGGTCTATTGATGAAGTCGAATCCATCTATGAAAACATCCTCGTATCCAAGCTCGCTCATATACACTTTCCAAGCGTCCTCGGCCAACTTCTCCCTATACTTCATCATGGTAAGCTGTTGGGGGCCGGGGAGAACAGGTCTCGTCATCTTCTGTAGATATCTCCTCATAATCGGATGTATCACGAAGAAGAGTGCCGAGGATGATGGGAAGCTAGTTATGAAGTATCCTCCAGCTTGATTGAATATCGTCCTAATCTGTTTCCATATTCCTAGCGGTTGTCCCTGTGGCTTGAGGTTGTCTATTCCGACTCCTATCGCCAAGGCCAAGGCCGTGAAGATCAATGCTTGCATAGCGGTCTCCATCATGCCGAACACCAAGTTCTCCTCAACCTGTCCATGTCTCTTAGCGGTCTCCAATATCTTCTTGATCGGAGTATGCACCACCTCGCTTACCAAGACCTTGATGTGATCCGCTTCTTTCGGCAACGTGTGTGGAGAAGCCCACTCCCTAACTTGCTCCGCTATTCCCTTCGTGCTTTCATCCACCAAGGGCTTGACGGCTCCGACGAACGCATCTTTCAACCCTATGAAGAATTTAACCACCCATTGTATGAACTTGGATAAGGCGTCTCCCGTGGCCTGTATAGCCCCGTAAAGTCCCTCGGCGACGTGTCCAAACTTCTCGCTGAGAGTTTTAACGGGGTCTTTAATCAAGTCGCTAAACTGAGTTGTGATCGCATCCCATATCCCCTTCAAGGTATCCCATGCGGGGCCAATGACGTTATTCTTCAACCAATCATAGGCTGGGGCGAACACGTTTTCTTGCAACCATTTACCAGCTCCTCCAACCGCCTCGAATATCGCTCCAAGCGGGTTCATAAACCACTTCAACAAGAATTTGAGAAGCGGTGGTGCGGTCTCCGTTAGATCGGTAACGAACTTGACGAATCCATCCCAAGCATCCTGTAAGTTTTTGACAAACCAATTCCATCCATCTACTACGGGCTTAGCCACGTTATCCCAGAGCCACTTCTTAGCCCCCTCAAACCATCCTCCAACCGTCTTAGGCAAGTCTTCCAAGAAGAACTTTGGCAAGGTCTTGGTGAAGAAGTCTGGAACCGTCTTAGTGAAGAACTCTACGGCCGAGTCTATGAAACCCTTAACATTGTCATATATCCATCCGAAGAAGTCGTGGATGGGTTTCCAGACGGGTTCGGTAACCTTAACCAAGAAGTCCCATGCCGAGCTTAACGCCTTCGGCACGTCTTCCATGAAGAACTTTGGAATAGTCTTGGTGAAGAATTCTGGGACGGTCTTAGTAAAGAAGTCTGGAACCGTCTTAGTAAAGAATTCTACCGCTGAGTCGATGAAACCCTTAACGTTCTCATACACCCATCCGAAGAAGTCTTGGACGGGTTTCCAGACGGGTTCGGTTACCTTGACCAACGTATCCCATGCGGAGCTTACCGCTTTTGGAAGATCCTCCGTAAAGAATTTTGGAACGGTCTTGGTGAAGAATTCTACGGCTGAGTTGATGAAGTCGGGGAGGTTCTGATAGATCCAATCGAAGAAGGCGTAAAACGGTGTCCAAATAGGTTTAGTTACCTCGACGAACGTATCCCACGCCGAGCTTAAGGCTTTTGGAATATCCTCGGTGAAGAACTTTGGAATAGTCTTAGTGAAGAATTCTGGGACGGTCTTGGTGAAGAATTCGACCGTGGCCTTGATGAAGTCTGAGACGTTCTCGTAAACCCAACCGAAGAACTTTGGAATCCCCTCAAACCATGAGGCCATCATAGATCCCAAGTTTCCTACGGCGTTCACGAATCCCATCAAGGTATGCATGACCTCAACCAAGCCTGCGGAAATGTTCTTAAACGCACTCGCAAAGAAGCTCTCAACTTGGCTAAACGCCCCTGAGATGGTATCGACTATAGTGGAGAAGCCCGCTTGAACCCTCTCGCCAAAGCCTTTTAAGGCGTCTATAACCGTGTCCACGAACCCCGATATCGCCTTGGTGATCCCCTCTATCACGTCGGAGAAAGCCTTTGATAGAAAGTCCCTGAGACCTGCGAATGCATCGGCTATTCCAGCCGAGATACTAGCCAAAGTATTGGATATCGTTGATATCATGTTTGCGAAAGCATCTCTAAGCGATCCCAAGGCGTTGGTTATGGAGGTTGCCAACCCCCCTATTTGATCCGCTATCGCCTTAACCATACCGCTAATGCTATTCACCACGTCGGCGAATGCACTTGATAGAAAGTCTCTGATCGAGGTTAAGGCGTCCATCATGCTACTCATCAAGCCTGATATCGCCCCAGATACCGTGTCCACGATCGTGCTAACGACTCCCGTGATCGTGCTTACAACCCCGCTTATCGCAGACATGATGGTGTTCCCGATGTTTTGGAAAGCCTCCATCAACCCCGATATGCCAGACGTGATCCCATCCAATATGGTTTCGACGACTCCCGTTATCGTGGAGCCTAGATCGCTTAACGCCGAGAACACTTGCTCGAAGAATCCCCCTATGGTGTCGGTTAAGGTGGCTAGGGTTCCGCTTATCCCGCTTATGAGATCGTTAATAAAGTCCGTAATCCCTTTAATAGCCCCGTTTACCAAATCCTCTAAGGCTGTCAATGCCGAGTTGATAACACCAGCTAATGCTTCTCGAATCTCGCTAAGGGTGCGTAATATTGCGTCCCTCGCCTGATATAAAGCCCATTCAAGAGCATCTCTTACGACGGATAAGGCTCCGTTGATCTGATCCCAGAGCCAATGAATTAATTGCCCCATCGGATCGCTTACTCCGCCTATCCTATAGTCGCATACCACTAGTTGGATTGCCTCGTATAGCTCCTCGTCGGAGACTTGCTCCAACTCATACTCTAGGTCTCTGACGGCTATCGTGTATTCGGTCAGGGGTGATCACCTCGTGGCCGTCATCCTCCTAAAAGCGTCCCTATTAGCCCTATACAATCTCACCGCATCCATAAGTTCCTCCTTCAACTTCTTGATGAAGGTCTCCTCGTATAGCTTTCTCCTCTCGGTCGGGGAGAGTCTGGCAAGCTCCTTCTCATCCAATTCGGGTTCATTCAAGAATAGGTGGGCTACTCCCGTAACTATCGGTCTCGACCCCTCATAGTCCTCTATATTATAGGCTATCATGTAGGTCTTCTTACCCCTGAAATCCAATAGCGTGTTCACTTCCAATATGTTGATGCGGATCTTCCCACTACTGATGGTCTTAGGCAAAAAAGTTTTGGGAGATGGGAACTGAGACATCTTTTACCCTCACCTCCCCCTCCTAGCCCTAGCCAATTGCTTGGCAGCTCTCAACAAGTCCTTGATCATCGGAGTATCCTCTCGGATCATCTTACAGACCTCGCAATTACATTTGGTGGTCGAGGCGGTCAAGGCCATGTCCACTAGGTCTTGAACCAAGATGTTTATCTTATCCACTAGTTGGGTCGCTAGGACGCTTAGGTTCGCCGACTCGCTGGGTGCGTAGATCTTGGCCTTAGCCCTCTTCTTGGTCTTGGGGCTTGGATTATTCTCGGACATGTCCACTCGATATGTATTCCGATTAACCTATATTTAAATAGTTGCCTACTCCGATCCCTTCTCCTCTGGCTCGGGTTGCTTGCTCCTAGCCAATAGATCCACTCTAAGTAGCTCTGGTGCTAGTATGGCTCTCACTCCGATGTATGGGTTGGGGTCTTTAAGCCCCTCCTTATCCACCACGATCATCATGGAGCCTAGCTTGCTCATTATCCAATTTATTGCACCTTCAAAAACCCATACCGCTTTACGATGCTGTGCCAAGAAGATGGGGTCGTCGAAGATGTCTTTTAGATCAACGTGTCCCATTTTCCGTAGAAAGACCTTCGTCTTCTGTTTTCTAGTTTCATAATCTAAGGTTTCCGTCTCGCTTTCTGTTTTCCGTGATTTCGTCATCCTACCCTAGGGGAGTATATAGGAGTATAAAAGTCTTATATTGACATGAAGATGTCTATTCTCCGAGGTGGTTCCTGAATGGTAAGAGCTGCGAATTGGAGGATTAAGAAATACGAGCAGAAGTTCGATCCGACCGTCGTCTCGGCGAGATTCACGGCTCTCAAGGACATGGCCGTTGATCAGGTTGAGGTGAGGTTCAGCGACCTCGCAAGCCTAGAGGAGACCGTTAAGACTACTATAAGCGACAAGATCACCAACCCGATGGAGGTTCCACAGTATCTCAACGTCGCTAGGGAGATCTGGAAGAAAGCCCAGACCCACACAGGAAAGGTGTTGGTGTCTGAGGCTAATATAATAAAGGCTAAGTGGGTTGCCAGAGGACTAGATGCCTCGATCATCGACTTGATCCTAGATCTCTTCGGACTAAGAGGAGTCGCCTACTACACGTAGATCCCTTGATGACCCCGTAGATCGCCGAGGTCTCGGAGAAAGCCGAGTTCACCGTCTCGGAGGATAACCCTTTTTAACTTCCCCTACTTATTTTTTTATGCCATGCGGATAGCGTTAGATTATCCCCTAAACTTGGTTAGTATAACTCGGCAAGCCGAGCTTTTGAGGAGATGTCTTGAACGGGATCACGAGGTTTGGAGACTATTCGATAGAAAGGGGTTGCAGAGTTGCGACTATCTCATATTGCATTACCCAATGTTCCCAGACATCATCAGCACTCCCTTGTTCAAGGGATTGACGGTTGGGGCGAATCGTCGAATATTCTATGGAGTCGTCGAGGGGAGACCTAACGTTATCCACGCAAGCTATCGGATGTTGAGATGCTATGAGATAATCGTCCCAAGCCATTACGCCATGAGAAAGCTTCAAGAGGCGGGGGTGGCCGTTCACGGAGTCGTTCCAAACGCCATAGACTTGGATGAGAGCGATAAGGCGTTACAGAATCCCAGAGACGTTAAGGGAGACTTGGATAGGAGAGTTGTATTCGCCTATTGCGGGTCTAGCTTCATTCGGAAGAGGGTTGATAAGCTCTTGAAAGCCTTTAAGATGGCCTATGAGAAGGTGAGGGACATAGGGCTTGTGAGCGTGAGCGTGATATCCGCCGAGCCTGAGCTTAAGGAGGGTATCCCCCTACGAGAATTCTACCCCTATGGCCAAGCCCCCCACTACGAGCTTATGAGGATCATCGCTGGAGCCGACTTCTTCATCTGGCCATCCGTGTGCGAAGGGTTTGGAGTCCCTCCCCTTGAGGCCATGAGCTTGGCTAAGCCCGTGATAGCATGTAGGTTTGAGCCTAACACGGAGTTCATGGATGACGATTTCACGCTATTCTACCCGTATCAAAACGTGGTCGAATACAATTACGCCGATATAATGATGTTGGAGCTACACGAGTATGATGAGAAGGAGTTGGCCGACATGATCCTACAAGCCTATGATATCTACGTGAATAATCCAAGCCAATACGAGGACATGAAGCTCAAGGCTAGGAGGAAGGCGGAATCCTATGACTATAGGTTGGTTTACCCAGCTCTCTTAACCTGACTTCTTTTTAAAGACTAGGATATGCTCGTATTTCAAATCTACCGAGAAAAGTCCCCTCTTCTCCCATATATGTCTCCAAATGCTAGTTGAGGGGATCTCAAACAGTATGTGATCCACTATCTCGAACTTGGATAGCTTCATCAGATAGGCCATGAGCAAGTCATTTCTATACAGTTCTCCTCCCCTAATGCTGTTCTTTATCACGATCACGGCCAATCCATCGTCCTTGAGAACCTTCCACATCTCGCTCATAACCTTCCTCATCCCCTTCCTATAGTTTCGACCCGTTATCCAACCGAGGTTTCTAGAACTCCTCTCCCCGTAATGCCACTTGGCCTGTGTAAGCCTGATGTATTCCTTGGGGTCGTAGCCCATTACCCTTAGCCTAGCTGCGTCCCTCTCAAGATCTCTCTTGTCATCGACTTGACCCTCATAGGGGGGTGAGGTTATGATCACATCTACGGGGATATGCTCCTTGATTATCGTGGACAGTTGTCTGGAGTCTCCCAAGTAGATCAAGGTATCCTTGAATCCGAGGGTTTTCCTAGCCCTATCCTTGGCGACCCCAGCATACATGCAAAAGTCTGGAACTATCTCAACCCCTATGCCTATCCTCCCCTCCAACCCTGCTATGATGGGGATGGTGAACGCTCCCGCAAATGGGTCTAAGACCTTCTCATCTGGCTTAGAGTATCTCAACACCAAGTATCGTGCCAGATAGGTGTTCATCTTCGCTGGAAAATACCATAGCTCGTGGGGGAATATGCTCCTATATCTCCCGAATTGCCTCGTCTCAGGAAATCTTAGGATATCGCTCGGCTCAGGTAGCTTAACCGATTTCAAGAACTCAACGTATCTGGTCATCTACTCCCCTCTCCTCCACTCCCTGATCTGTTTATAGATCTCGCTCCTATCGGGTTCGGGCATGTTCTCAGGATGCGGGAAGTATATCGTAGTGGTATGGCTTTGAAGCTTGATGGGGACGGCGAAGGCCAAGGGAGGGTCGCCGACCACGTGCTTCTCCAATAGCTCGTTCACCCTCTTTCTCAAGGTCTCCCTCTTGGGCATGGGATACTTCCAATTGCCGTTGAGTTGCATGTTCTTTAGCTCGGCGTAGGTGAGGTTGATCAAGGTATCTCTCAATATCCCTGCCCCATACTCTCTCCACCATTTAACCAAGACCCTATAAGCGACGGTTCTCAACGCCCTGAAGAAAGGCTCATTCGGATCTCTATATAGTCGAGGGGGAGGAGGTATAGGAGTTCCATCCAAGGTGGTTTGCTTAGGCATGGCTCGGTCTCACCCTCACGAGCTTAAACCTATGACCTGATATGAACCTAGCATAGATCAACCTATGGTCGTGGAGATATTTTAGAATCCGTCTCATGGTTCTCTTATTGAATCCCGTCGCTATGCATAGGTCTGCGGGTCTCATCCAACCCCCATGCTCAGCCAATATCCTATACACGGTTACAACTCCCAAAGCCTTGCTATTCAAGACGGCTGGCGGGATCTCGATATCTCCTTTCGTGGGATGCTTAAGCCGATATCTCACTTCCTTGAGGGTTGGAGACTTGGCCGTGATCCGAGACGGTAGGATCATCTCCTTCTTGGGCTTCTCCTCGACTCTCTCCTTCTTCTCCACATCCACCTCGACCTTGATCGGGATCTTCTTGAAGATCTCAACCGTAGCCAACTGTTTCTCCAATTCCTCGATCTTCTCCAATAGCTTCTCCTTCTCTTTTCTAAGCCTGTTAAGCTCGTCCTCTCTTTCCTTCTCGCTCTCCAAGATCTTCAAGACCTCTCCCCTGATCTTCTCGATATCCTTGGAGACCTTCGGCGGTCTCTCGATGGGTTGTAATAGGACGGTTTCTCCACCATGCCTACTCTTCCTATCAGGATCTACTTGAATCTCCCTTATCTCATCGAACCATCCGAAAACCCAGAAGTGGCCTGCGGGAATATTGGGGTCTTTGAGAACGTCTGGAGACATGGGCTTAAAGTAGTCTTTCACAGCCTCTCTATCCAACCTCTCTGTAAGCCTTCCAAACAATCTTATCCAACATTGTGATAGGGGATACTTGTGGATCTCTGCGGGTCTCTGAGTCCCCATCACGAGAGATAATCCGAATTTCCTAGCACCTCCTACTAGGCTTTTAATCAAGGCCAATCTACGCATGTTCTCCCTAGTCTTCTCTTGAGGGGCGATCAGATGAGCCTCTTCCAAGACTAGGAGAGCGGATCGAGGTTTCCTCCTAGCCGTTCTCCATATAGCTCTTATGAGGGATTCCACTATGTTTGGATACTCAAGCTCATCTAAGATCTCCTTGAGATCAAATATGAGAGAGTATCCTTGCTCAAATAGTTTAGAATATGCCTTACTAGCCTTAGCGGATAAGGGTATATCGCCTTGGTCTCCGCCTATGATCAGGATCTTCTCTGGCCAAACCTCGCCGAGAGTCCAATACTCGCCGTGAGGGTCGAAGATCACCACCTGCAATTCTTGGTCTAGGGCTTGCTCACATATCTTGGCGATGGCGTAGCTCTTACCAGCCCCTGACTCCGCTATGAAGATCATCCTCAAGCCCCTAGTCCTGAGTCTAGGGTCTCGGTCTGACACCACAAATTCATCGCATAGCTTGAACTCCAATCCCCTTCACCAAAAAAATATAGGGGGGTAGCTATATATTAATTCTATCCTCCTCCTTCAAATACTTCTTGGGATCAACGTATAGGATGTTCTCCTCGACCTTCTTAGGCTTCTCCTTGGCTTTCCGCCCTTGCGTAACGCATCCAGAGACCTTGAAGGAATCGACCAACATCGGTTTCCCTCCAAACTTTGGATGCTCTCTCTTCAATAGGTCTCTGATAGCCGTTCGCACAAAAGCACTCCTAGAGGGGTAGAGGTTCATTTCCACCAAGTCGTCGATTAGGTCGATCATCGCCTCTGGCACCTTGAAGCTTATCACCTTCACCTCAGATCACATCTATAATCATACCGAGGGTATTTGATAAGTATTACCTAGGTATATATGGGGAGCCAAGTTAAATACTTGGGGAGCCGATTTAAATATTTGGGGGTGAATCGTGGTAAGCCTCTCCACATCTGAGAGGACGGCACTTCTCTACAAGGTTAGAGACGCAGCCGAGCCGATAGAGCAAAAATACCAAGATATCCTCGGCGACGGCGGAGAGTGGCCTGAAGAGGGGGGAGTCGTGAAATCCTTACATCATAACTTTGTCTCCGAGGCTTTGACCGCCTACGCCGACGCCTTGGGAATAGAATATGATTTACAATATGAGACCGTTTACGATGGATCGCCCATCTATGCGGAACAGGTTTGCGAGTTGGTTCAATTATGTAGGCAAATCGTCGATTTTGCGAGCGACGCCATAGGCGAGTATTGGGCTTACCCTGACTATACTTGGGAATGGGTTAAGGAGCAAACCGACCTATTAACTAGCCCTAGAGATTGGGAGATAATAAAGGCAATGCATTTCCTAAGACTTATGAAAGTGGTTTGGAAGCTCACGAAAATGTTTGCTTGGAAAGCGATGGTGGGGCATACGGGAGATCTCAACTACTTTAAAGACTATATCGAGGATTATGATGTGGTGTGTGTATCGTTTCCACCCGATTTCCATGACAATGACTACTTGTTGAACTTATTGAACACGAAGAAAGTGAAGTTCGTGATGATGGTGGGCATTACGGGTCAGGTTAGGACTTGTAACCCCCTTGGATGGGATTATTTCTATACGTCTCCTTATGGCGATACTTGCGTAATGGGTAGTTGGTGCGGTGATTTCAAGCTATTGGATTGTGCAAAGGATTTCTTCGGAACGGAGATCTTAGACGTTCCAATATGTTGGGATTATCCCATAGGTGCAGTTTATAAGGTCTCGGATACGATCCCTTATGGACACATAGTGGATCACGAGAACTATGATTGCAGATATAAGTTTTTTGATCAAGGAGTTTTCATGGAAACCCCTGAGATGACCATGTTGGTAACCTTCTCTAGGTTCGTAAAGTTTATAGAATTTCATCCATGCCATCCGAGTGAGAAGTGGCCGTATAATTACCTATACTACTTATGCGATGACTACTTTGATGCAAACTACTATTGTGAATGTGTCGGAGAAGATCCCAAAATGTGTGCTGCAGACTATTTCTCAAGAATATTTGGGAAGGATAAGGTCTTATCCTTCATAAGATATGACTAAGAAGGTGTAGATTAGTTGATATATCGCCGTGTAGAGCTATTTCTCGTGGAGAGTGGAGATGGTCGAGTATAAACCATTGCCCAAGCATAAGCCACATGAAGTGATCAAGTCAGAGGAATGGAACATCATAGCCGATGACTTGGAGTGGTTGAAAGAACAAGTAGCAATGGGAGGCGGAGGCGGGGCGGTAGCTTTACCGAAACTACTATATGTTGAATTCATATCCGTGAGTTATGGATATATCTTGGTTTCTCCGATGTTCTCCCATAATATGTTCGCTATAGCTTGGTATTTTTATCTCAGCTCGTGGGATCCATACTACATAAATCTATGGGGATCAATTATGAATAGGGGATATGCGTTTAGGAAGATGAAGTTCGTAGTTACCTACGCGGAGCCACTTGACGCAGAGACGGAGATCGGGCTTGCGGTAAATGGCTCCAAAACCGATTTAAAAATAACGATCCCCACATCTCCATCCGAGGGAGACATCTACGAGAACTTGACGGACGAGGTAACGGTCGGAGAAGGAGATAGGGTAACTCTCTATACTGATGGCACCCCTGCAAGCACAGGATCCGTTCAAGGAATCCTCAACCTAGAGTATGAGCCCGTCTAATAGATTGCTATCACCAATTTGGCGATAGAGCCTGATGTGGCTGGAGAGGCGTCCACCAAGATGCTCAAGTCATCTCCCGCTTCATAGCCCAGCTCTTCTCCCTCGGCCAAGGTTGCGGATGCTCTCGTCTCCCCGCTCTTTAACGTAACCTTTAGAAGGGTCTCTCCCCCGTTGAGACAAACCTTTATCTCGATATCGGTATCCAAGCCATTGGACTCGGCTCTAACGTATATGGAGCCGATCTTTCCATCGATCGGCATGGAGGTTCTACCTTCAATATCCGTGCATCCCAACGCCAACTCCTTGCTCTCTCCAGCATTTATCGCCGAGCAAGCCGTGATGAAAACCCTTCTCTTCAAGGTTTCTTGGTTGGCTGTGATTTGCTCATATAAGTAATCCAAGTCGTCGGCTATGAGATTCCATTCCTCAGACTTTATCACGTCCGCTGGAGAGTGTCTGGGAACGGTTTGGTAGCTCATCTGAGCTTAGTTGGATAACGGTATTTTATAAGGATTGGGATGTCATGCACGCCTCCTCCCGACGACGGCCTTCTCGATCTCAGGAACCAACCTCGTCAAGGTTTCCAAGCACCTTCTATTCAATCCAAGCCTAGCGTATTTCTCCACGATATCCTCTCTTGAAGCTATGGGTCTATATCTACCATACCATGCGATCTCCTTCAAGAACGCATAGTATTGCCACCTCTCTTGAACGGGGATGTCAAACGCATCTAGGATCGGCTTAACCCTATTGTAGTCAAAGACGTTTCTAGACATGGCTGCCACGCTCTTGGCCTTGAACTCATCCGATCTTAAAACCCATAGGGTTCCCATCCAGAGGGGGTCGGCTCTGAGCTTGAAATCGTCTAGGATCTCTTGATGTCTATCGGCGTTCAAGGTTGTCCCCAAGATATATTGGTATATTAGATCGCAATCGAACCTCGCATAGTCGAATAAGCTTATATCGAATCCCTCTGTTGAGAACACGGTCTCCGAAGGTCTATAAACATATTCTGATCCACCTATCCTGAACTTGGTTGCGGCCACTTCATCGAATCTATCCTCGTCAAATTTTGCTGCGTCGAATCCTCCCAACGGCTCGAACCTCGCCAAGTCGAAACAGTTGAAATCGAAGAAGCATCCCGCCTGATACACTCCTTCAGCCCTCTTAAGCAAGTTATCGTATAGATTCTTGGAGATATGCTTCCCCAAGATGGGTTCATAGGCGTCCCTAAACCTATCTAAGAAAGCCCCTCTCCTGTTGAAATCGTATTCATAATGCTTTGTATATTTGTAGCTGAGCTTCCATAACGCTTCTTCAACCGCTCTTTGCGGGAACGGGGCTTTCACGGGTCTCAAGCCCTCCTCTACGTCGGCGTTGGCCGATCCTTGGAGACCGAGGGGCGGGTCTGGTGGAATGTATTTGTCTTGGCCGTAGATCGCCTCGCCGTATTTGGCTGGCTCTGGCTTAACGGGTAGCTCGAAGGATATCGTCGGCAACTCTATGTTGAAGTTGAAGTTGAAGTTCAAGTTAAAGTCTATGAGAAATCTTAGCTCCAAGCTCAGCTCGAAGTTGAAAACTATATCCCAGAATAGGTTTGGCCAGACTAGGCTTAACGCCCATCCCCCATCTATCCCCGTCTTATCCACCAACCGCCTCTTCTGAAAGTATCTATCGAAATCGCTTGACATCGAACCCCAACCTATCCATCCAAACACGCCTATATAAGAGCTTTGGAAAGCCTCGCCATCTAAATCCCATGTAAATACATATATTATTCCAAGCCCATTTTAGGGGTTGGTAAGTGATGCGATGTGGGGGGAAAGGGTAGGTATAGGGTTTATAGCACTCAACCGACTCAATGGGGTATTACTAAGAAGGGTCAATTATATTTCGCCAAGTGGCCTGATAATCTATGCGTAAAGTTTCATAGATGGTATGATGGAGTGGCCATGATGATATTCACCAAGGACGGCGGATATGGGATAAAGCTTAGAACCGAGCATGTAGAGGCTCTAATAGCCTATCTGAGGGGAGACGTGGAGAAGGTCGAGGAGATAATTAAACACAAGGACGACTTAGAATACTTGGAGAGCTTGGAGGAGGAGGGGTGAGGGGGGATGGCCAAGAGTTCTCCTAGAAATGTTCCCAGACCCATGATATCTAGTCTTAGGATAACCAAGGATGGATGTCTCCTATTGGTGAGCAGGGATTCCGTCTATAAGGTGGTTTCATGGCCTGATGGAAACGTCAGTTTCCTAGCTATCAAGGCAGGTAGCTTCAAGCTTTCCCGTGATAGTAGATATGTGTTGGCAAAGTTCCTGTTAGGCGAGGATTGGAGGAGGATCTACGATAGGCTCCATGAAGATCCAGAATATGACCCTTGGGAAGACGAGGAAGAGGAGGAGGGTCGAGGATGAGGTTGGCCGTTAGCTTCAGCGGTGGGAGAGATAGTCTCGTGGTATTGCATCAAGCGATCCAAGAAGATCCAAATATTCCCGTAGTGTTTGTGGATACCACGATAACGCTTCCAGAATCCTTGGAGTATATCAAGTGGTTGGCCGACGAGTGGGGGCTAAACTTGCATATCTATAAGCCTAGACATGATTTCTGGTGGTGGCTTGAGAGGAAGAAGATCTGGCCTACCAAGAACATGAGATGGTGCTTGACCAAGCTCAAGGAGCAACCGTTTAGACAGGCTAGAAGGGACTTGAACCTAGACGGCTACATCACGGGGTTGAGGAGAAAGGAGAGCTTGAGAAGACATGCGTGGGCTAAGAAGAGCTGGCATAAGATCTCCAGATATTGGCTCATAAACCCGATCTTGGATTGGAGCCATGAGGATGTGAGGCGATACATCAAGAAGCATAATCTCCCGATAAACCCATGCTACAAGCTATATGGTTGGAGCGAGTGTTGGTATTGCCCATACATGGGGAAGGCGACCGCCATAAAGATCTACACACGCCATCCAGAATTCGCCGAGAAGATAATGGAGTATGAGAAGAGGATAGGGGCTTCCTTCTACTTCCATAAAAAGGTCTATATCTCGGAGCTTCTCAAGCAAACCACCTTGCATCTGTGAGGGTGATCGATGATGGGGAGGGTTATTCCTTGGAAAAAGTCTTGGATGTGGTCTAAGGATTTGGAGCAATTCTTCGAGAGCAAGTGTTCAGGATTGGTGTTGCATATTTGCTGTGGGGAGAGCGAGCTAGGGGATGTGAGGGTTGATTTGAGAGAGGATTCCAAGGCCAATGTTATAGCGGATATGTTCCACCTACCCTTCAGGGATGAGGCTTTCGACACCATTATATGTGATCCGCCCTATAAGCTCGCCTATGATAAGAGGTTGAAGTTCTTGTTCCCGACCTTGGATAAGCTCAAAGCGGGGGGAAAGCTAATCCTAAAGCTGAATTGGATTCCGAGGTTCGGGGATAAGGCCAAGCTCACGGAGATGTATTTATATGAGGGGAAGAGGTATTGGGCTGACATATCGATCATAACGGTCTGGGTCAAGGTTCAAACCACGTTAAAAGGCTTTTAAATGTAAATACATATATATGAGTCATCCCCACTATACTTGAGGCGATATGGGGTTGATAGAGCATCTATATGGTGTTCCGAATAGTCAAGTCGTCTATTTCCTGATAAGGGAAATGGCCGACATCTACCTAGCCTTGGAGAAGATGGGGTATCCCGACGAGGTTATCATGGCCATGTTGAAACTAGAGCTACATTATAGAAAGAGGGGGTTGGAGGTGAAGGCAAGTGGGATTGAGTAATTGGTTCTTCGTGGGTTGGAGAGTTTACCCTGATTGGAAGATAAGGCCATTGTGGGCTATTCCGAGGATCAAGACCTACATGGGTTGGGAGGTCGAGTTCTATAAGAATTGGCTACATGTGATGCATGGAGACGGTGTTCTAACGCTATATAGCGGACATCTAGAGAGCTTGTCTTTGAGAATCATGGCGAAGAGAGGGTTGCAAAAATCCATCTACGCCATAGTGGAGTATGCGACGGATACAGAAAGGGGAATAGTCTTGGCGATAGCGGGCTATGGATATAAAGAGGATACATGGGTTGGATGCCTACCCCAGACCGTTGAAAAGTTCAAGAAGATGGCGGAGAATGCGTTGAAGAAGATGTATTGGATTGAGAAGAGCTTGGATCTAGGGGAAGCGATATGCATAAACCAAGGAGACTTTTTCCTGAGCAAGGGTCTAGGAATCCCCATGCAATACCAAGTCGTTGGAGAGGAGCCGAAGATCCCATATCTTGAGCAAATGTTCAGGGGAGGTGAGAAGAGGTGATCTTGACCGAGGAAGAGGTTAAGGTTCTTGAAAAGCTATTGACATGCTCTAAATGTGGCTCAAGGTTGGTTGAGATAGAGTTTCAGATGCTTTCTATGGAGAGAAGGCGTGTCAAGGGATGCTATGTCAAATGTTGCCTGAATTGCGGATATTGCGAGAAATTAGAGGGATTAGAGTGGAATGAGGAGGATTGAGAAGAAATGATCTCTTCAAAGCTCCATGAAATGATAACGAGAGCCGTTAGGAAGCTCTCTCGCCGTCTAAATAGGCTAGATGATATCAACCGTGTAAAATGGAAGGTAGGCTTTCTAATAGCCGAGATCGAGGAGGTAGAGGAGAAGCTATCCGATATAAAGTCCTCTCTCCACGCCCTAGACGACATGCTCGACGAACTATACAAAAAAGAGTTGGAAAGACTTTGCAAGGGGGGTTGAGAGGAAATGCTTTGCATGAGTTGTAAGAAGCGGGAGGCTGAATACGTTTTATACGATGAGCATTCAAACAGATTTGAGATTGTTTGCGAGAACTGTCTTAACGAATACATCCAATACTTCGGCGAGTTGGAGGCGACTTTCTGGAGCCTACCTCTCAGCGACGAGGATCTTCAAGCTATCCTTATGAAGGTGAACGATGAGCTTAGATATTGGGAGAGACGCTATCATAAGGTTCTAGGCGAGCTATTGGAGGTTAGAGCGAGAGGATGAGGGGGTGGAGACATGCGTAAGACTAGGGCGTTTATTCTAGGTAAGGTGGATGGCGATGTCTGGAACGCTATGAGGGACATAGCATTGGAATTAGATATTGATGAGGGTGGATTATACGACGCTAGGATGGGGGCGATAAACATCTGGTGTAGCCCAGAGGATAAGCCCAAGGGATGGGATAAGCCCATCACTAGGGGAGCCTTAAGGTATCCCAGAGAATACGTGGCCACCATCTACGGATATCGCTTGAAGAGTGGAAAGGTCTTCCTAACCCTACAGGTCGAGGATGGTAGGAGAGAGGTTGTCGAATGGGCTTTGAAGAAAGCATGGAACCTCATAGAGAACGCTAAGAGAGAGCAATTCGCCAAGCCCGTGATAACATGCCCCTACTGTGGCCAAAAGTTTCCAAACCTCAAGATATTCAACGAGTTCCTAGTCCACCTATCAAGGCATGTGAAGATCCGCTCCGTCCTTCTTAGAAGGGATGGGATACACGTGATAACCGAGCATGGGTTAATAGCCCCTAAAGACTACATAAAATACGAGTTGAGGAGATGAGACATGAGCGGAGAGGTTTTCGTCCGTGAATTGGTATATGAGTTTTTGAAAGCCAAGCATAGGGTATCCGAGGATGAGATCGTGGAGCTATTGAGATCCAAGGGGATCAAGGAAAGGCTAGGATACTATATGATGACAACCCTACAAGCCTTATTGACATCTGGAGAGGTTGAGCTTGAAATCCATGAGGATGGAAAAAGGTTCTGGCGATTTAATGGAAGTAGAACGGTTTAACCGTTCTTGGGGGGCTATAATTTCTCTTTTTTTAGGTTTTTATTTCGTTGTTGAGACTTAACCTTAATGGAGTGGATAGAGATGAAAGAAGAACTTTACTTGGCAATTAGCTTTAGCGGTGGAAAAGATAGCCTAGTGGTTTTACATCAAATAATCCAAAGAAATCCAAATATTCCTGTTGTCTTTGTTGATACTAGCATTACTTTGCCTGAGACTCTCGAATATGTTAAGGAATTAGCTGATCAATGGGGGCTAAACTTATACATCTTCAAACCTGATAACGACTTTTTCTATTGGTTGAATAAGAAAAGGGTTTGGCCTACTAAAAAATGGAGATGGTGCTATAGGAAGCTTAAGCTTCCATGTTTCAAAAAAGCTATAGAAAGATTAGGAATTGATGGGTTCTACACAGGTCTAAGACGTGCCGAAAGCATGTGGAGAAATAAGTCTTGGGGCTATAAAGATTGGCATAAAGAAGGAAGATATTGGATAGTGAATCCCATTTTGAATTGGGACGATAGAGATGTTGAGCAATATATCAAGAAGCATGATCTCCCAATAAACCCTTGTTATAGACTTTATGGATATTGTGGGTGTTGGTATTGCCCCTTTCTCAATGAGCCTAAAGTTCTCAGAGTTGCACGTATGCATCCTGAATTAATAAGCAAATTAATACCCTATGAAGAGAGAAGCATTCCCGCATTCGTATTTAATAAAAAGAGAGTTTCAGCTAAGGAAATACTCTCTCAATGCAAATTATAACTTAGGTTTAGTAAATAGGAAATTTTTAGAGAAAGATGGGGAGACCCCGTTTATAGGGGCGATGAACCCACTTTTCCTTTTCACGTGGTCGCCGTTAGTTGTTTTATTTTTGGTGCTGTGTTTTGTTCTAGGGTTGCTCTTGCGGATATCACGTATATTCTCGCCTTTTTATTCTTGTTTGGCCTTAGTAGTCTTCCCAATCTCTGGATTAGTTGTCTCTTGGTTTGGCCTGTTGCCAATATTATGCCTATCTTGGCTTCTGGGACGTCTATTCCTTCATCCAATGCTCGGCACGCCAATAATACCTTATACCCGTTTCCCCATGCTTGGAATATTCGATCACGCTCATGCTCGGACTTCTTCGAGTGGTAGGTCTCGCATGGGATTCCATGCTTTATTAGGTATTTCTTGGCCTCCTCTATGGATTTTATCGACTCGCTGAAGACCAATATCCTCTCGTCTAGATGTTTTTGGACTATTTCTAGGAGTTTGGGCAACTTTAGAACGGCCTCCGCTAGGATGGCTTTACGCCTCTGGATTAGGGAGTAGAATCGGGCTTCTAGGTCTGGGTTCATGGATTCTAGGCCATGGGAGGCTCGAGCCCTAAGCTTTCTAAGCATCTGATCTATTCTCGCATACTCTGAATACTCGGCCATGGTTAGGGGGACGGATTCATCTATCACCTCGCACTCTGCGACTTGATGGCTCTCCATGGCCTCTGAGAGGGTGAAGTTATAGACTATTGGGATCTTCTCTAGGATCTTTAGGTGGCCGTTATCCAATCTCTCGATCGTGGCCGTCAATCCTAGAACGGGTTGGCCATCCAAGCTCTCGACTATCTTGATCCAAGTCCTAGCAGCCGAGTGATGGATTTCATCTAGGATCACTAGCTTAAAATGTTTCAATAGCCATAGGTTCCTCGCCATCGTGTTATAGATGGATATCGTTATCCATCCCAACCGCTTCTCCTTCCCATAGAATGGGGACGGCGGGACTCTGAGAACCCTTCTAACCCTCCTATCCCATGTTTTCAAGAGCCTCTCTGTGGGGACGACTATTAGGGACGGATATCCCATCTTCTTTATCGCCCCAAGCCCAACATAGGATTTACCCGTTCCCGTAGGGGCTACCACTATACCCCTATATCGGTTTTGAATCCAAGCGTTAAGGGCTTCTGTTTGCCATTGTCTGAGCCTCAACATGTCCAATAATATAATGTAGCTACATCTATTTAACCATTAAATAAAAAAAGGGGAGGTTGAGTTAGGCCAAGCTCATTAGAAAATCTTTGACGTATTCGGGTAGTGGCTCATATCTCCACTCCGTCCCATACTTGTAACCGCATTTAGGACATCTGTTAAGCTCTGGAACTTGCCATAGCTTCTCTAGGTTCTCCGCCTTAAGCAACTCTGGGCAATGGATTTCCAAGAGCTTGATGAACGGCTTTTGGTGGATACAGTATGGTCTACAATCGTTTAGGTGCCATCCCTCCCAGACGCCCAGCAATCTTAGGAACGTCTCCTTTGGGATCTCGAATCGCTCAAACATGTCCTTCTCATAAGCCTCTTCCAAGGTGTCGATGATCTGGCCGACCTCGATGAGCTTCTTGCCGTGATATATCTCGCCCGTAATCGATAGGCATTCGATCTCATTAACCACGTGGCCATAGACGTCCTTGAACTCGCCCGTCTTCTTCTCGACCTCCACTCGGATCTCGACCCTGCACGCCGTATTATTGTAGCCGAAGAATTGCGGTTTAATCCACCCGACCACCAAATCCTTAACCCATTTCTCCGCCGTCATTTCTCGACATAATGATGTCTCAGCCTCTATTTAACTGTAGCTACATCCCTAAACGATTGGTAATACCGATGGGGCGGACTCTGAAGGGGCGGACTCTGATCGAGGCGACTCTGAATAATCTTGAGGGTGCGACTCTGATGGGGCGGGCTCGAGAGAACCTAAGCCCCCCTTCTAGGTCAAAATATGTGGGCGGGACTCTGAACGGCTTTTCTCTAGGAACTAAAATCCCCTTTTTCCGAGGGGGCGAGGTGGGAATATATATTGCTATGCATAAAAAAGGGTTGGGGGTTTATCGAGGCCGTCCATACATGAACCCTATCGGATTTGGTGAACCTCTACGGCTTAGAGTTCTCTTAACCATAAACGCTAACGCTATATCGCTTAGCCATGCCATGAAGGGGATTCCTATAGCTGCCAATATGCTGTGTGGGTTCAGGCCATTGATCGCTATCACTCTATGAGCTATCATCAAGGCAGCCCACATATTGATGAAGGCGACGACGGCGACGGAGACATATCCCGCTATCTTATGGGTTCTACTCATGGCCTTATCGGTTTTCTTAGGTGGGGCTCGAGCCTTATCCTTATCCTCTTTTTGATCCGCGGCCTTATCTTCTTTTTGATCCTCAAGGTATTGGCTTAGCTTAGCTTGCACCAATTCGCCCGCCATGGCCTTGATATCGGCTTTAATTTGAGCTACTTGATCCTTTACAATGTCATCAACTATTTTATCCCAATTTATTGAGGCCATGGCCTTATCGCTCAATTCCTTAGCCATGGCCTTTACTTGATCCTCTAAGCCATTCCTTAGCTCATCAAGGTTTATCGATCTTATTATCTCATCTTTTAATTGGTCGCTTATCTCATATTGTAGTTCTCTCTTTATCTTATCGATTATTCCCAATTTTTCCGCTTCATTGTAGATATAGTTTTGATATTCGTCATCTACTTGATCCTCATAACTCTCTGGATCAACCTCATGCCATTGATACATAGGATATTTTGCAGCTAAGTTTTTGAGGTTGTCATCATAGCTTATGGTGGGATCGATCTCGGTAGCCCAATCAATGGCCATGGGATCGATATCGGGGTTCAATTTCTCAAATCTCTCAATGAGGTTCTTAAGCTCAATGTAGGTTAAACGGAAATCATGGCCTCTATTCCTATTCAGCTCAACCCATATCCTATCTAGATCCTCTCGCTCCATTTTTCCGACATTAAGATGTCTATACCTATATTTAACTATACCTAAATGTAAAATCAAGGGTATTACTGTGAATTTTGGATTTAGCTACCTTTAAATAAGGGCTTAGACATATTTACGTCGATAAAGGTGGGGGTTGAAAAGATGGAGAACCCAACCATCAAGGTGTTTGTAAACCTCTATGCATGTAAGGTAACCGTGCAAATAATCCAACGATTCCACATATTCCAAGATACCGATATGGATGGAGTAAAGCGGTTTACCTTGGAGGCGGATTGTGGGGGCTTTAGTTGCATTGAGGTAAGGAATGGACACCTATACTACGTTAATTATCTATATGATAAGGAAAAAGGTAAGATACCGATAAGAGAGAAACCACTAACGGAGAGAGAGGCCAAGGAACTCATAAGAGAGCGTTATATGGCTTGGGCTGAGAGGCTTATACATGGCCTGTAGAACCCCTTAAACATCCCCATTTTTTTATGTTTTCTTGGGTATTACCTTGGATTTTGGATTTAGGTAAATTTAAATAAAGGCTTAGACATTATTATGTCGAGGTGGTTGAGGTGGAGAGGAAAAGGGGAGTTTTCAAGTGCTTGACTTGTGGCCTTGAGACCGAGGATTTGCTAGTAGCCGTTCAACATGCCTTAGCAGCCATAAACCATAAGGTGGTGATAACAATTGAGAACTGAGCTATTAGAAATTGGAAAAGATTTCGTGCCAATAGTCAAGGATTACACACAGAGACCAAGATATGAGAGGGTTAGAAAAATAATGGTTCCAAGGGTTAAGCTATCGTTCAATGATTTTCTAAGGGCTGCTATGCAATTTAATGAGAGGATGGAGGCCAAGGGTAAGAGTGCGAGGCTTGAGGCCAAGGTGAGGGTCGTCGATGGCCAAGTGTATTATGTTCTAAGGCGTGCAGATAGACAATGGAAAGATGATATACCGATATACTATAATCCTAAGACTCAGAGGTTCTACATTCCTAAGAGATATCCGAGTAGGAGGAAAAAGCTAACCAGCTATGTGATAATGCTAAGGCTAAGTGCATTGGGAGTTAAGTATAGGAGGGTTTAGGCATGGAGAGCCAAAAATCTCTCCTAGAGTTCATGGATTTCAAGGAGAGGTTCTATTGGGAGAAGCGATTAGCTTATGAGGAGCTCCTTAGATCTAGGTGGGGATCGCTTCATTTATTGATAGATGATAAAGACCATGTTCTTGATAGGGTTGATGAGAGGATGAGGGAGAGAGAGGGTGGATTAACCGATGCCTATTTTTGGATTGAGAGGGAGGTCGAGGATGTGGCTCGAGCCTTTGAGTGCAGGCCAAAGGACTACATTAATCAGGCGTTGGCCTTATGGATATCCTCATTAGATGCACAGAAAATTAAGGGGTATATCGAGGGCTTTAACGTGAAATTTATCCTTGACTAAGCCTCAACATCCCTATTTTTTTATGCATATTTTTATGCATATCTCGATATTACAAAACTATAAATAAAAAAGGTGAATGTGAATAGTTTAGCCATGGCCATGGAGATCATCGATCCATGTAGGATCTCACTAAAGCCTAGAGCTAAGGACGTATTTAAGCTTTTCCTTTTTGATAAGGTGTTATCCCGTAAGAAGATAGAGAAGGCCATGGGAATTAGGAAAAGTTGGGCTTGTAGGCTTCTAGGGATTCTTAAACGCTATGGCCTAATTAAGCCAGCTTATCCTAGCACGCACGCCCCTTATCAACACTACATATTAAGCCTAGTTTTCTGGTCTGGGGAGAGAGGGGGGGATGGCCAAGATGATAATGCGGAAAGTGGTGATCAACCCCCCTAGAGTGAAGATCCGAGAGGGCTTCGCACGGGTTTGAATTACATACAAATTCGAGGGTCGTCTATGCATTGCTATGCATAAAACTCTCGATCCAACAAACGAATAATCACAGTAACTTGATGAATGCCTTTGAGAGGGAGCATTATACTAAATTCTTATCCATAACCATTATCGATAATAATAGGGAATAAAAACAGAGATAAAATTACCAATAACAAAAAACATAGAGTAACATTTAAATACTAGGAAGTAAGGAACGTTCCTTACTTCCTAGTATTTAAATGTTACTCTATGT
>Ga0190311_1000163_pt1 | contig 24113 bp, 19 predicted proteins | sample 48700789_MG_FD_165037 | JGI IMG/M metagenome (GOLD analysis project Ga0190311, IMG submission 165037) | Hydrothermal vent sediment bacterial communities from Southern Trench, Guaymas Basin, Mexico - 4870-07-8-9_MG | ecosystem: Environmental > Aquatic > Marine > Hydrothermal vents > Sediment ...
GCTATGATTTTAGTGGGATAGAGCGAGAAGGCTGCTATGTCTCCTAGTAAGCCAACTTTTGTACCTTTATATTCAGCTCCGTGGGCATGAGCAGCATCCTCGATTATAAATGCATTGTTCTCGCGCGCAATTTCCTTGATTTCATCCATTTCAACAGGCTTTCCGTACATATGTACAACGGTTATGGCGTCAAATTTCTGCTTTCTAAACATTTCTTGAACCGATTTTGGATCTAGGTTTGCATCATTAAGAACATCTGCAAAGAATGGTATTGCACCCGCATGGATTATCGTTGAGGCTGTGGCAACGAATGAGATTGGCGTTGTTAGTACTTTAGCCCCAAAGCTGATTCCTAATGCTAAGTAAGAGAGAAATAGCGCATCAGTGCCATTTGAGATTGAGATAGCATGCTTAGCACCAATGAATTCTGCAAAAGCTTTTTCGAACTTTTTTATATATTCCCCACCAGCTAGAGACCCTTCCCTCAGAATTTCTTCAACAGCCTTTTTCTCCTCCTCCCTTATAATCACTTTGGCAAACGGAATTTTTTCCTTACTAACTGGTTTTCCTCCTAGAATAGCCGGCTTCTCCATAATACTAGAACCTCGCACAGAAGATATTTTAAGGAATTTATATTGAGAATGTTAATTCCTCATAAAAATACTTTTAGCATTACTATACTACCCTTCTTTTTCGATTTCCTCTAGTATTTTTTTGAGGAGATGATCGGATTTCACTAGAGCTCTTCTTAGCGATATTATCCTAAATATCGTAGAAGACACTGCGGAAGATAGAATACCTACTACCAAGGAAATAATCATTACTCGGGTCGTATCTGGGCTTTGGTTAAGGAATACGCCTTTATAACTCACTCGTAATAAAATTCTTGGTCCATTTTCATTATGCGGAAATCTATAGATTCCCGAGGATATAACAGCCTGACCAGATAGTATAGTAATATTATACCTACTTTCGCTATAAACAAGTAGGCGGTATGAGGTATATGGTGGAAGAAGTATACAAAGATATCTAGACGTATTTTCTGGAGCAATGAGTGCTTGTATTGTTTCTTCTCTTTCATTAATTATCAAAATTTCTCCCATTTTTAAAAGTATTCGAATATCTCTGTCTGTTGTAATATTACTCCATAAGACTCTGCCCCAGTAATCGAGTACTGTTATATTTAGGCGCTCACCTAAAGTCCATATTGTGTCATCATTTATCTGAGTCGAGTTAACAATAATTCTGAACCACTCAAGTGGAATCGATTCCATGGTATAGTAATTAAAAATTCTAATCTTAAACACATTAAGGAGCATTGGGATTAATTCTGTCAGATTCCTAAGCTCATCTAAAGTTAACCACAGTACTTTTGTCACATTCATTTGGAGATCTGCAAGCGTTACTAGTACCGTTTCATTCAGCAGATAAATCACACTATTAATTAACAATGTATTTTCACGGATATTTGCTGTGAGATTATTTAATGTAGCATTGATCATCATGATATAATCGTGGAGATTAAGGGTTACATTACCCATCTCACTTTTAATAGTAATCATTTCATTCGTTAAATTCCACATAATCGATATTAATGAAGAATTTATAAGAAATAGATCTTGTAGGATTTCGAATATTGTTCTTGATATTGTAGCGTTAATGGCTCTAATATTGTTTAGAACATTGATAATGAGTTGAGATATGCTAGCATTTATAATCAGAAGCTGGCTAGTTAAATTGACGTATAATTCTCCAATGCTAGAATTTATCATCAATAAGTTATTACTAATGTTTAGATATATTGAGTTAATGGTTGTATTTAGTCCAATTAAATCATCCTTCAGAAGAGTCAGAAGTTTGCTTATTGATGAGTTTACTAATAACACTTCCTGTGTTGTGTTTAGTTGAATCTCAGTTACATTTGTTAAAATTAGCGTTATATTTCTTTTAAAATCGATTAATAATCCCGTAATTGTTGAGTTTACTTGAGTTAAATTGCCTATTATTGAGGTATTAAGAAAACTCACCATACTATTTAGGGAGTTTATTTCATTTGCAATATTATATAGTAATTCGGTAATGTTTGATTCTATTGCTGTCAGATTCATCCTTATAGAATATAGCAGTTGGGAAATTGTGGCATTGATATTTTCTATGTGGATTTGAAGATTTATTGTTTGGTTTTTTATTGTAGAATTCAGATTTGATAGATAAATATCAATTTGGTAAAACTGCTGGACGAAGCTCTCATTCATTTTCTCAAGATGAGCTATAACATCACCTAATACAGTACCGTTTATCATAAAGTATACGTCTTCAGTTATATTGAGGCTGTTAAATATTGCTGCTTCTCCATTAGGATAAACTATTTCTAAAGAATACATGCTCGGACTTAATAAGTATTCTGCTATTTCTCCGGGAGCTAACCATTCACTCCATACTAAAGGTGTTCCGTGTTTTGAAATTTTTACATGTACGAAGGTGTCGTCTCTATTGTTTTTTATCTTGAAACTATAAACTCTAAGAGTTAGCGGGATGGAATCTTTTGGAATTAGTGTTTTATTTATCAAAGTGGTATTAAATGCGTCTAGCACGATTATATTGATTAGACAATCTCGTGGAACCAATATATAGGGGGTTAAAGCTCTTTGATAATTCGAAACTATTCTACAATCTTCTTCAATAGGATTTATTTTTTCCTTGCTTAATGAAATATTTAGGCTAAGAGAGGATGGATATTGTATAGAGATCTGATCAAGCGTTATTGATCCGTTAGCTACACGTATCTCAACATATCCGAGATCGGTTACTGACTTGGGTAACTGAAGTGTTAAAGTTTTCTCGAGCTCTTCTATTTCTACGAGTATCTCTTCTTGAGGTTGATTAATGTACGCGGAAATTGTGAAAGTATCAAATAATACGCCGTTTTTCTCATTCGTTATTGTCTCACTTTCATCAATGACTTTTCCATTAAGTACTCTGATTAATTTTATTTGATATAGGGGGGAGTCAGTGTCTATTTGCGTAAATTCTAAGGCAAAATATGATGTACTATTAGGTTTAAGGAGTATAAGGAGCACTTTATGAGGACCTAGATACTCTTGAGTAGATGAAGAGGGGATTAATTCAAGTGTGCTAAACTTTATCACGACATAAGGTGGAAAATACTGTTTAGTAGATATAGTAGCAAAATTAGTATCCTGTTCATTTGATAATAGGGATGTGCCTGATGATGAGTCATAGATTGTTCGCCAATTACCACTAATAATTGTCCAGTTTTTATTCAATAAGGTGGTCTCATAATTAAATGTGTCAAAGAATACATATGGGGAAAGAGCTGATGGATCCTGATGAGCCACTATTTGAGGTGCTCCATAATACATTGTTATATTATTAATACCGATGGTTAAATTAGCTTTAATGAATATCGTGGCTACTCTGCCATCCCAAGATTCAATGTAATGGGGAATATTATTTTGATTTAGAACGAAGAATATATCTGTTAAGTCATTTTTTGTCGCAAAGAAACTGAAATTATTAGTACTTAATATAATTCTCATTCTACAATTCGGTAATGAAAAGGGATAGGGGTTATTTACTATTATATCACGAAGAAAAGACGGGTTAGAGTGGTTTTCAATGTAGCTCTCTTTGATGAAGCGGTACAGAACTTTGAATGCATCTATTGGTAAATATTGTCCACGAGAATTAAGTAAGACTATCTGAGATGTAATATAATCTGGATACCTCCATTTATCTGAGCTAGTGAAGTAAAGTACATAAGTACCACGATCTCTCGCAATGAAGCTCCTCTCAGTATAATTCAGTGATATTTCCGGCTCGGCGTAAAGGAATCTCCACCATATAGAAATGTTCTGTAATACGACCTTGGTGTTAGGCTTATCTACCGTTATTGGGAGCTTATGAAGGATATTATGGGAATCTATGTACTTATACATGCTTTGAAAAATCCTTTTCTGAGGATCTGGTTTGACCCAAGCATAGGATATATTGGCATAATAGTACATATAGTCTGGTAAATCAGTCGTCATCTCGCCCTCAAGTTTTATAATTAATCTTTGGTCAATGGTTGCTACATTCTGATCAATATGATAAAGAGTACTATTAGCTATACCCAGTTTGACGAAGTCTTTTCTAAATGAATTATAGATGCTTATGTTAAGATAAGCTTGGGTATAATAAAACACATTAGCGCTCGTGTCATTTATACATATCCTAGCCAAAATCTCTAAATAACCACCATTGAAGTTTTTTATTTCAAGATATATTGTCCAGGAATTTTTCTCTGCCTTGACTAAGAGATTTTCTCCTACTGAGTAAAGAGAGAATATGCTTCCAGATAGTATAGTTCCTTTAGCCACGTCTAATTCTGAAGGATATAAATAGCCCTCCTGCATAAATAGTACGCTGATGCTCTCGCCATCAAACCATGCAGTATTTATGGAAAAGCTATGTGATGTTTTAATATTCTCTCTAGCAAATGCATTATTCTCCCATCCACTCGCTGTAATAATCGGGTATAAGACGATAAGGATTAAACAGAAAATCATAACGCTTTTTTTGCTAAACATAATTTTATTCACCAGCCAATTTTGACGATCAATTATTTAACCTTCGACAAGCGATAAAAGGAGGCAAAGGAAATGCTTAAGATAGATTTTCATGTGCACACGCGGAAATCTGATGGTCTAAATTCTCTCGATGAAATACTCAAACATGCTAGGAGAATAGGACTAAACGGCGTAGCAATAACAGATCACGACATAATATCAGTAAAAAAGAATGTTGTATTGGAGGACGGGTTCATCGTAATAAGGGGTATAGAAGTCTCCACGAAGCAGGGACACATAATTCTTCTCGATGTGAATGAAGCTCCGAGGAAAGGATTAGATGTGAGAGAGGTTATAGATTTTGCAAATGAAACTGGAGCGCTTGTAATTATTCCTCATCCGTTTGATTTTCTTAGAAATGGCTTAGGAAAACTTTCATGGATAATACCAGCAGATGCTGTGGAAGTGATAAATGCGGGCTGTCTCTTTGATTATTTTAATAAGAAAGCTTTCATATTAGCTGAGAAAAGATCACTACCCATGGTAGCTGGTAGTGATGCCCATGCTTTATCAGAGTTAGGATACGCTTATACAGTCATAAAAAGTGCTGCCTCAACACCAGAGGAGATTATAGAAGCCATAAAGAAGGGGTTAACAATTCCAATCGGAAGAAGGTATGGAATAGTTAAGAAGATTAAGAGGAAAATTAGTAAATTTTTTCACGGATGAGGATCTATATAATTTTCTCTCTCCGCAGTATGGCTCTAGCAGCAATTACACCAGTTGCACTTGCTTGAGCTAATCCTCTACTTATTCCAGCCCCATCCCCGATAGTAAAGAGGTTCTTAACTTTTTTTGTCTCCATCTCGGGGGTGACGTCAACTCTTGAAGAGTAAAACTTTACCTCCGTTACGTATAAGAGAGTGTGGTCACTAAATATCCCCGGTGCTATATTATCAAGGGCCTTTAAGGCCTCCAGAATTCCCACAAGATGTCTATGGGGAAGAACATAGCTAATATCTCCTGGAACAGCAACTTTTAAGGTAGGCTCCACGATAGATTTTCTAAGCCTCTCAGTTGTGCTCCTCCTCCCCCTCTTAAGGTCGCCTAACCGTTGAATAAGCACGCTTCCACCACTAAGCAAATTCGCCAATCTTGCGATATGCTTACCATAAGATATAGGATCTTTGAATGGCTCCGTAAACCGGGAGCTTATTAATAATGCGAAATTTGTATTATCACTTTTCTTCGATTCGTATGAATGACCATTCGTAGTAATTACGTCCTCATATCTCTCTGTTATCACAAATCCCCTCGGATTTACACAAAAAGTTCTGACAACATCATCATATGTCGGTGAGTAATAAAGAAACTTGGGTTCATAAAGGATTTCTGTTAACTCAGCCATTACCTCATGATTGATTTCCACTCTAACTCCAATATCTACTGGGTTTATTTTAAGACCAACACCCAATCTGTGCATTTCTTTCATCAACCAAGACGCTCCATATCGTCCTGGAGCAACAATTACATATTTACCATGAATTTCTTCACCATTTTCTAATATGATTCCACGGGCTCTACCGTTCTCCACAATTATCCGCTCAGCTCCGCTCTCTAAGAGAATCTCAGCATATTTTTCTATTCGATTCTTTGCTCTTACAAGGGCTTTAGGCGTATTATCTGATCCCAAATGCCTAATTTTGTATGGAATAAGTCGTAAGTGAGCTCTTCTAGCACGACTTTCCAGCTCAGCAACGGCATCTTCATCGAATGGATAATAGCTAGCTTCTGGTGATAATTCAGCCCAAATTGAGTCAACGTAATTGATTAAATCTTCAACTTCTTTCCATGATAATAAGTCAGTTAACCATCCTCCTACATCTGGACTTAGTGTTATCTTACCATCGCTAAAAGCTCCAGCCCCACCCCATCCAGATAAAAAATTTTTCTCTTTTAAACGTTTATCAATATCTGGTCCCTTTTCGACAATAATAACTGATAATTTATCTTGAGCATGCTTTATAATCTCAAGAGTAGCGAATATTCCAGAAGGACCAGCACCAACGATTATAACGTCATATTTTTGTTTCATTTTCATTCACTCAGTTATTTTTCTTCAAAATCAACCTTAAACCACCAGTAAATATAAAAGTAGATACTGTATCAACTTCCTAAGAGAAGGATCTGGAAAAAAAGTGTGGTTAAACATTGAATATTATTATATGGAGATTTATTGATCAAAAAAGTACCATCAACATAGCGGGAAAAATACCAAGGAGAAAACGCCGAATAACTTTATTCTGTTTAGAGTACGCTCCACATAAGTTATATTATAATTCATAATATCTTGTTAAGGATGTGAATAGAATATAGAATAAATGATAATAATGCAGGTCTTTGAAAGTGAAATCGCTTAAGAGTAGGCGTAGAAAAGGTTTTGATGCTGAGAGAGAATTAGTTAAAAAATTTAAAGAGAGGAAAATATGGGTTACCAGAATACCAGTCAGTGGAATTGCTCAGCCCCTACCCGATGTACTAGCGGTAGCTAAAGGAATACTTTACGGTTTTGAGGTAAAGAGATGCGGTGAACATGCAAGATATTATCGCAAGGATTTTGATAACCTTATTATGTGGTTAGAGGCAATGAGAAGAGAGGGATTAAAAGCAGAGGCTTGGGTTTCTGTGAGGTTTAACGGCGGAGTATGGAGGTTTTATCAGGTAGATACTGAGACAGAAAAAGTGGAGGCAAATCCCAACATTGGGCTTACATTTAGTCATATATTAAGGAGAATGCTAGGATTAGCATGATATTACTCTATAATCTCTATTCTTGCCAGATCAGTTGCCCCTTCCCTCATCCCAACGGTCAAAATTGCTATATCTCCCTTTCTAAGAATGCCTTTTCTTCTCAAATCCTCAAAAACTTTAACTATGGCTGCTTCTAATTCTATGTCTGGAGTATACATTGGGATAAGACCCCATAGCAAGTTGATCTGACGTGCAACACGCTTATCAGCTGTAGCAATATAAGTTTCTGTTCGCGGTCTGTATCGAGATATGCGGTATGCGGTAGCTCCTTTCTTAGTATACGCTATTATTTTTGCATTGATTGATTCTGCGAGAAGCACGATTCCCTTAGCAAATTTATCATATATAGTCTCATTGATACCATCTACCTTAGGTGGAGGAATTTTACTTTCTGCATAACGCAGTATTGTATCCAGCCATTTAACAGCTTCCACAGGATACTTCCCAATAGCCGTCTCTGAGGATAACATCAGAGCACTAACTCCTTGCTTAACAGCAGCATAAACATCAGCTACTTCTGCTCTAGTCGGCATAGGGCGCTCCACCATTGATTCGAGAATCTGTGTAGCTAATATTGATGGCTTTCCCATCTCTAGACATCTCCTGGCTATTTTTTCTTGGAGATAAGGGACTTCTTCCAATGGAAAGTGCATTCCGAGATCTCCGCGAGCTATCATTATTCCATCACTCGTGTTGATGATTTTATCGAGATTATCGATAGCCGACTTTGTTTCAATCTTAGAGATTATCTTGGCATCATAAGCATTATATTCTCCCAAGATTCTTCTCAAGTCTCTAACATCCTTCGCACTTCTAACAAATGAGAGAGCAAAGAACTCCACTCCTCTTTCAACAGCGAATTTAATATCCTTAAGATCCTTCTCTGTCAAAGTAGGTAGTGGGGGGTCCTTGCCCTGTACAGCAAAGGTAACGTGAGAGCGTATTTCTCCCTCTGATAGGACTTTCCCTCTTATTCTGTCATCAAGAATTTTTTCTATCTTTACTCTAACCTTTCCATCGTCAATTAACACAATATCCCCCTCTTCAAGAACTTCAAAAACCTCTGAGTACGGGATTGGTACTTCTTTTCTAGATGATAAACCTTTTTCAGAAAGCCTAATGACCACTTCTTCTCCACGCTTTACAAAAAACTTCTTAACAGTACCTAATCTTAAGGATGGTCCGCGCAGATCAGCGAGAATTGGTAGAAGTTTTCCAGAAGATTCTTCAATCTTCCTAATCATTCTTATCATAAGGTCTTTTTCCTCAAGCGTTCCATGAGAGAAATTTAAACGAAAAACATCAGTGCCGCTCTTAACGAGTGAGTAAATGACATTTTCCTGCATACTAGAAGGACCTAATGTAACCATGATTTTAGTTCTGCGCAACTTAATCACTCTTCTTCATAAGCTCTTCATTACTCCGTATAAATATGCCACATTATAATAGCGAATTTTCAGCTACTTAAAATAAGGCTTCTTATGTAGAGGGATTTTATATGGCTGTAATTCTTGGACAACCGGGGGAGAAACGGCTTCTCTTAGGAAATGAAGCAATAGCTAGAGGGGTTTTAGAGGCTGGTGTGGGTTTTGTCTCCGCATACCCAGGAACCCCAAGTACGGAGATAATAGAGGCTTTGGCGGATGCTGCCAAAGAAGCAGGAATTTACGTGGAATTCTCTACTAACGAAATAGTCGCTTATGAGGCCGCTTTCGCTGCTTCTCTTGCTGGCATTAGATCCTTTTTTGCAGCAAAACATGTTGGTATTAATGTGGCTTCTGATGCACTAGCTACCTCTGTCCAGATCGGCACGAATGCTGGCTTTGTTTTTGTGTCTGCTGACGATCCTCACGCGCATAGTTCTCAGAACGAACAGGATAATCGGAATCTTGCGCGAATATTTTACTTCATAATGCTCGAACCCGCCTCGCCTCAAGAAGCAAAAGATTTTGCGAAAAAAGCTTACGATATTTCAGAAGAAATTAAGCTACCAGTAATGGTTAGGAGCACGACAAGGTTATCACATGTAAGGGGAATAGTAACCTTTGGACCAGCCAGAGAGCCAGTTACTAAAGGATTCTTCAAAAAAGATCCTAAGAGATATGTTGTTGTTCCATCAACAGCAAGAAGGAATCATGCTATAGTATTACAAAAGCTTGAGAAGGCTCGAGAATTAGCGGAAAGAACAGATATGAACAAGATTATTCGCTTGGAGGGAAATACGCCACCAGTAGGGCGATTCGGGATAATAGCTTCGGGAGTAGCTTCTCTACATGCTATAGAAGAAGCGAAGAAGCTTGGTATAGAAGTAGACATATTAAAGTTAGGTTTTACATATCCATTGCCAGAAGGGAAGATAATTGATTTCCTCGAAAATCACGATGCAGTACTTATCGTTGAAGAAATAGACCCTGTAATGGAGAGAGACATTAGAGCAATAGCTCAGAAACATGATATAAGTGTTAAGATCTACGGGAAGGATATTCTCCCCCAGCTCTATGAGCTAAGACCAGAGATCATAGAGAAAGGTATTAAGATAGCTCTCGGATACGAGAAGGGAAAAGCATCTCCAGCTCCTCCTGAGCCTCCTCAAGAAGTTTATGGTGTACATATCCCAAAGCGATTACCCGTGCTCTGCCCAGGCTGTCCGCATAGGGCATCTTATTATGCTGTCAAAAGAGCTTTGCAAGAGCTCGGAGTGAAGCCTGAGGAGGTGATTTATCCCACTGACATAGGATGCATGACGTTAGGCATATCTCCACCTTATTACATGGGTGATGTTCTTCTCTGCATGGGATCAAGTGCTGGAACATCCTCTGGGTTAAGCAAAGTCACTGATCAACCAGTAATTGCATTTATTGGAGATTCTACGTTCTTTCATGCTGGAATGCCAGGACTAGTTAATGCGGTATTTAACAAGCATCCCTTTATTCTAGTTGTGCTAGATAACGAAATAACAGCAATGACTGGATTCCAACCAGATCCAAGCACAGGATTCACAGCAATGGGAGAGGAGACAAGAATAATAGATATTGCAGAGGTAGCAAAAGCGATCGGTGCTGATTATGTTATAAAAGTTGATCAAGTATTAGATTGGAACAAGGCAAAAGAAGCTTTTAAAGAAGCTTGGAGAAAATATCGAGAAGGAAAAGTCGTCGTTGTAGTATTTAGGCATATGTGTGCTTTAACGGAAAGAAGATTGAGGGGTAAAGCTGGTTTAGGCGGAGTATATGAAGTTCTCCAGGATAAGTGTGTAAACTGTGGAATTTGCTATAAGCAATTCAACTGTCCAGCCATATTGTTTGACGAGGAGAAACAAAAGCCATACATTAGAACTGATCTCTGCTTGGGATGCGGAGTTTGTATGCAGTTATGTCCAGTTAAAGCTATCATTAGACATGAAAAATGAGAAAGAGAAATTATGTAAGATCAATTGTTTGGAGATCTCCGGCTTTTTCTTTACTTTTTTCTATTGGAATCCTCTGGATCTTTTTCTAGGTCTTCTAAATCGCCTAAATGGAGCTTCAACTTTTTCATTGGATCTGTTCACTGCTATATTTATAGAATCTTCAGGAATTTCCTTCTCTGCTTCTTCAATATTCCCATATTTTCCAACATTTAATCGCATAGATCCTCTAAAAACACTGACGAAAGCATTTGATATTTTATAGGTTTTCCCTACTTCTACCGACTCTGTTTTTTCATCCCAAAGAGTCATTATTATTGTTGCTGTCTCGTCACCTATCAAAAACTCGACTAATTTATGATGCTCACCAGTTCGTCTTGAAGTGAACTCTCTCTCACTCTCAAGCTTCAATACTCTTGCTACCAAATCTATATTTTTCGATTTGGGCGTGAGTTCTGATATTTTCACGGTAGTAGTCTTCACCAACACGCTCGACCTCGAACTTCGCGAGGACCGAGAAGGGAAATCCTTCTCGGTTCCGGCCTTACGGCCGATTGAAAAGAAAGCTAGTTATTTATATAAATCTGACTCTTTGGTTATTACTGCTCATGGTTTTTAAATATGTGCATATTGATTGCTCTTCTCACTTATCTTAAAGCGTGAGTAAATGAGGTAGAAATCAAGAATGACTTGCTTATAAATTCTCCGAGCTTTCATGACTCTTCTTTCTTCTTTGCATGCAATTGTTTTTTACAGAACACATAATGGCTCATTAGTAAATGGATACACCACATATACCATAATAGTCATAATGAGGGTTGCTCAATTCACATGCTACAAGTCATGGCTGTGGTTAGTCTTCCTTTGAGAACTTCACCGCTAGTATACCTATATTCTTACATAAGCATCAAGATTCAAGCCTTTTCTAATCTCCTATCCAACGGTCTTTCTAATTCTAGCTAATAAGATGCGCTTAAACCTAACTATTTAAAAATAGCCCAGTAAATTTATCTTGCTTTTATTTAGTTAATGGTCTATTGTGGCTATTTTGCGAAGGTGTCTGTGTGGTTCAGGTAGATCTTTTTGGAAGAGTTCCTGAAGTATTTGTTGATATCCATGAGGTAACTAATAGGAGGAAAGAAACATCCATTACTCTCTTTCTGAAAATGCTAGAAAAAGAGGGAGTATACTACCAAGTAAGGAAATTGCCTGTTGCTGATATAATTTTTCCACAAGGCATAGGGATAGAAAGAAAAACAGTAAAAGATTTTTGTCAAAGCTTGTTCGGGGATAAGAGTGGACGATTAAGACTCAAAAAGCAGATAGAAGCATTGGTAGAGAATTTTAAAAAACCAATACTTCTTTTAGAGGGGGGTCTATCAGTTAGGTTAGATCCAGTTAATAAGTCCATTTTTGTGCCTATTGAGAGAAGACGAATTAGTGATCGATTGTGGAATGTTATTGAGGAACAGATAAGAATTCACCCAAATCAATACGAGGGAGCCCTTAAATATGTAGAATCCTTAGGGGTCCGAGTAATTAAAACATATAATGAGTACCATGGTGCACTAATATTACTAAGCCTATATAGGGAAATTAAGGGGAGATCTAAGGAGCGTGAATATGTATCAAAAGGAGCTATAAGAGCAAAACCAAAGTTTAACACCATATATGAGCAACAGCTCTTCTTTCTCTCTGGCCTACCGGGAATAAATATTATACGTGCTCAGAAGCTACTAGAAGTATACGATACGCCTTTTAATGCGATAATGAAGGTAACAAGATGGGACATAGACGTAGAGGGAATTGGCGAGAAAACAACAGATAGGGTAAAAAAGGTATTACTTACACCATGGAAGAAAGCGAGAGAAGAAAGAGGTGAGTAATTCTGAAGATTCTCTTAACAGGTTTTGAACCATTTGGTGGCAATAAGGTTAATCCCTCATGGGAAGTCGCAAGTAAATTAAATGGCATAAAGATTTTGGATGCGGAGATTATAGCAGAGAAGCTACCTGTAGCTTTTAAGAGAGTGATAAGTATCCTTCCAGAATTGATTTCTAAGCATAATCCTCAAATTTTTATCGGTCTTGGGTTATCTGGAGGACGACCAGCAATTATGGTAGAGAGAGTAGCAATAAATATTATGGATTCTGAGAAACCAGATAATGATGGTTATAAACCTGAGGATGAACTAATAATTGAAGACGGGCCAGTTGCATATTTTGCGACGATCCCAGTAAAGAGGATAATAAGAAGATTAAGAAGAGAAGGTATTCCAGCTTTCATCTCCAACAGTGCTGGAACATATGTCTGTAATACAGTAATGTACCTCTCTCTACACCTTATGACAAAAAAAGATCCAAAGGGAATGGCTGGTTTCATTCATCTACCGTATCTACCAGAACAAGTGCTTAATAAACCGCAGCCAAGCATGAGCTTAGACATGATGATCAAAGCCATCAAGCTAGCTATTGAGGAATCAGTAAAGGAATTTAAAGGAATCGGGGAGAGTGCTCAGATGGGCGATGAATCATCATCTCTCAGCTAACCGCCTTCTCATCATTAAAGAGACTAGCAATAATCTCCTCTATAGCTCCTCTGCTTATAAGAGCTCTTTCCTTACTGGATACCTCAAATACGTAGGGGCCATAGAAATTATTCTTAAGAAATAATCGAATAAGAGTATGGAAGTCTATTTCTCCTTCCCCCACAGCTAGTAATGCCTCTTTTCCTCTTGGAGCGTCTCTTATGTGTGAGTTTATGACAAAATTCTTAAGCTTAAGGTACTCCTGAATGGGATCCCCTACAACATTAGCTTGAACTACGTCAAATGTTATGCCCAGATTATTTGGGTTGCCGAGTTCTTTAATAAGTCTTATTAAATCCTCAGATTTCCCGATATCGAGTCTTCCTCCTCTATTCTCTACCGCTAATTTAATTGCATGCTCTTTTGCATAATCAACGATAGTACTCACGCTCTCGAGAAGAACCGTCTCGGCTTCTTTTGGATAAACTCTGCATGGTAAGAAGCAAAGACCAAGATGAAAAGTGACTAATCTTGCATCCAAATCAGTAGCTGTATCAATTGTTTTTAGAAGCACGTTAATCGATAATTTCCTAACTTCTGAGTCTAAACTCGCAAGATTAATGCTATAAAAGGGAGCGTGTAATTGAAGCTTTAAGCCATAATTTAAGCTCTCTCTTGCTATCTCTCTCAAATAATTGGTAGGTATTTTCCCAGGTAAAAATTCCGGAGCCTCACAAACGATCTCAAGTACTTCGAATTCCTTATTTCCAGCGAATTTTACAGCATCAATTATTCTTCCACCAGAAAATCCCAAAATGGAAGTAGAGACGCCATAAATTGGTTTCAAACGTTGTCACCTTAGAATCTCTAACATTTTTTTAATAATAGGCATACTTATCGAAGCTATAATCACGATTGGATCATGAACCAGAGGAATTATTTTCTTTGTATTTTCGATAACGTTAGAAAGTTTTGATTCGTCATAATCAAGGTCCCAAGGAGTTGGTGGAAGACCAACATAAATGATTCGGATATATTTTTTGAGAATTCTGTCATATATAAGGTGTTGTATTGATTCCCTGACATTTAGTAGATGAGCTATATTTAGGGCTACTCCAATATTATCATGATGAGAGCATAGCTCTATTATTTTGCGAAGATCCTTAACTTTCTTTACAGCATCCATGGGCAAATAATAATTCTCTATAAGGAGAGTAACATTTAATCTGGATGCGTATTCTAAAAGCTCCTCAAGGCTTTCTAATAATCTTTTTTGAGCGAATACGCGTTTTCTCTTCTCTTCATAGAAGAATATACCTGCCCTAATAGTTACCAGCTGACAATCAAGTTTCGCGCAAATGTCTATGCATCTCTTATACTGCGCTAATGTTAAATCACGGACGTAATCATTAAAGCTAGCGATATTCTGCGTGAATGCTGGAGCCTTTATGCTCACTGATAATTTGCTCGAATTTAATATTTCGCGAAGTTCCTTTAAGTACTCGTTAGGGGTATCAAATGTAAAATGTTTAGGAGAGCAGAAAATATCTAGATGGTCAACTTTAAGATTTTTGGCTACCTCTACCGCTTTTAAGACACCCTCTTTGAAGCATACTATAGAAGAGATGCCCAATTGCAATAAAAGCACCAGGAATACTATTTTGTGTCCCAGATGATAGATTTTTTAGGCCGGGATTTCCTCTAGTAGCTTTTTTGCTATTTTTCGGCCTTCCTCAAAAGCTTTCTTGTTAAGCTCTATCACTCTTCCTTTTCCCGCGAATACTCTTTCTATAGCTTTTAAACAGTTTTCAGGGGATAATGGGAATTCTGGAATGGAAAACGCTATTCCTAGTAGTATCGTGTTTTGTAATAAGGGATTTCCCATTTTTTCAGCCAGTTCTAGCGCGTTAACTTTCAAGATTTTCCTTGTTTTCCTTGAAAGGGCCTCAAGGACATCGTTTGTATCTGGATACTTATCAAGACCAAGAGCAACAATAGGGGGTGGGATAGCATTAAGGTTAACTATAATGAATCCATCATCTTTTAACATTTCAACATGTCTTAGAGTCTCAACAAGCTCTAATCCTATTAATAAGTCTCCAGCACCCTTCTTAATAAGGGGGCTCTCCACATCAGATCCTATCCTCACATACGTCACTACCATTCCATACCTTTGGGCAAGTCCGTGAATTTCACTCATGAGAACTTTCTTTCCCTCAATTAATGCTGTTTCCGAAATTATTCTTGCAGTGGTGAGAATTCCGAGTCCTCCGACACCAGAAATGATAATATTGTACTCGTCCAATTCCATAAAAGTTCGCCTCCTTATCGGCTTAGGAATCTGATAATCTAATAGCTAATTAAAGTCTTCAACAAATATCTGAGCACTTCCTAACTTCGACTCCAAAGAACATTGTTAATGGATACTTCGTATGAGAAGCGCTGACAAGACTTTTACGAAGAAAGCTCCCGAAGACACCCTTTTCTTTGAAATTCTTATCCTTAGTGACTACCGTGATGAACTCTGGAGGAGGGTCCAACACTATACCACTAAACAATTCTCTCCAAATGTACATGTAGCCTAAAATCGGTTCAAGCTCTGAATCATAATTCCCCTCTTCAATAAACCTTTTCTGAAGTCCTAATAAAGCATCAAGGAAACCCCGTCCAAACCTCTTTAAAATCTCCTCACGTATTTTTGCCTCTAGTTCTTCTCTAATACACCCCAATACAAAATTAAGCAAAGCATCAATATGATCCCCGATCTCAGCATTCCTTAATCCCTTTTCTTCTCTATAAATAAGCCAGACTTTAACTAAATCAATTGACATCCGCCGCCAAATTATTATCCGAAAGCACGCGGATCCAAGCAAGTTAACCCGCTCGCTTTTATTAATAATTCTAGACTAACATCTTAATCTTGGGGGGTCAAGTTTATCTCCATAACAATTTCGTAAGCATTCTCTTTCTTGCTTATGTTGACATTTACAGTACAGCTCTGGTTACAGCTTTTTTTAATCAACTCTTCTATGGCGCCTTGGAGTATATTCGCTAATAGCTTTATGAATTCGATCGGGAAAGAAGTATCGCTCATTTTTATAATAATTACTCCTCTATTATTGCCTAGTTCAAAAGCTTGCGTAGATACTCCCTCTGTTATATCTGAGATCATACTAGCTATGCTTTCAAATGGTTTAGAACTGTTAAGCTCTACTGTCTCATATAACTCCTGGGCAATAGCTTTACCAACCATGAAAGCTAACTGATAGGAATTTTCTCCTAATATCCTGAGAAGAGCTCTTGTTAGGGCAACCAAGATACGGCGGGCTGTCAATTTCTTTGCTTGGTAGTACTCTCCAAGAAGCCATAATCGATAGGCCCCAACTCTTTTCTCCGCAATAATACCCTTACCTTTGAGTTTTTCAACATATTTTGCTATTGTAGTGCGGCTAATACCTAACTTCTCAGCTATTTCTTTAGTAGTGAGTCCTAATGGATGCTTTCTTAGTAGATTAATTATCTTTTCCTCAATGCTCAACAATTTTCACCAAATCAGTTTACTTTGCTTTTTTTCATAAGATATCTTTATATTGTATATTTACATACATAGCTTCAGCTCCTTACAGTCATATTTCCTAATTTAAGTAGTTTTTCGGTGAAAATAAGTGCCAGAAGGAATATTTCGAATGCGTTGGGATCCTAGACGAGGACCTGTAATTCTTGGAACATATCCTACAGAACTCTCACTTTCACCAGATGAATTAGTGAATGTTTTTGGCGGATTATTTCTGGAAGAGGAGGAAAGAAGGGAAGGATTCTATACAATTTCTCTTGGTGGTCGGAATATCCTAGCTTATTACTCTGGGATAGAGCTTAACGAAATATTTGGGGTAATACTAAAACCCGATGAGAATCCTAATGATTATAGAGGAGGATTAGTAAGGTTAGCACTGAAAATATTTAAGCTAGGAGAGGAGATACTCTATAGCGAGGAGGGCTGGATCGAGGCTTGGAACTGGATCATTGGTTACCCATCAATGACAGCTGAACAAAGACTTGCAGACATATTTGTAGAAGAAGAAGCGCGTTCACTGCTGGATATAATGATAGAGGAAGGTATTCTTACAATCGATGATGTTATTAAAAGATTAAGAGGAATGTACCCAGGGTTATCACGAGACGTTATTACATCATATGTTCATACTTTTGAAGCTCTAGATATAATCGCAACACGGTTCGATGAGAAGGCCCTAATAGAGCGGGTTTATCTCTTGAGAGATGTCGCATTTATTAGGAAGAAACCAGAGGTTTTCGGTAAGGTAAGCAAGGTTATACCTGGTTATGAGAAGAAGTGGGAGGAATTCGTTATGCGTTATCATGATAGAGAATGGATACAAGACAGGAATATACTACCTAAAATATTAGCGGAGGCGGAAACGTATAGGGTGCTCACAGAATTTAGGAGTAAGGGTGTAATATCGTCCGAGGAGGTACGAGCTCGTGGCTGGGCAGAGCTAATCGAGGAAAAGTTGAGGCCTTATGAGATAATTGAGAGACACGAGGATAAATATTATTTATTCTCAGATCCAGCAGTTGTTTACATTTTCCCCCGTTACGTAATAGCACGGGTTGTTGATAAGTTAAAGAATGGAGAAATAGAGAAAAAGATTGTTCTGGAATATTTAAGGATATTGAGGGACGCATTTTCAAGATGATTTTTCTCTCCTTTTTTTATTTTGGTGCAATTTTTATGGTAAAATCTAATGACTCTGTACCATCCTTAAAAAAACTACTAGAAATTTCTTTAAAGAGGGTAAGCATTAAAGAGATCACAGATCTTTTTCTCTCCTTACCAAGAAAAGATTTAATAAGAATGGTAAAGGATCAAGAAGAGTCCCTTAAAATTTACTTATGTAACCTCTTCGAAAGGACTTCTGGGATTAAAAGAAAAACTCTAAAAGATGTTATCCTGATACTAGCCCCCTATTTCTCTATAGATACAATAATAAAGCTCTTTGATTGTGTGCTTCATCAAGAAGATTTTCACAACTCAATTGAATTTTTGAAAGCAATGCTTTATAGCAAGTCTCTTAAGGAACTAGATGAATACATTAAGAAACTAAAAGAGAACGAGGAGGGACGTATTCTTTTGGCAAAAATCTTACCAGCTCTCCCAGCATTTTTCCCAAGAGAGAGAATAAAGGAAATAGCGGAATTCCTTGCGACTAATCTTCCGAAAAGAGCATATAAATGGTATATACGTTCGATAGCGGAAATAGCGGATTTCATTGGAAGGGATTATACATTAAGAAATCTGTCAAGAGTATTAATAAGTGATAAAAAATGGATTATAAGTTATGCAGACGTATTATTAGCTATCACAGTGGGAGCTTATAAATTGTCTCTTATGCATAAAGATCTTAGAGAAAAAATTATCTGTCTCCTTAAAAGTATTTTAGAAGAGGAAAAAGTTCAAAAGATGCTATTGAAAGGAGCTGCTAAGACCTTTGATCCTCTAGAAGCAGTGGCAGCATTTTGGGTAATTAAGAGAATAGGCGAGCCAGAGAAATACGCAAACTATTGTATCTCCTCAATTTTAAGAGCGGTTAAAATTCATGGAGATAAAGTGTTAGTAGAGGCTGCGGATCTTCTTGGCCATCTAGCAAAAGATAAAAATGGCTTGGGATTAAGAATTCTGAGAAGACTTGCCAAGAGTAAAAATTATAAGATTAGAGAACTCGCAGCTATAGTGGCTGTAAAACTTGTTAAAGAGAAGCCAGATTATCTCGAATTACTATGGTTTCTATGCCGGGATAAGAGAAGTTCTGTTAGAAAAATTGCTGCTTCTGGAGTACTAGATGTATTAGAAAATCTTGAGGGGGAAACTTATAAGAAATCAATTATTGCTTTGCTTGCGAGTAGGAGAGCAAGTGCGATTCGATCAGCTCTCTTATCTCTTCTTAATAGGAGAGGCCATGTTGATGCAGACTTTGTTAAAGATATTCTCGAGAGAGTAATCGCTGATCCAAGATCAGCCGTACAGAAAAGCATTATTGAAGTCCTGAATGTGTATTGGACAGAGATTCCAGTAGAAGAGTTGGCAAAGCTTTTAAAGAAAATCCTTGAACTTTCCAAGAATAGGAAGGAGATTATAGATAGCGCCTTTATCCTGATAGAGAGCATAATCCATGAACTTGCACATGCAAATAGATGCGATGACTTAAGTATCTTAAGGAAGCGCTTACTAAGTGCGCGGGAAATTCCATTTTCGCTGAAGAAAAGACTCGTAAGAAGTCTAGAGAAAAAGCTATGAATAGCTGCTTCTTTAAAATTGGTGATACTCAATAAAAAATAATTTTGTGTTACTTCGGGAGCTAAAATGCCGATCCAAAGAATACAATTTGGGAGTAAAATAATAGAGTCATCGAAGAATTTATCGTGGACAAGAATACTCGAATTATCCGATTATCTTAGGAAATTCGCTTATTGGAATCCAGAAGAGAAAGTATGGATCGTAAACTGGAGATTTTTCCCGAACCTAGATATTGTCAGGAGTATGATAAATTACCTAAGAAATGTTGATCCCAAATATGCCGAACAACTTAGCAATATTTTAATGGAGTTAAGAAAGGCCGTACCAGAATTCGAAGTTTCTAAAGATCGTATTTTTATTCTAGCAGATAGATTTGACCCGTACGAAATAGTTAAGGATGAAAAATACAAGGATCTAGATCCGCGTCTCATAAGGAGGAATCTAGAAATAGAGGGCATTGGAAATCTGGAGGTTCCTTATGTATCATTTTCTGTTCGAAAAATTTCTCAATATGTTCATGAGAATGGTTATGAATCTCTACCAGAGTTATTAAAAAAATATCTAGATGAAAATTTTCTAGAAAAATATGAGCCAAGAATCGAGATTTATCCTATTTCCCCAAAGTATGTTCGGGTGAGTATCCCCTCTTCTTTAGCGTGGGATTCTCTCCTTTATTCTCTTTCAGAAATCGGAAATATTAGATATTACTATGAGGACATCAATGGAGAATTGGTTGAGAAGAAACAAGAAATAGTAAAAATCAAAAAATTACCTAGTGGGGATGTTAAAATTCTTCTTCCCTCTTACGCTTTATCGGTAATAGAGCACATCTTGAAATCCTATAATATCAAGTACCAGATCAACTACGGTGTGCCACTCAGGAGTGATGTCTTCAGATACTTAAAGCCAGATGAGCTTTTTTTGCTTGATCATCAGAAGGAGGCTTTAGCTGCGTGGATGAATGCGGGGTGTCGTGGTACAATAGTTATTCCGACAGGGGGAGGAAAAACATTTATAGCGTTAGCCGCTATAGCCGAAAAGAGAGTTCCTTCGCTGATACTAGTGCCTAATAAATGGCTACTGCATCAATGGGCTGATAGAATAAGTAGATACTTAGGTATTCCTCGGGGTTTCATAGGAATTCTGGGGGGTGGGGAACAGAAGGTTAAGGACATAACAGTTGCTACGTATCAATCTGCTTATAAGTATGTGGAGAAACTTTCGGAAAAATTTGCAATGGTTTTCTTCGACGAGGCTCATCATGTTCCTGCTAGAACATTTAAGAACGTAGCTCTATTTCTGAGAGCCCCGTATAGAATGGCTCTTTCAGCCACGCCTAAGCGAAGAGATAATAATGAAATATTGTTATTTAAGCTAGCAGGGGGTATTGTTTATAAGATCTCGTATCAGGAATTAGTGAGAAGAGGAATTCTAGCTCCGGTTGCTATTAGAAAGATACTTGTTCCGCTTCCCGTTGAATATCGGCTTATATATTCTCAACTAGAGAAGAGACTTGAACTAGCTGATAATGAGGTTGAGAAGAGGAAAATTCTTAATAAACTAATCGAAATAGCTAGGGATAATCCAATTAAGCTCGAAGTTATTAGGGAGCTGATTAAGAACCATAAGGATGACAAAATCTTTGTCTTCGCTGGCAGTATAAAATTTGCAGAAAAGATCGCTGAAACAATTAAAAAGATTTTACCCACCGCACTTCTAACGTCAAAAACGGATAAATCTAAAGAAAGTTTCATTCAGAGAGCATTTATAAGAGGAGATATAAGATGTATCGTCCTTATTAAGAAAGGAGAAGAAGGCGTGGATGTAGGAGACGCATCAGTAGCTATAATAGCGGGAGGTTCAAAGCAAGAAAGAGAATTTATTCAAAGGGTAGGCCGAGTTTTAAGAGGTGGTAAAGGGAAACTCGCATGGGTATACGAAATTGTGACCGAGAATTCCGTCGAGGAGTTAATAAGCAGAGCACGAGGAGCACGGGATTTAGTATCTGGATTAGAAAACTTCATTAGGAAAAAATTTGGCATAGATGCTTACCGTGTAGTTAGGTGGAAGAAAAAGATAACAAATGCTTAATATGTTTTAATTGGGTCTTCTTTTATGGCGTTAAGGCGATAGGGGATAAAATTGTCCTCAACAAAATATGTCGATTCTATAGAACTTGTGAGAAAATGTCTAAGAGGCAAAAAGCTGACAAAAGACGAGTTTAAGAAAATTCTCTCCGATGCGCTGAGTAATAAATTACCAGATGTGGCTTTGGCGGCATTTATTGTTAGGCAAGAGCTTAAGCCGTTCACGCTTGATGAAATAGCGGATCTTACATTAGCAATGGTTGAGACTGGGGAAACGGTTGACTTTGGACCAGACACTGTAGATAAGCATAGTATTGGTGGAGTACCAGGGAATAAGGTGAGTTTATTAATTGTTCCAATAATAGCATCGACTGGATTAAAGATCCCAAAAACTAGTTCGAGAAGTATAACTACTATTGGCACTGCAGACACAATGGAAGTTCTAGCTCCTGTAGACCTTTCTCTAGAAGAAGTGATAGAAGTTGTAAATAGAACAAATGGATGCTTAGTATGGGGAGGATCGCTTAACATTGCTCCCGCTGATGATCTTTTCATTAAGAAAGTAGAGAGTGTTTTGTCCATCGATCCTATATCCCAGATGCTCGCTTCAATAATGGCAAAGAAAATGGCAATGGGAGTGAGGTACCTAGTCATAGATATTCCTCAGGGAAGAGGAACCAAAGTCGAGACTATCGAGGATGCTATGAGGCTAGCTCAGATGTTTGTTGCTTTGGGACAAAAATTAGGAGTGGATATAGAGGCAGCGATTACTTATGGTGATCAACCAGTGGGACATGCGGTTGGACCCGCATTAGAAGCGAAAGAAGCATTAACTACGTTAGAGGGTAACATAGTATCTACTTCTTTAGTAGAAAAAGCTACTGGCTTAGCGGGCATGTTACTAGAGATGACAGGGAGAGTATCAAAAGGGCGAGGGGCGAATGTTGCTAAAGACATCCTTTTCTCTGGTAAAGCATTAAAGAAAATGAGAGAGATCATAGAAGCTCAAGGAGGAAATCCGAACGTAAGTGCGGATGATATTCCCGTAGGACAGTATAAGGAAGATATAGAGGCACCAGCGGATGGTTATGTGGTAATGATAGACAATCAAGCGGTAATAGCTATCGTCAGAGCCGCTGGAGCTCCTCAAGATAAAGGAGCTGGAGTATATCTCCCTAAAAAGGGTGGGAGATACGTTAAGAGAGGAGAAACAATAATGACTATCTATTCTAATAATGAGGCAAGACTGGATAGAGCTGTGGCGTTAGCTAGAACACTTCAACCAATAGTCATCGAGGGGATGATTAGAAGGAAAGTATCGAAACCTACTATTTTTGAACAATTTCCGATAGAAGAAGAGGAGAGAAAACAATTGATCTAAATGCTTAGATCTAGATCTTTAGCAATTTTTAAAGCCTCTTTCTTTACTGATTCAGATCCCTCATTTATGGCTTTCTGAAGTATCTCCTTAATAGTCTTCCTCGGCAATCTATCCTTAAGTACAAATTCCAGGATTTCCAACGCTTTCAACCGGATATCTTCTTCTGCCTCCAGTGCTATAAGAATGAATTCTGATAAGAGATTAGGAGGTATCTTATCCGCAAATGCAGATAATAGGATAAGCCCCCCTTCTTTTTTCCTCTTATCTTTACCAGAGAAAGCATCTGAGAGAAGCTCTATGAGAAAATCTTTTCCTAAGATGCTCAAATTATTCCTTAAAGCCCCCAAGGCAGAATTCCTCACCTCATCATCCTCATCAAAAACTAATCTTCTAATCAATTCAGCCATAGTGTCGATATCGATCTTACTAGCCTTTATAACGCCTAATACCATTCCTAGTAATAACCTTGTATTTCTCTCCCCTAGCATCTCTTCTAAGAGTTTAATAGCCTTATCTTCCTGCATTCTTTCTAGGAGCATAGCAAGTGATATAGCTAATTCGCTGAATTCTAATGAATCAGGGTCTTTACTAAGAACTCTTATCAGCTCAGACAGCTTCTCTAGAGGAACATTTGGAGAGAGATCTCTGACTTTCTTAGCTGCGAGGACCCTGCCCTTAGCACTCTGAGCTAAAAGGAGGAGTTCCTCAATCCTAGGTTCCAAAGACATAAAAACACCAACTGAATTGTAGCCCCCCGAGCCGACGCCCAATCATCGCGACTTAGTAGGGTCGCTCTGGGCGCCCGGAACGGGGGGCATTTAAATTGCTTAGCCAAGAACAGATTATATTTTTTTCTGCCTTCTCCTTAGGGTAGGATTATTATTAGTAGCTTTAAGGATATTTTTAGAGGGAGATTCTTAATATGTGATATTAGACATAAACGCCATCATTAGGCTTAATTAATAACTACTCCAATGATATAGGACACTATTATTTGAGAGCAATTTCAAAAACTAT
>Ga0190311_1000164_pt1 | contig 23826 bp, 30 predicted proteins | sample 48700789_MG_FD_165037 | JGI IMG/M metagenome (GOLD analysis project Ga0190311, IMG submission 165037) | Hydrothermal vent sediment bacterial communities from Southern Trench, Guaymas Basin, Mexico - 4870-07-8-9_MG | ecosystem: Environmental > Aquatic > Marine > Hydrothermal vents > Sediment ...
AGAGCATTCCCTCCTCTCATCTCCATTGGCTATTCTCTGCTACATATTTTTAATAGGCTACCCTTGGCCGACATATTTCTTTAAATTACCCTGCTCTTTGGAAGAGTCCACCATCCTCGTATGTCTCTCTTCACGATCCCTCTGTCCATAGCCTCCTTGAATTTCTTCCTCAAGTATTCAAATGTCCCATCATCATAAATTACTATGCCATGCTCAAGAGCATCGTAGATGTGGATAGATCCTCTATTGATAAGACCTTTCACCTCCTCCAGCGTATAGGCGAAGACCTCCAGTGCATATGGAGCATCCCATAACCTGCTTAGTATCCTCATGCGTTCAATGAAGTCCATATCCTCTATATCCACTATGACGAGGACATCTACATCACTTTCCTTTAAATGCTCACCTCTTGCTCGGGAACCAAATAGCACTAAAGATTTGAGTGGATATCCCTTTGACTTGATCTTCTCCACATAATGCTTCAGGTGCTCAATAACTTCCTCACCCACTCTATCGTCCTCCTTGCCATCTGAAGACAGCTCTCGGCCATTCTCCTAGAGTAGACCTCGCTTGGTATTCCATTAGCTGCATCAGGGTATCGTGAAGTTAGGTAGTGTGGATTTAGATCCTTAATATCGTCCATTACATCGCTTGGATCGATTCCTCCCTCACTCAAAGCCTTTAGAAGCTCTATGAGATTATGAATATGAGGGGGTAGGATTCTCAGTCTTTCGATAATCAGTGCTTTCAATGCTTTTTCAACTGCTTGATGGCTATGGAAGGCAACATAATTATAGTGCTCAAGCTCGAGGAGCTTTTCAGCCATTTGTAGTTCCTTAAGGGCCTCCTTCCACCATGCATCAGCTTCTCTTCTCATAGTACCGAGCTCCTCTAATTATCTAGAACAGGGACTTCTTAAAGCCTATCCTTTAAACTTCTTAGAAGAAGAAACATGCTTTGGATCTTAGATATTCCGAGAACTCTCTAGAGAGCGTCCTGTATTTAGATCTTATGCCATAAAATTTATATATGGTTAGAGGGTAAAAAACACTCATGGTCAAAACGACGATAATCTTAGAAGACGACCTCTATAAAGAGCTGGTTAAAGAGGCTTTAGAGAGATATGGTACCACTAGGAAGTTATCTAAACTGATAAACGAGATGCTTAGAGAAAGTATGGCACAAAAGAAACCCGTGAAGAGGAGGAAGAGACTAACCATAAAGCTCGGCAAGAAGTTATCTCCTGAGGAGATAGAGAAGCTTGCTGAAGAGGGATGGGATGAGGTACTGGCATGGAAGCCATAATCGACACAAACATCCTCGTATACGAAACCATAGAGGACTCTATGTATCATAAAGAGGTCGTCGAGAAACTAAAAGACTTAGAAAGCCTTTACATTCCAACAAACATACTAATAGAATTCATCCTAGTGATGAAGAAGTTAAAATTAGAAAACCAGATAATCATGCGTAAGATATTGGAGATATTGGAGGATCCAAGCATCACTCTCATCAACATAGCAAAAATGGATTTTAAAGAATCTCTGAGGATCATTATTCGAGAAAATAGAGATATGAAGGAAATAAATGATAAAATAATCTTAGCATTAGCTAAGAGAAAAAATCTCCCCATCTACACTTATGATAGATGGTTGAAACAACAAGCAAGGAAATATGGAGTTAAAGTACTAAATCGTTAACTTACTAACGTGATAAAGATAAAAATCTACCTTAACCCCTCACGCTCGCCCTCTCTCGACTAGGGTCTGTTCGTCTAGTCTGTGGGAGCATTAGTAGTACTGATCACTATTGTAGTCTTTCCACGTTTTCTTTTAAGAATGGAGGAATAGGAGTGAAAAAGTTTATATTATTAATTGATAAATGATTATAATAGGTGTTAAAATGCTCAGAACTTATATTTTCATTACTCTGCCTTTACTTTCCATAACACCGAATCCCGATTTTCATACAGGTCGATCTGTATTAAATTCTGATGCCCACTACAAAATTTTAATTAAGGTTGATCCGCGAATAGAGTTAATATGCATAATTCAAACTTTTACAGCGTGGAATGAAAGGGGTATTATAAAGAACTCTACCTATAAGCAAAGGGTTATAGAGTACTTTTCAAAATACTCTGACCATGAAGCTATCAAATTATATGAGGAAATGTTGAAGATCGGATTCAGTTATGATACGCTTATAAATTTTATGCTACAATTGACTGAGCCCCCAGAACTTAGAATTAGAATTCCATTTGATGAGCATCTGATAAAGAGGGTGGGAGGTAATAGAGAACTTCTTATGAAATTTGTTCATGCTTTAAGGAAGTTTGTTAAGGATACTGAGTTCATGAAGTTCATTGAGTTGAATAGAGAATTCTATAGGAAAATAGAAGAAAGTAGTAGGAGAGATATTAATGTTAGCAGGATAGCCTATGTGTTAAAGGATTTCTTCGGTTTTCTTAAGCACAAAAATGTGATAATACTTGCACCTCTTATTCGTGCAACCGTTGGATACGGTGCTTATATGTCGGTAAATGGTACTACTGAAATGTACGCTGTGGTGGGACCGACTAGCGTAGAAGATGGGCAAGTATACTTTGAAGAGTTGGCAGAACGTATAGCTTTACACGAATTCATGCATTCGTACGTAAATCCGTTAACAGATAAATACTTTGAGGAAAACCCGGAAAGCATATCAGAAATGGAACCTCTCATGCATCCTATTAGGGAGAGAATGCAAGCTATGGCATACGGCGTCTTAGAGGCTATGATTAACGAACACATTATAAGGGCAATAGAGTGCTTTATAGGGGAACGTTACTATGGGATGCCGGCGATTAAGGAGCTTGAAAGACAGGAGCAAATGGGATTCATTTACATAAAACACATTTACAAGTTAGTAGAGGAGTACTATACTAGAAGGAATAAAGTGAGCTTTAAGGAGTATCATCAAAAGATCATGGAGTTGTTTAAGAGATTAGCATAAGAGGCAGGGATATCAGCAGCAGTCCAGGAATTGGTAAACCATGTTAAAATGCTACTCATTTTGGAGTTAGCAAGTATTATTATAATGCTAGCTATTTTAATAGTAGTAATAGCGATATTTCTATTGCTAAAGAGAAAAGGAAAATAAAGCAAACTACGAGACTTCCTCATCCTAACTTCAGCATTTCTAATTATTACTAACAATTCTCAACATGGTCATTTTATTAACAATGCCAGAGCATCTATGCGAAACTTGCGCCTACCTCTATATACAACAGAGTTATTTATGAAAATAACTGTGAATTAAGTGCAAGATCTTCGCTAACTTAAAGAGGGATGAAGATAAGAGGTTTACAGCTAATCTTGTATTAAAGTATAGTGCCAGCAGATACCTTTAGATATTGAGGTAATATTTCGACTGTTACACCTTCTTTCGCTATTTTAGTTATGTAGACTTTTCCTCCAGCTCTCTCTATAGCATTCGCTACTCTTTCCTCATCCTCTTTTAGACATACTGCTACCATACACCCTCCCCCTCCCGAACCGCTTAGCTTGGCCCCTAGTGCTCCAGCCTCTACTGCTGCGTTTATCAATTTATCGAGGTTACTGGGAGAGATTGGACAGTCCCCACTCACCTTCAGGTACTTCTTTAAGTAGTACTGGTTCAAGTTCATGAGCTCTCCTATAGTATATGGGTCTGGGTTCTCTTTACTGAGTTCAACTCTAGCCTGCTCTACAACCTCTACTATACCCTCTAACCCCTCCATGAAGTCCTTTTCCCTGCTCTCATACCTATGCCCGAGCCATGCTAAGATCCTCGGTGTGTCCTTCTCCTGCATGGTATCCCCTATGATCAAGGAGACCGGTAGTCTAGCCTTTAGTGGGGTTACTCTAGGGGGTTCTGTAGTGCAATCTATGTAGAGTAGGTTTCCAAAGGATGAGGCGTACTGATCCATCTGTCCGCAGTTTATTCCCAAGATCTTCCTCTCTCCAGTATAGGCTAGATCTGATATCTCAGTTAGAGTTGAGCGGGATCCTAGATCTGCTCCTCCAACCCCAACATAGATAGAAGTGGCTGTGGCTACGCAAATAGCGGCGCTAGATGATAGCCCTTTCTTGACGGGGAGGTCTTGATAGTTTCTACTCGATAACCTACTAGCTTCTTCAGCTTTTATGAACCTTAGCCTCATACCCCTAACTCTGTATCCTCTACTAAGCGCTGCCTTCACTACTGCTCTAACATAGCGTAGATCCCCTCCTTCTCTAGGATTGAAATTGTTTAGATTGAAACGATCGTAGGGTGTGAATGGAGGGTACGATTTCACTTCTATAAAGTGTCCATTATTACCCGAGGCGAGTAAAAAGGTCCTCATATCTATAGCAGCTGGTATTACGGCTCTCCTACACCAGTCCATATGCTCTCCAAATAGGCACACACGCCCGGGTGCTGTTATCAAGTACATTATTTTAATTTTAAGTAGAACAGTATATAATAGTTTTAACATAGTGTGAGTGGGCTAAATGTGAATACGCTTATTTAATCTATTGTGGATGTCGGATTGAAAGGGCTTTTGAAAGTATTAAAGTCAGGATTTAGATCTCGTTATGACTATTTCACAGTAGGCGTCTCCCTTAGCTATACACTTAATCTCGGTGGCCTCGATCGACATTATATCTGTCTTGAACATCGTACTGAACCAACCGGCTAGTATACCTCTAATGAAGTGGGATGAAAAATCTCCCTTCATAAGTTCACACTCAAAGCAATCATGTACTCTGATCGTAGCTCTGTTACGCCTCAAATAGACCTCAAGGACGCCAAATCCCGAGAAGGCGAATATGCCTTTGAGAATGTCTACTAGGGTTCTCGTATCCCATTTAGAGGCTTTAGCATGCACTCCACATACGTACCTCCCCATTTCAGCTCCTATATGATAGAGGAGTGCATCGTAGCTTGAGCCTAGCCGATCTCTCAGCCCTTTTATAAAGGCCTCGTAAGTATGCCTGGAGAAGACCACTGCTCGTTTATCGAAGAAAATAGGGGGAAATAGTTCTACTTCTCCTGCCCTCTCTATCACTCTGAACCCCTTAGCTCTCAGTTCACGTATTGTATCTTCACGATCCATTACCATGATGGCCGTGTAGTCACCATAGGTATGGAGATCCACGACCTTATGAAGGGAGAGAATTTTAAGCACTTTTCCAAGATCACCCTTCGGTACTTTCACAAGTAGGTGGAGTAGAGGAGGGTTTATCGTATATGCTACTCTCTTTCTCATCATATTTTGTATAGTAAAGCGATATTTTAAGTCTTTTTCATGAAATAAACAGTCATAGTTTTTGTCCTTATTCTATTTAATAGTTTTCCAGTCCAAGTTTGTCAGTATTAGGAAATATTCACTAATATTATTTAAGTTTACTTTTAATTTAGTGTTATTTTTGTCTTCAGAACTCCGTAAGCGATAAATATATGCTAGTACTGATGTAATAAAGGGTGGGCCGGTAGTTCAGCCTGGAAGAATACCCGCTTGGCACGCGGGAGGTCCCGGGTTCAAATCCCGGCCGGTCCACCAGTTCTTCAAGTAGAGAAATTTAAGATCGGATGTGGACGACTCCTCATTTATACTATCATGGTTTAAACTATAATTCTTCACTATGGATATGAAACCTGAAACATTATATTAACATGGTTCTCTCTTAGCTTTAGTTTTCCCTAGTAGTAGCTCTTTTTTCAACTCATGGAGGAATAGGATCATGAAGTTTATTCTCCTCTCTGCTTCTTTCTTCGCAATATATGTATTCATATAATGTGCTATATTAAGTAATTTAGAGTAGAAGTGATCTAGAATGTACTTGTCATCGTTCAGTTCTCTATTCTCTGAAAATGGATCACTAGGATCGTAGAATTCTTTACCCGTGCTCACTCCATAGGATATTGCTCTGAATATTCCCACGGCTCCTAGGGCATCGAGCCTATCAGCGTCTTGAAGTATGGCTCCTATGATAGATCTAGGCTTCCTCTCCTTACTCCAGCTATGGTCTTCTATCGCCTCTACTATTTCCTTAAGATCCTCTTCCTCTAGGAGACCCTTTAGGATGTCTCTAGCTATTTTGGCGGAAGAGGTTGCGTGATCCTCCTTACTCTTCATTTCTGCTATTGCAATATCATGTAGTAGTACTGCTATTGTGAGTTTCTTCATACTACTATCATCAAGACCTACAGCTTTACCTATCCACTCACTGTTCATGAGTACTCTCATGACGTGATCGATACCATGTGAGGGGAGGGGACATTTCTCATAGGTTGTCTTCACATAGTTCTTTACGAGCCTCAATGCGGCTTCTAGGTTCATGAGTATTAAGTGAGAAATATGATATTTAAACTTGGAACTTAACTATTGAACACGAATGTGCGATCCTAAACCCCGTCTCTTGTTTTCCGCTTTTAAATAATTTAAGAACTATGATAATGAGAGTATGAGAATAACCAGTATGCTCTGTATGGTATCGATAATACCCTTACTACTAGCGGGTATGGTATTTGAGTATACTCCTAGCGAGGATGCCATGGTAAAGTACACTACTTCAATTTCAAATATCTACCTCAGCGAAGGAGAAGTACTCTCACTACCTCTCAGGTCTATCAGAAGCTCCCTTGATTATGTGGATCACTTCTTCATAAAAGCGCGCCTAGTAATCCTAACGAAAACTGAAGACCTGAAGGATCTAAAGATCCTGTGCTCTCTTTCTATAAGAGAGATCAAAGTGTTCAGTAGAACATTTAGAGAAAGCGAGCTAGATATGCTTAACTGGGAGGGAGGGAAGTTCGTATTAAGGTGCACTTCTCTAGAAGTTCATGAAGATCGTGTAGTGTTGGAATATGAGCCTATAGAGATTAGAGTAGAGCCTGGTACGGTGGGAGCGGTCTTGGATGGTCTTAGGGTATTCGTTGTAAACATGGGATCCTCTCTAATCGCAGAGAAGGTTACTGTAGTAGTTGAGATCTTGGCGTAGGCTTGCAAGAGATAAATAAATAAACTATTATTTAATAATTAAATTAGTGGTGATATTGGCTCTTAAGGTAGCCTTCACATCAGGATCAAAGGGAGGTACTGGTAAATCTACTCTATCAAGTCTCTGTACTCTTGCCCTGGCAGGTGCTGGATATTCTGTACTTCTAGTAGATTGTGGTTCTGATGGAAATTCCACTAGGATGCTTTTGAGAAATCCTAAACCTCCCTTTTTAAGGGACTTTCTAAAAGGTGACCTCTGGGCTTTAGGAGAATATACTGTGAAGATAGGTAGTATAGAAGTCGGTTTCTTCATGATACCTAATATAGGGCCTGTTAGTGATCTTGAGAGAATAGAGACTATGCTGAACTTAAAGCTCTCAAAGACTAGGCTTGAGGACTACTTTCAACTGATCATCTTCGATCTACCAGCCTATCAGGGCTCACTCTACGATACCATAGTAGACATATCGAATCTCGTGATACTCGTAGCCAAACCCTATAGGGCAGCAGTATCAGCAGTAAAGACAGCGTATACTGGTAAGGCTAGGAGGTTAGTTGTACTGAATGAGTATCATCCCTCATTCACCGAGTATAGAGTGGATATGGAGAAGTACTTCAAAAGCGATATACTTACACTACCTTACGATCCCTATGTCAGGCTCATGGGACCAGATACATTAAGCCTAGTCCTTTCAAAATTGAGTAGAGATTTCCAACACTCTCTACTTGAACTGTGCAGATCTATCCTGGCCATGGGTGGTGTATATGGCTGAGAGGAAGGATATTTTCACGAGAAAGATTGCCGAGAGTAGGTATGTAGAGCCTAAGATAGAGGAGGAAGAAAAGAGACCGAAACTTACGTCTGTGAGAGAGGAAGTAAAGTCTAGTTCCATTACAACTGGAGGAACCACGGTTCCAATCCGTACTCATATTAGTACACCACGGACTACTATGGTAAAATCGCCTAAGATCACTCTAAGTTCCGTGCTAAAGGAAGTACTTGACGAGATAGGATACGATTCCTCTTGGATAGAAAGACTACCGGGTATCCTAAAGGATATCGATAGACAGATAGAGGAGTTGGATAGGAAGAGAGAGGTATTGATAGCGAAAAGAGAGAAGATCAGAAGGTTACTGGAGCTCTTGGAGATGGTATAGATGAAAGACCTAATAGATGAGCTTAGAAGAACATTAGGTGGACAAAGGGATGAGGAAAAACTCGAAGAACTCAGAGAGAGATTGAAACAGAAGACTAATATCATCAAGGTTACTCCAGTAGAGAGGCCCATAGAGATAAAGGTGGACTACAGCTACGATAAACTCGATGAGGTGGAGAGTGGTAGGATAGCATTTAGTAGAAGTGTAGCATACGTGTATCCTAAGGAGAGTAAAAGTCCATGGAGCGTATTATCACCACTAGTTAACCATCCGGAGATCTACGAGATCTTCATGAGGGGGGATAATGTATGGATAACCCATAGTAGACTTGGCAGGTTAAAAGTTGTCTTCCCAGATGTAGATGTCAATGCGGATAAGATAGTCTCTAATCTGGCTATAGTAACAGGTGTTCGACTCAATTTCGAAAACCCAGTAGCCTATACTGAACTGGACAACTGGCGATTGATCTTAAAACTCCCCCTTACGAGTGGAGAGCCCGAACTTACAGCTACTAGGATAATGAGGATTCCCTACCTCTACGAGTGTACTGATCCTCTACTAGCTGTTAGACTGATAATGTTAGCCCTCTCTAGTAAAGTCATGGTGTTTACAGGGCCTACTGGTAGTGGTAAGACTACACTTCTCAATAGTCTCCTCTACGAACTAGTGACTCTATACCCCATGCTCAGGATTAGTATAGTGGAGTCTGTACCAGAACTTATAATTCCAAAGGGTATAGCGATCTCCAGATCCTATCCCGTGAGCATAGGTGATGATGTCACTAAGCTACTTAGAATAGCAATGCAGTACGAGAGACCGGACATTATAGTACTAGGTGAACTCAGAGGGGACGAGGTGTTCAGCTGGATCGAGGCGGGGAGAATGGGTATAACCGCTCTGACCACATTCCACTCTACCGATGTACTCCGTGCCATATCCTCGATGGCACACCTAATGGAGCAGAAAATGCCCCGTGTAGACATCACAGATGTGCTCAACTACATAGACGTGTTCGTGGTCAGTAGGAAGTACATAAGTGGTAATACTATTAAACGACGAATAGAGGAAGTATACCTCAGCTATGATCAAAAGCTACTCCCCATGTACATAAGAGGAGTTCACATAGACGATCAGACCTTTTTAAAATCTGTTAAAAGGCTCATAGTGGAGGAGGAACCTGTATCCGCCTACAGGAAGCTGATAGAGAACTATCAAGTCGATCTCTCAAGAACCCTATTTAACCACTTTGACCCTATTCCACTTAATCAATCCTCCACGATATGAATTTATTATTCTTGGCCTAATAACACGAGGAGGAGAGTATGCTCTTATCTAATAGGAGGGGCGGTATTCCTCCTATAGTGACTGTAATGACTGTTATAGCATTCATAGCAGCAAGTGCTATCATATCCTGGTGGGTTATAACAACGACCCTATATGCCGTCAAGAAGCCTATATTGAGGATTGTACCTTCGCCAGTAGTGATAGGTAATACTCTGTACATTACTGTAGCTAATGATGGAAGCGAGGATTATAGTGGCTCAATAGGGGTTGTACTAAAGGGCTCTAGTGGAAACTATGAAGGAAGTACTACTGTGAACATAAGTGCAGGTTCCTCTAAGGCCATAGAGATAACCTTAAGTGGTACACCTTCTGAGGGCAAACTAGAGGGTATCCTGGAGACTTCAGTGGGTACACTTAGGTTCACTGCTAGTGTGGTAAAAGGATAGGGTGAGCAGGGAATCCAGCATTGCCCTCCTTTACGAGTAAATTAAGAACATGGATGGAAAGCTATCGTAGTGTAGTGCCCTTATCTATCCTACTCTCGACGAGCCCACTACCTCCTCTTACAACTCTTCAAAGATTAAGATCTCTTCGAATCTACAAGAGTATCCCAGATCTACTGAACACGAACCTCGATGATCTGAGGAAAAAGGGGTACTCTGATAAGTTCGTAGAACTGCTCAGGGTAGCGTCTCTTTCTCATAGAACGGGTAGTGTTGAGCCCTTGAGGTCGCTTGTAGAGGAGGAGATGGCAGAGACTAGAACTTCTCTAGAGCTTATGGACTACACGATATCTCAGAATATGGAACTTCTGAGCGTGTTCATACTACTACTCCCCTCAATTCTAGCATCCCTCCTCTTCATAGTGAATTCCACTATAGTTGCAACAGTACTACTGGCCTGTAGCCTCCTAGGTCTGGTCATAGGTCTATGTCTAGGCTTCTTATCCATACCATGGGAGCTTAGACTAAGAGGTCCATTACTACCAGCACTGATCTCTCCAGTAATCTTCCTACTGGCATTCTATCTGCTTCAAGACCCCCTGAAATCTCTGATAGTACTCTCAGTCCTTCTCTCACCCTATCTTTTTAAACGGTTAAGGAATGAGCTTGGGGTCTTCAGGGAGTCCCTTGAGTTAGCTAGGAGAGCTACTACTTCAACTTCCAATATATTTAGAGCACTTGAGATAGATTCTCCTGAGTACCTCCTATCCAAGAAGTTCTATGGCGTATCGAGAGCGGTATGTGTTGCAATATACCTACTGGCACTTCATGGGGGTACTAAGCTTAGAGAGTCTCTTGTAAAGCTTCTCGAGTACATAAGAGATTATATGAACTATATTAATAGATTGAGGAGTAGGACGCGGGTTATCTTCCTGTACAGTGTGATCATGGGTGCTCTTTCAGCAGTGAGTCTAGCCTTTATAGTGACAGTACTGTCCTTTTTCTCCAGTATGTTCAGCTATAGCTCTATTACCCTTATGACAAGTATATACATACCCACTCCTGAGGAGATTGGAATGATAAAGTACTACGTTAGAATAGTACTAGCTGTTAACTCCTTAACCTTCGCTCTCATCACAGCACTATTCAGAGAGGGAAATCCATTATACTTTCCACTCTACTTACTACCACTATCAGTAGTAGTAACATTGTCTTACGACTTTTCACTACTCTATGTACCCGTCTTATTGGGGTGGTGATATGAGAATGGATATGATAGCTGTCGTGCTCAGTTTCATACTCTCCGTATCACTAATGTTATACTACTATCAACAAGCACTAAAGAGCTTAGTGTGTTATGATGTAAAGGCATGGGAGCTCGCAGAGAAGACAGCTAACGCATTATTAAGGGGGAGACATATCAGAACAAGTGCTCTTATCACAGTAGAGCTTATACACTGGAATGGTAGTAGGACTATTTACACTATAGGAAGTGCTGAGGGTACTCCCCTAGGGAGGGGATATACCTTCAGAATATTAAGTAATGGCACTCTTATGAAAGTTACAGTCGAGGTCACAAGTGATAAGGATTATGTGGTAGTGAAGGAGTGATCTTAATAGTTTAAAAGGTAATAATTTAAATTCGAATAGGTTTAATTAATGGAGGTAGTATGTCAGAGGAATTAACTCTAGAGGATATCCCGGGTATAGGTAGGATTACTGCTAGAAAGCTCCGTAATGCTGGAATCTTCTCAGTTAGACAGTTGGCCATGTACACTACCGAGGAATTAGTGGATATGGGTATTGAGGATGGTAGGGCTACTAGTATACTCAGGGCTGCTAGACGTGCTGTTAGGCAAAAGGCACTAGTACTCACTGCTGTAGAACACGAGAAGTTGGTTAAGTCTTTTCATCTCCTCACTACTGGTGTTAAGGCTATCGACGACCTTCTTGGTGGTGGTCTTGAACCCCAGTCCATCTATGAGCTTGCTGGTGAGTTCGGCTCCGGTAAGACTCAAATATGCCACCAGCTGGCCGTAACAGTACAGCTGACGCCAAATAGGGGCGGCGTCGATGGTAAGGCCATGTACATAGACACTGAAGGGACTTTCAGCCTTCAGAGGATCTACCCAATAGCTGAGAGGTTTGAAATAGATGTAGACCATGTCAAGGAGAATATACTAGTAGCTAGACCAATGAACGTAGAGGATCTAGAGGAGTTGGTTAGGGGAGAACTAGTCAAGTATGTTGAGGAAGGTGTTAAGCTTATAGTGGTCGATTCTATAATCGCCCTCTATAGGGCTGAGTTCAAGGGTAGGGAGATGTTGGCTAGGAGACAGCAGAGGATAAACTACCTACTCGACTGGCTTAAGAGAATTGGAAAGATATATAATACGTATACAGTGATAACCAATCAGGTGCTCGATAGACCACTAGGATTTGGACCCGTGGTAAAAGTACCGACAGGGGGGAATATCATAGCACACGCGAGCACTCATAGACTGTACCTGAAGAGGGAGGGAGATGTATGGAAGTTAGAGGTACTCGATAGTCCTAGGATGCCTAGAAAGGCTAGTGTCTGCTTCAGGATAACGGATGTAGGCGTTGAGGATGTATAGGTGAGAGGGTTTTGGTAAAGCTCAAGTGGATGAGCCCTAGAGAATGCCTCTTTCACCTTAAAACCCGAGGAGAGGGAAGCTACTTCATAAGTCTGAAACTGGTGAATACTAGGTATGGGGAAAAGCTCTTGATGAAGCTTCTGTTTAAGGGTAAGCGAAGGGATTATGAGGAAGAGCTCCTCTCAGTCTTCCTAAACCCTCATGAAGCTAGAGAATTCGCTACGGCTGTACTATCTCTAGTACAGGACTCTAGTATGACACCGCTCGATTATGTTAGAAGGATTAAAAGGGATTTAGAGGTGCTTGAGGATACTCTTTTGGATTCGTTTGAGAGCCATAAATCGTCTCAATATATGTGACATTTAATGGAGGTCATACGGATCTTAACATGATTCCCAGATTGATTAGGAAGTCTGCTACCTCTTTTCCTCTTTTAGTGAGCACTAGTAGTTTATAAGGGCTCAGGAGTCTTCCTTGGTGGACTTCTACAAGCCCTCTTTTTATCAATCTCTTGAGGGGACGATTATTCCTAGTTCCTAGATCCCTCATTAGACTCCTTACAGTTCTCGGTCTCTCCGAAAGCAGTATGAGGATCTTGGTCTCCACTTTACCTATCTCTAACAGCTCTCTTAGCACTAAGCTAGCACCTCCACTATCTCCCATAGTAGCCTATAGACTCTTTCACCTTTCTCAGTTAACATTACAACATCCTCAGCATTGGGTTTAAATACTCTCACTAGCCCAATCTTCGATGCCTTTTCGATTGCTCTCCTACTCCTCAGGATACGATTGACCTTCTTAACTAATGCTGGGCCCTCATTACCGAGTATGATGAGTAATTGGATTAACTTCCTGTCGGCAATTATATCGATTACATCCGTGTACTTCATCATTTTTAATTGGCGTAAGAGTAGTTAAGTATTACTCAGGATAGGCTATAGTTTATGAATACCCGCTATATAATATACATGGGGGATGATAAATGAAGTTCGTGGGAGTGATAGAAATTCCCGTAGATAAACTCATACTTTCCGATAGAGTGAATGTTAGGAGGTTCATAGGTGATATAACTCGTCTAAAGGAGAGCATAAGAAGAGTGGGTATCCTACAGCCCATAGTGGTTAGAAGATCCCATGAGAAACCCGAAGGGTACGAGGTTATATGTGGGAGGAGGAGAGTGTTGGCGGTAAAAGAGCTCTTAAAAGAAGGGTATACGATAGAGAAATTACCAGCTATTCTCATAGAGGCTAGCGACAAGGAGGCTATAATCCTAAGTCTTTCAGAGAACAGGATAAGAGGAGATCTTAACCCTCAGGAAATAGGTGAAGCTCTCAGAGTTTTGAAAGAAGAGTATGGTATGAGGGAGGAGGAGGTATCCCAGTACCTTTCGGAAAAGGTTGTAGAGCTCAAGAGACTGTTAGAGTTGGCTAGAATAGCAGGAGGGCTAGGTACGAGGGTTATAGAGAAGGCGGGAAGGTGGAGGCAGAGAGTTGAAGTGGAGGGGGTAAGAGTGGAGGAAGTTGGGATCCCTAGAAGTATAGCTGAACTACTGAACGAAATAGTAGACTGGATTAAGGCGTGGAAGCTCATAGATGTAAATGAGGAGGAAGAACTGAGAAGATGGTTACTGAGAAGGGGGGCTGGACTCAGACAATGGCATATTATGAGGTTAAGAGAGGTCGTGAGAAGAGAACTTAGACGAAAGAAGGGGAAGGTAGATGTGAAAGAATTCCTAGATAAGTCTATAGCCACGCTTTCTAAGAAGAGATTACTCAAGGCATTAGTAGATAGGACCTACTTAGATATGGTTAAATCCTATGCGCAAACTAAAGGACTTACTATTGACCATGTAATAGAAGAAGCTCTAAGAGAGTACTTAGATAGAAGAAAGGCTATGACTTCTCTATAATGTCTATAAGAGAGTCAAGTAGTTTTGGATCCTCCTCTGAGAGAATGACTATATTCCTGATCCTAGTACCACTTGAGAATCCATAGGTCTTCACCTGATCTGAGGGTGCGATTATAATTACTGGATCCTCTAGATCTATAGCCTTACAGTAGCTCAATAGAAGCCCCTCAGGATCCGTAACCCTATCTAGGTAAATGACTTTATTTTTCTTTACGATGCGTAGTGTAAATTCATGAACTATTCCGCTTATACCCCTTACCTTCGTGGAAGATTCAACTCTGTAAGGTCTATTTGTTAGCCGCCTTTCTATTGACTCTAGCATTAATCTCCTTAATTCTTAGAAGATATATACTTTACTACTCAAGGAAATTCTTATAACCTATCGAAGAAAGAGTTTTCTCCTTAGTGGAACGAGACTAGCACTTTAGCTCTTTAATCCCTATATATACATTATATTTATCTATAGTCCACTTCCTGGTATACTGGGCAAATACTTCTTCGGGGGATGAGACTAATTTCAGCTCTCTTGCCCTGACCTCATTCATTATATAGTCCCTATGCCTCTCTATAGCCTCTACTATATCCTCGGCAGTAGTGTATATGGTCACTTCTATGAAGGCATCTATTGACAATTCCATCTCCTTTCTCATAAACTGTATTCTCCTGACTAGATCCTTAGCTATGCCTTCCAGTATCTCCTCTTTACCAGCTCTAGTATCGAGTACTACAACTCCTCTTCTGAAATCCCTTATCACATATCCCTCTATGGGCCTCTCATCTACTTCTAGCATATCCTTCGTCACTTCTACAATCCTTCCATCACTTAGTTTTAGAGTGAGAACACCCTCTCTCTCGAGGCTCTCCACTATATTCTTTGGCTCTAGACTCTGGAGTATTCTCAGAACCTCACCCGTATCCCTCTTGAAGTGAGAGCCTAGTATTGAGTACACTGGTCTTACATGATACTTTATGAACTTCTTTTTCTCCTCCGGGGGAAGTATCTCTACTCTCTTCACATTGACCTGGGACTTTATGACCTCCATTAGTCTTTTACAAGCTATTTCAGTATGCTTATCTCCTGTCAGTACGTATAGTGCTGGTAGTGGATGTCTTATCTTCACTCCCGCTACCATTCTAGCGGCACTTCCTTTCTCTACAACCTCTCTCGCTATCTCCATGTACTTTTCCAGTTCCTCATCCACTAGGTCTTTTCTCACTTCAGGCCAGGGTAGCATATGTACGCTCTCAGGCATCTCGGGAGAGATCCTGAAGACTTCCTGGTATATCTTCTCGACTATGAAGGGTATTATGGGTGCTGCAAGTACTAGGAACTTTTTGAGCACGTAATACAGTGTCACATAGGCTGTAATCTTCTCGGGATCCTCTTTCTCTATCCATACTCTTCTTCTTATGAGCCTTATGTACCAGTGGCTTACGTCCTCTACTATGAAATCTCTGAGCATTCTAGCCGCTATATGTACGAGGTAGTTCTCTAATGCATCTGTCACCTTCTCTGTGAGCTCCTCCACTCTGGAAATTAACCATTTATCTTCTGGTCTAAGTAGGTGTATGTAGTCTTCGAGCTTATACCGGCTGGGGTTGAACTTATCTAGATTCATATATGTTGAGGCGAATAGGTATACGTTCCAGACTATGTTGAGATCATCGAATACCTGTTCTAGAGACCTCCATGAGAACCTGAGATCCTCCCATACGGTGTTCCTTAGGAGGTACCATCTAAGTACGTCTCTACCACCCCTCCTCCTCGCTAAAACCTCTTGATGCGTAATATAGTTTCCCAGGGATTTATGCATCTCTCTACCCTTTTCATCTAGAGCAAATCCATGCATTAGTACGGTATTATAGGGAACTCTATTAAAGCCCAGAAAACCTGTCCTGAGTAGTGAGAAGAACCATCCGGCTATCTGATCATGTCCCTCCATTATGAAGTCTACTGGCCATAGCTCCTCAAACTTGTCCTTCCTTAAGGGATAGCCCAGTGAGGCGTAGAAGGCTATTCCTGAATCGAACCATACGTCCAGTACATCTGGTACTCTCTTCATATCTCCACCACACTTATCGCATTTCAGGATCACCTTATCCACCCATGGTCTATGGAGGTCGTGTAGATCCACTTCTCCTTTAGCCTTTCTCTTAAGCTCTTCTAATGATCCTATAACTGTTATAGATCCACAGCTCTCACAGATCCATATTGGAAGTGGTATACCCCAGTACCTTTGTCTAGATATAACCCAATCCCTTAACCCCTCTAACCAGTTTTTGAACCTATGCGCTCCAGCCCATTCCGGTATCCACCTAACTCTTTCAGCTTCCCTGATGAAATCCTCCTTAAATTGTCTTACCTTAATGAACCATTGTTCTGTAGCCCTAAAGATCAGGGGAGTTTTACACCTCCAGCACACGGGGTACTTGTGTACTATAGTAGTGGACTTTAGTAGCAGCCCCTTACGGGCTAGATCCTGTACTATGTACTTGTTAGCATCTCTAACGTACATACCAGCATACTTTCCTGCATCTTCTGTGAATACACCCTTATGATCTACTGGACATACTACTGGTAGTTTGTACTCCATACCCACTTCGAAGTCCTCTTCACCATGTCCGGGAGCTACATGAACACAGCCTGTACCTTCCTCTGCTCTTACGTATTCGGATGACAGGACTACCCTATGTACTCCGCCTAATTTCGTTTGTATTCTGACCTCTTCTCTTAATGGATGAATGTACTCTAGTCCCTCCAGTTCCTTTCCCTTGACTACCTTCTCTATTTTATAGTCTCCCTCTATCACCTCAGGTACTCTGTCCTTGAGAAGTATGAGTACTTCTTCTCCTCTCCTCACGAAGGCATAGTCGAAGTCCGGATGGACCATGACAGCGACATTAGCTGGTATTGTCCACGGTGTCGTGGTCCAAATGACTATGTAGTGGTTCTCGTGATCCCTTATCGGAAACTTCACGTATATAGAGGGATCTTCTAGATCTCTATACTCTGAGACCTCATAGTCGGCTAGGACTGTTTCACATCTAGGGCACCAGTGTAGTACTCTAACTCCTCTTCTCAGAAGACCTTTTTCGTGGACTAGCTTAACCAACCACCATGCTGACTGTATGTAGTCGTTGTCCAGGGTGAGGTATGGTCTCTTCCAGTCCATGGATACTCCCATGTCTTTAAAGTGCGCGCTCATCTTCTGTAGATTCTCCATAGCGAACTTCTTACATTCCTCAATGAACCTATCCATTCCATACTTCTCTATATCCTTTTTAGATCTGAACTTCAGCTTCTGCTCTACTTTCACCTCTATAGGTAGTCCATGGCAGTCGTAACCGGGAGTGTCGTTAACCCTGTACCCTCGGGCTCTCCTATACCTTACTATCGCGTCCTTTGCTACTTTATTCCATATAGTACCAATATGGGGCATGTCAGATGATGGATAAGGTGGACCATCTAGAAAGTAGAACTTTGGTCTATTCTTTAGGGCTTCCCTGAGTTTCTCATAGATCCTATTTTCGTCCCAGAATCTCATTATCTCCTCTTCTACCTTCTTAGGCTCATATCTACTTGAGAGCTTACCTATATACCCCAAATTGTACACCTCTGCTAGAGAAGAAGCTCTAACCATATTGGGAGTAGTGGTCAGGTTATCCCTATATTTTCGAACGGATAATGGGGATCACCTTCTTGCCTAAAGGGATCACCAGTATTAATAAGTTTTTCGAATAACTTCCCTTCATAGGCCACGTTGTTTTGCCTAATACGTACTCTTGCCCTTTCTAGGGCTTCGGAGCACGAATCTCTCTGCTTTAGTGGAAGAAGATCAAGGATATGTCCTATAAATTCGTCTTATGGGTGATAGTAGGATTAGCTCCTCGGATATTATGATCGTTCTTTCCTCAAGAGGTTTTAGCATATTCTTGATATCATTGAGGGTAAAAGGCCTAGCCCTTCTACTAATCACTATACTATATGTTATATAGGTAGAACCGAGGAGAGGATTATTGTATGCACAGTACGTCACATCTATGGGTAACCATTTTAAGTTTCCTAAGTACGCTAGTACATACGCATGTCCCATAAATCCCGTTCTAATGAATGTAGAGTTGCCTATTCTATAGACTTCTGAAAGTCCGGGGGTGAAGATATAGGAGTATTCTATTTGAGCTGGTATTCCATAGGACCATAGTAGCTCTATTAGAAGCGCGCTTAGATCGTCGCAATCTCCCTTTCTACTGGCTAGTACCTCATCTATGTCTCTGGGTAGTCCTGCTGCTGAGTAGGTAAAGTGATCTCTTAGAAACCTAGCTAGTATATAGGCCTTTCCAACGTCACTCTCGTTTACTATCTGAGGAACCTTTACCTCTATTTCTTTTATTAGAGTGTTTACACTCGAACGAGGTTTTCCAATGAACTTCTTAAGGTCTTCTGGAGTAGCAGTGGGCTTATACGTAAACAGGGGGTAGGGATAGTGTCTCCTCCTTACCTCTATTCTCATGAGGAGATATCCCTTTCTCCCAACTCTGTCCAGTGGAAATCCTATATGTGTACTATTTACCAGTACTATACTTCCTGTCCTCTTAATTATCCTCACAATTTGCCAAGTAGTGTTTAAGGGTATCGAAAAGAAGATCATGCTCCCCGTCTTTCCTTCTTTAAATTCTATACTTAGTTTATAATGAAAGATTATCTTACTCTCTAGAGGGGCTCTCAAAAAGGCCTGTATACTTCCTACGCCTAGTAGTACTACTGCTATTATCACCAGAAGCTTCGAAACACGATCTTCCTGCCTTTTATCCTCCATCACTATATATCTCTGCAGGGTGAAATTAGTATTGCTGTGATGTTTAGAGAGTTCTGTAGTGCACGATATTGTTAAATCGAACCTGAGAATGGAGAGGTTTAGATTACTGGTTCACATTCGATTAGTAATATGAGGTAGTATAATCAGTTTAGAGGGATTCCGTAGTTGAGTTTATGGGTATTTTTATCGATGGACACATTGTTACAAGCTATTGAAGGTTACAAAAAGTCGCCAGAAAGCCCCCTACTTTAGTGGGGGGATGAATGGCGTCGATAGGTTTAAATAATCGACAGTTTATTGTAGATATTGATGAGCTATCGACGAACTAGACATGCAGTATATCTCTGTAACTACCATTTCGTGTGGATTCCAAAGAGGAGGAAGCCAGTACTAGTTGGAGCTATTAAGAGGAGGTTGGAGCAGCTTATCAGGGAGATAGCTGAAGAGTATGGCTGGGAAATTCTAGCTCTGGAGATTAAACCAGACCACGTCCACTTATTCATATCAGTCCAGCCATACTGGTCTCCACACATAGTTCTGAGGAGGATCAAGGGGAGGACATCTAGAGTACTTAGAGGTGAATTTCCCGAGCTTTTAAAGCTTCCATCGCTATGGACTAGGAGCTACTTCGTCTCGACAGCTGGACAAGTATCGTCTGAAACCATCCAGAGGTATATAGAAGAGCAAGGTGGGAAGAAATGAAAAGGACAAACACGTTCATAGTCGAGGACAATCCAACTCTCAGGAATCTAGCAGATAACTGTGCTAGATTGTGGAATGAATTAAACTTTGAGCGTAGGCAAGCATACATTCACTATAGGAAGTTTGAGTGGTATCCCAAACACCTATATAAGAAGTATGCTTCAATAATTGGCTCAGCAACTGCTCAGCAAATAATTAATAAGAATAACGAGGCTTGGAGAAGCTTCCTAAAACTAAAGAAGTTAGAGAAATTGGGTAAACTCCCACCACACATCAGGAAAGTATCCATGCCTAGATACTGGAAGAGGAGGGGTAGGAGGGAGCTTAGAGTAATCATTAGGAACGACTGCTATAGGATTGACGATGAATACCTACACCTTCCGAAGAGGCTAAAGCTTAGATACTGGGGTAAGCTTAAATGGTATGGTAAGCAGGGTAGATTAGAGATAATCTACGATGAGGTGGATGAAGTGTGGAGGGGCTTTATGACTGTCAAGGTCGAGAAGCCTCCCTTAAGAGGAGGCAGTAAGCCCCTCTACATAGATTTAGGGATAGTGAATTTAGCAACTATCTGGCATGAAGGAATGAAACAGCCTATAGCGTTCTCAGGAAGAACATTATTAGCTGACTGGTGGTATTGGACTAGGAAGATTGCAAGAGAGCAGAGCAGGTTAGCGAAAATAAATAATACTAGAACTTCGAGAAGGCTTAGGAAACTCTTCAGGATAAGAAAGAGAAGGTTTAGACATGCGGTTAACGCTATGATAAAAATAATAGTAGAGTACGCATATCGTAGTGGAATTTCTGGAATTGTGGTCGGAGATCTGAACGGCATTAGAGAGAGTAATCATAAAAATTTTAAAGCAAACTCCATGGTACACAACTTCTGGAGTTTTTCATGGATGATCCAGAGACTGAGAGAGAAGGCTGAGGAATATGGGATAGAGGTAGTAGAAGTTAGTGAATACAGAACTTCAAGTATCTGCCCGTTTTGTGGAACAAAAGGCAATAGGAGGCATAGGGGATTATTCTACTGTCCTAATTGCGACAAGGTAATGAATGCAGACGTGGTAGGTGTTTTGAATATAGCTAAGAGGGATAGTGCTATAATCCCGAGCCCCTCTTGGAGGGATAGGGATAACGGGCTGGTGGCACAGCCCTTGCTTCTAAGGTGGGATGGATGCGGGTGGGAGCCTAAAAGGGTAATGAACACCCAAAGGATGAACACCTTAGAAGCAAGAATCCCCCACTTAAGTGGGGAGAGTGTCAAGAAAGTGATCAGAGTATAGCTTTAAATTCTACTGCTCGATTTCTATCTAGTGGATGTAATGGAGAGGAGGATAAGGATAGTACATTTAACGCCCGTTATCATCACTATAATACTAGCAGCAGTACTAGCACCTATATTCCTGAGCTCTAAAACCCTTAATGAGATAGAGACTCCCTTCTCTAAGGAGCCTGGACTTTATGATGTCCTCTATAATGCCACTACTTTTCTTCTCCTAGTCATGATAGGCGCTACCTCTATGTATTTTCTAACTCGAAAGAGGAAAATAGGACTTCTCAAGCTCATGTTCAGAGTGGTGATCTTCATGGTACTCTTATGTGTAGTAGAGATCTATCTAGCACTTGCTTGGGAATTAATAGGATTTACTATAGTGTACTCGGATCTACTAGAACTCCTATTACATCTAGTCCTAGCAGGGATTATGTTTACAGTACTCATGACCAGTGAGAATGAGATACTGAATATGTCGATAGTGATCCTATACGGTGTGACCTATGGATTACTGTTCTCTGTGATACTACCCATATGGAGTATAGTGGTGATAGTGAGCATGCTCTCAGTATACGATCTATACTCGGTATTTAAAGGACCTCTTAAAGCCCTTATAGATACGTTCACTAGTGATAGAGGAGGGGGAAGGGGGGAAGGGCCTACACTTCTGGATGAAGTATTGAAAGGACTAATAGTAAGGTTTAAGGGTATTAGATTGGGGGCCGGTGATATACTATTTTACTCACTACTAATAGGTAGTACGTACAAGATAGAGCCCTATAATCCTATATACACTCTCGCTTCAGGGCTAGGAGTACTCCTTGGATCATTTATCACTCTACAAGCGCTAAAGAGGAGGAGGGCTATGCCTGCTCTTCCCCTTCCAGCTCTTTTAAGCTTAGCTCTCCTAGGACTCTCTTATGTACTGGTAAATTTCTAGGTTAAAAAAGAGGAAAAATTTATAATACTATACTTTTTCAGCTACTGCAAACCTTCTTCCTACCCTAGTTATCCTAATTCTAACGTGATCTCCTACATTAGTATCTGGAACGAATATCACTAAGCCCTTTATCTTAGCTATTCCATCTCCCTGAGAGCCCACTGCCTGAATCTCTACATCGTACTCTTCGCCGACCTTAACTGGTTTAAAAGGTCTGCCTATACTCCTTCTACTCACATACCATACCTCTGTACTTTTTCCAGTGAACCCACTGGTGTTTTTCTAATGAATCGGTACTATTAAAATCTTATGATCTAGTATATTGAGATAATCTCTCTACTACCAGTAGTCATATAAGTTGCCATGCAATAGGTAGAAATAGCATGAAGATGGACGAACTTGTAGAGGAGTGGGAAGAGGAGGATGAGGAATTAAGAAGACTAAGACGAGAGAACGCAGACTGGGAGTACATAGAAAAACTACCAGAGAGAGTTAAGGCCGCTATACTACTGTACATAGATACAGGAGACCTATGGAGATCCGCTAAACTAGCTGGTATGAAGGTAGAGGAATTCAATGAGTTGAGAATTAAAGCAGGGATACTATGGTAAATAGCCACGCGCGCTTATGCGTACTGGATACCTGCTTTCTCATAGATTGGGTGAGGTATAGACACAGAGAGGCTCTATGGAGAGTGTTTTCAGTAGGTATACTACCTAGTGCTGTTTTAGATGAAGTAGTATCAGAGCACACGATAAGCGTACTGCGCGATTGGTTGGCTAGTGGTAATGTGCTAATCTACCCACAAACGGACGAGCTCATAAGAAGAGCCATGTCCTTAATAATAGACCTTAGATCTGATCCTAGGATACCTAAACTCGACCTACCAGAGGCCGTGTGTATAGTCATAGCTAAGGAGTATGAGGCTACAGTCCTAACAGAGAATAGAGGTGCCATAAGGGCATACCAATACGCACCTGAAAGGATAAGACCAGCATCCATTATGAACGCACTTAGATTGCTAATAATGATGTTCAGAGAGGGAGTATTAAATAACACTCCTCAAAATATATTACATGAGTATGAAGAGGATGTAAAACATAGGTTCTCAAGGAGGGAAATAGATCGTGTGCTCAGAGAAATTTAGGAGGACCCGCCTCATTAAGATGTGGGAGGAAGAGGATGAGGAATTAAGAAGACTAAGACGAGAGAACGCAGACTGGGAGTACATAGAAAAACTACCAGAGAGGATCAAGAAGGGGGTACTTTTCTTTATAGATAGAGGAGACCTGAGAATGGGACAGAAGATAGCTGGATTAAACATAGAGGAGTTTATAGAGATTCTTAGAAGAGCTAATGTATGGATTCCATGATCAATTAAGCTCGCACTTATAACACTGGACTATTTAAGGATATTATGATACAGATAGATTGAAAAGTTAAAATAAGTATCCTACATATCTCTCTAGGGGATAATATGCCTAGAACTACTACTCCAAGAATAATAAGCAGGAAAGAGGATGTATATAAATTACTCGTAGATAGGGGAGAGCTTCCTACCGCTGAGATAGTAAGAACTATGAAGTTAACCCACTCTCAAGTCTTCTACATACTCAGATTACTAGCACGAGAAGGAAGGGTTAAGGAGATTAAGAGGGGTAAAGTAGCCTACT
>Ga0190311_1000165_pt1 | contig 23721 bp, 40 predicted proteins | sample 48700789_MG_FD_165037 | JGI IMG/M metagenome (GOLD analysis project Ga0190311, IMG submission 165037) | Hydrothermal vent sediment bacterial communities from Southern Trench, Guaymas Basin, Mexico - 4870-07-8-9_MG | ecosystem: Environmental > Aquatic > Marine > Hydrothermal vents > Sediment ...
GGAGAGAATATCCCCCCGCATATACCTCTATTATACATGGGGGGGTGAGTAGGGAATATTCTTCTATATCTGTCCCCATAATATACAATAAAAAAGATTCAATGTTTAATTCGATGTTTAATTCTATGAAAAATTCGAATGTTGTATGAAGTTTTATTTGAATTACTATGTGAACTGTTACGTGAATTGTTGTATGAATGTTTATGTGAAGTTTAGTATGAATTTTTGTATGAATTTTTATTTAAGGTGTTGTGTGGATTGTCGTATGAATAGTCGTTTGAGTAGTTGTATTGGTTTTTGTGTGAAGTTTAGATTGAAGGAGAAGTTGAAATTTTAATTAACGAATTGTATATATTATATATTAATTGGGAATATACGGTATGTGGGTAAATACCCTTGAAAGGATAGTAATATCTTAACTTAAAAGGTTTAGTTGAAGTAATTTTGGTAATGGTAAAGTATCTTAGTCTTTTATAGGTAAAGTAGATTATGTAGTCAAGTAGTTGTTTTTGGATTTCTGTTAAGTTTAAGCACTGTGTTAATAGTAGGAAGTGAAACTGTCTGAAAGTAAGAGGTTTGTCGAGTTTTATACCCAACTTTTCTATTATCCTTCTTGGGATTCTTTGAATTAAGATTCGTTTTTCTTCTTCTATAAGTGATCTGATCTCTTTTACTATTTTGGGTTTTTTGGCTATTTCTATTATAGTTGTTGGTATTAAGTTGTGTAGGGTTATTAGAGTTCTTAGTTGAAAATCGTTTATTAGGTCGTATTTGTAAAGTAGGTTATAGAATTTGATAGTGTGTGGGTCGGGTAATGTAAATTGTAGGAGTGTATTAATTAAGTTGTTATCGTTGGATATTAATCCGAATGCGTATGTATATTTGATTGTTTCAACGGTTATGTGATATGTTAATCTAAGTAAAGTGAATAAGTGTAGGTTTTTAATTACGTATGCGGATAAGTGAGGAGGTAGGTGGTGTATGTATTTTTCGGGATTTATTACTATATCGTCTGGTAAGTAACCGTAAGTTGCTGTATAGTATGCTATGAGTTGTAAGTAGCCTATGTATTCTCTTTTGTTGATTGAATATGTTTTTATGAAATCGAGTAGGTAGTCGAGGGTCGTAAAGGGTATCTCGAAGAATGAACACATTTCGTAGAGTAGTTTGATAACTATGTCTGGATATGGTTTAACGTATGCGTCTATTATTGTGAAATGTAAGTCGAGGGATATTATTTCTTCGATAAATAGTGGAATTAGGTCTGATATGTCGTATAGTTGTTTTATTAGTTCTGAAAATAGTTCGTCTGTAAATCTTTTTCTTATTATTTTTTCGAGTCGTGTGGTAGTTACTGGTTTGTATTCTGGTTTAAAACATACTGTTAATGTCGTATGAGTAATGGTAAAGTCGGCTACGTCGGATATTAATTCAAATAGTTCGGGATGTATTTCTAATACTTGATTTGCTAGTTGTTCGGTATATTTTACTACGTATTCTGAACATTCAAGTGGTGTTCTTAGTGAGGGACTCATCCGTAATACCACTCAGTAATTCTTTCTACCTCTTCTTCGGATAATCCGTATTTTTCGATGATTTTCTTTGCTTCCTTTCTTAGTTTTTTACTTGCTTTAGGACTTTTGGATAGTGCAAGTATTACACCTTCTCTGAATGGTATTGTTTTCTCTAATGGTGTAGGTGTTATAGGTTTTTCAAATCCTATTTCTTCTGTTTCTTCTGTTTCCTCTTCTGTTTCCTCTTCTGTTTCTGTTTCTTTTTCTTCGAGTTCTTTCTCTTCGTAAACTGTAATGTAAGTTGTTAGGTCTCTTAAGATTTCGTCCACTTTGTCTTTGATTTTTGTTAGGTTGTCTATAGCTTTAACTACGTCTTCTTTACTTGCTATACCTAATTTAACGTCTTCTATTAGGATTTTGGATTCATAATTTAGGTCTTCTAATATGTCTTTGAACATACCTTTATCACCTCACTTTATCGATACGGCTAAGGTTATTAAACCTACTATGATGGATGATAAAAGTGCTATTTGTATTTTACTTAGCTTTTCTATGAAGACTACTTTGTTTTTGATTTCTAAAATACATACTGCTAACGTTCTTTCTTGTGGTGTTGATTCTCTGTCTTTTAGTATTTCCTCTAAATTTTCAATTATGCTGTTTTTCATATAGCATCACCATTATTTCATCAATTTCTATTGCGTATTTGTCATGTATCCATTTCCTTAACTTATCGTTTGCAGATATTAATCTGTTTGGATTAAAAAGATTGTAATACTTTTCATCTATCTTTGGAGTCAGTATTGACGGGTTTTTAGCTATATCTTCAATTCTGAATACGTAATCTGCTTGTTTTATTGCGTATTTGTTACATAGATACCACGTTATCATGAATTTGTCTATGTCTTTGCTGTCTTTAGTTATCCCTTTGCTTTCTATGGTATTTTTGAATACTTTGTATAGTCTGTTAAAGGTTGGATATAGCCAAAACGCTCCTACGTCTCTTGGATGTCCTAAAGTAGCTGGCGTATTTGGTGTAACTGTGTTCTGAATGTGTGGAAAGTGAGATGCCCAACAATTTGCGGGGTCTCTTATTATATGAACTGTTTTGCAGTTATACTCTTCTTTCAAGTCTTTCAGTATAAAATGAGCGTTGTTTGGTTGTATTAGAATGTCGTAAGGTAGTTTGTGTATTTCGTCTAAGAATTCTTTTACCTCTATTAGTGAAAATGGGAGAATGAAGTCCATTCCTCTGTGTAGTTCGAATAGTTTGGTTAGATTTGGTAGTTTGTGATAATCGTCGTATATTCCTTCTAATCCGTGTAGTCTTGCTACTGAACCAATAGGATGTCCTTTAACTGCTTCTACCATGTTAGGTGTTAAAGGTTCGTATAGATGTATTAGTTCTGGATGGGATTTCTTTATTACGTAGAATACTATTGTAGTTCCGCTTCTGTAATATCCGTTAATAACCCATTTAATTGGCATTTTCACCACCTATAAGTAGTTTTAACTTGTCTATGAAGTCGTTGTATATTTCGACTGCTTTCTGCATGCATTTATATTGTAAATCTTCGTATTCTTCTTTGTTCATTGATAATGCGTATTGGACGGCTTCTTTAATTGCTTCTTTGGTTATGATGTATTTAATTATTCTAACTCCGTAACAACAGGATTTAATTTTGTCCTCTGGTTTAATTGGGATACCTATTGCGAATTCGTTATGTGCTGGAACGTCTGTGTAAATTGGTATAGTGCCTACGGTCATAGCTTCTAATACTGGCATTCCGAAACCTTCAACAAAAGAAGTCCAAAGAAGGAATTTAGATTTTGATAGTAGTTTTGCTTTAAGTTCGTCTGTTATCGAGCCAAAGTTAAATTGGGTTAAATTAGGTCTTTTAGGTATCCAAATGTCGGATACAACGCAGTATTTGAAGTTGAGTTCCAAGAATACTTCTCTTTGTAACCTTAGGTTTTTTCTATCGCATATACAATGTTTACCGATTGTTATAATGTCATATTCTGTTTTATTGTAATCTGTTTTATAGTAAAAAAGAATTGGGTTAATTGGTCTTGGGATTATTGTATCTTCTACGGGTATGTTTAGTTCTTTGTAATGTTGTTTGTTGAATTCTGATACCGTGTAGTGTTTCTTAAATAGTTGTTCGTTTAGTAAGATTTCGTCTATTTTGTGGTAAGAGTTAGGTAACATAGCTGGAGTATCTGTCCACCATATATCTGCTTTCCTTTTGTATATGACGGATGATATTCCTTCGTCTATCAGGATGTTTAGGTAATTTGGTTTGTAGTCTTCTTTTGGGTTGTTGCCAGATATAGTTACACTGTTACCTATAATTTGTTTCATTAGTTCGGCTAAGTAAGGTAAGCTTCCAAATGCACCTTTAGGACACATTATGTTGATTTTCATATGTTCTATAGTTGTAGTATCTCACTTAGCTTTCTTACTCTTTTTACTTGTCTAATTCCTTTAATACCCCTTTCTACCATGAATTTAAGCACTTTTCTTCTGGTTTCGTCTTGATTGATTTCTACTGGATCGGGATTTGGAACTTCATTTACGTTAAATGGGTCGTTGGGATCAAGATGTTTTGCTATTACACTTGCCGTAAGTAGTTCTGGCATGTAAACCGTGTAATCTACTTGTTTTTCTGGTGGTATTATTTCGTCTATTGCTTTGTCTATGTTTTCTATACCTTCCACAATTTCAACACCTTCTACGTTACCGTATTTCTTTATGTATTCGTCTATTTTTTCTTCGTTCACTATTAGTCTTAGTTCCCATCCGTCCTCTAAATTCTGCCATCCGAGACAGACTAAGTTAGGGTCTCTTGGATTAATTCCTCCAGCTCTTTCTCCCGTTGTAAAATTCACTTTTATTTTCAATCCTACATATCTACTCAAATTTTTTAACCCAAACATACTTTCACCTCCTAAATTTACTTACCACCGATACAGCCACCATAAGTTCCTGGTAAGCTTCCACTTCTAACTACGCTAAAGTCTGTCGTAGATAGTTCATATGCTAAATCCGTATTATCGTCACTATGCCATATTACAGATTCACTACCTCCAATCCCAAACGGATTTGTGCTTGGTGAACTTGCACTTCTAACTACACTAAAGTCTGCTGTGGATAGTTCGAACACTTGGTCAAGTGAATAGTCACAATGCCATATCACATTCTGAGTGCCACCAATGTCCCCTGGTAGTCCATTAGGTGAGCTTGCACTCTTAATAACTGAGAAATCCGTTACTGATAACTCATACACTTGATCTACATCTAAATCACAATGCCATATTACATTTTCGTCTCCTCCAGCACCTCTACCAAATGTAGATGGTGTGCTTGCACTTCTAACCACACTAAAGTCAGTTGGAGATAACTCATATACACGATCTTCATATGTGTCAGTGTGCCATATAACATTCACAGTTCCACCTATACCTTTCGGATCAATTGCTGGTGGTGTTGCACTCCTAACAACGCTAAAATCCGTTGTAGATAACTCATGTAATTTACCCGTGCTATCTGAATCTGAGAAATATATTACATTAGCAACTAGTTCTTCAATAGCTGTTAGATACTCAGTTCTTACTTTACCCATACTGGAAACAGTCCCACCGAAACTTGCAATCACGTCTTTCATAGATTTTACAGAACTACTTTTACTGACTTCTACTGGTGTTGTTTGTGTAACCTCGTATTGTGATTTCATTGAATTACTCTTACTAACTTCAATTGGAGTAGTTGATATTATCTCATGCAAAGATCTAACAGAACTAACACTAGGAACTTCAACGACTTCTTGCAGTGTTATTTCATATCTTGAACTAATTGAATTGTATTTTTGTGCAGTTTTAACTCCCTGAATATATATCTCGTATCTTGAACTAATAAGGTTTAATTTTTCTACAATAGATCTATATCCAATTGCTGGAGGATACATGGGAGTAGTGGGTATTTCAGTAGGTGTAGGCGTAGTAGGTGTAGTGGGTTTCTCGATAGTAATAGGTGAATAAGTTAAAGTAGGTAGTAAAAACTCTGGGAAGAACATTATTCTTTCACTACTTGGTCTCGGTATAACTACGTCTATTAATTCACCCGCTACAGCTCCAGCAAATGGACTAACGAACATTCCTAAAAGTCCTTTGAGTATGTCTCCTTCCGTTATTTTGTCGAAACTTTTGAATATCGCTGGTAAAGTCGTATTAACTAAAACTAAGTCTTTGAACTTATCTCTAAGAGATTTAATCCAGTCGTTTAAGAAGTCGTTTATACCCTGAACCCAAGAAGCCAAGTAGTTTACTATGTCGTTGTAAATGTTTACAATGCTTTCCCAAACCCAATTAATGAATCCTTCAATCGTATTGGCTACTGTTATTGCTGTATTAACTATTCCGTTCCATACCCACTGTCCGAATCCGTATATTTGTTGACCTATCCAAGATAAACCACTACCTATCCATTGTAAACCTCCGCTTATCCATTGTGCTATTGCTTCATAGCCCTCCTTAAATCTGTCGGATAAGTATTGTAGTCCAGAATATAGCCAATTACTGAAGTAAGTCCATGCGTTGTATAGTTGATCGGCTAACCACTTGATTCCACCGTATAACCATGAACCAAGCTCACCTAAACTATCCGTTAAACCTCCTCCGACTCCAGTTAACCAATTCCAAAAGTCGTTTAGTGCAGTTTGTATGTCTTCCCAGACAGTCATGGCATTATATTACCTTTAATTAGTATGTAGTCTCTTTCATCTATAACCTGAATACCCTTTTGAGTTATTCCTGTTACGCTTACGAATGTATTTATTAGCTCTTTTCTATCTACTGTTATTTTTATCTCTTTGGGTTCTATTGTAGCCTTTAAACCTTTGCTTACTATTGTTCTTTCTAGATCTGTTAAATCGACTACTATGACAAATGCATCTGGGTATATTTCTACGTCTTTTACCTTTTGTCCTCTATTTTCTACTGCTTTTTTTAACATGTCTGCTAAGTCTTGATTCTTTAGTTTTACTTCAGCTATGTTTCCTCTCGTTGTTATATCAAGATTTGGAAAGGGTAAATTCGGTATCATTTATACCACCTCTCAATACATTAAAGTCCATACATTGGCAAAGAAGTATATCATTCCTTTCGGATTTGTCATAAAGTAATCCCAAGTTCTAAGGAAGAACGTGTAAATGTTGTTAGCTATGTTTCTGAAGAAGTTAATGATAGTTGATACTATTCCTTCAACTCTGTCTTGAATTTGTCCTATTATTTGACTTATTCCAGCTCCTATACCAGCAATGAAGCTCATGTTACATCACTGTTAGCTCGGATTCCACCTGAACCAATACTTTATCGTAACTCTACCACCGTTTGGAACTGTCGTTGCACTAATTACGTCTCTGGCAACCAAGATGTAATAGTCACTTGACCCGTCGTTTATTTTCAGCACCATTCCTATTTCATTCACCGTTATATCTGCACCGCTGTTATTGTCGAAAGACCTTTGTAAACCTCTATCTAGTTGTAAACCACTACCATCTATGTATGCACTTGTATCTCCGTAACTTAATTGACCACTACCTGTGCCATGTGGTATTTTGTTTTCCAAACTATTGTCGCCTATATCAACTGATGCAGTTCCTGTGCCTACCAGAATACCGTAACTGTCGTTTCCTGCTGGGGCTTGTCCGTGACAGTTAGCAACAGCTATGTTGGTTATACTACACGGATTACCGCTTGTATCGTTAGGAGTCCACGCTGTCCCAGAAAGAATGTTCTCAAACAACTCTATCCAGTTAAACAATACGCTATCTCCTTTACCTCTCTTTTTGTCTATCAGTTTTCCGTCCTTGTCGTAAACCTCTATCTCGTAAAACAAACTTCCTATGTTCCTGTTATCCATACTACCACCCTAAGTATAATTAAAACTCAAAACTTAAAAAATTTATTGTCGTTAGATGATTACCGTGTCAATTTCGTAGATACAGTTACCCAACTTAGTTCTTTTCTCTGCTTTAACTAATTCGTCAGTTTGTGGTTCATATACGTATAACTCGATACTTCCATTCTTTGCTACAATTAGATTATACGCATGATAACTGATAAACTTGTTAGTTTTAGCGTCATAAATTCTACCTAAAGCTATTCCTACACTGTTTATTTCATAAAACTCGGACATGTGAGCTTTAAAGACGATAGCGAAATCGTCACAATCAAATACGTCTCTATGCCACTTCTTAGTTAAATTCAACGTATCACTCTGTATTATTTTCCTCCAAGTATCTAAGCTTACTAACTTATACTTACCGTCAAGTGGTATTACGTTACATTTTAACCTGTATTTTATTAGTCCATGTATATATACTCCAGATTCTTCAAAATCTTCTATCTTGTGTATTATTTTTACGATCCTACTTAGTATCTTAGTTAAATAGTAAATTAGCTTGTTGATCATAGTTTTCTATCTACTTTCCTTATTGCATCTCTAATACCTAAAAGACCTAAGCCAAGTAGTATTAACTGAGTTCCTGTGTCTTTATCGTCAGTTATAGCTAAGTAAATTCCCAAAGCTATACAAACGATACCTACCCAAAAAGTCTTACTATTAAACGGATAGTTGTCTTTACCGCCTTTTACCTCTATTTCGTATTTACTACCAACACTACTTACTTTACTCTTTTCCATAACTAATCACCTGAAAAAAAATTGTAAAAATAGTTTAAATGGTTAGAACAACGCTCCGAGCCATCCAGTGACGCTTCTGAAGATTCTCGTTCCGTATCTGACAACAGCGTAGGTCAGTCCACCGAGAACAACCAAAGTGGCAATTACACTAGCGTTGTCGGCAATGGCAGTAGCTACGTTTCCAAGAATGTCCTGAACTGCGGTTAAGATCGAATTGAGTATATCGTTAAGCGTGTATGCCATAACACATCACCTCCAAAGTGTATTTAGTATTCGTTGTTTATAAAATTTACTTCGATTTGAACTGTTCGATAATTTTCCTAAGTTTCTTCTTTTCTTCTTCCGTAAGCTCTTCGGTATCAGTTATAGTAATGCCTTCAGTAGTTTCTTTACCAGTGGGTAAAGGCAATCCAAACATGTTAGCTAACATTCCCAACTCTTTAGTTGAACTACCCAAAAGTCTATTGTATCTTTCTATAACTCTTGAAGACCGAGTCACGTAACTTAAGAACCTGTCTATTACGCTTGTGTATTTCCGTATGTCGTCTATACTATGACTCATTAAGTCTTCAAAGTCTTTTTCGATTTGTTCAAGGTCTATGTCTTCTATAAATCCCTCACTTCTCAACTGTGCCGATAATCTAACTATGTCCATGAAATTGTTCGGATTTAACCTATTGATGTCTATACCAACTCTGTTAAGACTTTTTATAAGAGTCATTACATTTTCGTTAAACCTATTTACCCTTTGAATAAACTTTAGAGCTTCTATTAAATCCTTGAAAGTGTATTTTTGCATACTTCATCACCTAACGAATCTTACAACCATTACGTTACTTTCTCTATACACGTCACACATAACTTTTATTTTGTTCCTCTTGATAGTTTCTTTAACTACTCTATCAAAGTAACTCGATATGTCCGTCATGTCCATTAGTATTAGTATAGTCGTGTAGTCTTCACAATTTACGAATATTTCAGTCTTTATCTTGGTTTTTTCCATCTCCTCTTTTACCTTTGATACGTCTTCGTTTAAGCTTTCTTTGTTCACTTCTGCTTTGGATACAATTTTTGTAATCAATACGTCGTCTTCTATACCACTTTTAACTGATATGTCACTACCTATCTTTCTTAACCTACTCAAAATTCTCCTCTGAAAATAACTTCCTAAACTCTTTTCGTCTATCAACAGAAAAGCTGTATTATCTTTAAAATCTGGAACGTAAACGTCAGCTTTTATACCCATTTGTTTAAACCTTTCTAAACCTTTTCTTAAAGCTTTACTGAGTTCGTCACGTCTTCTTTGAACTAATGCCATCTGTTTCCTCTTGTCCATAGTATCACCAAGTTAAGTAAAATCAAAAAAAATAGGGAAAAAGTTATGGTTAAGTCTTAGAAGGAACTTGCTTAACTTGTTCTTCTTCTCCTCCCTCCTCCGTCTGAGTTGGAGGTTCAATTCCAAAGATCCTTTTTAGAGCTGTCTCGATAACTGTTCCACTTACTCCATGCTCTTCAATTACTCTAGTGACTATAGGCTCTAGCATCTCTTTTGTTTTAGCACCTTTTCTATCTGCTTCTCTTTTGATTCTCATAGCTAAAGCCTGAATAGAACCTCTGAAGATTGCTGGAACACCTAATTTGTCCAGTTCTGGTATAACTATATCCTTCCTAAAGGCTCTGTATTTACCAAAGTTTTCGTCCCAAGTAGAAGTCATTGCGTCCACTACTTCCATTGCCAAAGTCATTGGAACTCTTCCGCCCCTGCTCATGTAGTCATACATCTTCGCCTTGTATCTAAAACTCGAACCAGTCGTATATATCTTCCTTCTCCCAGCCATAGTTATAGTTACAAATAAATAGTTTATAAATCTTTTCCTAAGCCATCTAATTTGTTGTTTATCAGAATAGTTAGCATTCTCGACAATTTGGTTATCCTTTCCTTACTCTTAAATAACACATTCCAATGTTTCGGTTTAGGATTACTTATAACCCTCGACCAATTGAATATCTCTCTTTTATAATCACTTCCCAAAGCAAGCTGTATTACTACTATTTCTTCATCGCTTATTTTTCTTTCACTACTCGCATATACGTATATGTGTATCCCCTTCCTCGTTTCGAATACTTCAACTTCTTCTACGAATACCTTTAGTATGTCTTCTACGAACTTTATCTTATTAGTAAACTCTTCGGCAAACTTATTAGGATTAGTAGGTTTGTAGTCGATATCAATTAAAAAGGTGTATTTATTCACGTTATCACCTCCTAAAATACGAAAAATAGTTTAAAAACAAAATAAAAAAATCAAAAATTGGCTAATTATTGTTTTCAGAGGATTCTATTGTTATTTTAGACTTAAAGCTTGCTGGAGTTTCGAATATAACTCTGTCTCTTGCTTCTGCGAACAATCCTGTAACAACACTAACAACAGCACCTGCTATAAGTAACAATGCATTCTTTGAGAATTCGATTTTTGTTGGATCGCTACTCGTTATTAGAACGTATCCCGACAGCACTGAAATTCCTATTAGTAGTGCTAAACACACTCCTATTGCCACTTTGTTTAGCACTCCCATGTGTTACTTTAAACTGACCAAGTATTTAAAACTTATTCCCCCTTCTCTTCCATCATCTTCTTTAACCTACTCTTCCACTTACTATACTTAGGCTCAGTCCATATCGGACTATCTTTAAGACAGTTAAATATCGTAGCTAACTCGTTTCTATTTTCAGCTAAGTTAATGAACTCTCTAAAAACCCTATATTGAACGGTTAATGGTAACATTAGAATGTTGCTACATTCTCTATTTACAATAGCTATTCTATCAAACGTTTCTGACTCTTTGAATTCGTTTATTATTTCGTCTGCTCTCTTTTTGTAACTTTCCCTCCGCAACTTTTGTATCTTACTCCTAATAGCTTTTCTAATTTCATCGTAACATGGCTCGTAATTTTGCCTATTGTTACCTATCGTGTAGTATAGGTTTCTTAACTTGGTTATATCTGTTTCAGTTTCAACAGTTTTCCAAGCTCTTTCACAACTTTCTTTCTGTATTTTTTCTATGTTGTCTTCAATTAGTTTTATTAGTTCCTCTTTCTTCTCTTCACTCAATGCACTTCTTCTAACTCTTGTGATTAATCTTCTTAAGTCCCTGACACTTCCCGTTGTTTTCATTATCTCCTCTTTTCTCCTCCTAAAATACGATTCAACTCTTTTTAACGCTCTTTCTCTCGTAATCTCTTTCTTTCTAACAGCTTCTTTAAGTAGTTCGTTTCTTCTTTCTCTTTCACATTCTATTACCTTTTCTCTAAATGGTTCAAATAGAAAGTTCTTCCAAGTCCAAGTATCCATGATTCTTTTCATTATTTCGTTTAACTTACCTTCTGTTTCCGCTCTTTTTATTCTTTCACACCATCGTATTACTATTTGATTAAACACCCTTGCCGACTTTTCCCTTAGTAAACTCAGTAGTTCTCTATACTCTTTTTCCGTAATTTTTCCCGTAATAAAGGCTTCACCTAAATCTTTTTCAATAGTTTTAATGTCAACTACTTTTTCTACTCTTTCTATTCTCGTTTTAAATACGTCAATTCTCGCTCTTTCAATTCTACTTTTAGTTTCTTCTTTTACTTTCTCTATTTCCCTTCTCAAAAAGTCCATTTCTGTTTCAGTTATCCAATCTATTATTTCCTCTAACGCTTCAGTTACGTATGGTTCAAAGTCTCTTTCGTATTGGACTATTCTTCTCCATTCAGCTTCTTCGTATCTTTTAACTAAAAACGTAATGTCCGTTATTTCACCTTCAAGTTTTTCGTTAATTTCTTTGTAGTATTCCTTAATCTCCTCAAATTCTGCGATGTCAGATGCGTATTCATCAAGTAAACCTTTTACGTTTAAGGTTCTAACCAAAATAGACCAAAACTCTCTCATGTATCTTTCAAAAGCTAATTCGAATTCGTCTCTAATTTTGTCTCTAATGTTCATTGGTATCGGTTCTGGGAATACTTCATGTTTTTCGACTGTTCCATCTACCGTGACCTCAATGTGTATTTGGTGATGTTTACGTCTTCTGTATTTCAGTTTCAACATCCAAACGAACTTAAATACCTTAGTTAGTAACTTATTTTCTACTTCCTCTGGTCGTATTTCGTTTCCTTCCTCGTCTATGATTACGTATTCTCCTCTTTCGACTTTTCCCTGTATTATTAAAGCTCTTGTTCTCGTTAATCCTTGTCTTCTCATTAACCTGTAAAAAGTAGTTAAACTAAGCATTCCTTTACTTCTCAAGTATGCTATATCCCTCACTACCGCTGGGAACTCTTCAACCATTCCAAAGAAACTAACCTTAAACACTTGCACCACCTCTTTTAACTTATTAAAACAATGAAAATTAAAATACTTGGTTGACCTCGAATCGAGTGGAAACCCCGATCACTATGGTGTGCGGGGTTTCCGCCCGTTTCGGGGATTCAACCCTCGCACCGAGTTGAATGGAAACCCCATACACTATGGTGTGGGTATTTTCCGCCCATTTTGAGGATAACACCTATAGATCACAAACTCTATCGAAACACCTTCAAAAAATTTGCACACGGTTTTAACAGCTTTATTTCAGTAAAAAAGCTACGAGAAGTCTCAGTTTACTCGACCTATACACTATAGTGTATGGGGTTTCCACTAGTTTTCGGGTTAACTCCTACACCTATACCTATTTTTATAGGATTCCGCATATAAAAATGTTGACACTATCCCAAAATTTTTGGAACTGGGTATAGGGGTTAGTGTCAATTTTCGTATAGGTAAGTTAACCCCCAAAAATGCGGAAACCCCATACACTATAGTGTTCACCGCACCCAATCCGAGCCATCTGAAGCCTCCAAATCCCGAAAAAAGTTCGGAACAACCCCGAACAATTTTTTTACGGTTTTTCCGCAGAGTTCCCGCAAATTAACAAAGTTTCGATAGACTTTGCACCCCATACACTATAGTGTTCACAAACCTTTTGAATTTTGAGGTTTTTCGACTAAGTAGTCCAAAAATTATGGAATATGGGGTATCGTGGTGATCCACCAAACTTTAACTAAAAGTCAAAAAAATTTATTCGACAAATCGAACAATCTTTTATTCGATAGAACGAATAGTCTTTTATTCGACAAATCGAATAAGTTTCCTTCAACTAAAAGTCAAAAAAATTGCAACACAAAATTGACGTTTACGTTAGTTTTACTCTATATCCTCTTAGTCCACTTGTTACCTACTTTACCAATTAGATTAAGGTTTTGTAACGTATTTAGATACTTATACACTTGAGATTTCTTTAGTCCAACTTTTTCTGCTATTTCTTGTGCTGTTTTACCGTTGCATACGTCTAATATCATCAAAGCTACCTCTGACAGTTGAGTTCCTAAGTAACCTACTTGATGTAGGTTATAGAATTGTAGTGCAAACTTAACGTCCTTTTCATTAATTGTATTGTCTTTTCTTGCCACACAATGAACGGCAGATAAACGAATTAAATCGTCGTGACATCGTGTATAATATCCTCCTTCAGTCTCTGGAACTAATCCCTCCTCTTCTATCTTTTCGAGTAACATATCGTTCATGTCTTCTGGTAATACTACTTTGTCTATCGGTTCTTCTGGTATTCGTTTTGTATCAATTCTAATTCTTCTACCTTCTTTCTTTAGTTTTACTGCTTCTCCTTTGTCCATTGCTAAGTTAAGACAAAAGCATCTTGAAAATAGCATTTTAATGTCTGTATCTTGTAAAATTTGTTCGCTTGCAGTTCCAAATATACATGCCGTGTGTATTTGAAGTGTTAACTTTCCTTCCTCAGCAATATACTTACCACCCGTTACAGCTTTCTCTATTCTTTTCTCTACGTATCCTTGAAGACTTCTTGTAGCCGTTCCCTGTTCTGTTAATTCGTTCAATAGTTTCTTAGCTTTATTTTCCAACGTCATTACTTCGTCGAATATTGTTAATCTGTAACCACTGTTAGCTAAACTTCCCGTATATATCCTACCTTGCCTTACCGTTCCTACTATTCCCGCCACTGTAAAGTCGTTTACGTAGTTTGCTAATCTTTTTTCCTCTAACTCCTTTGCCATCGTAGAAAAACCAAATCCGAATGGTTTACGAATAAAAATGTTAAGAGTAGGTCTTACTGTTCTATCGAGTTTCTCGTCGTAGATTTTGATTATTCTCGAACTTACAATAGCCGATTTAATCAGTTTCTCTAGCATGTTCATCGTCCTCCTTTTCGTCTTCTGTTTTGTAATAATCCCAACAGAAAACCACAATACCTTTGTTTAGTATTTCGTATTTTAGTAAATCAACTGTCCACAATGTTCCGTATTCATCGTATATTATTCTATCTCTCCTTTCTGTAAATAGTTTAATGAAGTCGTTTGGAGTATTGAAAACAAATATAAATATCCTACGTCCACAGAAATCTAAATCCCACGCTCTTCTTTCACATATAAATTGTTTTTGCTCTTCATCCCAAAAAAATGCTGTGGACATACTAACTATCACCTCCATATCTACTTACAACGTTAGTAATCCTATTTCTTTTACCTTCTTTAAGTATCTATCCAATTTCCTAAATTCAATTATTGCGTCTCTAATTCTTATCTCTCCTTTCTTTGCCAATACTATTACCCAATCTCCTTTCTTGTATCCAAGTGCTAGCAGAATAGGTGACAAAACAATGTTCGTTCCGTAATGGTTTCCACCGATTTTAAATAAGCATCCGTATTGGTCTTTTCTGATGATTATGTCTCTTCCTTGAACTCTAACGGATACTTCGTCTCCTCTTTTGAATCCAGCTATTAAACATGCTTGACCTATTCTGATACATAGTTTAGGTCTTCTGGTTGGATTTTTACCCATACCTCTTTCGGATACCGTTCTTAAGTCACAATAGTTCCAGTTATACTTGTAAAATAGGTTGTATAATCGAAATACTTTCTCTTCGAGTTCGTAGATTTTGTTTTCTGGTATGTGTTTATGTTTCATTTCGTGTGGGAGAACCGTCACGTATTATCACCTCAACAACTTGGTATTCTTAAGCAAGAACTCATATACGTTGTTTACTCTAACTCCTGATAAGTCTTTTCCCCTCCACTTTATTATTACTCCGTAATAACTCTTCCTACCGTTTCTGATCTCTCTTTCACATAGTATTACCCTATCGAAGTATCCGAAGAAGTCGAATAGCTCTTTAAGTCTCTTAGGTAATCTCGTTTCGTCTGTTTCCGTTAGTATCTTGTCTATGTTATAGCTTCTCTCTTTACCTCTTATTTCTTCCATTACTTTTGTTGGTATCATCTCTGTAACTATGAAGTGAACTTTTCCTTTAGCTAATCCTCTTAAGACTTCCATCTGCCATTCATTGGGTAATTGATAATCAAATCCAGTTAAGTGAAACGTGTTTGTATCTTCTATTGGTATCTCTTTTTCCCCTCTCCATACTTTTCCTACTTTTAGGTATTGCTCTTTTGCCGTTATTCTAGCTTCCATGTTTAAACTAAACGGATCAATTATAACAGCATGAACTTTGTCTTGAAAGTTTAATGCGTAGTCTTTGAACTCTAAGAAGTTGTTCGGAGTTACGAGAATTACGTTCTTGTCAATTTCTTTCGTTATTTTACCTTGTTTACTTAGTTCTTCCCACTCATCCAACGATCCGTATTCGTTGTCTATATACAACACTCTCTTCTTTTTGTTTGCTAAGTTTAGTGCTATTCTAACCGCATTGTAGGTTTTTCCGTGTGCTGTATGACCAATTAATAAAATCCTTTCTATTTTTTTACCTAACTTATCCAAAACTCCCGTAATATCACCCCCTTTTACTTTTCCTCAAAATATTCGCATACGTCTCCAAACAAATAATCCACAATAGCATTACGTTTAGTGCATCTAACTATTACTTTTGTGTATTTTCTGATCGTAACTTTGCCATGTTTTACTGATCGTCTGTATAGTGGGTGACCGTATTTACATTGTAAACAATTTCTAGGAAAAGGAAAAATAAAAGTCAAAAAAAATCACCTCTTTAATCTTTTCTTATCTTTCCTTTTACTTCAACTCTGTAATAGCTACTTTCCGTTAAGAACTTATCGAGTATTCCTTTCTTCTTTAAGTATTTCCTGACTTTTTCCGTATTTAGTCTTTTACTCTTTACTTTAGTTACGTTCACTACGAAATTGTCTGTTTCTTTTCTACCTTCAACTCTTTGTATTAGTATATCTCTTAAAGTATTCGCCATTCTCTGATATTCCTCTATTGCGTCTTTTGATAACGTATAAAACATAGCTATCGTATCTAAATCTGCCTTCATGGGTTTTCCCTCCTCAAAATTCGGACAGTTATAATTTCCAAGAACTATTCTCTCTCTTTTCTTACAAATTCCTACGTTCCCCTCCAAAATTAAAAAATTGGAACAGTTATTGCACGTTATTTGTTTAATCTCTTGAATAGCTTTAACTTTAAGTTTTTTTTTACTCTTCACGTTATCACCTCTCCGTTTTATCCAATAACTCCTCAACCCACTCAAATCTCTCTTTAAACTCTTTCCACTTTTTGGATTTAGTTTTTAATTTAGCTTTAGTTTTAGTCTCTGGTTTAGTCTCTGGTTCAGTTTCAAGTTTAGCTTTAGTCTCAGCTTTAGTCTTAGTTTCAGTTTTAGTTTTGTGTTCAGTTTTAACAGACAATCTGATTATACCTGACCTGTATAAGTAGTATAATTGCCTAATCATTTTTTAGACGATTCAATTCTTCTTTTGACTATTTCAATAAGCTGATCCAATTCGACTGCCATGTTTTTTTCCCACTGTTCCGCTATTTCTTTTAGTAAGAACCGTTCCATCACTTTATCATCTACGTTCTCTACTTTGGTTACGAATGCTTCAAAGTGTATAGAATCAAATACTGCCGTTATTTGAACTATCCCTTTGTCAACAGTTACTGTTACCTCCTTTGCTTTACTTATATCTACTACTCTTATATCGTGATACAGTCTCATTTACATCATCTCCAAATCAAATGTCTAAAACTCCGCCAAATTCGGTAATTTTCCGTATAAATTCATACAACCTTTTAAATCTAACTCTCATGTCGCCTTCCGACTTGTTCATCAGTTCTTTTAGTTCGTCCACTGTAATTACGGGTATTAGTTTCCAATTGCCTGCGAATATCAACAAATGGTATTGTCCGCACTCATCACACTTTACTAACAGTAATTGAAACTTGTCTATTACCTCAAAAGAGAAATGTTCCTTACATTTTCCTATCATTCACATCACCTCCTTCTCTTTCTAATCCGATTAAGGCTTCTAATAGTTCGTCTTTTTCATACTCTAACTCCTCGACTACTACACGATACAATTGTAAAAATACTGGCATTCCTTTGTTTACTGTAATAACTGCTTTTATCCAATCTTTAACTGTTTTAAATCCACTTTTATCTACGAATTCGCTTAAATCAACTACCGTTTTATCTGTTTTGATTACTTTCCACTTTCCTAATCTTGCTACACTGCCTACTAACCTTTTAGTTCCTTTTCCTACTTTTACGTCTTTGTAGTATATTCCAACTTTAATTTCGTCAACAGTCTTTCGTTTGTTTGGTCTTATTGTGTATATCTCCCCGTTTTCTATTAGATACTTAATTGGCTCAAAAAGAGAGAAAGTAATCTTTGCACGACCTCTACTCATAACTATACCCCCTATTTTATTAATATAGTCGATACTTTGTTTAGCATTTCAAACTTTCTCGTATAATCTCTTACTTTCGAATGGTGAGTTACGTATTCTGTAAATGCGTTGTAAGTTGTCCACTTTTCCATTTTCACGTCCTTTAGCTCTTCTTTTAGTTTCTCTAAGTCTTCTTTCTTCTTCTTTGCTATTTTGTATTTGTGGTATTGTAATCTAAAGTCCGTAATTCCCGTTTTTTGTTGTATTAGCTTTATTACTTTCATTTCTGCTGATTTGCTTAGTTTTAGTCCATCGAGTATAGTAAATACATCTACTACGCTTATTTTCTTGTCTGCTAATGCTTTAATTACGTCGGCTACGTTTTGTAGTGAATCTACGATTTCTATTACCGCCTCTTTTACCTTCGTTAAGTTGATTCCTACGCTAACTTTGAAGTGTCTCTTTACTATTTTAAGTATTTCACGACCTAATACCATTTGATTAAGACATGCAAAGTTCATTCCGTATCCTAATACACCTATTCCAAAGCTTTTGTCGTAACTGTTAGTTACCATGATTCCAAAGCCTACTTTGTCTTCTTTTATTACGTCCTCGAACAGTAGTAGTCTATAAAACATGTTTGCGTATCTATGACCGAAATCAATGTCTATTGCTATTGGTTCTATTTTCATTTCGTTTAATGCTTCATCTACTGTTTTTACAACGTCTTCATGTTGAACTAACTCGTAGTTTTTGTTTACTATTGAGTATAGATAACCCGTTTCACTGCATATCGCTTTTAGGTGGTCTATTTCTTTCCAGCTCTTACCTACTTTAATTCCAACGGGTCTTTCAACTGCTTTTGGTATTTCAAACTCCATACTTACACCTCCTTAAAAAAAAATTTGTTTAACTGTTTATCTAATTAAGAAACCCAATAGCTCTTTTAGTTTGTCTTCTACTTTGCCCATTATCTCTTCTTTTACGTTGTTGTAGATTTCGCATTCTATTTTACTCATTTTGCCTTGTATTTCTTTTCTTTTTTCATTCAGTTCGTCTATTTGTCTTTCGATTTCTTCAAGCTCTTTCTTTAGTTTCTTGTATGCTTCGTTTTCGTTTAGTATCTTTTTGCATAGTAGGTTCATATATATTTTCGCTATATTTCGTAGTCTTTGTTCGTATTCTTTGAATATCCACTTTTTGTCAATTCTACTTACTTTCATCAACTCCTCAAACTCTTTCTTTATCTCTTCAAAGTCGTATTTAACCTCGCATTTCATACCTACACCTCCTTTACTTCTTCTAACTACTTCTTCAACTAAAAAACTAAAAAACCTAAAAAAAACCGTTAATTTAACGTTCCGAGAAGTCGTAGTCTGGATTGAATTCTAGATCGAATATCTCAGTTCCAAGTCCTGTTATAACTTCGTAACCACAGTTCGGACAGTAGTATAAATCACCTCTGAAGTATCCTGCATAGTATCCGTATCGGACAGTAACTCCATTCTTCCTACACTTTAGAATACTTCCACACTTAGCACATATCATAACCGACATAACCGTGTCACCTCTCTTCCTTTTCTTCTTCTTCTTTTTCTACTACTCCAAAAAATGCGTAAGGGTGTGGTTTATTTGGATTATCTTTTATTACTGCGAGTCCAACTAATCTTTTATCTCTCAGTTTTTCTCGTATTCCTTCCCAGAACGGTGAATTATCGTGGTGAATTTTTCCCCAGACTTCATAAAAGTCGCAATCTCTACTGTGGAACAAATAAATTAGCTCATACTCCTTTTCCCAAACGTCTTTCATAATCTCACCTTTCACTTATACGGGTTACACTCATCGTAAATTTCTACGTTTTCTATGTTACTTTCTACTTTATTTTCTCCGTTGTCTTCTGTTCCTTTTCTTTCTAGAAGCTCTATTATCTGTTCAAATACATCATGTGCCATCGCTACGAACTCTCTGTCTATCTCTATTTCGTATTTTACCTTAATCGGTTGATCTTCATCGAGTGTCAATCCTTCATCTATGTTCGCTTTTTCTATTGCTTTTCTCAGTTTGTTCGCTATAACTCCCTTCAAAGCTTTCTGTATTATGTCTCTTCTGTATAGCTCTATCAAATCTATACACTCTCTATAACGATTTTCACTCATAACTTTACCACCTCTTTTCTTTTACTTCCAATATCCAGCAAATACATATCTTTTACTTCTTATCTTCCAAATCCACTTTCTTCCACACTTACAATAAAAAACGAAAGGAGTTTTACTTGGTTTAGGTAGTTTTCTTCCACAGTGACAGAACATAGTTATCTAATCTACTTTAACTCCTCCAAGTTGTTCCTGAACATACTCTACTATATTTTTTCCTAAGTTCTCTGCTTCATGTAACATTATAGCAGTAAACGTAGTCATCAAAGCTCTCCAAAATACTGTTCTTGCATACAATTCATTGTCTGCCGAATTTTCGTATTCCGCGTATATTTTCGCTATTTTGCCTGCGATTTTCTTACTTAGTTCTAATGTTTCTCTTTCGAATTTTTCTTTGTTCAACTTAACTAACGGAAAATGGGACAACAGCAAATCGTAGGTTCCTAAGTTTTTATCTACTATCTCTCCCAACTCCTTCAACTTATACGACACGATGTTAAAAATAAGCACAGTAGCTAATTTAATGCATTCACTATCTACCTCAACCCCTACGGTCTCAATACCACGATATCCCATTACCTCACCTCCAATTCCTTTTTTATAAACTCTACTACCTTTCTTGGATCTTCACTTTTGTAAACAACAACTTCACGAATTCTATCCGTTCTTTCATCATACAGTCTTTCCCAGACTACGTATATGTCTCCAGAGTAGTTGACTACAAATTTTCCCAAGTCTGTCTCGAATGAGTTACAAATTCTATCCATAGCTGTCTTTAGGTCGTATATCAGTCCTCTAAAGAACACTTCTTCTCCCTTTAAGTCAGTTACTAACAACGATACTCCGTCTTCGATGTAATCAGCTTTTATTTCGTATTTTTCTGTTCTTAGTTTTCCTTTTACTACTGCCTTTATTATTGTTTTTAGGTCTATCTTTAGAAACTCCTCTAGATAGTTTAGATTCTTGTTTACTATCATTCTCAAACCCCCTTTCAACAAGTTTATTCCACAAAATCTCAAACAAGTCGTTCCTAATTTTATTTACATCGACTTTTCTCCCACAATGTTTACAAACTAAGTATTTTCCTCTTTCTACTGTCGTTAATTTCCCTAATTCATCTTTTTCTACGTCTATTTCGAATTCTATTGTATAGTTTATGTCGTCCCCGTTCAATAAGTAGTTTCTACACCCTATACACTTAATCTTGGTCGTCATAGTAAAAAAAGGGAATTATAGGTATTCTTCCTCTTCCTCCTCCTCTTCCTCTTCTTCCTCTTCCTCCTCAGTCTCCTCTTCCTCCTCTGTTTCCTCTGTTTCCTCAGTTTCCTCTTTCTCTTCTGCTTCTTCCTCTTCCTCTGCTTCTTCCATTTCCTTCTCTAACTGTTCCATTTCCTCTCCGAATACTTCTTGATATGCTTGATCATCCGACATTCCCTTGAGTATCAGTTTCCAAACCTTTCTGAACCTCTTTACTTTATCCCTAACTATCTCCTTTGTTATCCCATACAATTCGTATGCGTCCTCAGGTATTATCTGAATGGGAATTGTAATCTGAGCGTCTAAGTTGAGTTGTTCAGCTTCTCTATCTGTAATCTCAACGTTGGCTATGTTCATCAGGTAATCCTTAACTGTCATTTTTCTGAATAGAAATGCTGGTTTTGTCAATTCTTTCTTAAAGCTGTCAAATGTTTTCGTATTTATCCCGAGTTTCTTACATGCGTGTGCTAAGACTCCTTTCCTTGACTTCTTAGAAGTCGTGGACATATCGATAAATACATGTTGTAGTCTCCAGTTCCTATCAAGTGGTGCTACTATCAAGTGTAGTTGTTGTGTGCTTCTGTTTCTTCCCATTTCTTTTAATTTTTCCTTTCCCGCTTCACATTTTGGACACTTGCACGGATACCTCACGTCTATTACTTTTCCTACAAACTCTATCTCTACCGTCTCTCCAAGTCTATCCCAATCTAAACTCCACTCCACTATCTCACCTCCTTATCTCCATCTACCCCACACTCCCTATTTTAGGGAATGCGGGTCTATAGTGGAGATAGGAGATAAAAAAAATTATTTCTCAAGCACGAATAACGGTTGAACATCCAGATTTAACTCCTCTGGACTCTCTATCCCAAAGAACTTCAATACCTTTTCTTTTCCCTTCTCGTTTAAGTCCTCATAATATATCTCCAACTTCATTACTATCCCTCCTTTGTATTACACATGTAACACATATTTGTATTACACCTGTAACACTAAAGAGTATTAGCAAAACAATTTTTGAGCCTTCTGTAAGCTTCTTCAGTCTTTTTACGGTATTTCCAGTTCCCATTTTTCCTGTTTTGTCGTATAGTCTCGTATAGAAACTTTTTCTTCTTCTCTAAATTAGACCATTTAGTGTAACAGACTACAGTCCCATTTTTATTGTATGTAACTTTTCTAACTTTACACCTTAAACTCTTACAATATCCGACATATCCGTAAATCTCGCCGTTATCTATGTTCACGATTGAAAAAACTCCTACAGTTTCACCATGACACACAGGACAGGTTAATATCATGCCGTTCATTTATATCCCCCCTAAATTTTAAATTCTACGCAAAAAAAATTAGTTAAACGAGAGTGACCGTTTTACCTTTTGGTGCTGTTTTACCTATGTTATCGTTTAGTTTATCCAAAGCTCTTACTAAGTGATCATTTTTCTTCAAAAACTCCGTAAATTTGATTAGTTCTTCCAAGTCGTTACTATTTCGAACTGTAACAATCGGCTTAAAGCTATTGTTCGGTTTTAATTCAATTCTGCAAATCTCCTTTTTGCTTCTCGGATTTTGCACCTTCGAGTATCTCATTTCGTAGTTTCCCGTATATCCCTTTTCAATTACTCGGTCATTTACCTCTAAATCCTCAAAAACCTCCACAACTCTTTCAACTAAATCCTTTCCGTTCTTTCCGTTTTTCCCGTTTTTCTTTCCTGCCATATTTCCATCACCTCTCCTTATCCGCCCCGAAAGGGTTAATCCCTTTCGGGTTTACGGTAAAGAGAGGCTAAAAAATTAAAAAAACAGTTTAAGCTTTTGCTAAATTCACGTATATTTGTTTTTCCAGCTTCTTGATTTTCTTAGTTAAGCTTATCTTTTCTCCTTTGGTTAAGTTTGTCCCGTATTTTCTCAGTTCCTTTAAGACTTTTAGGTTATGTTTCAATACCTCAATCTCCGATAATGGTTTTTTCTCCTTTGTCTTATGTTTCGGTTTTTTCACCTTAACGACCCGTCCATTTAAGAATAATTTACCCCTCTTTTGTTTCCATGTTTGGTATTTTCTCTCAATTTCGGCTTTAGTTAATCTTTCGTTATAAGTTTCGTAAATGTATATTGCCTTAAATTCCTCGAATTCAAAGTTTTTGTTTATATCGGCAATAACGTTTTTCTTAATGATTAATGTTCTCTTGTTTACCTCGTCCACTAATGCAACGTAGTTATTTTTGTGAAATATTGTCTTCCATTCACCACTTGAAATCAATATCCGAAAGTTTAGATCCTCTTCCGTTAATTGCCTTATTACTTTGCCGACTTGCATATTTTCATCACCTTGCCAAACTTTTTCGGGGCTTTTTTGCCCCTCATCATTTCGGGGTTTAACCCCTCATCCAACTC
>Ga0190311_1000171_pt1 | contig 23209 bp, 36 predicted proteins | sample 48700789_MG_FD_165037 | JGI IMG/M metagenome (GOLD analysis project Ga0190311, IMG submission 165037) | Hydrothermal vent sediment bacterial communities from Southern Trench, Guaymas Basin, Mexico - 4870-07-8-9_MG | ecosystem: Environmental > Aquatic > Marine > Hydrothermal vents > Sediment ...
AAAAACTTTTGTTCCATGATATAACATTTTTTAATTTGGTTGATAGCAACCCATCACGTTCAAAAAAATCACTTACATTAAATAGTACTATAGAATGCTCGCTGACTAAATCCACATCTATTTATCTTCTACCCGAACTGTATACGTATTGCTAGTTATAACAGTATTAATTACAGAGTTGCAACCACAAGTAAACATTGGCGGTGGTGGAGTAATCCCATGCCATACAGATGGAACATAAATTGGTGCACCACATTTAGGACAACTCCCAACTTGTGTCATTTTACCCTCCTTGCGATTCGTGGTTTATATCTTTTCCGCTGCTTACACATTCGGCAAATCCTCTGGTTTATTCGTCCTAAACTTCTCCAGCGCTTCATTGAAAAGCTGGTCTATCTCCTTATCACTCTTTCCTGCGATTCTCAAATAGGAAACAGCGCCATATATCACTAATTTGGTCAATTCTTCTACTAGGCTTCTTGTTGTGTCGTCCATCTCAACCTCCTATACTGCATCTAAGATTGCATTCAGCGCTTCCACCAGTTTCTTTTCCAGTAGATCTGGTGGAACCTCTCCCTTCATGATGTACCCGTTATAAAGCTGGATGACATCGTGTAGTTGGATAAGTGCCTCCTTCTTCTTCCTCAGAACATCCCTTTCATGATCTGTCAGATCTGGGGCTAAGGCTTGGAGCTTATAGTTCTGATATTCCTGGTTGTAAATGTCCATTGCCAGCGTAGCCCGTGTCTTGGGAGGTAGTTTGTCCCAGTCAAACCTGTATCCTGTATTGGTAGTTGTGCAGGCCACTGCGATTGCTGCCATAGCTATGATGGTTAGTAGTGTCTTGCTTAGCTTTCTCATCGTTTCCTCCTTCTGTGCGATACGTTATTTTTCTATTGTGTTGATATGCCTCCTGAGATTGTCATTCCTTTGAATCCTTTAAACCATCCTCTTAAAGGGTGAGGATAGGTGTATGGCACATAATATAATTGCCATGTATTGGTTGACACACATTTATATAGCGCCCCATCATTAGATGATGAGTTCTTTTTGTTCCAATCTCCACCTTGGTCGGTAGCCCACCAACCTACCCCCTCAGTTCAGGTATCTGGCCGGCTGCTGAGGGGGCCAACTCCTATACCTGATGTGCCATCAAAATTAGTAGATAATTTATAGTAGTCTCTATCACTTTGAATATGGTCAAAATCACCTTTGTTTATCTCGTCAACAGAAACTTCTGAGCCATTGTAGGTATTATTCCAGACGTATGCTGGCACTCTTGTTTGTTCTGGATGAGGATTTTCCTCTGTCCATAACGATGTATCTGTAGATGTTCCAATTTGATCCCTACACCACCAGCCACTTTCTCCAGTTTCATTCTTATCCCACAAACTATTACCGTCACATAATCCAGCGTTACCAACCGAAGTAATATCTCTTACATTATCAAAAGCAATACCAATATTAGTCCAGGCTCCACTTATAGTATTGCTGAAAATTATACCTGTGCCACCACGAATCCTAAAGGGGTAATATATAGCAGTTCCATTATTTGTTATGTTATTACCATATATTTCCCATCTCCTTATTGCCCGTTCTTGATCGTTTTGTAAACTATGGGCTTCTATATAAGAATGTTCAACGTCATTAAATCTAAACACATAAGCCCCACCTCGATTGCCGTCTATACAACTAATTCCATAAAGGCTATTATCAAATATACAGTCTTCAACATATACTGCTCTTTCATCTCCTAGTCCCAAGGTATCGTTATACCATGCCTTATTGATGTCCCAGAAATTGTAGTATGTATTTACCACTATCCTCATACCTTCAAATTTGCAACTATCAATTACACCGTATGGTCTTCCTGTAACAGACAAGTCTCGCCTATCTACACTAATTACATCCAGATAACTACTTGCTGAATTGTAGAAGTAGCAATGGTCTATTCTAAACTTATGTCCAGCAACATGAATCATATTGAATGAATCTCCGTTGTTGTCATTAAGTCGAAGTCCTGTGAGACGTGCCCCTATACTGTCACCCATTTCAATAGTTCCACTCAAATTTATTATTGTAGATGAAATTCCTGCTCCGCGTAGAGTAATCGCTTTGTTTGAGAATGATAATCCTGACCAGTTGCAAGTCCCACTAGGTACTACAACTACATCTCCTTCTGTTGCTAGTGAAATAGCTGCTTCCACGTCGCTCTGAGAACATGATTGTGAAAATATAGTAGCCCCCATTAATCTATTATAAGAGCAGAGAAAGCTAGCTAGTATTATAGAGATTAAAACTAACCTTTTACTTGTAATTAACAAATCTTCCTCCTCTCGTAGTAGTATATAAAGCCCAGTCTATTCCATTTGCACTATAAACTATCTTCGTATCTGTACAATCAAGTGATGCATCAAGTAATATATAATTACTGGAATCGCCAATAGTAGAAGCTCTTAAAATAGTCCAATATGAAGTATTTGGTGATAACGTTGATCCGCCTGCTACATCAGTCGATAAAAATATTATTTCTGTAGAAGAAGTGGAGATAGAAGTAGTGTTTACAACACTAGACCAAGAAGTGCCAAGAGCCGTTCCAGGCATTCCGGCATTATCAGTATAGTATCTTATATCTATATCTATATTTGGATTTCCAACTTTATACAAGAAAATACCAGATTGACATCTAACTGATGAGTCATTGTTTGTTGTAAATAAAAAACCAATATATTTATAGCTAGATGAGTGTGCCCACTGATAACCGTATGCACCATTAGTTGATGTACATGATTCTAAAGGAGTACCACTGCAAGAGCTAGAAGCTGGCTCAGTAACAGTATAAAACCACCATCCAGCATCGAGTCCCGCTGAAACACTCAAAACAAGACACAATGCAAAACCAAAAACTAATGTTACTTTCTTCATACTCTCCCTCACTATTGGTTAGTCAGTACAAAAGCAACCTGACATGCCGTAGCATCGCCAGTGCTCACTGTAGTTACTTCCATCTTCACCCATTTCCCCGCAGTTACGTTGCTCCACCCTGATACCGATGGAGAATTATCAGGATCAATAGTCCCAATGGTGGTAGTGGTTCCATACGGGCTGTCAGCGCTATAAACTGTAAAGACTAGGTCTGTTACCGTACCGTCATAGCCAACATGAACACTAGTCCAAGAACAAGTAGTAGGGATGTAAACCCATTCATCCTTACCACTATGAAGCGTAGTCAAGTCCTTGTTTATAAATTCTAAAAGGTTTGTATTTATCGTTGTAGCATCAGAAAGGTCATCAGAACTGATCTGACTGCCATTGATCTTGTACTTCTTGCCTGATGCAAGATTAATGTCCTTAGCTACCTCAATGTTCCCATCAGCATCAAACTGAAGCAACGTAGTCATTGACCCATCCACCAAGGTCTGGATAAACAAGTCAACATCTTCGCTACCTGCTGTGGTATCTGTAGCATCTCCATAAATCTTCCAGTCAGGGCTAGCTGTGGTGTCTGAATCATCCCCAGTCACTCCAGGCTGAGCACTGGCTCCCGTCTGGATTCCGCCGTCAGCATAGAGTGTCCCATCTATCTCAACGGCTCCCTCACACCCAAGTATAGGGCTATGATCCCATGAGTAGGTACCATCGCCTATGTAAATATTGAAGTTATTGCTATCAAGGTTCCCTCCAAGCTGTGGGCTGGGATCATCTACCAAGTCTTTCATAAACCCAGCACTGAATAAGTCTGCTTTCATCGTAGCCCAACTATACTCTTTCTGTGTGCCCGTTGAACCTAATGTTGTGTCGCTCACGTCACGGAGCAGAAACATATCCCCGTCAGCGATGTTGCCCGCAGACAAATCAGAGTAATCTGACATCTTGCCGGCAAGCACAACTGACGCTACAAATAACAAGGCTACTAAAATCCAAAATATCTTTTTCATCTATACCTCCTGTTAGCTTTCATCCAAGATGTTGCTGCCACTCTCGTCTAGAATGTCGTTTGTTCCTTCGTCTTGTACACTGGAATTGTGCGGTCTGTATTCAACCATTAATTTCTGCATGTGCCATCTCCTCCCATCCCACCACAATGCCTTCCTCTCGTCACATCCAATGTCAGGCGTTCCGAGGATTGGTTGCCCGTCTATGTCTAGGGCTGTCTCGTGGAAGCCTGAAATAGTTGTGCCTGCGTTGATACAGGGGGAGTTGTGGGAGAGGTGGTAGGTAGGGGTAAGGAGAGAATCGGTAGCATATAAGTCTGTTGCATCTCCTGTGTATGTATATGTACCACTACCCATTACACTTGAATCGTTTACAAAACAATTATAGCCTCCCTCAACATTATCTCCATCATTTAGGTATAAATCCCCATTTATTCCGCTCAAAATATTGTTTTTAATTTCTATACCTGTGTAACTGGCAAGAACATATATTCCATGATCGCTTCCTATCAAGGTATTGTTATAAACCTTGTTGTCGTTACCAGAAACATTAATACCATTTCCGCATCCATAGACAAGACAATAAGAAACTGTACTGGAAGACCCAGTATTGAAATTTATACCAGGATGGGATGAACCCAAATTGTATACGATACATCGAGTAACTACGTTGTTAGTACTATCTGTGCCTCCCAGTTTAATCCCTCCTTGTACTGATCCTGCAGAGGGATCATGAACGACACATCCTTTAACAGTAATCCCTGACCCGCCGAATAAATCTATTCCATCCCCTTGAAAACCAGAAACATCGCAATTCTCAATCACTAAGCCCGTATGGTCGGCATATCTTGCTCTAATACCGTCATAATCTTCTGTCTCACCTATATAGAAATCGTGGAGAACACAATTACTTATAGTACCAGCTCCTGCAACATTATCTGCTATATTAATTCCCCAAGAAGTGCCAGACACTGTGCAACGATCTATTAACAGAAGAGGGTCGCAGGCTCCAATGAGTATTCCTGCTGTTTTCTTGTCATTAGTTCCAACAACATCTACACCTATGATTCGTACTTTTCCTGTGCACGAAGAAGATATTTTAATTCCTGCTCCAGACGTACCGTTCCAACCAGGAACGAGTTGCAAATTACGGACATCTATGTAATCATAATCTACTCGTAGAGCATATCGAGTTGTTGTTCCAGGGTTTATTATAGGCTTACCAGTACCAGCTCCAGCATCACCTATAATTGTTATCCAAGCAGAACTATTTCCACCAGTTCCAATTGTTAAACCTTGGTCGTTATATGTTTGCCCTCTGTATAAGTGAAGTGTATCCCCTGGTTGAATTAAATTCCAGTCAATATTGGAAAGCCCCGCCCACGGATTAGCTTCAGTACCATCTCCATTTGTTCCTGTTGCGGCACAATACCAATCAGTCGCCCATCCCATCGCAGGCAACAGCAAAAGCATCATCAAGGTTACGAGAAAAAACGCTCTCTTCATTTGGGAATCTCCCTATCTGGCTCTATGTATAATCATTTTGATATAACCCTTGTTGCCAGAACCAGATGAAGCTCCAGTAATAGATAATGTAAGTTCAGGGCTTATCGGCGTGTAATCAATATAAATCGCTTCACCTAAACTGGTTGATCTGCCTGCACCTTGACCATTTAATACGTCAACAGAATATGAGTCTTTAATGGTAAGTGTATAAGAACTGGTAGGCGCTGGACTTCCCGGTTTAGTTTCAATGCATTTGCCTTGAAGATAATAAATCCCTGCTGGTAAGGCAGTGCCTAATTGCATCGTGCACTCTGCGTTACCACTTGCATTTGTAGTCCATTCTAGTTCTATTTCACTTACCTCTTCCCCCACCTTGACCATAGTAGATTGCCAGCTTGAATTATCAGTTGATGTCAACGTCACGTCAGCAGCATAAACACATACAGGCAACATCAGAAAAAACATGGCAAATAAAGTTAAGATTCGTTTCATTTTTATACCCCTCATTAAATAAATGATTTTTGTTTCGTAACACCACTATTATTAAACAGTCGCTCATAAGCCAATGCCTTGGCCTTATTCAGGCCAACAAAATATTCAAGCATTGCCTCCTGAGCCTTGACTGGGTCTGACCAATCTTTTTTATTCATAGAACATAATTTCCATAATGTGCCGGCCACTATTGTCTCCAACCAGTCATTATAAAAAATATCATCTACCTCTGTAACAGTCCGAACAGGTCTAAGGCCAACTAATACATCAAGATCAAAGTCATCGGTTGGCTCGTATGTTATCCAAAAGGTATTTGCTATAAAATAATAATCTGTAAATTCATTCGTATCAGAGTCATCATATAAAGCCCTTATAACATCGACAATCTCGGTGTTGGCGGGGGCAGATAATGTGTATTCTTTTGTGCCGGAACTAACGGAAAGGTCTATCCAAGAGTGGTAAATAAAGGTTTTTGATGCGAAGTCTCGAATAACATCAACAACATAGTGTTCAATAATCGGTTTGGGGCAGCCCAAGACAGAAATAGCTATGTCCGGCACAAAATTTGTAATACTTGTTGACATTTTCTTTTATCCTCCAGGTTGAGGAATATAAAGTTTTTCGACATTTACTTTCATGCTTAGTTCTTGCGCTAACATTGAAACATAATGATTAGCTAAAGCCACGTTTCTATCGTCACCCTCAGCACGATAGATAAAGTACAGGATGATATGAACAAGAGCATTTTTGTATCTATCCAAGATATCCAATTCATCTGTTTCAGCAGATACAGCGACTGGTTCTTTGGAGAGAATCCCCTCAACATACACATTATCAGCAGGACAAGGATAGACCCAGAAAATTTCTTCTCCATCCTGCATTGGATCATAAAAGTAATGATCCACGTAAGTTGAGACACACGCAAGTTCGTCATAAAACGTTGCTTGAAATAGCGCATCCATATCTTGCCTGGACGAAACCCTTGATATAGCCTTGCCCGGTGTATTCCCGTCGTCCCCCATGTTTCTGGTAATATCAAGAATTGATCTATACCCAGACGGAATACTTTGTTTTATTCCAGAACTCAATTTCCATACATTTGTTGTTGCTGAGGCTCTCGGTTCTAAAGACAGAAGTAATACCTGAGCATCATTAAGCAATGTTTGCAGTGAAGGTTGTGATTGCCCGCTTGTATAATTCCACGTCCATCTTCTGTTCGTGGCATCAAGATCATGAATCGCCGTAGCAACAGAAAGGTATACATCCTTAGCCTGCATTTGCTTCTCCTAGTGTCAATTTAAGAGCTTCGGCGACAAGGCCAGCCTTCTTAAATTTATCAGGGTCAATATCTTTGTCAAACTTAGCCTTTATATAGTTGGCAATCTGCTTCTTTGTTAATGCCTCTAGTTCCTCTACACCTAAAAATTCTTCTTCCGTTTCCTTTTTCTTATCGGCAATGATAAAAGATCTTGGATTCTCTTTTACCAATATCTCTGCCTCAAAGTCGTCCATTTCGGCCAAGTAATCATCTTTTTCACTAAAATCTACTTCCTTTGACATGTATGGAAGAGAAAGATTTAGATGTTTTTTCTTCCCAACATATTTTACAAGAGCCATGTTATCTTCTCCTTTATTTATTTAGTTGAGAGCCGAGCCTATCACAACCCGGCTCTCTAGGGAGACGAGTCAGGAGGGAACTATGCCTCGTCCTCAATCATATCTTTCATCTTGTAATATGCGTTTATCTTCACCACTGCTGCGGCGGGAATTGTACCACCAGAAACCGTAACCTGAATAGTGTCATCATCATCGTAATCATGGTTGACGCAGTTGATAGCACCCGTCACAGCAGAAGACACATCAACATCGTTAGCATATCTATCTGCATCATCAGTGTCACCGATATCTGCCACCCTGCTAGTCCCCAAGGCACTAAATGAATATTCGATCATCAATAATTTAGCACCGGCAGGGATAGGCACTAACGCAAGTACGCTCCCGCTATCCAAGGCCGAATCACCAACTGTATACTCGCCGGTTCTGCATACTACTTGACCAGCCCCGTAAGGAGTAGCCATCAAGCCGGTATTTACTGCATCAGAATTATAAGTAGCCATCTTTATCCTCCATTTTAATTACAGGGCTGAGATTAAAAAACCCAGCCCTTTATTTTAATCCTAAGCGTTAGGGTCGGCACAAGCCGTATCAACAGCAATTACGCCAAAGTCCTTACCGCCAAATCGGGTCTTTTTCACACCGTAGATAGCACCAGCGGTAATAACAAGCGCATTTCCACGGTCATCGGTTTCTTCGTTCCAACTATAGCGACCTACTCCGGTAATGCCTCCACCCCAGGCAATAAGCCCTGCTTGAGCACCAAGGCAAAGTGCCCTAGCCGCTGCAACATCTCCGCCACTACCATAATCGCTAAAGCGGATAACATTGCGATGTTTGTGGAGGATCATGTCGGCAAACTCACCAAGAGCATTCCTATAAATAGGATTTTTAGCCCCACGCTCGGATGCATACTTATGAATGTCAAGCCAGTCACCCTGAGAGGTGCTGGTTCGCAAATCATACGCCTGCCAAGTATGCATCAAGAGAACATACTTGTTTTCGCCATTGATCCTAAATGGTTGCATCATAGGATCCATGGTTTCGATTTTAGCTACAAGACGTTCAACAATGCTCAAGGACATTTTGTCGCTTGCGTCAAGATCGGCCTTACTGGTAGCATCTCCACCGTATACCAGATTTTCAGAATTTGGTGGTTGCAAATCATTATGTGCCCTGCCAGTCCAGTTAGTAGGTACGTGAAAGTTATTAACTCCACGTGCTCCGGCAAGATACATCATTATCATTTGATCGTAGTCTTCTGCAAACCAAGTTGCCAGGGCATCCCTACCTTCTTTTCTGAGATTATAGGGCACCCTCTGCTCGCTCATCTTACCCTTGGATTTGGTGGATTTACGTCTCTGGTCAATATAGAGATAATCATGGAAGAAATCCAGCCCTTCCTCAGCGCTGGTCCCTTCTATGATGTTGTCGCCCTCAGCTCCGTCTCCACTAAGTTTCATCCTGATTCCGATAGTTATTTTCTCACCGGCCTCTTTCTGCAACTCAGTTTTGACTTTAATAAGGGCGTCATCGCCAGTTCCCATAAACGGCCTAAAATATTGTTTGATTTCGGCCTCACGTGCCAAATCCTTAGACCATCTATGTACCGCCAATGGATCATTTAATGCAAATTCAGTCATACCCATGGTTTCTTCTCCTTATTCTATCACGGAGAACCACCCAGTAGACGAATACGCTCTGCTTCCGGTAGACGTGCCCATTCTTCTTCCGTGTAGACTTTTTTGCTACTATCCATATCGTCAGCACCTCTTGCGCTAGGCGCATCTCCGAGGCTCACATATCCGCCACCGGACGATCCAGCGTGCATTTTTTCAGTTAGTTCTTTGGTTACTTGTTCTCTTATCTTCTGTTCCAATTGTTCAGTATTCTTTGCTTCGTTAAGAGCTTTGTAGAGATTGTTTATCATTATTACAAGTTCAGCGGCATAAGTTCCAGCTGGTACAGGATCATCCTTACCGTATGGCACTATTTTAGTACGAGGGTCAGTCATTACAGCTATTGCTTCAGCACTTACACCGTTATCAACTGCAAATTTAGCTAATTCAACATTAACATCACTTTCAACATCATAAAAATCAGGTATAGCTTGAACTATCTTGTTCACACCATTAATCACGGCTTGCTTGTGTTGCTCTTCAATCTGTTGGCGTCTGCGTTCTTCTGCCTCTCGCTTCTGCTTCTCGGTCAATTGTTGCTGTACCTGCCATGCCTTATACTCGCTGAGCTTTGCAACATATTTTGCATATTCCTCCGGGTCATCAATAAAGAGATTTGTTAGTTCTTCATCATCGAGAACCTTGAAATCCTTAAAAGGTGTTTCTTCTTCCTCAGATTTCTTTTCTTGCTCCGGAGGCTTTTTTAATTGTTGCTCAAGTTCCTTAAAGCGCTCTTCCATTTCGGAAAGTTTCTGTGCAAGAGCTTTCCTCTTGGTGCGCTCTTCAAACAATGCTTCTTTCGGAACAAACCCTTTTGGCGGTTTTTCAGGCTCTTCTTCGCCTTCCGGCTCCGGAGCAGCCGTTTCTTCACTTTTCTCCGGTGGCGTTTCTTCGGCCTTTTCTTCCTCAGCCTTTTCAGGTGACGAAGTTAACATTGTATCCTTTTCAGGATCGTAGCCCATTTCTTTCATCTTAGAGTCTAGCGCCTCGTTCTCTTCCGGGAACAATGGCTCAAACTCATCTACGGGCTTCTCGTCAATGTTAATTTCTTCCTCAACCTTTGGCTTTGGGCTTTCAACTTCAGGTTGTTCCTTAATCTCTACTTTATCTCCCATCTTATCTTCTCCTTTTTACGTCTACGTGGACGAAGGTTTTATTTACCCTCTATCGGCGGGTATAACCGAATTATTGTCATTGCAACGATATCGCACGTTGCCAGCGAACTTATAACCCAGCGCCTGGTGCGTTGGGGAATATTCTATCAAAGTTTTTTCTGTAATTGTCTCTATCCTGTTTTGTAATATAACGAAATATATTCCAACGATAGTCTCTTCCTGGTAATAATTCTCTATGGCTCTTGAAATGCTTCTCAATTTTCTTTTCTAGCTTGATTTCATCAAGCCTGGTCATTGTAATCTCTCACCTCCTTTTCTTTCCTGTTGCATCATCTTTTCATGTTCTTTATGAAGTTCAATTCCAGTCTGTATTGATTCAAGTTCCAGCTTCTTATTTCTACGAATTTGTTCCTGTCTTCTGATCTTTAACTCTTCAAGGTCCATAGCTTTTTCAAGTTTTTTCTCATCCAGTTTGGCAAGTATTTCGTAGATTTCTGCCTTGATCTTTTCATTTTCAAGTTGCTTTCTTTCAAGCTCAGACATTATTTCTGCGTTCTGTATTTGTTCAACTTGAGCCTGTTTTTGCTGTGCAGCTTTCAATTGCTGTATGATTTGCTGCTTGATCTCTTGTGGTGACATGTCATCCTGCAATGGATCAAGACCAAGAAGTGGTTTAATCTTCAACAATAGTGCTTCTTTATTTGGAATATCGCTAAGCTCAAGACCTACCAGCATGAGCTGCGGTATAACTTCTGGTGGCGCTCGTTTTATCCATTCGATAATCATCTCAAGGTTCTTTTCTCTGACCGTATCGCTAGCCGGTGCTTGTGTAACCACTATGTCATATCTTCCCTGTGTTACATTATTAATTGTGATCGGCCTGCCGTTCTGGTCATAGCCTCTCTGGTTAAGAGCTACAAAACGTTCAGACCCGGTAAGTTTATCTGTAATTCTCAAAACTTTTGGTTCCTTCCAGTACTGCTGAATACAACTCAAAACCTTTGTGCCAAGTATATGCATAGAGCGTCTGTAGTTGGTAAAGATAGTTGCGGTAGCAATATTACTCTGCCCTACTTTCAATTGTATAGCCCTACCGCTTTGTGCACCCCCGCTATATCCCAGTGCTTCTCTATTTTCGCCACTAACTTCGTTTATCTCGTACTCGGATAATTTCATGAGTTCTATTTGTGGTGCGGCAAGTGTGCTCTGATCTTCAATATGTATTCTATGGGTTACGGGGATACCAACCGAACTAGGGTCAACAACTACAAAGCCACCAATCTTTGTTGCTTCGTTATATATTTCGTTTAGGCGTTTAGGGTTGCTAGCGACATCAGCGCTGGCGATCACTTTTTTAGCGCCTAATAGTGCCAAGGCTACAGAACGTCTTTTGTTGACTTCAACATTTTGATCTTTTATTTGTCTAATAACACCGTAGGGGAAATTCCATCTATCCGTGTAGCCTACAAAAGGTACGTAGGGGAATTGGGAATGAGCAAACGGGCTCCAATTTATCTGCAATAACAATTTACCGAATATAGTAGCTACGGCCATTCTACGAATTCTAGCCCTAACTACTTCTTCTGACATTTTTATTAATTCGTACTGCCTTTGTGGTGGTAAGTCTTCTGTTATCTCGAACACTTGTCCGTCTTTAAATCTGGCAAACCAGGCGTCATCCCAAACAGTAAACCATATTTCTGCCGGTCTGCATCTCTTTCTAGTTCTGTCTGCCCACCCGCCACCGGTGACCAGACTTTGTATCTGTAGTTCTACTGTGTCAGCTTCATCTTCGTAAAGACCATCGTTAGTACCACCCTCTAACGGTCTAGTTATTGACTTAAATTTATCTTCTATTTCCTGAGCTTTACTAGGGAATAATGCCTTTAAGTCTTCAAGGTTTACCCATGGTTGATAAAATACGTAGCGTGTTTCTCGTGGGTCAAACCAGGGGTTACCGTACGGGTCCCAATACATATCCTTCCAGTCACGAAAAGCTATTCGTATTTTTTCTTCTCTAGGATCTGTATTTAAGCAAACTTCTAAACAACCAAACCCTGGGATAACTTGATCCTTAAAAGCTCTATTTATTCGGTAGTGAGCAAGATTTTGGTCAAAAACATATTTAATTCCCTCGGTTAATATTCCTGCAAGTTCGGTATCTTTTTGAGTTCGTCCCTTGGCAACAATATCAATAGGGTTCAATTGTTGCTGTCCCAACATAAGATTTACTACCGGGAATATTCTATTTACTGTCAGCGGTGTAATGTTAGCGCTCTGGGCGTCCGACAGGTCTTTATCTGTCCACTGCTTGCCATCGTAAAACTCTTGGTCTTCCCAGGCTTCTTCCCGCCATGCGCTATGGCCATAAATAGCATCACGAACCCATTGGTTCAGTTTGTCTATTGATATTTGAGGTGGTTTTTTTGGCATTCTTTAATTTCTCCTTAGCGCAAAAACCAACTGCGATTCTTTATCCCGGTTCTTCCAATCTTTGTTGGCATTCTATTAAAGCCTCTGCTAACATCAACTATACCTCCCACAACTTGCTTCCTTGTCGGCGGTGTCCAGTTAGTCAACCAATCTTCTTCTCCTACCACGCTACCCGTTCCCTTTTCCACGCTGACAGCTATGTATTGTAGTGCGTCGTGGGGATGGCTATATTTATTTTTCTCTGCGGCATACTTGTATCTATTTTCACCACTTAACAGGATTTTCTTGTATTTGTAGCCACCGTTAAACCCACGTCTCAAATATTTACATCTTTCAGACAAGAGAAATCCCGGTTCTCCGTCCACCATTTTGTTCAGGAACCCAGCCACGGCTTCTCTTCTTGGCGTAAACAAGTTGGTCGGTGCAGGCATAACTTTAAACCCAGCACTGGTTAGTTCGTTAAAGCAAGTTTTCATGTCTGTCTGGCCTCTGTCTGCTCCGGCCGGATCTCCATAGCTCATTATTTTCATACCCGGGTATCTTACCTTCAAGACCGGCTTGACGACCAGATTTATAAATTGCCTCACACCCATGTCATCAGCAACGTATTCATCTATAACCCTTAACTGCCCTCTCTTCGTCAACTGAGCAATTACACAAGTAGGGTTAAGACCAAAGTCCCAACCCAGCAATAAGGGAAGATTAGCGTAGACCTTCAGTTCCCTTCTTGCGTAGTGAACATCATCGTTATACTCGGGATAGATAACTTTCCCAGTCTTAACACTTCCGTACTTACCTTCAACATAAACTCGTATCCACTCTCTTGTCTTACCGGGCAACATCCTGTAATAATAATCGTACCCACCAGGTAAGTGTTCAATATTTTCAGCATCAGGGTTAGGTATCCACTTCTTTTTAATATTATCCCAAAGCAAAGCAGGCGGTTGCTGCCAAAACCTCCACCCCTCCGGCGTCTCTTCTTCTGCCCACCTGTACCAGTCACTATCAGTATCCGGTGGGTTAGTGTCCATTATTATCCCGCACCACGTACAACCCACACCATCCTTCTTACTAGGGTACCTACCAACACAAGCTGTCAAGCCATCCAATATTTCCTTCGGCACCGCCCGAGCCTCATTTATCCAAGCCATACTTAACTCTAACGACAACAACTTTTTAACATGCTCAGGCTTGTCCAAAGCTATAAACCAGACCTCCATGTCCAACCACGTCTTGTCAGCCAACGGCAACTGCATCACAGCCTCTATCGGTGCTTTACTCTCCCTCACACTACAAAGCTCCCGGGGAAACCAATCTTTCCACGTCTTCAACGTAGTACTGGATAGCTCAGGATACGTATCCCTAACTATAGCCGCCCTAAATTTCCTTATCCCTCTCTCGTCCGGCCTCTGCTCCAACCCCCTACTGAAAATCTCAATACAACAACCACTACTCTTACCACTACCACGAGGACCCATTACCCCCCTGACAAAAGAATCATCCTCATGAAACTCCTTCATCGTCGGCGGCGGCATATACCTTATCGTTATCCTCTGCGCCGCCTCCTGCGCCTTCCTCTCTTTATGCCCCGGCTTAGGTCCTCGTACACCCATCCTTACCTCAGTCTAACGTGTTCACGCCTAAATACTCACACTCATCAATATAGTCATGCACAAAATGTATAACCCTCGTGCACATTCCAGCTATCCTCAAAACGTCAGTCTCGTCACTCCAATAATAATTTACGTTACCCTCTCTAAACCTCACCCCACAAACAAAAGACTCTACTTCCTCACCAGCCCTCAACTTATCAAGCATATCCTTCAAGAACTTGCAAATCTCAGCTTCATCCTTAAGATATATAACGTTCTTATTTTTCTTCACACTCCACCCCTAATCTTCTTAGGCGCTAAATGCCTAACTAAACCCAAACAGCCGCCTCTTGGGAGGACACTTAGTTATCCGACCACCCTCCTTCAAATATCTCTCCACAGCCTCAATCTCAGCCTTCCTGTCAACCTTAACCCTCTTCCTGTTCTCAGTAGCCATCCTACGCTCTCTCAACTGCTCTAACCTCTTCATCAACTCACCCTTCACGAAAGCCAAACACCGATGACGATTCTCATACCTCGTATCCTCATTCCTTACCCTCACCACCTTTATGCCCCTCGTAGCTAAAAAACTGACTTTCTTAGCATCGTAATTCCTAATGTCAGGCCTGTCGTGATAACCACCATCCACTTCAAATACCAACTCTAAATCAGGAACGTAAAAATCAACAATGCAAACAACCCTCTTCTTACTACTCATAAATATTTTCTGAAAGTTGTACTTTATCTTGCGCTTACCAAGCCCTGAACACAATTCTGGGGCATTTAGCGCCGACCTCAATATTCGCTTGAATCGACGCTCAGCCTTCGTCGGCTTCCTGCGCATCCTCTTAGCGTACTCATGAGCATCTTCATTCGCCCACTGAGTACGACGACGGGTGACAATCATTGCCCTATTCCACTGTCCGTACTCCCGCCATACAAAAGCGGTTTCACTTTACTTCTGGCCCGAACGCCCCCAAACGTGCCGGGCAATCCGTCTCCTATGTCATCAACACTAAAACACCCTAAACCTATCCCTGCCACTGAAATAGGTAATCCAGATGCTAGTGCCGTAGGTAGCTCACTATGGGTCGCTACCTTGCCCATATCTAAAGATTCTGTTAATGGTGTGAATGGGGGTATATTATGACAACCCCCCCTAGCCTCGGCGGCTGGGAACGAGACCCCCCCACGGGGGTGCGGATCTGTGTGTCCGGCCTGGGTCTCTTTCTCAAACGCCGGCGGCTTCAAAAACCACGGTTCTGGTGGCCTGGTGGTGGCCTGAAATCGTGATCTTTCTTGTAGCGATTTTAAATGGTTAAGACAGCGTCTGCTAACATATATTAGGTTAACTTCGTGCCATTCCGCAGACTTACACGCTTTCGTAATATTCGACAGCAAACCGAAATTACCACTTTTCCGGCTCAAATAGCCTAAAATTGCCCTGTTTTGTGGTGCTGTCGAAAAATTAATCATGTTTTTACCTCTACATTTATATTATCAGGTGCATCAAACTTGCCCCTGTCGAAGCCGAAATTGATCGCAATTCCAACGTTCGTATTGCCGGGATTTACGTCTTTTTGGCCGATTAATCCCTTTAACTGCATCGCTGTCACTAGAAATTTATGCCGAATTTCCCAAGGAATTACGGCACGTTGGTCTTTCACTTCGCCTTTATATGCGAAATAACGCCAATCAATGGCGTTCAGCCCCTCGATGAGTTTCATCTTCAGAGAGGCGTTGTCGAGATGCTCTTCGTCAAGCCATATCTCTATGATTTCATTAAGCTTCCTGTAGTTTGCCTGAGCTATTTGCCAAAATGAGTTTTCAGACTTTCCTTTGTATCCTGCGAGCTTAGCTGCTTCAGTTCCACTTTTGCCTTCAAACACATAGCTAAGCCATTTTCTTTCTTTTAAGGTGAGCTTAGTGGCTCGTATTTTCTTTTTTAGTCGGTCTGAGGTTGTGATAGCTAGTGGTGAGCGTCTTTTCATCTTTTTTTTGTTGGCTTTTTTAGCGCTGAGGCGATCTTTTAGGAGTTTTTCTGGTGTTCTATTGTTGAGCTTAGCTGTTGTTTCTAGGGTTGAGATGTTTGAGCTTTCGCTGGCAAGCTTATCCCAGGGAAGGGGTGTAGTGTTTTGATTGGATGCTAAGGTTGCGGTATTGGTGTTGTTAGTGCTCACTGGTTGTTATCCTCAGCTTAGGTTTTTGCCTTAGAGTTAGCTTGTTTCTTTTTGTATTCTCGCCACATCGAATAGCATATTGCCGTAGACTGTTCGACTTTTTCGTTTGGATGTTCTTTTTGTCGAACTGCAATGCAGCGGCTTATGTAGTCGCCTTTTTTTTCGTTTTTTCGTGGTATTGGCATTGGCCTAGCCTTTCTTCCAATATTGGTTGAGGCAAGTATATCAATTTTCAAATTTAGTGTCAAGCATTTTTTGATGTTTTTATTAATTTTTTCAATGACTTAGGAACATTGTTCCGGAATCTAAGAATAGTCGATATCTGGTATCCATAATTATATTGCGCCATTATGGAAAATCGTGTATATTGGTGGCTATGAACTTTTTTCATATTTATCTCTTGACAGCGGAACATATTTCCGTTATGCTAATGAAAAATCAAAAGGAGGTTAACAATGATAATCAGTAGAATTGAGAGAGAAAGAGAAGAGGCCATGCTGGCAGATATGCCAGTATGGGTGCATAATGCGTTAATCCTAATGGGATGGAAGTTCCATTGGGATTAAGAAAGGGCGCCCCCACGGCCCGGCCTGCATAGGGCAGGTGGTCGGGAGCTACACTGGGGGGCTAAACATTAAACCAGCGTAATGCTAACAAACTAGCAAAACAAGGGAGGTTAAGATGAAAAAAGTAAAAGGGATTCTGAAAAACGGAGAAGTAAGGCTTTATGATTGCGAAGAAAGCGCATGGGAGGCCGGAGCTATTATCATTTATGAACCAACGTCTCATTTGCCAAGAACCTACTCCAAGCCGGCCGAAATTGGCGGATTTGAACTGGTGGGAAGTGACCACACTTTGAGAGGAAATGTATATGGAATATTTAAAGATAAAACCGGTGAAATCAGGGAAATTCCCCCAACTAATTTCTCTAAACTTGCGGTCGCTCAAAGTTGGGTAGATTACGACAATAACGCACTTAAAGAAAAAATAGAGAGTCTTAATAAAGAGTTATCTTGGAAACAAGATTATATAAACGATCTTAAAAATCAGATAGACAATCTACAAGATAATATACTTGAACTTCAAAAAATAATTGCCCAAGTTTATCTCATTAATGAGAAAGCGGGGCCAGGCTCTCGCAAAAAAGCTAGAGAGTTAATGTTACCCGAACTTGAAAATGCAGGAGGCATTTGCGGAACTTGCGGCCGGCCGGTTGTTATCGGTTGCGAGTGCGAGTACGAAGAATACTAAAAAACTAACATAGCCACCGAACCGCCCCTCTTCGGAGGGGCAAATCAGAAGATTAGTTTTTGGCCTTCGCCCGGTGGGAGGTTAAACCGGGCACGGAGGATAAGATGAAAAAGAAATTCTATAAATTAGCAAACGTTTGGCAGGCATTTATTGGCCTGCCAAGTGGCCTTGAACCGTCTGCCAAAGCGGTTCAAGAATTTCTGGAATCCTGCGAAGAGGTAGAATTCGCAGGCCCGACAGGAGACGTTCTTGCCAGAGCTTACTGGCAGGAACATGATTATGAAGGTAACCTTATAGGGGGGTGCATCAGCATCCCCCACAAAAGACTTTTGAGATAAAAACCAATTAGCCACTGAACCGCCGCCCAATGGCGGCAACTCAAAGGCACTTTCCTCATACGAGGGGAGTGCCTTTTTTATTGCCTGAAAGGAGGAAGCCATGAAAAAGATCAAATTCAAGAACTTGGGGAACTTGCAGGACTTCTGGAAAAGCAACCCTCAGAAGGCAAAAGAGGTCTTCGAGTATCCGACAGAGGAAGACCTTTATTGTACCGTCTATGAATGCCAGGAGTGCGGGAGGCTGTCACTCCTGGGATACATAGACACTCAAGAAGGCTGGGAAATCCCGGACGTGCCAGGGTGTGAGCACTGGACGGGAGACCAAGATATTGAGCTTATTGATTAAAGAAGGAGGTTGAGCCATGAAGAAGCAACACACCTACAGACGTAAGTACGAAGCTCATCTAGGACTACAGGGCGATCGCTGGTGTATTATCCCCGACCAAGTCGCCATAGACCAATCGGCCTATGACGGCAAGACATTTATCGCCATCACCATACCGGAGCTACGAAAGATCAGGGTTAAGTTGATCGGTTCTGACTACGGGTTAAACACTGCTGGAACTGGGGATATAGTTGTAAGGCCGGTACGATGGATTGATGAACTTTAACTAAAAAGGGGGTAAGCATGAATCCGAGAATGTTAAACGAAAAGGGGTAAAAATGGGATTATTTGAACGGAATCTAGCTGAGGCTAGGGAGGAAATAAAAAAATATCCACCAGATAGTCCGGAGTGGCGTGAACTAGCTCAGGAGATCAAGTTGTGGTCTTGGGCTGTTATTGAGGCTAACAGAGATGAGTAGAAAGGAGAGGATAAAATGACACAAGCTCAACGAGACAGACTAAGAGAATTACAGGACAGGTTCTTGAAACACCCTCACGTGACCTGGTTCGCAAAGAAATATGGAAAAGACGAGCCACTCTTTGAACCTGGTTCGCCGTCCGTGTATCAATTAGAAAGGTTTATTCATCCTGAGTATGAGAAGAAGATAAAAGCTTTTTTAGAAGCTGATTAACAAGGGAGAGATAACCATGAAAATGCTAGCTGCGGATCAAGAATATTTTTCTAGGGAATTCCCAGAAGCTGAAGAATTTCTACGAGAGGCAAGGTTACGCTGGGAGTGTTTTAGTTTAGCCTGCAAGAAACGTAACGGCTGGGAAAACGAGAGATTTAAAGAGTTGCTAGCCTGTCCAGCGTGTGAAGAACAATGGTTTATCAATTTGATAACAGCTGTTCTTGCCATCAATAATTATCCAGAGAAGCAGAAGGGAGGACTAAATCATGAACTATTACGATAATATAATCAAAAAGGAACACGCTCGCCGTGCCCGAGAACATGCCGAGTTGATCCGGTACGTGGCGAGGCTTGAGGTTGAAAACGAACTACTCAGGCAAGAAATTCAAGAATTAACGGAACGGGTTCAAGAGCTAGAGCAAGACCAACAAGACGCTTGCGATTTTTGGTTAGGCAGGCTTGAAGCTGAATTTTAAGAAAGGAGAATCAACAATGGAAAAACAAGTTGTACCGAGATTAACGGCTGAAGCCATGGCCAGGGCATACCAACAGGCCATGCAGCAGATTGAAGACGCTTTAACCGCAATAAAGAAGGCTGATGGCCTACTCCAGACAGCCTTTAATGATAATTATAGCTTTCTGCCATACCTGTTAACCCGGCATACGATGAAAGATATTCAAAAGGAAACTAAGCGCAAATGCTGGTATAGAATTGCTAAGATGCTACAACTTGACAATTTCCTTACTACCACCAAAAAAAACGAACTGTACCGGCAAATAGACGAGGACAAGACCCCTGAGATCACGACTGAGAATATTATTACATTCTGTACTGGCATTACACAGAACCTTCCTGATTTCATGGATGATATGTTTGAGGAAGTCGTTAAATGGTTGCAACCATCAAAGTGGAACAAGCACAAGACAAACAAGGCTAATAAATATGAAATCAGCAAAAAAGTAATTAAGACTTGGGTATTTGACAGTTCTTTTGGCCTCATTCGTTTTATGGACCATAGCAAGCAAATGGTCAATGAACTCGATAATGTTTTCCACTTGTTAGACGGAAAAGGGCTAGCAAGGTACCCCAAAAACGCCGTAACAGCAATTGAGGATGCCATCAAAAAGAAAGAGTGGAACACCGAAACAACATACTTTAAGTTCAAATGGTTCAAGAACGGTAATTTACATATTACCTTTAAGCGCTTGGATCTTTTGCGTGAGCTCAACAAGAAAGCAGGCGAAAACAAATTGAGACCAAAACGAGAAGGGAGGGAATAACTATGAACGCACAACCACAACACAACTACACTGGCCAGGGCTGGGAAGGTGGAAAGTACCAAGAAGTTAAATCACTCACTACTAAAGACATTGCCAAGCTAATACGGCAAGAACTAAAGGAGCAATTCCCGGATTGTAAATTTAGCGTGACTACAGACTATTTTAGCGGTGGTAGTTCGATAACTGTTGCGTTAATGCAAGCGCCGTTTGAGGCATTTACAGAAGAAGGGAAAAAGAAAAATAAAGACGGTTATCATCAGGTTAATGAATACTATATTGAAGAGGATTCCTACCTTACTGAGCAAGCTAAGAAGACATTACAAAAAGCACAACAAGTCATGCAACAATACAACTACTCAGATTGTGACGGAATGATTGATTACTTTAACGTCAATTATTATACCCACTTAGAAGTTGGCAAGTGGGATAAACCTTTTACAATCAAGCACCGGACAGGAAAGGAGAAGGTAACAATGAGCACAACAGATAACAAAAACGAAGTTACATACGATAAGTATAAAGACCACCCAATTATCAACCTGCCAGACGGCTCAAAGAGAGGGTTCAGTTTTGGAGTGAGGAAAGCTAGGGCGATCCTTGAACACTACGAAGAAATTAAGAAATTTGTCGAATTATACGATGAGTAACCACAAACTAAGCCGCCTGGGTAATTAACCCGGGCGGTTCTTATTATTAATCACTAACAGACAACAGGAGGGAACCATGAAGCTACATTATTTTAACTACGAGATCGAAAGCAACAAGAATTTTGGAACATACCAGATAGGTATTTTCTTAGATTATGGCCTCGGCGAACGAGGTAATAGGCTTATGAACACGCTACTAAAAGAGCGGATAAACAACCATCAATTTGAATATGAAATATTGAATGTCGTAAAAAACAACCTTCCTATGAATGGGCACCCGTGGACACCCAGAGAAATAATAGTAGGCTCAGACAGAGTCTTGGCAATTAAGATTAATGACAATTCAATAAACAAAGAAACGATGTTAACCCTAAATGACGCAGAAAGAATTAGTGAAGCCGTAATTAAACACTTAAAACAAGAACATTTAAAGCCCATTCATTCTTTTATGTTAAATATGAAAGCCTATGAACAATTTAAAGAATTGGAAGCAAGGAGGTAATTGCAATGCAAAGAATAGCTAACTTCACATTACACGATCAAAAGGACTACGTCCGGCGCTGGCGCAAGTTCGGGTTTGACATGGATCCGAGACCACGAGCGCCACTTATTCAATACGAACAAAAGCGCTGGACAGAAGAAAAGATTTTCAGCGAAGTCAAGAAGCGAATTTACAAAATTCACGATGAAAAATACGATGCCATCCTGATAGGCGGGCTAAGTAATGTCATGCTGTACGCTTGGTACTTAGCTAACAAGCTGGGTATTAGGGTTATTATGGCGAAGACCCCACGAAAACGGGGCAAGAACGGCGGTTTTATATTTGTTCTCGAGGGCTGGCAAGAGTTGTTGAGATTAGACCAACTAGAAGGGAGGTGAATTATAATGGGTTATTACGAAAGGCTATTACGAGAAAATAGAGCCAAACTGAAAAAATCAAATCCATGGAGGGTTGGCACGGTGAACATTGAAAAAGGACAACATCCGATAACGGAGGCGAAGGGATTTATAGCAACAATTGCACTAAATCACGGGGGCACAGCGTTGATCTACGGCAAGACACAGAATGAAGCATTGACCCGGGCGGTCGAATTTTTAAAAAAATATCTACAGGGCCCCGAACACTATGACAAGGCACTAGATTTCCTTGATATCCTCACGATGGAAAAGTAATGAATGATTAACCGGGGCGGTCGTGCCCCGGTTTTACCTTGCCTCACCCGGCCCAGCCAGACCCTGCCAGACCAGACCTCGCCTCGCCTCGCCCTACCAGACCTGGCCACATCTTACCCGGCCTTGTCTAACTACGTTAAAAAATAAATAAATGATAATATTGCGATCCTTGCCTTGCCCTGCCTGACCGAACCCGACCTGACCTTACCCGGACAGACCGTACCACGCACACCCACCGAGCCTTGCCTGGCCAAACCATGCAGAAGAATCAGGAATAACTTAAGGAGTAGTGCGATCCTTGCCTCACCCGGCCATACCCTACCGCACCGCACCTCGCCCGACCCAGCCTTGCCCGACCTCGCCACACCCTGCCATGCCCAACCAAGCCTAGATTATTTTTTACCATCACTTATCTTCTTAACCAACTCACTTGCCCCGGGTATTTTCTTTTTACGCAGTCCAGCCTGAACCCACGCTAGCTTAGCAAGACTGTCGTTGCGCTGGCGATTCTCTTCAAGGGATAAAAGCTCTTCTTGAACATAAAACAAGTTTTTCATAGCTTGATTAAGCGCCTTCCTGATTGTCTTTAAACGCTTTTCATGAACAGTTTTGACCTGTTCTGCTGGTGGTACAATCATGTAGCCTTCTTCTTTAACATTTTCAAAACAGAGCTGATATTCTTCTAAGAGTGTGCGCTTGATATTAGATGTCGAATTAAGCCGTTGAAGGTGGTATTTTTTGTACTGTTCGTAATTCCCGTGAACCGGCTTCTTTAGCTCTAACAAGGCATCAAGCTCATCATGTGTAACAACCATGCCGAATCCCTCAGACTGAAAGCGTTCAAGGATAACATCAACTGCATTTTGCCATGCTGGATATTTGCGCAAAGATTTTAAATTAAGCATTTTCATTGTTCCCTCCGTTTTGTTGTAGTTTTAAGCCTTGCCGTACCCCAC
>Ga0190311_1000173_pt1 | contig 22820 bp, 21 predicted proteins | sample 48700789_MG_FD_165037 | JGI IMG/M metagenome (GOLD analysis project Ga0190311, IMG submission 165037) | Hydrothermal vent sediment bacterial communities from Southern Trench, Guaymas Basin, Mexico - 4870-07-8-9_MG | ecosystem: Environmental > Aquatic > Marine > Hydrothermal vents > Sediment ...
GGGTGTAATTGTGACTAATAGTGATGAGATAGCTGAAAAACTAATTTTACTAAGAGCTCATGGCGAACTTAGACATAAGATTGGTCCAGAGGGCGCATATGAATATGAGATCCTAGGTTATAACATGAGAATGAGCCATATAGAGGCTGCTATAGCTTATTATCAGTTAAGGAGAATAAACGAGTTCATATCTTGTAGAAGAAAGCTAGCTAAAATGCTTAGTGACCTTCTCCGGGATATTCCTGGGATCGCCATACCAGAGGAACCACCATATGTCAAACACGTCTATTACATCTACTCGATTCTCATTGATGAGAAGACGATCGGTTGGACACGGGACGAGTTTGTGAAGGCGTTAAACGCAGAAGGGATCGAGGCCAGAAAAGGTTATCATAAGCCTCTTCATCAACAACCATTATTCAAAATGATAAACGATCCCACTATAAACCACTTTGCAAAGATAAATAAGTATCCTAACTACGCGGAATTCAAGTTACCTAATGCTGAGAGAATAGCCAAATCAACTGTATGGCTCCCGATGCATCCCTATCTTACCGAGGAACAAATAGAATTGATAGCCAAAGCAATTCACAAACTTGTCCAATGGAGAAGAAAATAGGGAATATCAGACAATCCTCTTGCCAAATAACTTCTCATCGGCTCTACCAATCTTTGAGAAGAAAAGAGACAGCGCCTGCACAAGATCATCGACAAATATTAGATTTAGGCTAGATAGGTATGAATTCAGAATCTCTAGTAATCTTTTTACATTTTCAAGATTTTTCATATCCTTTCTTTCTAAGATGGCAACAAAGATATAATCTCCTTTAATGTAATAAATAATATTATTCCGGGAAATGAAGAAACTCCTAGCTTTTCTCCTGGCTATAAGATTAAGAATCTTTGCAATTATCAATGATCCTTTCCACGCATTTTCCTCATCTTGAACAGTATTTATCGAAAGAGCATCTCCTTTGAAGACTATTCGTGCCTTCAGAGCAACATGGTCAAATATAAGCAGTTCTGAAAGACCCAACATTTCTTAGCCCTAAGAAATGTCTTTTGTAAGAAAAGACATGACATTTATTACTAGTCTATTTTTTAAGTAGCAACAAATTATCTAAGTGATACGACAATGGGGGATTTTTTGATGAAAAAACCACCTATAATAAGGTTACTTGTCCATAAGAAGATTGATGATGAAACTATTCGCTTAGCAAGGAAAGTTATCTTAGAGACCTTTACTGGTATCAAGAAGGTTGAACACAGTGTTCTTCCAGATATATCTTCGGCATTTAATCCTCTTAGAGAGCAATATAATGCTGAAAGAATTCTTGACACATTAGTGCTTCGAGTACCACCAATTTTTCTCGCTCTGGTTCCTTATGACTTATTTGTGCCTAATTTAAACTTCGTGTTTGGTGTAGCATTGCCGTTAAGAGGGTGTGTTATCTCTACTTATCGTCTTAAATTATATGCATCCAGAGACCTTTACCAGAAAAGACTTTTAAAAACAATCCGCCACGAGTTAGGCCATGTATTCGGACTACAACACTGCTCCCAAAAATGCGTAATGCGTTTTGCTAATAGCCTTTACGAGCTCGATATAAAGCCTCCTAACTTTTGCCCCCATTGTTATAAAATCCTGCTTAACCTTGGAGTTATAGAAGGCTAGCAATCACAGTCATTAATGGTTAGCGCCAAGTTTCTAAAAGCCAGAATAAATTCTTTAGGTAAGAATTTCCTCAGATATATAACTGCAACGAATGCTTGGCTAGTCTCTATTTTTTCGGATTTTTTATTCCCTATTGCCGAGAACAAAAAATTATGGAATTCAGAGAATACAGATTTATATTTTCTTAGTCTAGCTAGCAAGGACTGTGGCATCCCTCGAATAGTGTAGGTTTTTATCTTTCCAATTATTCCTATCTTAGAACCATAAATTACAAAAAAGGAGTTATAGAAGCGATCACTTCCTGAGGGTTTCACAGGTTTTAATAATATCCTCTCCTCTCCGAGAATATCAAGGACTAGGGGAGAATTCATATATACTAGAATCTCCTCTAGAAAAATTTTTAAATTGGTAACTAAGGGATCGGCCACGAATCTAAATTCTCCTTCCTTCATCAATAACACCATAATATCTAGGAGCTACTTACTACTAAAAGCGAATGTGAAGGATTTCATAGATCCTTATGATATCTTCCTCTGCTAGAATACCCAAGAATTTATCATCATTTCCTCGCGAAACAACTATAGCGAAATCCTTATTGTTGTTAAGCATTTTTTCTAAGGCTTCCCATAGATTCTCATCTGGATATACTCGCACAAAGTTTTTATCCATGACCTCACACACTTTAGTGGTAGCTCTTTTCTCTATAGGCACTTTCTCGACGTCATCAATCGAAATTACCCCAACTATATTAGAATTCTCTACAACAGGATAGTGCCTGAATCCATGTTTTATAAAAATCTTCTCGACCTCCATAAGGGTAGTGTTAGGTGATACTGTAATAACTTCTTCTGCAGATTTCATAGCAGTTTCAACAGGTACACGAACTAGCTCTGGAAGACGCCAGCCTATCTTAATACCGTCTCTCATAAGAGCCACGCGATATAGACCTAGTGGGGACATGAAGAAGTGCGCAGTTATGCTACTAGTAGCTACTCCTATCATTAGTGGTAATACCATGGCTGGCTCTCCCGTTACTTCTCCGACGATCACAATCGCTGTGAGGGGGATCCCTATTGATGCTCCTAGAAATGAGGCCATTCCAACTAATATGTAGGGGATTACAGATGAGATTTCAAAAGAAAACACTTGAGAGAGAAAGAGGGCAAAAGACGCTCCTATAAATCCACCTATGAATATAGCAGGTGCAAGATTCCCCCCAGCACCTCCACTACCTAACGTTAGAGAGGTAGCTATAATTTTAAATAAACCGATTAAAAAAGCAATTCCAGCTGCTATTTCAATATATGATGAAGCAACCTGTTGTAAGCTGTGATATTGCATTCCTAAAACTTCTGGTCTCCAAAGGCCAATTAATCCTACAAGTAACCCTCCAATTGCTGGTTTAATGAATTCTGGAACCTTTATTTTTTCAAAATACTCCTTAATTATGAAAAAGAACCGCACCCATAGGCCCGCTAGTATGCCAGAGAAAAGACCTAATATCGCAAATAAAAGGTATTCGATTGGATTCTGGATTAATCCCGCAGGAGGAAGTCTCACAGTTACTTCTGGTCCTAATAAGAAGTAAGTAACTATTGTACTTGTAAAGCATGCGAGTGTTATAGGAATAAGCTGGGGGACAGTTAGTTCTCCAAAAAAGAGCTCAATACCAAACATAAGACCTCCAAGTGGGGCATTAAATGTAGCGCTTATGCCAGCCGCTAATCCCGCTATGATGAGTAAAATTTTGTCTTGTCCCTTTATTTTAACTATACGTGCTAGTTCGCATCCGACTCCAGCTCCCACGACAGCTGATGGGGCTTCTCTTCCAGCACTTCCTCCACTTCCCATGGTAATCGCTGCTCCAATGAGTCCTATAGGGATATCACTTAATGATAATATACCCATCCGCGACTGAAGAGACTTTATAATACCAGAGACCTCAATGTTATCATGCTTAATTTTTAACGCCGAAAATATGCCTCCAACGATTAATCCTCCTATAGCTGGTAGGAATATTATTGCATAATCACCTAAGTAGTTCTCTAGAAACCCTCCAAGCACATCAAAAAACACGTTATGCGATACTTCAATTAGAATTCTAAACATCACTATTATTAATCCCGTTAATGCACCCACAATAGTTGATAGAAAATTCAAGAAAACTGGCCTTTTGTAATATCTTAAAACATATGAAATTTTCTTTATTAATGGTCTAATTCTTGGCATCCCCTGACCACCTTAGTATCCTTACTGAGCAAAATCTTTCTGAGGTCCATGAAGACTAAGGATATCATGGGCCATTTATACAGCTTTATAGTATAGTGCTTTGATTATATCTTCATAGGCTATACATCCGATTATTTCTCTTTTCTCCCCATAATTAATCACTGGAAGCCTAAATATCCTCTTTTCAATCATCAGCGATATTGCTTTCTTGATAGGATCCTTCGGTAATACATAAGTTCGATCACGCTTGGTTACATCTCTTACTCGTAATTTGTCCATTTTTTCAGTAGGAATATTCATCAGATCATAGACTGATAAGAGACCTATATACTCTCCTTTACCATTAATTACTGGCACCGCTACTTGGTTGATCTTTGCAATAAATTGCTTAGCTTGAATGATTAACATATCTTCTGGTATAACTTGAAAATCTGGAGTCATAACATCTTCTACTTTTATCTTCTCTAACACCGAACTAATTAACTCGGGCAAATGAATAGGTGATTCCTCTCTATACTCTAGCTGATTTTCGTATATAGATGCATCGCCAGAAATTAAATAGGAAATTGTCGAAGCTAGAATTGCTGGGGCTAAAATATTGTAATCACCAGTCATCTCCGCTACCATAATAATGGAAGTTAAAGGGACCTTAGCAGCTCCAGCGAAGAAGCATGACATCCCAATAATTACAAATACTCCGGGATCACAGATAATTCCTGGCATAAGTAAAGCTACTAAATGGCCAAAGACCCCTCCAATCATTGCTCCTATTACGATTGATGGCGCAAAAACACCACCACTACCTCCCGACCCGATAGTAAATGCTGTTGCTAAAATTTTCGCAAATATCAGAATAAACATAATTTCAACCGCTAGTTCGCCATATATTGCTAGTTGTACCCATCCATAGCCCGTAGACAAAACTTGAGGAAAAAAGATGGCCATTAAGCCAACTATTAACCCACCGATTGCTGGTTTGTAGTAATCAGGAATCCTAAGACCCTTAAAACCATCTCTCACAATGTAGAATATCCTTACGTATATTCGGGCAAACAGCCCAGCTACTAATCCTAGAAGTGCAAAGAGAGGAAGTTCGATTGGAGAAAATGTGTAAAGAGGGGCTTTAAAAATTGGTTGCCATCCAACAACACTGCAGAAGATAGCGTATCCTATAAAAGAGGAGATAAGAGCAGGAATAAAAACCTCAACTTCATAATCCTTTCTATACGGTACCTCCACACCGAATAATGCGCCACCCACAGGAGATTTGAATATACTGCCTACGCCAGCAGCTGCTGCTGCCATCACAAGTATTTCGCGTTCGCGTTCCGAAAATTTTAATTTTTCTGCCAAGAATGAAACGATACTAGCTGTTATCTGAGCTATTGGTCCTTCACGCCCCGCAGATCCTCCAGAACCTATTGTCGCTGCAGAAGCAAACAATTTCGTGAATGCCACCCTTCCTCTTATTCCTCCTCCAAATTCGTGAACTGCCTTTATAACTGCATCAGTTCCGTGGCCTTCTGCTTCGGGCGCGATATTATATACTGCTAATCCAGAGAAAAAACCTCCAATTGCTGGGATTATTGAAAGGAGACCCGGGATCTCTAATGCAAAAGGTTCTATTTCTAATTCAATAAAAGATCTTTCCCCATAAGCTTGAGGAGCCGAGAAATCCACTAATGTTTCTAGAAAAAACCAATCAAAAATATCCAATAATATGTAAAAGAGTACCGCTGAAAATCCTGCCACAATGCCAATCAGTATCGTGAAAAATAGGATCTTCCTTGTAATTAGAAACCTCTTGACCACCATTTTTGGTCTGTACACCCCTTATTACTTTTCCCCAAATCTAATACATTTTTCTCATAAAAACATATATCTAAGCTAAAATTTGGGTAAAAAGTTTTATATGACAGAGATATTTTCTCCAAGGGCCTTAAAAGTAAGTGTTCACAATGGAAATCATAACGTCTAAAGGACGACATTCAATGATTATAGCGCTTCCGAGTCACGGAATTGTCTTTAAGATATTCAATAAGGGATTTATCCAGAATGCGGAGAGAGAATATTCTTTCTTAAAACTTTTAGAAAAACACGAGTTCCCATCACCTAAAGCATACCATTTATTGATAATTAATAATTTCCCTATCCTTATCCGGGAGTACATACCCGGAATACACTTCAGTGAGTTTTTGGATAAGGCGGCACCAAAGGAGATAATTAAGGTGATTAGGGTATTACTAGAGAATGCATATAAATTAGATAGCATCGGGATATTTCTGGACGAGCTAAGCAATCCGACTAAGAATATCATCGTTAATAATGGATATGTGTTCTTTATTGATTTTGAGAGAGCACAAGAATTAACTGGCAAGAAAAGTAACGTTACTCAGTTTCTTAGCTTCCTCATTAGAGTGGGTAAATCAACAGGAGACTTGAAGAATAAATTGGTTGCTTATATAAATTTTGATAAAATACTAGACGCAGCACGGAAATTTAAGAAGAAAAAGCAATTAGATAAACTATTTATGGAAATTTTTGAGTAATCAGCCGGCCCATGTGATCATCATTATCTCAGCAGAGGGGATTTTCATCATCTTAATACGTTGTTCTTTAGGTTCTACGAGAATTCCATCTATATCAAAAACCAATAAAATGTTCCATAACGCATAACCATTCTCCCAGAGATTATACAAGAAGAATCATAAAAAGATAATAGTTTAAGTTTTCCATTAAAGAGATTATTCACAATGTTTTCTAATGGAAGCATTTCGCTCTGGGTAGGTATTTCAAAGTTTAGCTATATTTGACGAGGAATACCTACCCCTCATCGCACATGTCATCCCCTCCCATGGGCACCCATTGGCGGAGACACTCCGCCTAGGCACCCAGCTCATTGGGGATTCAGCCCGCACGCCACGAGCCACATCCCGCAACGCAATATTCATCGAGGCGGCGAAATCCCTATCAAAAACCACGCCGCACCTCCCACAGATGAGCTCCCTCTGGGACAACCCCGTCATTGGGAAGCCGTAGATAGGGCAGAGGCGGGAGGTGCGGCGAGGATTGATATAGGAGACGGGAACACCGATCCACCTAGCTTTCTATAACTACCTAATAATAAGAAATCATGTTAAAGCTCATTAACTAGAAACAGCCTTTACTTTAGGGTGTATCATCCAAGTAGTATGCGCCAGCCCAGCTTTTATAAAGTTTTTGATCTGTTAGATAGTCGAGGAAAGGAAGTTTCCAAATGAAGCAGGATGCTTAAGTTGATTTAGGTATCTTAAGAAATAACATTTTCTATTTCTCGCCTTATAGTTTCAAGAGGCTTATAACTCTTCATTAGCTTATTATATGCCCTGATTCTACGATAATAGTACTCGTCGTTATCAGATACTATCTGGATAATTCGAGGAATATCGATCTTAAAGTCTTGGATTATAAAGCCTAATTTAAGTTCAGTGATTCTCTTAGCGAGCCCTTGCTGCTCTATATGTTCATCAGATACTATACCCGCAAAGATAGCCCCTACCGCTAAGGAATCAAAAACTTTATTCATCCCATAATGACCTATAACAATGTCTGATGCTAGAAAATATTCCGAAAGAATTCTATCCATTTTATTCGGAATCCAGTTAAGTATCTCGACATTTTCTCTTAATCTTATAATTTTACCTATCGATCCCATCCGTATTAGGACGAATTTATTTCTACTCATCTCTTTAAAGCATGGAAAGAGAGAAAGAAAGTTTTCTAGGAAAAATTTCTGAGACGCCCTATGACCACTGGGCACGAAGAGAATCACTTTATCAAACCTTGTTAAGTTTAGGTTTTCCTTAGCCTGCTCTTTGGCTGTTTCTATGTCATTACTTGAAATAATTCTCTCTATGTTCTCATCAACTATTGGACCGGTGAAAATCATATTAGAAGGCATTTTTGCTGGAAGAAAATAATAGTAAATTGTCCAAGGTAATGGAAAATCTGTGAAAAAAATCTTATCACATCTTTTAGCCACTCTTTCAAGGAATCCAGCTAATAGTCTTGCATATGGTTTTAACTTATTTTTAGGAGCCCTTCTCATACTTAAGAATAGGCTCAAGAAGAATCTCGGTATATTTAGTAACTCAGCCGACATAATGGGTGATAGCCTCATATCCGATAACACAACCTTTGGCTTTAATGTTTTTAATAGACTGTATTCAAATGATAGATGTTGAGAAACTATTTTTGCACCTTGAAAAACTCTTAATGCTGTTCTAGGCCTATCGATTCCTCCATCTAAAGTAGGAACCCAACTAAGTTCAGGAACCGTTAATACTCTCCAATTCTCTTGTTTGAGAAATCTCTCAGCCGGGGAGTCCTCATAAGTGGAAAAAAGAACGTTATAGCCAGCAGCTTTCATGACTTTACCTATTCTATGTGACCTTCTCGCATGTCCTAATCCAATCCCATTTACAGCGATGTAAATTAATTCTCTCATTTCACGCCCTTTTCCAACGAATTTATTCGACAGTCACAGACTTCGCTAGGTTCCTAGGTTTATCAGGATCACAACCTCTTTTAACGGCAGTATAATAGGCCAGTAACTGAAGAGGGATTATATACACAAGAGGAGCAAGAATATTCGAAAAACCAGATGGGATCTCAAATATAAAATCACTTTTTTCTTGAATCTTTTTCATCCCTTCTTCGCATACTGAAATTATGTACGCTCCTCTACTTTTCATTTCTTCTATAGCTATCAACATTTTTTCCTGCAAATGATCATTGAGGACGATACTTATTACAGGAAAATCTTTCTCTATTAGCGCTATAGGGCCGTGTTTAGATTCTCCCGCAGGATATCCTTCTGCATGAATATACGCTATCTCCTTCATCTTTAATGCTCCTTCTAATGCTATAGGTAGACCTAGACCCCTACCTAGGTAGTAGGCATTAGATTTGGGTACCATCCATTCAGATAACTTCTTAGCCAATGAATTCGCTTTCTCCAATACATTACTAATTTTCTCACCTATGTTATTAAGGAAAACCCTCTTAACGTCGTCCATATCATAACCATGCATCTCAGCCCATTTTATTAGTGCGTAATTTAATACTGCAACTTGAGCAGTAAATGTTTTTGTTGCCGCTACTCCGATTTCTGGCCCAGCCCCCATTATTATTGAATAATCCGATATCCTCGTGATGGCGCTTCCAATAACGTTTGTTATGGCAACAACTTTTGCTCCTTTCTTCTTGGCATAACGAAGAGCCAAGAGGGTATCCGCAGTCTCTCCAGATTGAGAGACTCCAATTACTAGATCTTTATTCCCTATGAATCCACCTACTTCTTCAATAAACTCTGATGCAACCACTGCACGGCTTCTAAGACCATATTTCGCGAAAGCGTATTGACCATGTAGCGATGCATAATATGAGGTACCCGCAGCTACGATGTACACTTCTTCTGCCTTCTCTAAGTAATCTAAGAACCTATCTATTTGCTTTCCTGCCATTAATATTGTCCTACTCACACTTTGGGGTTGTTCAAAAATTTCCTTTAGCATAAAATGAGGAAAGCCTCCCTTCTTAGCCATTTCTTTCGTCCAGGGTATCGTGGTTACGTCTCGATGAACTCTTTTATTTAGAAAAACGTTTTCAATAAGAACTCCTCCTTGGGATACGTATCCAATATCACCATCCTCTAAAATGATTACTCTATTAGTCCATTCCAAGAAAGCCGGTATATCGCTTGCTATATAATACTCATCAGTGCCTAATCCAATTACAAGCGGAGAAAACACCCTAGCAAAAAGTATTTTATTAGGCTCGTAAGTTGAGACCACCGCCAGAGCGTATGCCCCTTTTAGCTTTTTCACAGCGTTTTTAAAAGCTTCGTAGAAATCGTTTCCTCTTTTAATGAATTCTTCGATCAGATGCGGAACTATCTCCGTATCCGTATCGCTACGGAACTTATGTCCTCTTGTTTCGAGCTCTTTTCTAATCTCAAGATAGTTCTCTATAATTCCATTATGTACTACAACAATCCTGCCATCGCAGTCAGTATGAGGATGCGCATTTTCCTCAGTTACAGCTCCATGCGTTGCCCATCGTGTATGACCAATTCCTACAAAACCAACCATTTGATCAAAATGAAGCTTGTTTTTTAAATCATCTATCTTCCCGACTCCCTTTCTGAGATCAAGGGTGTTCTCAGGCGTAATAACCGCTATCCCAGCGCTATCATATCCTCTGTACTCGAGATTCTTAAGCATGATTAATATCTTGCCAGCTATGTTTCTTTTAATAAGAGAAAGACATGCACCAATTCCGCACAAATTATACCCCGCCTCTATAACATGCTCTGAGACTAAAACGTCTCTCATTAAACGAACTTAAATAGTTTTATTGTATTCCCGGTTTGAGGATTCATTAAAGTTAATGATATTAAAAAGCTTAGTTAAGTGGGCATTAATGGCTTTGAATTGTTGGATAGATACATATAATGAACTCGTCAAATTCTTGGACAGATATGATCCTAATAGGAGTTTTAATTTCAAAGGAGAACTTGCAGGTAGATTTGAAAAACTTCGAGATGAATTGCGCAAAAAATTTGTAGGTGAACAAGTAGGTGACGATCTATATGTTGCTATTACTTGGGTAAAAATTCTAAAAGAAGCTTTCATGAAGGCTGAGAAAATTCTTGATATAAGAGGAGAATTGCTTCCAAAAGAACTTAAAAGTTTTATCGAAGACCCTGAGCATCATCTTATGAAGAAGATCATTTTTTACCTATATGATCTACTCAGAAGGAAAATTAGTGTAGAGGAGTTTGTAAAGACGGCCGGGGCTGCAGTTAGAACATCTCTTAAAACAAATATGAGATCAGTTTACCAGACTTGGGTTTATGTGACTATACTTAAATTATTAGGAGAAAGAGGAGGAAAAATCGTTTATCCTGAGCTCAGATATTTAATGATAGGTCGGTCTGGTAGGCAGAAGACTGGTTGGATTCCCCCAAATGCGGTTATTTATTTTATCGATAGGGGTTATTTAAGTTTCTTTATAGAGGCTCCTAGGCCAATAGGATGGGAAGACTCTATTGATCTAAGAAAAATTTGGGTGCTTTATACCGCTCTAAGACCAGATTTCTTAGTATATAGCGGCAAGGTATTGAATATTGTCAAACTTGACTCTAATCCACCTATCTTAAGACCAAACATCATAATTGAATGCAAAGAGCTTGAAGACTGGTTTAAGAGAGGAAGAGAAGTTAGAGGCCCTTTCGCGAAGCCATTATCAGTTGAAGAATGGAGAAGTAAGTGGATCACAGGGTTATGGGATGGCCTCGCCGATATTCTCGGAGTTAAAAGAACCGAGATAGCTGAGGAAGTGAAACGAAAGAAAGCACTAAGACTTAAGGATGTTCAAATAGTAACTCTTTATTATTCCCTGTATAAACCTGATAAGATGTTCCTCGTATCTAGGGCACCAGTCCCTCAGGAGATAAGAGACTATCTAAGTGAGAGGGGAATTATTCTTTATGATAATGTTAGCTTCGATGAGAGAAAACTTAAAGACTTAGTTGATGAATTATATAAGGTTGCTAAACGCACAACTACTGATCGAGAATTAATAGAAGTTTCATCTGAAATAGTTGATCTCCTAAACAAGTTAATGAGCGATTTGAAGCAAAAGAATATTCATGCTAAAAGAGACGATGTCTTAAAGGCTGTGTTACGATTGGCTCTGAAGATGGAGAATGAACTATTAAAACAGTTAGAGTAGGGTAATGCTATCTAGCGAATCTTATCCATTAACGTATACATTCTCATTTTGAAAAGGGATAACCCTATTACTATAACAATATTAGTGCCGTTATTCTTGATAGGTAGAGTTGATCTGGATGAGCAAAGTTTACATTTTGATAACTGAGATTTTAACACGATATTGTTATAACTATTGCTTGGGATTATAGATGCGAAAAATGTTGTCTCTTAAAACAAAATTACGAGCCATTGAGGTCTTGCGAATATTAAAAAGAAGATATACATATGAAGAACTCTCTCAGCACTTTGGATTACCTATACCAGTGCTTAGTAGATATATTCAGGGACATGTCCTTCCTCGAGAGAAAAGGGCTAGAGAGATTATAGAAAAAGGCGCACAATTATTAGATCTAGAAGATGAGATCAGAAACCGCTTATTATTTGACGAGCATGGATTCTTTGACAATACCAGAATCCTATTCGATATAACTCTCTTAAAACTAGTTACTAAAATTATAGCTGAGCAATATTCAAATATCAAGATAGATAAGATATTGACAGCTGCAGTAGATGGATTGCCTTTTGCCGTCTTATTAGGTGATGAGTTAGATGTCGATGTAGTTTATACTAAGAGAGAGAAGGAAGTAGGAGTTAAGGAGTATATCGAGGAGTATTATATTCCCGGGGGTTCCGGGATTAGATTGAGTATATATCTTCCTAAGAATGCTATTAGGCCTAAGGAGCATGTGTTAATAGTAGATGATATTATTCGTACAGGAGAAACCCAACGAGCGTTAATTAATATAGCTATGCGTAGAAAAGCTATAATAGTCGGCGTACATGTTCTTATAGCTATTGGAGATAAGTGGAAAAGGAATGTTCCAAAGAATATTCCAGTACGATATTTTGTGAAAGTGTCAGAACCCGTAATTAGCTAGAAAATTTACTCATAGCATGGCTCCTTAGTTCATTTGATACATGATCCAATACTTCTCCAAAAAAAGCAAGTGTATCAAGGAAATTGGAATCTAATTTGTCCATATTCTCTTCTAAGAAAATTAATATATCATCGCGAATATCCGACCAGATAGCAATAATGATTAGTAGTAACTTAATTAGCTCGTAAAATTTAATTATAGTTTTACTTTTCATCGACCCCGCCTCTAGTGTTCTAAAGAAAATGCTCATAGAGGTATATAAAGAATCAAAATCAGATTTTGGAGCAAAGATAATAAAGAAGGAGAAAGGAATCCCTCACTTTCTTATTGTTCTGCTTTTCCCTCTGAGGATTCTTTCTCCTCCTCTTTTTCAAGTTCTTCTAGTTGTTTCTCAATTTCTTCTACGTTTATCTCTTCGGGTGATGGTGTCTGAACGAGAGCCCATCCTATCCATGTAAATATCACGCCGCCTAATAGTACTAACGCTAAAATCGGGAGAAATAGCACCCAGTATAATGGAGGCACTGGGATTGTATTCCACAACATTGACCATCCAGTTAGATTTACCTCCCCAAAGATCGGTGCCAGAATACCCCAAAGTATATATAAGATCATGACGATTATTGATGCGAGCATAAAAACGGCTCCTAATATTTTTTCTCCACTTGGCATCAGACCTCACCTATTTTTCCTAAACCTATGCACAAAAAACATTATTTCATTTTTAAATCTTGACAGAGTGATCATCTTTATGCTTTTATTTGTATGATCTTTTTCGCTTCCATTGATTGTAATGCTGCTTCGCATGTCTTTAATGCTATTAATCCATCCATTCCCATCACTAGGGGTCTATCTTCACCAATTATAGTTTTGACAAAATTGCGATCTTGGCTCATTAAAGGTTCCTCATAAGGAATATTGGGCGCACATATACCATCCTCACTCAGTATCGTAACTTTATGGATACTATAGTCAATCACGAAGACGGCTTTTGATCCCGTGATTTCCATACGTCGTATCTTATATGGGGTTAGCCAATTTGCCTCTATTAATGCAGAAATAAATTCTTTTTCAGACCCATATTTTAGGAATATCGCGACATAGTCCTCATAATCATGTGCAATCGCTCCGCCACTTGCATACGCCATCAATGGATTCGTTTCAAGAATATATCTAATCAAGTCTATATCATGTATCGCAAGGTCTCTGATCACCCCCACATCATGCGGTCTATTAGGCCATAAGCTCGTTCTCTTTGCAGAAACCACAAGAGGCCTTCCAATTTTTGTCAAATTCTTTTTTACATATCTTGTTGCTGGACTATAGCGGAGAAGAAAACCCACCATTAAAACAAGTTTATTCTCTGCTGCTATCTTGACCAGTTCTTCAGCTTGTTTTGAGTTTTCTGTCATTGGTTTCTCTACCAGAACATGCTTTCCAGCCACTAAAGCTTGCTTAGCCTGCTCATAGTGAAGCTTAGTAGGGGTTGCTAAAATTATACCTTCTACGGAATCCTTCTCCAAAATCTCCTCATATTTCGTAGTCCATTTATGGCCAAAACGTTTTGCGATTAATTTTGCCCTATTTTCATTGATATCAACGACATAAACCTCATTGATAAGTCCCTCCGCTCTTAGAAAGGCCAATACCCGAGCATGATTCTGCCCCCAGCCGCCTACTCCTACTATAGCTATACCAGTCAAACGGGAACCTCCTAAATAGCCTCTGAGAATCGTAATGCCTTATTTACTATATTTAAATCTGCGATTTTAAAAAGGAGAAAAAGGAGCAATTCTCACTTTATATAGCCCAGCTCTTTGAGCTTTTCAATGATTTTTTCAGCACCTTTTTCAGGAGACTCTCGTTCGCTATCAAAAATAACCTCCGGATTCAATGGTTCTTCATATGGATCATCGATTCCTGTCATATGCTTAATTTCTCCTCGTAAAGCTTTTTTATACAAACCCTTAGGATCCCTTTTCATAACAGTCTCCAGTGAACATTTAACATAAACTTCTATAAAGTCTCCAATCTCTCTCCTGGCGAAATTCCTTATCGAGCGGTAAGGTGATACGAATGCAGCTATTACAAATACTCCATTCCTAGCAAGCAATTTACTCACATATATTACTCTCCTAAGATGTCTCTCACGATCCTCTCTAGTAAATCCAGCCTCTGGGCTTAACCATTTCCTAACTTCGTCCCCATCTAATACCTCTACTTTATACCCCATATTCCTTAACTTGCGTTCTAATACTCTAGCTAACGTCGTTTTCCCAGAGGCTGGCAAGCCAGTTAGCCAGATGACGCACCCTCTTTCACGCATTTTTACACCTCAAAAAGTGAATGACCATCCATATCGTTTGGGGTTGGGATACCAAAGAGATCCAAAATGGTAGGAGCTACGTCAAAGATGTTAACTAGATCAAATTTCTTTTTCTCGATCGTTTCCTGGGGATCATAAATTATCAGAATGCCATCCCAATCGTGAACTGCATCATCTGGACCTTTATCGTTCTCCGGAAGGTAAAAGGTTCCATAACCCACTGTTCCCGCTGATCTCCAATAAAGATTATCAAAATATACAAAGAGATCTGGCGGATCCCCCTTCATTATAGGGAATAAATCTTCTGGCTTGTATACCTTATTATCCATATGTCTTCCCTCGGGATCTTTTATTTTCTTAAAATCTTCAATTAGCTGTTCACGAACATCCTCGTAATCTTTAGGATCAATGATACCATTTGGCTCTCTGTTCTTGATGTTAATAAATACCCTCGCATAGTAGCCACCCCAGCCCCATGCAATTGTCCTGTCCCAGTTTATGTTTGCTTTTGCGAGATCTGTTCCCGGCTCTGGCTCTTTTTTGAATTCTAGATAACCTTGCTCGGCTAACCATTCATTTATTACAAATGCTCCTTTCATCCTCTTAGCTCCATGATCTGATGCTATGATGACTATTGTCTCGTCATCTACTAATTTTAAGAGTCTTCCAACGCGTTCATCGATGTATTCATAATATTCTGGAATTACGCTCTCAAATTCGTTTCCCGGTTGATATAAGTGATGATTCTTATCGAAGAATTTCCAGAAAGCATGCTGTACTCGATCAACTCCAATTTCAACAAACATAAAGAAATCCCATTTCTTCTCTTTAAGCAAAAATTCGATGATATTAAAATGCTGCTCCGTCATCATGTATAGTTCTTTAAGCAATTTCTTTCTCTTCTCTGTTCTAAATTCCACGTCAAATATATACTTTCCAAAGTATTTTTCTATTTCCATCTTTAATTCATTGGGATAAGTGTACTGTTTCTCAGGTCCAGGGGTTATGAAGCAGGATATCCATAACCCATTTATTTCTTTTGGAGGATAACCTGGAGGAACACTCACTACAATCGATTTGAGACCATGACGCCCGAGTATATCCCAGATCGCTGGTTCCTTAACTGAACGAGAACTTACGATATAAAAATCATTATAAGTTCCCCTTTTTCTATGTCGGAAACCATACATACCAAGCTTTCCAGGATTCTTTCCAGTCACCATCGAAGCCCAAGCAGGAATAGTTATCGGTGGATGCGTAGATCTTAGCCGACCATAGGCACCGTTTTGCATAAGAAAAGAAACATTCGGCAAGTTTTTTCTAAACTTTTTAAATACAAGCTCTGGAGGTGCCGCATCCAGCCCTATCAGAAGCACTTTTCTGCCCATAGTTATCATCCTCACTCTACAAATGGATTATTCCATTTCAAAATAACTTCCGCGACCTCTGGTCTCATCATGTATGCCGGCGGTTTCTTTCCCTGCTTGATCATCTCTCTTATCTTTGAACCACTGAAGCGTATCCTATATTCATCTCCATGTGGGCAAGTCTTCTCATTAACGATTCCTCCGCATTTACGACAATAGAAAAACTCCCTAAAGAAAATAGGAGTGATGCCAAGATCAGGAAATTCCTTAAAAATCTCATGTGCTTCATAGGGTCTATAGTAATTTCCTACACCAGCATGATCTCTTCCTACAACAAAATGTGTACAACCAAAATTTTTCCGAATGATGGCATGGAAAATAGCTTCACGAGGCCCCGCATATCTCATCCATGTTCGGAGTATAGCCAGCACAGCAACCTTTTTTGGATAATAATGAGAAAGCAGGACTTCATATGCTTTAAGAATGACTTCATCCTTGAAATCTCCCGGCTTCTTCTTACCTATAAGTGGATTAATGAAAATTCCATCCGCAAAAGCTAATGCTGTTTTCTGGATGTATTCATGTCCAAGATGAGGCGCATTTCTTGTTTGAAAACCAACAATCGTTTTCCATCCCATCTCCTTAAAAAGCACGCGCGTCTCTGCGGGATAAAGAGTATATCTTTCAAAAGGATTTGGTGGTTCGTTTAGCAACTCTATTTTACCACCCATTAATAACTCCTTCATTTGATATACTCTGAAGACACCAGGATGTTTCTTGTCGCGTGTCTTAAATACTCTCTCTGCGAATTCGTCCTTTTTATACCCATAGATTTCCTCAATGTATAAAATTGCTAAAGGTCGCTTATTAGTATCAACTAGAACCACATCATCACCCTCTTTTAAATCAATAATCTCAGCTGGATCAACATCTAAGACTATTGGAATAGTCCATGGCAGATCATTTGCGAGGCGCATCTCATATAAAACATTAAGAAAGTCCTCTTGAACCATGAAACCCTCTAAGGGACTAAAAACACCCCGTGCTATATTAACTAGATCAACAGCAATATCATCACTTACAGTGATAAGAGGCATTTCCTTAACTTCGCTTAATAAGCGTTCTCTTCTTCTTCCAGATATAACTCTATTAATGAGCCGGCCTCCATGCGGCCTGGGTATCATTTCTTTTTCCCTCCTAGTCCAAGTACCCAAGAGCTTTAAGCTTTCTCTTTATCCGCTCAACATCCTCGGGCGTAAAGGGTTCCTCGCTTTTTGCAGCCTCATGCATAGCTACTATCTCCCTAAGTACGTAAGTTACATAGTCAGAAACGGAGGTGAAGCCCGTATCTTTAATTAAATTCTTAATACGGTTATACAGAGTTACAGGAATAGAAACTGTTGTATATTTTTTTCGTCGAGCTTTAGCTTTTAGCTCCTTCGAATTCGGGATAATATCCTTAGACATATTCACACCGGTATAATTAATAATTATGCATTATTAATGAATTATCATTACAGTATGAAGACAGCATAATTAGAAATAAAAAACTTAGCTATCTCATACCCAGCATTTAAATCAAACCACTATTTTAATCAGTGATTAGAGGCTTAGCAATAGCTAACGTGAGAATAATTATAAGAATTCTGAATTTTGCTAAGAAATTATTTATAGCATTCAGAAAGATAATTGGAAGATTTATCTCAATGCTAAGAAAACAGTTTAAATTAGACTATTTCTAATTAGTGACTCCCCTAACATACCCTAATTATTATTAGATACGCATGAGTTAAGACAGAATATCGAAGAGAGAACTCTACCGTTATCAAGGAATCTAAAGTTAAGAACTTAAGAGATTCCTATTCTATGCCTAAAGGGAAGGTGTTTCTAGTTAGTAAGTTCTAAATATAATTTCCCATTATTAGATACCCATAGACAGAATAGCTACGCCAAAGACGAAGACCCACGAAGACAACGGAAGAGCCCAAGAGCCGCATCCAAAACAGGGATGAAAAAGCAATCAAAACTCTCAACAGAATTTAGACAAGAGTATTGAACGCCAATGACGGGGTTATCCCAGAGGCAGCCAAGCCCGCGGGATGTGGCCCGTGGCGTGCGGGCTGAAGCCCCGATGAGCTGGGTGCCTAGGCGGAGCGTCTCCGCCGATGGGTGCCCATGGGAGGGGATAGTATGTGCGATGAGGAGTAGGTATTCCCCGCCAAATATAACTAAATTTGGGAATACCTACCCAAAGCGAAACGCAATAGTGAATACTGAATCAAGATGTATATATGAAATCAGATGGCGGAGCGTGAGAATAAAAAAGAAAAAGAAGTGTTTCTAAAGATAACCGAGACTCCTTAATCTTTCCTTAATGGCTTCCTCCTCTTCTTTAGAATATACACTTTCCTCCTCTTCTTCTAAGACTTGCTCAAGAACGTATATTATAAAGTCTTCAGCTGATTTGAATTCTGTATCTTTTATTTCTTTAAGAATTCTCTCATATAGCCTTTTAGGGATTTTTATTTGCACAAACTCATCGCTCATATTTTGACACCAACAACAATTATATTACTGATACGCATGTTAACTACGAGCTATGAGCTTTAAAAATTCTCGCAGTTGTTCTGGGTCTTTACCCTATTTTTGTAAGGGATAAAACTTATCAAAGAAAACTCTAAGTATGTTATGCTCTAATAATGGTAGTAAAACATAATTAATAGGAGGTAAAGAGAGATAGGGAAGATCATACTATTCAGTGGAGCACTACATATTTTCTCAGACCGCGAGGCTTGTCGATAGGATTTCCTCTTAATACACCGACCCAATATGCTATTAGTTGAAGAGGTATCACATTAACGAATGGAGTTAGTAGGCCCGGAACTTTAGGAACTGTGAGAATATCTTTTGTTAATTTCTGAGCCGTACTTGCATCATCCTCATTTGTAATTATTACTAAATGCGCGCCTGTCGGGGTAATTTCCGAGAGTAATTGGTAAGCATCTATTCTAGCATCCTCCTCTGCAGGTGTGACAAGAATTACTGGGAAACCCTTATCTAAAATAGCTCTTCCTCCATGTCTTAATTCTCCAGCCTCTATCCCCTCCGCATGAATATACGCTACTTCTTTTAGTTTTAGCGCGCCCTCTAAAGCTATTGGATAATTTATCCCTCTTGAAGCAACTAACACTGAATGAGTTTTTACTATTTTCTGTGCGATTGATTTAGCGACATTAACAACGTTTTGAATTGTTTTTTCTAGGACATCAGGAAGCTCAAAAATCGCCTTCCTTAGGCTCTCTATTTCCCGAGAAGGCAATGTTTCTTTCATTTCTATAAGTCTTAGCGCAATTCTATATAAGGCTAATAATTGCCCTATAAATGATTTTGTAGCGGGGACGGCATGTTCTGGACCTACTCCAATAGGTAAGTACAAGTTAGATGCAAACATAAGAGGAGAGCCTAATACATTTATTATTCCAATAATGGATGCCCCAAACATTTTCGCTTTCATGACTGCTCTTATAACATCAGTTGTAGCTCCAGACTGTGACAGTGCTACTATTACTGTCCCAGGTTTTATGTTCTTCAGAGCATAAAAGGGAAATTCAGTAGCATCTATGACCTCAGATGGCACGTCAGCCAGTTCTCGAAGAATGTAACTTCCTACTTGAGCCGCATAAAATGAAGAACCACAACCAATCATATAGATCTTGTCAGCATTCATTAGCATCCTAGCGATTAAGTCTATGTATGTTTTCTGATGCGTAAAAAGTGCTCTATAAATAGCCTTAGGTATTTCGAAAATTTCACGTAACATAAAATGCGGAAAACCTCCTGGTACCGGATATTCGATTTTGCTTGGAGTATTTAACGGCTTTTTAGTGATTCTTTCGCCGCTTTTATCGTAAAACTGTATTTCTCCGTCCGAAATTATGGCGAATTCCTCTCCGTTCATTACATAGTATTTCTTAGTTCCCTGTACGAGTGGTTCAAGCTCTGATGCAATTACGTATTCATTATCCGACTTCACCCCAATGAAAAGCTTCGATCTCTTAGTTATAATACCAATAATTTTTGGATTATCTTTGATGAAAAATACCGAGGCGAAGAATCCCTCAAATTTTCTCAAAATCTCACTACAAGCTGTGTATATATCTCTCCCCTGTAAGGCTTCTTCTAAAAAATGGGCCAAGAGTTCAGTATCATTTCTTGATAGAAAAATGTGTCCCTTCTTTGATAATCTTTCCTTCCAAGTATCGTATTCTCCTATTACTCCGTCCATGACCAAGTATATCGTTCTTGAACAGTCAGTCATAGGTTGCGTATTATCAATATGCGGCCTTCCATGCGTAGCGTAACGCGTACTCCCAATTCCTATATTTCCAACTAATTCTTCAAATTTTAGACTTGCCTCAAGATTCTCAATCCCTCCAGGATGTTTCTTTAAAAATACTTCACCACTTTTTCGCAAAATCGCTATCCCAGCCCCCTGATCTCCTAGATGTTTCAGTTCCTTTAGAATACTAATGAGTTCTGCTCCTAGATTTCTCTCATCTAACGAATATATACATACGATTCCTCCCATTATTAATCACCAGATTTCTTAATGCATAGAAAAATTTCTAATAAGGATCTCGGGAAATCTCTAATCACTGAAAACACTCAATACTTTAGGAATAAGAATTTTGGGATTTTCCAGGTGGTTTTTTGGCAGACAAGTACGTAATAGAAGTAGAACCAGATCTAAGATCTGTTGTGAAGAAATTCAATACACTATGGCGCTCGTACGTCATAACAATTTTCTGTCACTGTGACGTAATATATGAAGGACGTGCTAAGAGCTATCTTGAATGGGGAGATAGATTAGTAATATCTAAGCCTGATGGCACTCTACTGGTACATGGTAAAGTAAAGCGTGAACCAATTAATTGGCAGCCTCCAGGAAGTTTTTCTTATGCAACTATAAATGAAGAACACCTAGAAATTAGGAGTATTAGAAGGCGACCTAAGGAATATTTATTGATAAGAACACCCCACGTATACTCCTTCGTAGCAATGAGAATGGATCTATCTGTATTTAGACTATGGGCATCAGAAGGTGATATGATAAAGTCCGTTAAGGAAAACCCCTCGCTCATTGAGGAAGGATTTCGTATAATTGGTACTGAAGTAAAGACACCGCATGGAAAAATTGATTTACTTGGAAGGGATATCATGGGAAATATCGTTGTTTGTGAATTTAAGAGAGCAGTTGCTCAATTAGAAGCTGTTTCTCAGCTGAAAAGATATGTTGATTATTTTATTAAAAATGGGTATAGCAATGTTCGTGGAATATTAATAGCTCCTCATATTACTCCCTCAGCAAGAAAACTTCTTGAAGAATATGGCCTAGAGTATAAAAGACTTCTTCCACCTAAGGAACTTGGGAAAAGACCTAATATTGAATGGTTAAGATAAGGAGAGGAGAAAAAATGTTATTGAGAGATTTCATCTCGTCTAAGAAAGGTCTGCTAATCGATATCGAAGGTACTTTAATAAGCGAAATTGAGTATGAAAAAGCCTTTCCAGACACTTATTTATTCCTCGAAATATTGAAGCAGAAAAATTTTTTACTTCTGACGAATCTTGCTAGAAAGTCAAGAAAATATGTCTCAAGAAAACTCTCAAGCATGAAAATAAACGTACCTCATACAAAGATAATAAACCCAACGATAGTGGCTGCGATAATTTTGGAAGAGAAATACGAGAAACCCGTTAAAGTTTTTCTGATAGGTGAAAACGGGCACTTGGAGGATCTCTTAGAATTTGCTTGGATAGAGCTTACTGATCATGAGAAAGTAAATGCTGTATTGCTAGGAGCCAGTAGAAACATTACATACCAACAGCTTAATTTCGCTTTCAGACAAATACTACGTGGAGCTGACTTAATAGTATTAGGAGGAGAAACTTGGAGCTTAGGTAAAATATATGACGATGAAGGAGAGTTCTTGATGGAAGGTGCTTTCGCCGCAGCATTAGAAGCGGCTACTGGTATAAAGGCTATACGTGCTGGAAAGCCTTCCGAAATATTCTTTGAAGTGGGGCTTAAAAAGCTCGGTTTGGACAAACATGAAGTCGTCATGATCGGAGACTCTTTACAAACGGATGTAACCGGGGCACTATCTTACGGGATAGATGTAATATATGTGAACCGAAAATCAAGAAGTGATGAAGAAATTATTAAGAAGCTAGCTAATGTCAAAAAGAAATCAACTCTATATATAGTTAATTCATTAAATCCTTCCGAAGTTTTAAAAGCTCTAGATTTCTGACAAAAGCATAAGGTTATGTTCTCATAGCAGAGAAAAATCTGATTGTATTCTTTAAACCTTGCTCTAAGGAGAAATTTGGTTTCCATTCTAATTCTTTTTCAGCTTTTACTATATTAGCGACACTCTCCCTTACATCACCCGGCCGCGCTGGTGCGAATTTTATCTCTGATTTAGATCTCGTGAGATCAATTATTTTCCTTGCTAAATCAATTAT
>Ga0190311_1000175_pt1 | contig 22686 bp, 24 predicted proteins | sample 48700789_MG_FD_165037 | JGI IMG/M metagenome (GOLD analysis project Ga0190311, IMG submission 165037) | Hydrothermal vent sediment bacterial communities from Southern Trench, Guaymas Basin, Mexico - 4870-07-8-9_MG | ecosystem: Environmental > Aquatic > Marine > Hydrothermal vents > Sediment ...
TCGTGCCCTCTCAGAGATCTATGCGATTGGAGGGTGGAGAGGGAAAAAGGAGAAAATGAGAGAAAAATGAGAAGGCTGAGCACCTTAGGCTTGTTCGATCTTGGCCCATAATCCTTCTAAATAGGCCATGTACTTCGGGTGGTATGTGGTTATCTGCCTTTCTTCTCTAAGTAGCGCTTAGCTTGTTCTTCAGATCATCGCACAAATGGCGGATAACCTCACGTACAAAGGCCTCATTTAGGCTCATCGGGAGACAATCGTCCTTGTTGGCTCATAAATTTTTCCTTAAGATGGTTTTGGCGCCGGGCCGGGATTTGAGCCCGGGCGGCCTTTCGGCCAGTGGCTTGCAGGGCCACGCCCGTTATTGAGCCGGAGCCCATAGCGAGCTCGCCAACCAGGCCGCCTGCAGAGAGCCTCCCTAGGGAGCTCGTGGTAAGGCTTAAGGTGCCATCAGAACTCATTGAGGCCATCAGAGAGCTTAAGGAGGTTATAATCATGGCTTTATCCGTGAGCCAGCGTCAGGCCACAATAGTTCCCATTTACATCCCCATCAGCGTTGCTCAGATGGCTCCTCAGGTGCTGCCCCAGGCTCCTAACTATGCTCCGGCCGAGCCCACCGGCGAGATCATATGCCCTAAGTGCGGACGCCCGGGGAGGCTCTACGAGTACAGAAGGGGCAAGCGGGCTTATGTCCTGGTTCTGCACGGGCGTCAGAAGTGCTACCTTGGCCCGGCAGATGTGGTGAAAGTGAAGTGGCCTCATCTGGCCGAGAGGGCTTTGCTCAACAATGCTCAACACGGTCGGGCTGGAATACTTTCACCGCCAGATCTCCGGCTCTCGCCTCAGGTGTTGAGCAGTGCTCAACAGCCAGAATGGGCTTTTCTTTGGCGCCGGGGCGGGGATTTGAACCCCGGTGGGCTTGCGCCCAGTGGCTTAGCAGGCCACCCCCATACCAGGCTAGGGGACCCCGGCTTCCGAGCTGTGGGCTGCTAGGAGCTATATTAGGCTTTCCAGTTGCCAGCGGTCGGTCGTGCGTGGGGCGTAAGGCTTACCAAGTGCCTCTTGGGGCTAGCAGTTGGGTGATGAAACACCTAGTCCCTGAGCCCTAGGCCATGAGGTAGGCCCAATAAGCTGACCACATGCTTATCTATTCCCGCCCGCGCGGGTAGGCGAGAGGCCATGGTGCTGAAGGGGCTTGGGCGCTCCCTCTACGAGGCCATAAGGCGTGTCTTCAGGGCTCCAGCAGTAGATGAGGCCCTCGTCAATGAGCTAGTCCGTGATATACAGAGGGCTCTCCTCCAAGCAGATGTAAATGTAAGGCTGGTCCTAGCTCTCTCAGATAGGATCAGGGAGAGGGCCCTGAAGGAGGAGCTACCACCAGGCATCTCTAGGCGTGAGCACGTAATCAAGGTCGTCTACGATGAGCTAGTTAAGTTCGTAGGTGAGGAGCCAGCTGAGCTTGGCATCAGGCCTGGCCAGAGGAAGATCATAATGCTAGTTGGGCTCCAGGGCTCTGGCAAGACGACCTCAGCTGCTAAGCTAGCCTACTTCCTCAAGCAGAAGGGCCTTAAGGTAGGCTTAATATGTGCTGATACATATAGACCTGCTGCCTACGATCAGCTAAAGCATCTAGCCGAGGAAGTAGGCGTGCCATTTTACGGTGAGCCTGGCTCTAAGGATCCAGTTGGCATTGCCCTTAGGGGCCTAAAGGAACTCTCTGGCCTAGATGTCATCATAGTGGATACTGCTGGCAGGCACAAGGATGAGGAGGCCCTTATGGAGGAGATGAAGGCCCTAGCAAGCGCAATTAAGCCAGATGAGGTCATGTTGGTCATTGATGCTACGATAGGCCAGCAGGCTGGTGCCCAGGCTAGGGCCTTCCACGAGGCCACGCCAGTAGGCTCAATATTCCTTGCGAAGCTAGATGGCTCTGCTAGAGGTGGTGGTGCCCTCTCGGCTGTTGCAGCTACTGGGGCGAGGATAAAGTTCATAGGGGTAGGGGAGAAGGTAGAGGACATTGAGTACTTCGTCCCTGCTAAGTTCATATCCCGCTTGCTAGGCATAGGAGATCTTGAGGCCATCGTAAGGCGTGTTAAGGAGGCAGAGAGGGAGATACCAGAGAAGGCCATAGAGGCTATTGCAAGGGGGAAGTTCACGCTCTACGAGCTACGTGAGCTCCTGAGGGGCATGGGGCGTAGGGGCCGATTGAGCAAGCTGCTAGGCCTCTTACCACGCCTGCCCTACGAGGTGCCTGAGGAGGCCTTTGAGGAAATGGAGGTCAAGGTGAAGCGTTGGCTAGCTATAATGGACTCCATGACGCCTGAGGAGCTAGAAAATCCACGAATACTAAATGCCTCTAGGATAAGGCGTATCGCACGTGGCTCTGGGACAAGTGAGAGGGACGTAAGGGACCTCATAAAGTACTACAACATGATGAGGAAGATGAGCAAGCAGCTAAAGAAGCTTAGGCGTAAGGGTCCCTTGGCCCTCAGGCTAGGCAAGGGCATGAAGTGGCCGTTCAAGGTGGGTTAATGGGATGGAGGATCTGCTAGGAAAGGCCATGGAGCTCCTAAGGCACTTCCCCCTCTGTGATGCATGCCTTGGCCGTCAGTTCGCCATGCTGGGGTACGGCCTCTCAAACGCTGAGAGAGGCAGGGGCCTGAAAACAGCCCTGTTCCTCCTGCTGGACCAGAAACTGAAATCTGGGAGCAAGGAAGCCCTTAATGATATGCGTGCATTAGCAGAAAATGGATTTTTTGAGCCAGCTAGGCAGCTACTAGCAAAAATAGGTGTTGAAATCCCTGAGAGCCCTGAGGGCTGCTTCCTCTGCCGTGGCATCATGGAGCGGGTGGATGAGCTAGCTGGGAAGGCCCTTGAGGCCCTATCGGGCTATGAGTTCTCAACCTTCCTCGTTGGCATAAGGCTGCCAGCTGAGATGGAGGAGCGTGAGGACCAGCTACGTGCCCAGTACGGCCTAGAGCACAGTGAGGGCCTTAGGAATGAGCTCAGCAGAGAGGTAGGGAAGCGCATAGCAAGGGCTACTGGGAAGCAGGTTAAGTACAGGAAGCCAGATATAACTATCATAGTAGAGCCCTTCACTGGCCTCATAGAGCTAAGGGTTAGCCCTGTCTTCATAGCAGGCAGGTACAGGAAGCTCGTCAGGGGCATACCACAGGCCAAGTGGGTATGTACTAGGTGTGGCGGGAGGGGGTGCCCAAGGTGCAACTGGCAGGGGAAGCTGTACCCAACCTCTGTATCAGAACTCATCACAGAGCCAATAGTAGAAGCCTTTGGAGGAGAGGGAGCTGCTTTCCATGCTGCTGGTCGTGAGGACGTAGATGCTAGAATGCTGGGGCGTGGTAGGCCATTTGTAGTTGAAGTTAAGAGGCCAAGGAAGCGGGAGGTTGACCTAAAGGCCCTTGAGGCCCTTGTTAACGAGCGGGCAAGGGGCATGGTAAGCGTATCTGGCCTAAAATACGTGGATAGGGCCTTCGTTAGGCGTATGAAGGCGAGGGAGGCTGAGAAGGTATATGAGGTCCTAGTGGAGTTTGATAGGGCAGTTTCGGATGGTGAGCTCAAGGCCCTTGAGGAGGCCCTCTCAGGTGCCTTAATAAGGCAGAGGACGCCAACTAGGGTCCTGCACAGGAGGGCCGATAAGCTGAGGTTGAAGAAGGTAAGGGAGCTAAGGGCCATAGAGCGCTTAGGGCCGTGCGTGGTCCGCTTTAGGATAACATGCGATGGTGGCCTATACGTGAAGGAGCTGGTAACTGGCGATGGTGGTCGGACGACCCCTAGCATCTCTGAACTTATAAGGGCCCACGCTCGACCACTTGAGCTAGACGTGGTGGATGTGCTGATGGAGGGGGTGTGAGAGCATGCCACAATCAAAGGGGCCAAGGCACAAGACCCGAAAGGTGTTTAGGAAGCACCCTAGGGAGCGGGGCAAGCTCAAGCTTAGCCGTATCCTTAGGCCATACTCCATAGGCGATAAGGTGGTCATCAAGGTAGATCCAGCTATACACAAGGGCATGCCCTACAGGCGCTACCACGGTAAGGTAGGCACGGTGGTCGGGAAGAGGGGGCGTGCCTATATAGTTGAGGTGCCAGTTGGCGATGAGGTAAGGACCCTCTTCATTAGGCCAGAGCACCTAGCACCACACGGAGGGTGAGAGTTGCCGAGGAAGGTAATTGAAGAGAAGCCAATAACGATACCAGAGGTCAAGAAGATACTTGAGGAGCTAGGGCCAGGGGCAGGTGGCGACTTCTTCATTAGGACCATGGACTACGTAGCTAAGTTCTCAAAGCTAGGGCCAGAGGCAGCTGAGCTGGTGAAGAGGCTTGTAGAGGAAGTTGGCCTCTCAGAGTGGGAAGCAGTTCAGATAGTAAATTGTATGCCAGAAACCATAGATGAGCTTAGGCCCTTCCTAACTGGTAGCGTAGCCCTCTACAGCAGGGAGAAGCTGAAGAAGGTACTTGACCTATTAGACCAGTATCGCTGAGGGGACTAGGGCTTGTTTAGGGGGAGGCCAAGGGCGAGGGAGAAGAAGTACGAGGAATACGCATACGTGCTAGATTTCTTCATGCGTGAGGTAAGGGCTGGTAGGAGGCCCTTCGTTGGGCCAGTTGTCCAACTAGTAGGTGAGGAGTTCTTCACGCTCCTTGAGGCAGTTGTCAAGCTAGGCGTGGAGCTGAGGCCACAGGAGAGGATATACATAGGCCGAAATGAGAGGGAGCACGTAGCATACATAATAGGCCGTATCTCATACGATGACCTAACCGTAGCAGCTAAGGCAGAGCTACCCATAGCTGTGGAAGCGATAATAACAAGGAATGAAGCTCGCTTCGTGCAGTTCTTCAATACCGCTGGCCCAATCACGCCCCGCCTCCACGCCCTTGAGCTCCTACCTGGCATAGGGAAGCGTTACATGTGGCTCATACTTGAGGAGAGGGAGAGGAAGCCATTTGAGAGCTTTGAGGACCTCCAGAAGCGAACTGGCCTCCCCAACCCAGTTAAGATGATAGCTAAGCGTGTGATGGAGGAGCTCATGGAGGAGCCCAGGTACAGGCTTTTCACCAGGCCCCGATGAAAAGGAAGAGCCTTGATACCAATTAGGCGTGTTAAGGCCATCTTAAGGGCCTATGGGCTTAAGCCTAGGAAGCGGTTAGGCCAGCACTTCCTCCTAGATGAGCAGTTAATGGAGAGGCTTGCCGACCATGCTCAGCTTAGCAATACTGACGTAGTCCTGGATGCTGGAGCTGGCCTTGGCTTCCTAACCGAGGTCCTAGCACGTAGAAGCAAGGAAGTGCTTGCTGTTGAGCTAGATAGGGGCTTAGTCAGGGCCTTAAGGGATAGGCTTGCAAGCTATTCAAATGTTAGGATAATAGAGGGGGATGTGCTTAAGATTTCCCTGCCCAGCTTCAACAAGGCAGTTTCAACCCCACCATACAACATCATATCAAAGCTTATCTTCTGGCTCCTAGATAGGCCAGGTCTTGATGTAGCCGTATTAGTGATCCAAGAGGAGCTAGCCCGAAGGCTGGTGGCAGAGCCAAATACCGATGACTATGGTCGCCTGACCATCACGGCCTACTACAAGGCTGATGTAGAAGTGCTTGAGCCCGTCCCTAGGGATAGGTTCTGGCCCCAGCCAGATGTTGATTCCGTAGCTATCAAGCTGGTTAGGCACCCACCGCCCTTCAAGGTCTTAAATGAAGAGCTCTTCCTGGCCCTAGTTAGGGGTTTGTTCTCCCATAGGAACAAGGTGGTTAGGAGGGCCTTGAGGCTAGCCCTAGCAGCCCTTGGCATGGATGAGCAGGAGGCAAGGGAGCTAGCTAGGGGGGCACCCCACGCCACTAGGCGTGTTAGGGAGCTCATGCCAGAGGACCTAGCTGAGGTCGCCAACTACGTGGCCGAGCGCTCGGGATGGCAGTAGGGCAAAGGCCAAAGGAAGATCGTAAAGGAAAGCAAAAAAGGGCTGAATAATCAAGCCTCACTCGGCTGTTTTTAATGTCGGTAGGGCCTGTGTGGCTTTATCCGCAAGACTTTATGCGGGTTGACTTGAGGCCCTTCGAAATAGAACTTGCAGTAGCTGCGTCTACCATTATAGGCATTTTACGAACTTCTCCTCTGGCTTACAGAGCCGTAAAAGAAAAACGGGTATATTATAATAACCTTGGTTTTCTCACTTACCTGCCTCTACGTCGACGAGGCCTGTGTCGTTTCTTCCCTAGAGCCTTACGCTTTTGCCTTAAGAGTATGGTTGTCATGGTCGTTATGACCGTGAGAGGTACTACCACCATAGCTATCTTGTGCAGTGTAGAACAAGGAGTGCTCGTAGGCTGTCCAATTGGCTCAATGAGGAGGTCGGTCCTGAATTCTGGAGGCTCCTTAAGGAAGGCGATGACTAATGTAACTTCATAACCTATGACACTCCTCACTTCTCTAACTATGTTTACAGCGAAGTCCTTGTTCACGCTATCGGTTATGTTGCCATACACAAAGTTCACTTGAAACCAGCCAGGTAAGCCCAAGTAGAAGAACGAAGCATATCCTGATGAGTTTAGAGCTCCTTCCTTGACTGCTGTAATAAACCTATCCCTAGCCTCATAAAATGCATGCTCTTGTTCCATGTAGCTGAAGGCCTCGTAGAACTTTATGAGGGGTTTCTCAGTTCCCCATGTCTTCGCTACTTTCTCAGCTTCCTCATCTAACATATCCACTACTGCTCTCATCTGCTCCTCGGTTGGCTTGTAAAGACCAATGTAGAGGGCTGGTGGATCTTCATCAACGGCTTCAAGAGTAGCCCAGTATTTCAGCCCTACCGTCTCTTTAAGCATAGGCAGGCACTTAGCCTCGAATACTCTGATGAGTGCGTCGAGCATGAAACGCCGCCTATCCACTATTTTAGCAATCTCCCCTTCAAGAGACCCCCTATACGTCCAATTTATTGGTCTTTCATCAAGATAGCTTGATGGATCTCTATCGATTACCACATAATTTTCTCCTTCTATCTCAGTAATGACCATATCGAACTTGGGCCTAAGTATGATGAATTCCTCATGCGCATAAGCCATCGTGCTAGTAGTGCTGACGAGAATCAGAATGCTGACCAGGCCAGCCACAGCATGCATGATCTTACACCAACTTACCCAACCCATTCCTCCACCCCCTATACTGTGAGTGGGTAAACGCCGAGATCATCTATTATCGCATCTACGGGGCAGAATATCCTATACAACGTGTTATTGAGAAACATAACGCCAACATGAATGCCGTACAGGTATAGGTAACAGGGATAGTCTGGCTTCACTCGGTAAAGCCTGAATACTGTGCCACCACTATCCCCTGGTCCTGAGCGGTAGGTTGCTAAGACGTAATGGGTGAATGTGATGTCCGGGTGCCTAGGCCACGTAATAGGTCGTTGTAGTTCATAACTAAACCATCGTATGTAGCCCCATGTGCGGCCTGTTGTTTTGCCTACCTTATAGACCAGCGTGCCTCTCCTCATTTTATTCATAGGGGTGTAGCCATTTACCTCTTCTATCCAGCCTGGACCTACCAGTACCTTAGGTGCTACTGACCTAGGCAAAACTCTTGTCGCTGTCTCAGTCCATACAAAGCACGAATCTGTCTTCCTTGGGAACGGAGGATCTATTGCCACAAACCCAACGTAGTTATTGTAACTAACTGTGGGTTGATATACACTATCACCGAAGTCGGCGAAGTGACTAGCGGTAACAAATCCATACATATACCAACGGATGCCATGCTCCACGTATGTAGTATAAGCCGTAAAGCCTAGTGAGGCTATAATAAGGCTTTCTGGCTCACTCCTTTGAATCTGTATCCCGCCTATCAGCGGCCGATATTTACGCTGCCAAGCATTTTGAGCTGCCGTTGCCATAGGGACGATACAGGTGGATAGCATTAATGATAGTAATAAGGCGGTTATTAAGCCAGTTATAAGCCATCTTGAGGCCATCTTACTCCCCTACTGAGAAGAATCTCACAGCGTTATTTATTTTTTCGGTAGTTGGTTCCGTTGAGTTCTCGAACCTGGGAATGAAAAAGGACCTAAAAACTATAATTAATTTATCCCTTATAAAGGCCCTGCTCAACAGAAGGTTATGGAGATTGGAATGATAGCTATAACCCGTGGGAGGAAGCGGCTTCATTCAGTAGCTTGGATGGAGAAGCAATACTTAAATTCCCCCTCTGCCCGCCCTGGGCGGTGATTGGCCATGAGGCCTAGGTGCTGGCGTAGGATGGAGTCGCCTGCCTACACTAGGCGTGAGTACATAGATGGCATACCCGACCCGAAGATAAGGAAGTTCACGCATGGCGATCCAAATAGGGAGTTTGAGTACGAGCTCGTCCTAGTGGCCAAGAGGGCTGGCCAGATTAGGCATAATGCTCTTGAGGCAGCTAGGATTGCTGCTAATAGGTACCTTGAGAAGAAGCTAGGTAAGAACAACTACTTCTTCAGGGTCGTGCCATACCCACACCACGTGCTACGTGAGAACAAGATGATATTTGGTGCTGGTGCAGATAGGCTCCAGGATGGCATGAGGCTAGCGTTCGGCAAGCCAGTTGGGACGGCAGCCCAGGTCTGGGAGGGCTCAACCATCCTATTGGTAAGGGTTGATGAGGCTGGCATTGAGGTAGCTAAGGAAGCCCTTAGGCGTGGTAGGGCAAAGCTACCGCTCCCATGTAGGATTGAGGTGAGGAAGCTCAAGGCAGATTAGGCCAGGCCCTTGGCCTTTGGCCATGCTAATTGCTAGGTTAAGTTTATCACCTTCTACTACGACAGATGCTAGGTGCTGGTGTTGGGCGAGGAAGTCCATGTAGTGGAGAAGGAACCCATAAGGCCAGGGCAGGTCGTCGTAGTTGGCCTACCAGATGTTGGGCTCGTGGGCGTCATAGCCACGCACTACCTCATAAGCAAGCTAGGCCTAAGGGAAGTCGCCTACATACGCTCCGACCTACTGCCACCCATAGCCGTCTTACATGGTGGCCTACCCCACTCGCCAGTTAGGATCTTCGGTGATGATGGCCTCCTAGTGATATTCTCCGAGGCAGCCGTCCCAGCAGATGCAGTTGCCCCCCTCTCAAGGGCCATAGTTGAGTGGTGCCGCTCAAAGGAGGCCAAGCTAATAATATCCCTATCTGGCATACCCGTCCCAAATAGGCAGGATATAGAGGAGCCCTCTGTCTTTGGTGCTGCAAGCCTCCCAGAAACGCTTGAGGTCCTAAGGAAGCATGATGTAGGCATACTGGAGAGCGGTATAATGGTTGGCCCATACGCCCTAATACTGAGGTACTGCGCTGAAGCCAAGATCCCAGCCCTCGTCCTAACGGCCCAGTGCTTCTTCTCCTACCCAGATCCAGAGGCATCAGCAGCCATACTGGCCAAGCTCTCAAAGATACTTGGCATAGAGATAGATACGGAGGAGCTCATACGTAAGGGGGAGGAGATAAGGCTGAGGGCCAGGGATATAATGCGTAGGACGCAGATGGAGCTAGCTAAGATGAGAAAAGCACAAGAGCTAGACATACCCCTATACGCATAGGCATGGAGGTGGCGAGCATGAGCTGGTACAGGGAGCGTAGGAGGTCCCTCCTGCGCATGCTGTTGGAGTACGTGGAGGAGCTTGAGAGGGCTGCTGAAGAGGCCCTTGAGTCCTTCTTCGTGGAGAGGCCAGCTTGGGACGTGAGGAGGAGCTGCATAGAGCCCCTAATGGACGTATTCGTTGGGCCAGATGAGGTCATCATAACTATGGATATGCCACTCGTTAAGCCAGAGACGATAAGGGTTAGGCCAGTAGAGGAGGGCCTAATAGAAGTTGTTGCTGAGATGAAGAAGGCCATAAGGCCCCGTGATCTAGGCGTGGTCCATATTGATGGGGAGATCCGTGAGATGAGGGCTAGGGCTAGGGTCCCAGTGCCCGTTGAGACGAAGAGCCTACGTTTTGTCTTCAGGAAGGGGATCCTTGAGGTAAGGCTGCCCAGGAGGCGGAGGCGGGCTAGCGAGCACGAGTAGGGCAGGCAGCCTAGGACTCCCTATCGGCCCTCTCACAGGCCCAGTTAAGGGCCTTTAAGACGCCCCTGGCCATATCTAGCAGGCCTATGCCTATGAAGACCACTATGAGGCGGCTAACATCTATGGTTATCTCTATTGGCGTCCCAAAGCTGGTGATCAGGAGGGAGAAGACACCAGCGTTTGTAGCGTAGATGGTGAATACCATCATGGCTAGGCCCCTGCCTATGGAGAGGGCATGCTCAAGTATCGTGTTCTTAGCGAGTTCCGCAGCTACCGTGAAGAAAACGCCTATGGCAGTGAAGTAGGTGATGATGGCCTCTGGGCTTGGCCCACTTACCATTACTTCCCTAAGGCCCCTAAGGGCTGGGGCTAGGAGGGCCATTGGGATCACGTAGAGGGCCACGAAGGCTATGAAGCCCTTTACTGCAGCCATGCCAACCCTCTCCAACGTAGCGATAGCTATGTCCTTCCAGGTCAAAACCTAGCCACCTCCAACGTGAGGATAGCTGAGCCAATGAACAGGTGGGCAAGCACGTAGCCAGAGCCCGTCCAGAGGGCCGTATCTACTGGTATGGAAATGGCCAGGCCATTAAATGTGCTATTAGCATATACGTCTGTAGTGCCTGAGGAGCCAAGGCTATCCCCAAGGTGGTTAAAGGCTTCAAGCTGGAAGCTGTAGCTAAATGATGCATGGTTCTCAAATGATAGTATGGCTACTAGCTCGCCCTCCCCTGGCCCTGGGAGTTCAAGGGAAACGGTTAGGCCAGACATAGGGGCTCCCCACGGTGATGTAGAGTTAGCCTCAATCTCAGCCCTAAACATGTAGGCGTACGTAAGCGAGATGCGAGCAATCATTATTAGGTTCGTATCGTTTAGCACAAGTGCCCTACAGGCCCTCTCGTTCTCAGCTATCTCAGTTAGGTTGAGCTCTACGACATGGACTAGGTGGCCTTCCTCGCCCTTCCTTATTATCGGAACGTAGGATGTGGAGCTTATTATCACATCGCCAGTTAGCTCAACCACGACATCTATGCTGAGCTCTAGGTCAGTTATATCGTGGAAGCCCTTATTGTATATTGGCACATCTATGATTAGGCGGGCACCCGTCTCGGTTGGCTCAGTTTCAGTGCTTACTTGGCCTATTTCTATCCTGATGGCAGAGTAGAGGGCCGTGATCAACAGCATGCTGACGAAAAGCCATAGGAGGATTAAGGAGATGGATAGTGCCCTTAGGGTGACCTTCAAGCCCAGCGCACCTCCAAGCGATTGCTTAAGAGCTGCTCTTCTTCTTAGGGACTACAATAGGCGTGTAGCCCCTGCTTGGGGGAACACGGGCAGTTGGAGGTGTTGGGGGCACCGAGGGGGCTGGCACTGGCCTTGTTGGCCCCGTGGGTGGAGGAGCTAGGATCTGCTGCTGGATCGGCGGCCCCCTTATCAACTGGACGCCCCTGCTCGTCAGCACCACGCCAGTCCAGCCCATGACGCCAAGGAACATGACCTTGATACAGGGCTCTATGAGGTACTTCAGGGCCTCCGTGAAGGTCTCCCAAGGGTCGGTAGCCGATATCTCTATGTGTGGCACGGAGAGGTACTCCATGTAGCCACACCAGAACGTGAAGAGGAGGAGGCCAAGGCCCACGATCAACAAGCCCATGCCAGTAAGCCGCCTAGTGCTTTCATCTAGGCCACCTATTACCCTCTCCAAGCCCTTCCCCAAGGGCTTCCTCAGCTTTGGAGATTATAAGCTTTCAGAACGCCTTAGTTAGGGCTTTAATGCCCATGCCTATGAGTAGGTATCCCATAAGCACGAGGAGGATGAGGATGACCGTGAAGACGGCTGCTTGCATGAGATTATCAATTAGCTTCCCAAGCTCCCCCTGCAGATTTAGGCCAGCTAACTCCTTTATCCAATTAACTATCATAGGGCTTAAGGGCCAGGGGCCATGTGGGTTCATAAGCCCGTAGAGGGCTATGAAAAATGATGCCAACACGAGGGCGATGCCTAGGCCCAGCATGACCAAGTCCTTTGCCTCTACGACCAAGGCCATGTAGAGGATATGGATGAGCGTCTGATAAGCCTTGGCCATAGCGTCGCCAGACTTAAAACCTAGCTTGGCTAGACCTCATGTGATGAAGGTACTGAAGGTGCTGATGGTAGGTGATGGTGGTGTGGGCAAGAGCACGCTCGTAGATGCCTATAGGCTCCGTAAGTTCTTCTCCCATGAGCCCACGCTGGGCTTGAACCTCCTAGTATGCAACGTTGATGATGAAGCTGGTAGGCGCTATAAGCTCATAATATACGACTTCAGTGGTCAGCTTAGGTTCTTCCGTGTCTATTACAACGTGCCCAGCCTTATGAGAGGGGCACATGGTGCTATCCTTGTCTTTGACCTATCCTCCCTCATGACGCTTACATCGCTTAGGGATTGGGCTGATCTAGTGAAGAAGGTTAATGAGGATATCCCGATTATACTGGTCGGCACCAAGGCAGACCTAGAGCGTGAAGTAGGTGAGGAGGAGATAAATGAGGCCCTAGAGGCCCTAGGTGCCCGTGCTTACGTAGAGACATCTGCGAGGCTCTTGAAGAACGTTGATAAGCCATTTAAGCTCATAGTCTCCCTCATCAAGGAGAAATTCGGCCTATAGCCTAACCACTATTAGTTAGGCTTATTACATGAAGGGGGAATTATGCAATAGGGGCGTGTGAGCTTGGCAGGTGGGTCCTGGCTTAAGGAGCTACTTATGTCCATTAAAGAGGGGGTCCCTGGTGTTAGGGCTCTAGCCATAGTAAGCTACGATGGCTTCGTGATGGAGAGCTTCATGCCATCTAGCGTTGATGAGGACTTAATGGCTGCAATGGGCTCTTCCGTCTTGAGCATAGCGGAGCGCATGGGCATGGATCTTGGCCTAGGGCGATTTGAGTTAGGCATCATATGTGGTGAGGATGGCTACTTGCTGCTGACCAAGGCCACTAGGGATGTGATATTGCTCCTCCTAGTCGGCAGGGAAGTCAAGCTTGGCATAGCCCTCTACTCAGCTAAGAGGGCTGCCAGCAAGATAGCAGAAGCCCTTGGGGCAGCACCCGTGGAGGGAGCCCCTGAGGCCCCAAGCAGGGGTGAGGCTATCGGGACTTAGGCATAATCAAGTAGGCTCTTCTGTACCTTCTCAGCCCTCCTTGCTAGCTCAAGCTCCTCTTCCCCAAGCGGTGCGCCAAGCTGCTCCTTTATGCTTATGGCGAGCTTAGGCCCTATCTGCGGGACCTTAAGTAGATCCTTGATGCTAGCTTCCCTTAGGTCATCTAGTGTCCTAAAGCCGTGGTTGTAGAGCAGCCTTGCCCTGATGCGCCCGATGCCCCTCAGGCTTGCAAGCGGTATTAGCTCTTCCTTAACTCCATGCTCAACACGCTTCATTAGGATCGTTAGCCTTAGGGCTGCTTCCCTACTACCGAACAGGGCTGAGAGCTCACGTGAGGCATAGAGGAGCCACTTGCTAGTTTCCACTAGCCTGTAGAGGTCGCCAGGGTGAACGTGGAACTCGCTTAGGATTGCATCTTCAGGGGCCTCCTCTATCCAGGCGAGGAGCACCCTAGCCGTCTTGAGCTCGCTTAGGAATTCCTCAAACCCTATGGGGTCTATATCTGGCTCAGGTGGCTTGAAGAAGAGCTCATCCTCGTGCTCCTCAAGGAAGGAGATCAGGGGCTCAAGCTCATCCTTGTAGGGCCTTAGCCTTGGCCACATATCTGGCGTGTGGGCCACCATGTGTAGGAAGCTTAGGTCAGTTAGCTCCCTTGGCCCCCCACCCAGGATGGCCTCCTTGATCACAACGGCAGATGCAGGATCTATGTACAGCTCCGATGTCCTCTTCCCAAGGAGGGTAGCTTTCAGCCCTCCATCCTCTCTCACGACCATCTCGTGCTCTAGCAGGTAGCGGAGGGCCTTCCTTATCAAGCCCCTCATTACGCTAAGCCCATACTGGTGTGCGTAGAAGGTCCTAGAGAAGAAGCCAAATAGCTCTTCCTCGCTTGAGGCAAAGCCAGAAGCTACGGTAGCTAGGACGTGCGACCTAAGGACCTTCTCCCTAGCTAGCCTAGACCAGATCCTCTCTGGCTCGGCATTGACGTAGACCTCCATTAGGTATTCTAGCTCCTCCTTCGTCCTAGCTAGCAGGATGGCCTCACCGACCTTATCGTACTTAGGCCGACCAGCTCGCCCCGACATCTGCTTGTAGTCTAAGACGCTTATATCGTAGAAGCCGTAGCCAGGCTCATAGCGCCTGTAGTCAGCTACTATGACCGTCCTAGCAGGCAGGTTAACGCCGTAAGCCAGCGTTGGGGTAGCCGTTAGGACCTTTATCTGCCCCGACCTGAACTCCTGCTCAATTATCCTCCTATGCTGGCCACTTAGGCCTGCGTGGTGAAAGGCAACGCCACAGCTAATCAAGCTCGCTAGGAGCTCACTTAGCTGCGTCCTCTCGCCAGTAGCTAGCACCTTTTCTGCTATCCTAGAGAGGGCGAGCTTAGCAGCCTCGCTTAGCTTTTCCTCAACATGCCTAGCTAGCCTCTTGGCCAAGCTCATGGCCCTCTGCCTAGTGCTAACGAATATGAGGACCTGGCCACCGAGGCCCAGCGTCCTATCTATGAGCGCTAGGATGGACTTCCCAGAGGCCTTGGTCGCTAGCTCAAGCACATGGCCATCCTTGAAGAACACCTGGCTGCCGAATAGGACGCCCTCGTGGAGCTCTACTGGACGCCAATCCGTATCTACGACCTTAGCCCCAAGCCACTCTGCTACCTCATCTGCATTGCTTACCGTAGCGGATAGGGCTAGGACCTGGATCCTAGGGTTGAGCTGCATGAGCCTAGCCAGGACGACCTCAAGGGTAGGCCCTCTATCTGGGAAGGTAAGCAAATGGACCTCATCTGCTACCACGAGCGTTATATCGGCCATCCAAGGCGACCTATGCCTTAAAAGGGAATCTGCCTTCTCGTTTGTCGTGATTATTATATCTGCGCTAGCTAGCTGGAGCCCTGGGCTATCGTAATCGCCAGTTGAGATCGCAACTCTAATGGGCTGGCCACCTGGCTTCCTTATGACCTCGAGCTTCTTGAACTCCTCGTACTTCTCACTTGCAAGCGCCCTGAGGGGCGTTAGGTAGAGGACCTTGCCACCCCGCTCAAGGACGTGCTTAACGGCGCAGAGGATGGCCACAAGCGTCTTGCCAGAGGCAGTTGGGCTAGCTAGGACTAAGTTGCACCCATCTAGGGCTCCTGCCCTTATGGCTTCCTCTTGAGGTGGGAAGAGCTCTACTATGCCCTCCTTGAGCAGTATGGCCTTCAGCTGCTCATCTACTGGCAGCTCCTTTACCCGTAAGCCCAACGCTCCTCACACTTGTTTCTACCTGGGCGTCCTTTTGAACCTACCTGATGTAGTGAAGTATAACCATCCCTCATCGAGTAGCCTGCTGAGAATCGCTTTCACATCTTCCTCGCTGATACCCTTAGGTTCGAGGTAGCTTAGAAGCTCATCCTCACGTACTCCCTCCCCTTCGTCTAACACAGCTACCGCATCTAGTACCATTTTCATCTTTTCCCTAAGGCTTGCGGACTTTCCAGTTAGGATTATATCTATATCTATCCGTCCTGTTTCAAGGTCTATGCCCACCTCCTGAAGGGAGCGCTTCATTATATTTATAGCAGCTTCAGCATCCTCAACTGTAACGAACTCCCTCAGGGCAGCTCTAGCGTGTGCTTCAGCAAGCCTAATGAGCGTTTCAAGCTGCCTAGCTGTTATGGCTATTGGGGCTCCCTCGCCCTCGCTCTTAGAGCGCATCTCAAGGTAGAAGTCCTTTATGACCTGTATGGCCTCCTCAGTTAGCTTTGGCTCAATGCTCTTCGCATAGCTTATGTACTTACGCAGTAGGTCGGGCGGTATTGGGGGCTCAACTGAGGGCTCCTTAAGCCTGTGGGTTTCAAGGATGTGCTCAGCCATTTTAGCATCGTGCTCCTTATCTGGCACATCCCTTATCACGAATATTAGGTCGAAGCGTGATAGGATGGTTATTGGGAGCGAGATGTTCTCCACTACCGACCTGTATGGGTCGTAACGGCCAAGGGCTGGGTTTGCAGCAGCAAGTATGGCCGTCCTAGCATTTAGGGTAGCAACAATACCACCTTTCGCTATGGATATTGATTGCTGCTCCATAGCCTCATGCATGGCAACCCTATCCTCAGGCCTCATCTTTTCAATCTCATCTATACAGGCGATGCCCTTATCAGCAAGGACTAGTGCGCCAGCCTCAAGGCTCATGCCACCTTGGGCCTCACGTATTACAGCAGCCGTTAGGCCAGCTGCAGTGGTCCCCCTACCGCTCGTGTAGAGACCCCTTGGGGCTATTCTCGCTACGTACTGTAGCAGGGCGCTCTTGCCAGTTCCTGGATCGCCGATCAAGAGCACGTGAATATCGCCACGCTTGCGTACATCTGGGAGCTCCTTGGTTACGCCACCGAAGAGCAGGTACATTATGGCCTCCTTTATGTGCTCATAGCCATAGATGGATGGTGCTATGGACCTAATTATCTTCTCATGGATGTTTGGATCCCTAGCTAGCTTCCTTATGAGCTCTTCCTCCTCTGGGCTTATCTCTATGGCCTCTGCCTCCCTAGTTGCTACATCTATGTTGTTTGCCTCAATATACATATCAAGGCCACGCTTGAGCCTCCCAGCTGGCCTTGCGACACGAACTATGCCAGTTATAACGACCCTATCGCCTGGTCGGGCTAGGTCCACGAGGTCGGAGCCTATTATGCGGACGTTAACCCACCTTGGCAGCTGGCCAGGCGGTAGGTCCTCTGGCTTCTCCTGCACCCTGAGTTCTTGGTAGTCTATGAACTCAGTTCGGCTTTCATCAAGCTCAAATGGCCCCTTGCTCTTGCAGTATGGGCATGTCCTCGGCTCTGGGGCCGTGAACATCGGCTTGTTTATGCCAGTGATTATTGGCTGATTACACCTTAGGCACTTAAACACGGAGTTAACGACTAGTGGCCTAACTGGCGTTGCCCTGACCACTATGCCCTCTATTGAAACGAGCTTGCCTATATGGTCCGAACTCAGCTTCCTGAGGGGCAGTACCTCAGGCAGCCTATTTATCCTAACGAGGACATCCCTTACCTCCTCAGCGTACTCTGGCTCCTCTATCTTCAGCTGGGCCTTAGCAGCCACGCTAGCATATCCAAGTATGGTCCTTGGATCCTCTATTAGGGCGTTAGCGAGCTCTGGGCTCCTGGCATAGATGTCCTCAAAATCAACTACCACCGACCTGCTCCTATCCCTAGCCATCTTAGCTATCCTCTGCCTGTACTTCTCTGTCTTGAATAGGGCCTCAAATACCTCCTCGGCTAGCTGGGAGAGATCGGGCTTAGGCTCCCCTGCTGCCCCTAGCTCAGGAGCTAGCTCGCCTGGGGCCTCTGGCACCTGGTCCTCAGGACCTGCCATAGTTTACCACCTCCTTCCTCCATGTATCAGCTATCCTGCCTACGAGATCAAAGACGACCTGCTCCTCTGGCGTTAGGTAACGCTTCACACGGGAGCTCTTAGCCATGCTTGAGGCAGTAGAAACGATCTTCTTCAGCCTCGCATTTACTATGTCCTTCGCCATCCCCTCCCATCGCCTCAGCTCTACGAGCTTGGAGGGGTCCCGCCTTGCCTCATGCTCTAGCTTGCTTAAGAGCCTCCTGAGCCTTGGGTAGAAGTCCTCTGGCAGCTCCTCAGCAAGGCCAGCTGCTAAGCGTGTTTCCCTAGTGTGTACCTTCATTAGCTCCTCGCTATCCAGCTCGGGGGGCTCAATGAAGCTTACTATGCCCTTCCTAGCTAGCTCAAGTGCTGCCCAGAGGGGCATTGTGTACCGCTCCCCCTCCTTGAATGGGCCGAGGACAAGGCCAGGCAGCCTTATGGCCTCGTAATCACAGGTAGCCTGCACCCTAGCCCTAGAGTTTAGGAACTCAAACTCTGCATCTTGGATGGCACGGCCTACGGCTTCATCCATGCTAAGGCCAGATGGGGCTTGGGGCCTTATATGGGCCTTCTATACGCTCCATCTAAGCCTAGGGGGAGGGAGGTGCGTGGAAGTATTCCCTGGGCCTAGGGCAGCCCATGATGCAGCCCTTAAGCTACTATGGCCTTACTAAGCTCAGCTACATGCCCTTATAGACCTTATTAAGCTAGGAGCAGGTGCCCCCTAGCCCACCAGCTGGGCGTGCTGCTCTCTAACCTAGCCCCTAGTGGGCCGTGGGCGTTTCAATAGGTGCGTGGAAAGCCTATAAGAGACATGGGAGAGGGCGAGCATAGGGAGCAGCCATGTCCTTGATGATGTGGACGGAGAAGTACAGGCCAAGGACGCTAGATGAGATGGTGGATCAGGAGGAGATAGTGGCCCGCCTAAAGGGGTTCGTTAAGACGAAGAACGTGCCCCACTGCCTCTTCGCTGGCCCACCTGGCACGGGCAAGACAACCGCTGCCCTCTGCCTAGCCCACGACCTATACGGTGAGAACTACCATGATTACATAATGGAGCTAAACGCTAGCGATGAGAGGGGCATAAACGTCATACGTGAAACGGTGAAGACGTTTGCCCGTAGCATGGCGATAGGCGAGGTACCATTTAAGCTCCTAATCCTAGATGAGGCAGATAACATGACGGCTGATGCCCAGCAGGCCCTCAGGCGCATAATGGAGCGTTACACGGAGACCTGCCGTTTCATCCTCATAGCCAACTACTCTGCCCGCATCATAGAGCCCATACAATCCCGCTGTGCCCCATTTAGGTTCACGTACCTTAAGCCAGAGCACATAGCAGCTAGGCTTAAGTTCATAGCTGAGAACGAGGACGTGGAGCTCCTTGAGAGTGGCGTAAAGGCCATACTTGAGGTAAGCGAGGGCGACCTAAGGAAGGCCATAAACACGCTCCAGGCTGCAGCTAGCCTTGGCAAGCCAATAGATGAGGAGGTCGTCTACTCGGTCGTTGGGCGTGCGAACCCAGCTCAGGTAAGGGAGATGATTGAGCTAGCCATGAGCGGTAAGTTCATAGAGGCCCGACAGCTGCTGAGGGAGCTGATATGGCGCTATGGCGTAGCTGGCACGGACCTCATAAGGCAGATACACGCTCAGATATTCAAGATGGATATACCCGATCGCTGGAGGATACGTATAGCAGAGGCAATAGGCGAGTTTGACTTTAGGCTCGTGATGGGGGCTAATGAGGAGGTCCAGCTTAGTGCCCTCCTAGCTAGGCTCGCTGAGTTTGGCCAGCTAATGGGGCGGGGAGCTTGAGATGGCCCATGAGCTCTGGACGGTGAAGTACAGGCCAAGGACGCTCTCAGAGGTCATAGGGAACGAGAAGGCAAAGGCCACGCTGCTGGAGTGGGCTAAGGCGTGGAAGGAGGGGAGGGTGCCAGAGAAGAAGGCAGCCTTCCTCTACGGCCCACCTGGCACGGGCAAGACGGTTACAGTTCAGGCCCTAGCAAATGACCTAGGATTTGATTTAATTGAGACGAATGCAAGCGATTTTAGAACTGAGGAGCAGATAGAGCACCTAGTTGGGCCAGCAGCCTTCTCCTACTCCCTATTTGGGAAGCCAAAGATGATATTATTTGATGAGCTAGATGGCATAACTGGCACGGCTGATGTTGGTGGCCTATCCGCCATAATGAAGCTGATACGTAGGGCTAGGTGCCCAATAGCCCTGATAGCCAATAACCCCTGGGACCCAAGGTTTAGGCCACTAAGGGAGATGTGCCTCATGATTGAGTTCAAGCGGGTGAGGCCTAGGGAGATAATGAAGCTCCTCCAGAGGATCTGCGAGCGTGAGGGCATAGCAGCGGATAGAGAGGCACTTGCCTTCATAGCCAAGAGGGCAGATGGGGATGTACGCTCAGCCATAATGGACCTACAGGCAGTAGCACAAGGCAGGAAGCGCCTCACGTATGATGATGTAGCTTGGCTAGGCATGAGGGATAGGAAGAAGGAGATATTCCGTGTCCTAGGCAATGTATTCCATGCTGAGAGCTGCTCAAGGGCCCTCTCAACTACGAGGGAGGCAGATGTGGACCTAGATATGCTATTTGAGTGGATTTACGAGAACGTGCCAAGGGCCTACAAGGACCCAAGGGAGGTAGCGAGGGCCATGGATGCCCTATCAAAGGCAGATATATTCAAGGGCCGTATAATAAGGACGCAGGACTGGGGCCTAGGTCGCTATGTTACTACGTTCATGACGGCTGGTGTAGCACTTGCTAAGGAGCACAAGCCAGGCTTCGTCCGCTTCCAGTTCCCAGAGAGGATAAGGTACCTAGCTAGGGGGAAGTCCGAGAGGGAGCTCCAGATGGCCATAGCAAGGGCCATAAAGAGGGCATGCCATGTTTCAACAAGGGAAGCAAGGGAGAAGATAATCCCCTACCTACGTGTGATATTCCAGAACAACCCTGAGATGGCTGCTGGCATAGCTAGGTGGCTTGGCCTAGATGAGGAAGCCATAAACTTCCTAGCTGCTGATAAGAAGAAGGCAAAGCAGATAATATCTATTGTGAAGGGAGCTTAATTTACCTCAACACCAAGCTCCTTGCCCAATAGGCCAGTCAGCTCCTTCTCAAGCTCATCAGCTGGGACCAGCAGGCCGATCAGCGTGGTCCTACCCCTCATGCCTGGCCCAGAGGGCTCCGCTGATATCAGGCTTAGCTTAGCTAGGCGTTGGACGTACTTCCAGAGCTGGGTGTGCTTACGTGGCTTCTGCCCAAACTCCTCGCAGAGGACCTTGTACTCCTCCTTTGCCTCACCCATTGTTACCTTTGCTTCATCAGTGAACTTGAACAGCCTGCTTAAGGCCAAGAGGAAGATCTTCTCATGCACGGAGAGTGCCCCTAAGATAGCCCTCTCAACTGGCCAGACTAGCACCTTGGCCCTCCTGACGTGCTCAGGTAGCACCTCGTACCGCCCCTCCTGCTCAGCTAGCTTCCCAGCACGCCAGAGGAGCTCTATTGCATATCTAGCATTGCCCTCCGTAGCTGCTAGCTCGGCTATGAAGGCTACTACATCTTCCCTTATGGCCCCTTCAACAAAGGCAAGTCTAACCCTATCCATGAGTATATCAAATAGCTGTTCCTTGCTATACTCTGGCATGTGAATGGCAAACTCCTCTAGTGTGCTCCTAGTTGCTTCATCAAGCCCCTTGAGCTTCTCTGGCTCCCTTAGCACGCAGATCAAGGAAAGCCTATGAGGGCCATTCATGCTAGCATCATGTGCTCTTGAGAGCGTGTAGAATGGCCTTGAGCCCTCCTTATCTATTAGGGCCTCAGCATCATCTAGCGTTATTATCATGAAGGCATCACGTTCCTCAAGCTCCCTGAGCAGGAGCATCAAGAGCTCATTGGTCGCATAGCCCCTATCTGGGAAGCTAGGCCTAAGCTGCCTCATGGCCTTAAGCAGGACGTGGAAGAAGCTCCCGTTCTGGAGGCGGCAGTTCACGTGGACGTAGTATAGCTTTATGCCCTTCCTCCTAGCTACCTCCCCTACTACCTGGCCGAACTTCTTAGCTGTTACCGTCTTGCCAGTGCCAACTCGGCCAGTTATGAGGACCCTACGGGCAGCTCCAGCTTCAAGGGCAGATGCAAATATGTTTAAGAGCTGGTTAAGCTGCTCCTCACGGTGGGGGAGCCTCTCTGGTATGTAATCAAGGCTTAGGGGCTCCTCATCCTTTATCAGCCTAATACGCCCGTACGTGCTAGGCCAGGCCATCCTTCATCGTTATCTCTGCCCTTCGTGGCCTCTTTTATACCCTTCGCTCGGAGCCCACGTGGCCAGGGGGAGGGGGAGAGGTCAGCGAAAGTATTAGATAAGGAACCGTAGCCATCCGCTTAACTGCGCTAAAGGTTGATTCCTTAGGCTGGAGGCCCACGGCTGAGCAAGCTGGGGGCGAGGGGCTTGGATGAGAACAGGAGGAGCGTGCTAACGGCTAGGGTCGTGGCCTTAGGTGCTTGCCTCTCCATAGTGTACACGGCCGTGAACACTTACCTGAACGTGAACTTCGGCATGGGATTTAGCTTTTCGGCCATCACCGTCCTCCTGGCCTACGGCCTCTTCCACAAGCTTGGCCGGGGCTCAAGTCGCTCCGAGATATCGGCCTGCATGCTGGCCGCTGGCATGGGCCTGACGGTGGGCTGGACCCTCGCCCTCATCATATTCGCCTACGAGAGGCTTGAGGGCTTCGAGGTCCCCTGGTGGCTCGCCCCGCCCGGGCTGGGCCAGATGGGTGCCGAGGTGCCACTCTCGGCCTGGCTGACCCCCTTGGCCGTGCTCTTCGCCATAGCTGCCACATCAACCGCCATAGGGCTCATAATAGCTTATGCCGTCCAACCGCTCATAGACGGTGCGGAGCGCATGGTCTTCCCCTTCTACAAGGTATCGGCCACGCTGGTGGACGCCTGTTTCGAGGAGGGAGAGGGCAAGCTAAGGCTCCTGGCGCAGTTCATGGCCCTGGGATTCGTCATAACCCTGGCCCAGAGCGTCCTAGAGGCCCTCGGGATCCCCGCTGCCCAGCTGGACCTCTCGGCCCTCCTCCCGCCGGGCTTCATAATCGGCGTGGCCCTCAACCTCGCCTT
>Ga0190311_1000178_pt1 | contig 22597 bp, 24 predicted proteins | sample 48700789_MG_FD_165037 | JGI IMG/M metagenome (GOLD analysis project Ga0190311, IMG submission 165037) | Hydrothermal vent sediment bacterial communities from Southern Trench, Guaymas Basin, Mexico - 4870-07-8-9_MG | ecosystem: Environmental > Aquatic > Marine > Hydrothermal vents > Sediment ...
TCCCTATGCCTATCCGCCGTACCCTTACGCATACGCATATCCACCATACCCACCTGCACCTTACCCAGTGCCACCAACCCCCATGACGCCTGAGCAGGAGCTCGCCATGCTTGAGGAGTACAAGAGGGCACTTGAGGCCGACCTAGAGGAGCTTAAGGAAGAGCTGAAGAGCGTGGAGGAGCGTATAAAGGAGCTAAGGGAGCAGGTTGAGCGAGGAGGCGAAAGTTGAGGTACCTAGTGCCACTTGATGAAAATGCTGGCCTAGCTTCAAGGCTATCTAGCCACTTCGGGAGGGCACCCTACTTCGCCGTAATTGACGTAAGTGATGAGGAGATAAGCTACGAGATAAAGCCAAACCCAGCTGCTGATGCTGAAGCTAGGTCGGGGCCATGTGGTATCCTTGATATCCTAGCCCTCTTCAAGGCAGATGCGATTATAGCAAGGCGTGTTGGGGTTAGGGCAGCTAGGAGGCTGCTTGAGGCAGGCATAAAGGTCTATGATGCACCTCCAAGCACGCTTGGCGATGTGATAAACGGCCTTAGGGCTGGCTCGCTAAGGCAAATGGACCTTGAGGCCCTAGCATCTAGCCCCTGGCAGCAGGCCTTCTACCCACCACCTTGGCCCCCAGGTCCACCGATGCCACCTGGCCCCTACCCGCCCTACGCTGGCCCTAGCCCAGCTGGCCCCGTTAGGTTGGGTAGCCCATCTGGTCGCCTTAAGGTGGCCTTCTCAACGAACGGCAGGGGCGGGCTAGATGATACAATCGCAGATAGGTTTGCTAGGTGCCCAACGTTCACCATAGTTGAGGTAGAGGGAGGGAAGGTAGTTAGCGTTGAAGTGCAGGATAACCCATTCATAAGCTACCCACATGGGGCTGGCTTTGCCGTAGCCCAGTTCTTAGCGAACATGGGGGTTAGGGTTGTAGTAGCATCCCGCTTTGGGCCAAATGCCTGGCAGGCCCTAGCATCCCTTGGCCTAAGCATCCACGTCGTCCCAGCTGGCACTAGGGTCCGAGATGCCCTGAGGTCAGTAGTAGGATGAGGGAGCTGGTCGTTGTAAGCGGCAAGGGTGGCGTTGGCAAGACGACTATTTGCTCTAGCCTTGCCTACCTCCTAGCCAAGCGATTGGGGCCAGGTGGCATCGTCCTAGCCGATGCTGATGTAGATACACCAAGCCTACACATAGTATTGGGCATGGAGGTAGAGCGTTCTGAGGATGTATTCCTATCTAAGAAGGCACGTATAGTGGCCTCTAGGTGCTCAAGGTGTGGTGCTTGCGTGAAGGTGTGCTCCTATGGGGCCTTGGAGCTAGGCCAGGATGACCTACCGAGCCTAGCTTGGTACCTATGCGAGGGCTGCGGGGCCTGCTCCATAGTCTGCCCATCTAATGCTATTGAGATCCAGGAGGCTAGGACGGGGGAACTCGTTGAGGGAAGGACGAGGTATGGCTGGCACATGGTATCTGCTAAGTTGGAGGTCGGGGAGCATAACTCAGGCCTGCTTGTCTCAAGGGTTAGGATAAGGGCTCAGGAGCTAGCCGTGGAGCAGGGTGCCGACCTACTGTTGGTGGATGGGGCTCCAGGCATAGGCTGCCCAGTTGTATCGTCCCTTGTCGGGGCAGATGCAGCCCTCATAATTGCTGAGCCAACACCAGAATCGCTAAGGGGGGCCCTCCGTGTGCTAGAGGTAGCTAGGCACTTTGGCCTGAAGGCAGCATCTGTCTTAAACAAGGCCGATATCGGTAGCTTTGCCAAGGAAGCTGAGGCTAAGCTAGATCGCATGGGGGCGCCAGTTCTAGCAAGGATCCCGTACGATAGGCACGTGGTAGATGCCCTAGCACAGGCTAGGCCAGTTGTAGAAGCCTTCCCAAGCTCAAAGGCAGCCTCAGCCCTCTTGGAGCTCACGGCTAGGGTAGAGGATTTCCTAATGGCCTAGGAGGGGCCTAAATGCCCTTCTGGCTGGCCGTAGCTGGTGGCAAGGGAGGCGTTGGCAAGACAACCGTGGCCGTGAACCTTGCTGCCTACGTGGCCGATACGGGCCTTAGGGTCCTGCTAGTTGATGCTGATGTAGATAACCCAAATGCCCACATCAACCTAGGCCTTGAGGTCTCAAGGCTAAGGGATATAACCATCTTCGCACCCATAATAGATCCCTCTAGGTGCCTTAGGTGTGGCGATTGTGCTCAAGCATGCCCAGAACACGCCCTCCTAGCTGCACCTGGCAAGGAGCCTATTTTCTTTGAGGAGAGGTGCTCAGGATGTGGTATCTGCAAGCTGGTTTGCAAGGAGGGGGCTATCTCAGAGGGGAAGAAGGTGCTTGGCCATGCCTTTTATGCTGAGAGTGGCAACCTACACCTAATGGGAGCTGAGCTTAGGCCAGGTGAGGCGAGGTCGCCCCTCGTGGTCGGTGCCCTTATGGAGCTTGCTGAGGAAGCCTCAGGGCAGGGCTACGATGTCGTGGTAGTTGATTGCCCACCAGGTGCAGGCAATACCGTGCTGAGGGCCATAAGGAAGGCTGATTTGGTCCTCTTGATAACAGAGCCAACCCCATTTGGCTTGAACACACTTAGGATAGCCCTAGAGCTGGTATCCAAGCTTGGGCTTAAGGCTGCGGTGGTCGTGAACAGGTCAGATGTATCCCCTCCTAGCCTAAGGGCCATTAGGGAGCTAGTGGCCAGCGAGGGCCTAGAGCTCCTAGCTGAGGTCCCCTTTGATGAGGAAGCCGTGAGGGCAAGCGTAGATGGCGTTCCCATCGTGCGTGCTAGCCCTAGCTCAAGGGCTGGGAGGGAACTCAGGGAGCTTGCGGAAGAAATAGTTAAGCTGGCCCTTGGGGCTAAGGAAACCAAGTAGGAATGCCTGATTCACTAGTTCCCCTTAAGTATTGCCATGGCACGCTAAGCCTAGTAGCAAAGCAGATTAAGGCCAGCTACGACCTTAGGCACGTGGCCAAGGGGCAGGGGGCTACTGGCCTAGAGGGGCTGACCATATGGACTATAGGGTACTCAGGTCGCTCTAAGAGGGCCTTCCTAGCCCTCCTAAAGGACTACGGCATAGAGATCCTTGTGGACGTAAGGCACTTCCCCACCAGCAAGAACCCAGACTTCAAGCGGGAGGCCATGGAAACCTGGCTCCCAGAGAACGGCATAAGGTACGTTTGGCTTGGCGACCTACTTGGTGGCTTCAGGCGTGGGGGCTACGAGCGCTACATGGGGACGCCAGCCTTCAGGGAGGGGATTGAGAAGCTAATTGAGCTAGCTAAGCAGGGCAGGACCTGTATTATGTGCATGGAGAGGAACCCGAAGTACTGCCATAGGAGGCACATAGCAGCCTACTTAGAGAGCGTGGGCGTGCGCATCGTTCATATCCTGGGCTTTAGGTCAGCTGACATAAGGAGCTTCAGGTAGTAGCAGCTGCATAGGGCTAGGAGCTCCTGCCCGCTAGCCTACGTGCCCTTACCTCAGCTAGTATGGGCATATCACGTAGCATCTGCTCGCTAACTAGCGACCAATCTATGCCCCCTGGCTTTGGGTAGGCCCCCTTGGTCCTAATGGCCCTTGTGGGCGTCAGTATGATGTCAACAGGCACATCGTGCTCCGTCATGGGTATCTGGCCAGCCCTGAGCACCTGGAGGTCGTGAACCGTTGTTATTATTGGCGTATCTGGGCTGAGAGCTCCACACTCAACGAGGATAGCGTACTCTAGGTCGCTATAGCCATGCCCCTTGCCAAGCCTAGCGCCATCCTCAGTTACGGCCACTGAGCCAACTATCTTGAGGTCCACTTGGATCTCCCAGGGCCTAACTGGCCTACCGAACCTAAATGCTCCCCTTATGGTAGAGGCCCTCCTTATCGCCCAACTTGGGAGCCTACTTGGCCTTATGACCAGTAGGCCCCTCCTAAGCCTTGGCGTGGCCATCACGAGCGTCTTGCCATCCCTTAGCACCATCTCCCTAACTGGCCTCTGGGGCGAATCTGGGTTGCAGAATACAGCATCAGCTCCCTCATACTCCCTTAGGCTAGAAAGCCTACTTGCTGCCTTCTCGGCCCCTACGAAGTTAGGTATGCGACCTTGAATGGGCATGGGGAACCTAGCTACACCACGCTTTACTAGGAGCCTCCAGATCTCCTCCCTAAGCTCTGCCTTTACATCGTGGCCTCTGGCCAAGCCCAGCTTCACCGCACGGTAACCGACTTAGCTAGGTTCCTTGGCTTATCTGGGTTCAGGCCTCTGTTAACGCTCACGTAGTAGGCAAATAGCTGGAGGGGCACAATGAAGGGGAGGGGCGTGAGGACCTCTGGTAGGCCCTCTGGCACTGGTAGGCAGATGATGTGATCGGCTAGGCCCTTGAGCTCCTCTGCATAGCACTCCCTAGTTAGGATGACCACCTTAAATCCAACGTGGGATGCCTCATTAGCATCGTTTAGTAGCTCCTTGCTAGGGCCATCTATGCTTGGGCATACAAATATTGCAATAGTACCATCGCCAAGGCACCGAAGGGCAAGCCCATCTAGCCTTGGGGCAGCTAGCGAGGGGGCATAGGCTATCTCAAGTAGCTTTAGACGGCCCTCAAGGGCAGTAGCGAAGTTAACGCCAGAGCCTAGGAAGATGAACTTACTAGCGCCTGCGTAATGGCTTGCTAACTCTACTACCTCCTTCTCAGCTGCCCTTATTGTGTCCTCAATGAGGTTGGGCATGGAGTGGATCCAACCCCATAGCTCCTCCATTTCCACATGGCCTAGCTTACCCCTCTTCTCAGCCATCTTTATGGCTAGCTGGCCTAGGACCGAGAGCTGGGCTGTATATGTCTTCGTAGCTGCAACACCTATCTCAGGGCCAGATTGCTGGCATAGGTAGGCACGGGCTAGGCGTGTTAGCTTTGAGCCCAGGACGTTCGTTATGCCAAGTATCGTAGCCCCTCGCTTAAGGGCATATTCAACTGCTGCTAGTGTATCTGCCGTTTCACCCGATTGGCTAACGGCTAGCAGGGTCGTCTGCGTCCCCACGAACCTACCGTAGTTCGCTATGAACTCAGAAGCTATAACTGGGTGAACGGGCTTCCTAGCTAGCTCACTCATCATGTAGGAGGCAGCAAGGCAGGCATGGTAAGATGTACCACAGGCCACCATGAAGGCTTCCCTAGCTGAGATAAGCAGATCTGCCATGAGGCTTAAGTAGCGCTCCTCAAGCCTAAGCGTGTTCCTAAGGGAGGAGGGCTGCTCATGTATCTCCTTGAGCATGAAGTGTGGGTAACCTCCTTTCTCGGCCATGTCAACCGTCCAATCTACCTCCCTCATGCGCCTCCTAACTGGCCTCCCAGATTTGAAGTCGTAGATCTCATAGCCATCTGGCCTTACAACTGCTAGGTCGCCATCCTCAAGCTGGATTATGCGCCTTGTGTAGGGCAGGATAGCTGGTATATCGGAGGCCACGTACATGCCATCCCCACCTACGCCTATGACGAGTGGGCTCTCCTTCTTAACGCAGATAAGGCCATCAAAGCCCACGTGGGCGATAACTAAGGCAAAGGAGCCCCTAAGCCTCCTAACGGCCATCATAGTAGCCTCAAGCAAGCTGAGGCCCTTAGACATGAATTCCTCTATGAGGTGGGGGATTACCTCAGTATCCGTATTAGATCTAAATACATGGCCCCTCTCCTCAAGCTCCCTCCTCAGCTCTAGGAAGTTCTCTATTATGCCATTGTGCACGACGGCGATCTGGTTCTTGCAATCCGTATGGGGGTGGGCATTCTCCTCGGTCGGGGCACCGTGGGTGGCCCAACGGGTATGGCCAATGCCTACGCTACCAGGTAGGTCATCTAAGTGGAGTTCTAAGTGGACCTTATCTATCTCACCAACACCCTTCTTTATGAATAGCTGGCCATTATGCACGGTAGCCTCACCACATGAGTCATAGCCCCTATACTCAAGTCTCCTCAGGCCTGAGAGCACCTTTGGGGCTGCTAACCCGTTCCTTAGGGCACAGCCGAATATACCGCACAAGCCCCTCCCCGTTCTGTGAAGGCATGTCCCTTTATAAAAGGCTAATTCCCTTACAACATAGAGCCAGCCACGAAGCTTACCATGCCAGTTGTCATCCAGAGTAGAACGGCGTTCTTAACACGCCTTGCATTCTCCCTACTTTGATCCCTTACTATTGAAATAGATGCCCATATGAAGCCTGCATCTGTTATGATTATCGGCGGTATGTAGGCCCAGGAAACAGTGCCGTGTAAAATCGGTATGATGCTGAGGCCCACGGCAGTTAAGTAGAAGGCAGCTGCTAGGCCAGCTGCAGCCTTAGGCCCAAGGGAGACAGCTACCGTCCTTATCCCCTTTGCTGCATCGCCAGGTATATCTACTATGCCCTTGTTCACCTCCCTTCCTAGGTTAGCGAGGAAGGCCATGGATGCGAAGAGGGCAACTAGGTTAGTTACATCGCCTAGGGCTATTAGGCTGCCGTAGGCAAATGGGATGGCCACGCAGAAGCTCACCATAGCATTACCAAGGAGGCCCGTCCTCTTGCCGATGGTTACATAGCTATCTGCTACTGCAGCTGCTATAAGGGCTGTTATAAAGCAGGGTAGGCTCGTTAGGTAAGCTGAGCTAAGCCCTATGGCTGTTAGGACTAAGGATAAGGCGATTGCCTCCCAGGGCCTCACTAAACCACTAGGTATTGGCCTGTTGGGCTCGTTTATAGCATCTATCTCCCTATCGTAGTAATCATTTAGGGCATTTGAAGCTGCTAGGAGGGAGAAGCCAGTTATGCAGCCAAGGGCAAGCTCAACTAGCCTATCGCTCGGAAGGCCACCACAGGCAACTACAGCCCCTACTACTACGGCAAAGCTCATCATAAGGCAATTTGGGGGCCTTAGGAGCTTAATGAAGCCCTTGAGCCTATCCATAGGCCCTGGCCTAGGCCCCAAGCCCACCACCTCACTCAGCCCGAACCCACTCAGCAAGGGAGTAGTAAATTACCTCGCCCCTCCTATCAACCACGGCTATTATGAGCTCCTTTCCCGTCCCTTGCGCCACCTTGAGGGCTTCTTCAAGCGACCTAAGGGTGATGGGGGAGCCCTCTAGTATGCAGTATATGAGGTATCTTGATGCCTTCTTGCCGTACGTGCCCCTCTCGTAGAGCCTGAATAGAATACCATGCCCAAACCCCTTCTTCACCACGTAGCCCCTCTCCCTCAGGTCCCTGTATATGAGGTACTTAACCCACAATTGCTCATCTAGCGCCCTAAGCCTATCTAAAAGGGCCTGGAAGCTAAGTTCCTCGCCAGTTTCAGCATCTACTACCTTGATCCTCCCCTTCTCAAGTAGGTATAAGGCCTCCCAGGGCTCAAGGACCAAGGTATCATCTTCCTTATGCCCAAAGCCCCTCCTAGCTAAGCTGTTCACGGCCTCAGGCTCCTTGGTAGTTAGCTTGCCCCGCTCGTAGGTAGCCATGAACATGCTTCCAGCCTTACCCATAGCGCTTCAATAGCTCATCTGGCTTGAAGACGCCATCCTCAGTTATTATGGCCGTGATGTAGCGCATGGGCGTGAAATCAAAAGCGGGATTAAGGACCTTAACGCCCTCTGGAGCTATCCTAATGGGGCCTACGTGGGTTACCTCCCTTGGATCCCTCTCCTCTATTACGACCTCGCTAGAGGCCCTAGATAGATCAAGGGTAGAGCTTGGTGCAGCTACATAAAATGGAATTCCATGCTCCTTCGCAAGGACAGCTATGCTGTATGTGCCTATCTTATTGAAGACCCCATCTCTTACAATCCTATCTGCTCCCACGACCACTAGGTCAATCATGCCCTTGGCCATTACGTAGCCAACCATGTTGTCCGTTATGAGGGTAACATTTATGCCGTCCTTTAGGAGCTCGTAGGCCGTTAGCCTAGCCCCCTGGAGCAGGGGCCTGGTTTCAGTAGCTATCACATGGACCTCCTTACCAACCTCAACAGCAGCCCTAACCACGCCTAGCGCCGTCCCATAGCCTACGGTAGCTAGGGCACCAGCATTACAGTGCGTTAGGATGGTCGCCCTCTGGGGAACAAGGGCTTGGCCATGCTTGCCTATGCGCTTGTTCATGGCTACATCTTCCTCAGCTATCAGATTAGCCTCCCTCACGACGGCCTCCCTGATGGCCTCTACATCGCCCTCTGCCTCCCTAGCAGCCTTTAGGACACGCTCAATAGCCCAGAATAGGTTGATAGCAGTTGGCCTAGTGGATCTTATGAACTCAGCAGCCTCCTCAAGCTCAAGGAGGAGTTCCTCCTTGCTAGCTGCCCTTGACCTCACGGCAGCCAGGGCTAGGCCATAGGCAGCTACAGCCCCAAGTAATGGGGCACCCCTTACCCTCATGCTCTTTATGGCCTCAGCTACCTCCTCAGGGTCCCTTAGCTCCAGCCAAACCTCCTCACTTGGAAGCCTGGTTTGGTCAAGAACCCTAAGGGCGCTTCCTAGCCACTCTACGCTCCTCACCCCTCTTGCCCCTCTGCCCTGGGTTGGGCTTCATGTAGTCCTCGTTTAAGGTTATCAGCACATCGGCAATGCAGCCATCAGGCACCTCTATCTTCTCCCTCCAATTGCCTACGCTTATTAGGGCGAAGATGCCTGCTAACCTCGCCCCTATGCGCTTTGTTACAAGCTCTATCAAGGCCCTCTGGGTTTCACCAGTACGTATTACATCATCTACTATTACTACCCACTCACGTTTCTTTATGCTACGCTTAGGCACGTACAGCGTTTCCCTAAAGCCTGATCCACGAATTAGATCAACTGTCCAGAACTCACTTACTCCTATTTCCTTCTCTTTCTTAGCTATTACAGTTGGTATGCCTAGCTCATCTGATAGCGTAGCTGCTAATGGTATGCCATCTACTGCTGCCGTTAGGATCTTATTTACCCTAGTCCCCTCAATCTTATCTATTATCCAGGTGGCTAGGTACTTCCTTATGAATGGATCATTTATTATAGCCGTGTTATCAAAGAAGCCATTCCCATCAAATTCTAGGCGGTCTACTATCCTATCGTGTATATTGATGGCCTTCATGATGATGTGCCATACCTTCTTGGCCCTTTCATAGGCTGGGACCACGTGCCCTAGCACGTAGCGTGATAGGACGGTTGGGGGGAGGCCAAGCAGCCTTGAGAGCTGGCTGTACGTGTACTCAGCCTTTAGGAAACGTAGGAGCTCTATAACCTTAATGCGGAACTTGAGCTGCTCAAGTTTGGTGATGTTGTCATCACGCCCTAGCCTACCCATAAGCAGCACCTCCCTGAGGCTATAGCGGGGGCTACTAGCCTTAGATATTTTAATTAGCCATGCACAGGTACACGGCAAAAATAAGAAAGCCAAAATGAGGCCCTAGGGCCTGCTAAATGGCCAGTTTTAACATCTAGCTGGAGCCAGATAACGGCCCAGTAGGGCAGCACTTGAGCAACACTTTCACATATCCCCTAACCTCCCCTAATACACCTTCCCCCCACGTGCCTACCTCACGCCTAAGGACCATAGAGAGCATGACAAGTTAGCAAGCCCTCAGGGATTAAGTGAAGATCTACGGTCCATCTAGTCCCAGCTATTAGCTAGTTGGATGTAAAGAGGGGAGGAAAGGGGGCCTGGGGCAGATCAAGCAGCAGGACAGGCCCCTAATGCTACACTAGGCCCAATGGCCATTACAAGACCCTCCTATTACGTGCTAGCAAAATCTTATAGGGAGGGGCAGGGGCCTAATAGCTGGTTGGGCCCGTAGCTCAGCCTGGATAGAGCGGTGGCCTTCTAAGCCACAGGTCCCGGGTTCAAATCCCGGCGGGCCCGCCAACACTAGCCTACTCCTAGCCTGTGCCCTTGCTAGGCAATTCTTAAGTAGCTAGCCTCTAGCATTGCCCCGTCGGTGGTAGGGATGGCTAATGGACTGCTGATAATGCTCCCAGGCCCCACCAACGTGCCAGATAGGGTCCTGAGGGCCATGTCCAAGCCCCTGATAGGCCATAGGGGGCCTGAGTTCAGGGAGCTCCACGAGAGGATAATTGAGAACGCCCGCTACGCCTTCCAGACAGAGGGCGATGTCCTCGTGCTCACCTGCTCTGGCACTGGTGGTGTGGCCTGTGCCATTGAGAATGCCATAACGCCTGGTGATAAGGTAGTCGTGCCCGTGTTTGGCGTCTTCAGTGAGAGGATAGCCGAGACGGCGAGGAGGGTAGGGGCTGATGTTGTAGAAGTGCCTATCAGGTGGGGGTCAGCACCGAGGGCTGAGCAGGTCGCAGGGGCTCTAGAAGGCGCTAAGGCCCTCTGCGTAGTCTATAATGAAACATCAACTGGTGCTACTGCTAGGGAGCTAGCTAAGCTCTGCGAGCTAGCTAAGGAAGCTGGGGCACTAGTGATAGTGGATGCTGTTTCCATACTGGGTGGAGATGAGCTACCAGTTGATAAGTGGGGCGTAGATATCTGCATTACTGGTAGCCAGAAGTGCCTTGCCTGCCCACCTGGCCTAGCCCTGCTCTCCATCAGCGAGGATGCCTGGGAGGCCATCAGGGCCAACCCACGTAGGCCCTTCTACTTTGACCTAGTTAGGGCAAGGGAGTTCTACGAGGAGCGTAGGGAAACGCCATTTACGCCAGCCATACCGCTGTTCTACGCACTAGATGAGGGGCTTAAGATCGTAAGGGAGGAGGGGCTTGAGGCTAGGATAGAGAGGCACAGGACCTGTGCTAGGGCCTTCTACGCTGGCCTTGCTGCCTTTGGCCTAGAGCCCTACCCCGAGCCCGAGTGGCGCTCAAATACCGTTATAGCTGTTAGGGTGCCCAGCGATGTGGACGTTGAGGCCCTGAGGCGGGCTATGAAGGAGCAGTACGGCGTCCTAGTCGCTGGTGGCATGGGCAAGACTAAGGGCCTAGTTATCAGGATTGGCTGCATGGGCGCCGTAACAGCTCGTGAGGTCCTCATAACGCTTAGCGCCCTAGGGGCTAGCTTAAGTAGCCTTGGGCATGAGGTGGAAATGGGCGAGGGCCTAGAGGCTGCTAGGCGGGAGCTTGGGCTAGCCTAAGGGGGATTGGGCTTGAGGAGGCTGCTGGTAATAGGGGACTTCCACATACCACATAGGGCGAGGTGGATACCAACCCCGATACTTGAGTTCCTAATGGATAAGAGATTTGATATGGTCCTATGCACTGGCGACCTCTGCGTTGATAAGGTACAGAGCTTCCTATCACGGTTTGGCCCCGTGAAGGCAGTAATGGGCAACATGGACTACATATACAACCCAAAGGAGTTCAGGCAGAAGATTGAGGACCTAGTGATAGGCATGACGCATGGCGATGAGATATCACCAAGGGGGGATATTGAGGGCCTGAAGAAGCGTGCCATGAGGATGGGTGTAGATGTGCTCATAACTGGCCACACCCACGTCCCCATGATCAAGGAGCTCCAGGTCAGGGATAGGAAGATACTGCTCCTAAACCCTGGCTCTGCTACTGGCGTCTGGAGCGGTGGCCTTAAGCATGGCCCTCCTTCCTTCATGATACTTGAGGTAGATGGCTCAAGGCTAACCGTCCACCTGTACCAACTCCGTGATGATAAGCTCGTGGAGGAAGTATATGAGTTTGAGAAGCCGTGAAGCCTTATCACTAGCCTAGCCAGCACGTGGCTGGGAGGGGCAGGGCGTGGCGCTAGAGGATGGGGACTTCGTGCTCCTTGACTACACGCTTAAGGTAAAGGAAACTGGCCAGGTAATGGATACCACGAGGGAGGATGTAGCTAAGGAAGTAGGCATATATAGGCCAGATAGGGCTTACGAGCCTATGCTGGTCGTCATAGGGGCTGGCTGGCTGCCGAAGGGCCTTGAGGAACGCCTTAAGGAGATGGATGTAGGGGAGGAGAAGGTAATTGAGCTACCGCCTGAGGAAGCCTATGGCCCAAGGGATCCAAGCAAGGTAATCACCATGCTTGCTAAACACCTCTCTGAGAAAGGGGTTGTGCCAAGGGTTGGCCAGAGGGTCAGGGTTGAAGGCTATGGCGTTGGCGTGGTAAGGGCCGTTGGCTCTGGTAGGGTCATCATAGACTTCAACCACCCACTAGCTGGCAAGACGCTCATATACGAAGTGGCCATTAGGGCCAAGGTAGAGGGGCCAGTTGAGAAGGTAAGGGCCTTGATAAAGAGGAGGCTTAGGCTTGTCCCCACCGAGAAGTTTGAGGTAGAAGTTGGTGATAAGGAGATCACGATAAAAGTGCCTGAGGAAGCCTTCTTCATAGAGGGCATACAGGTCATCAAGCGTGGCATAGCAAGCGATATAATGCGCTTCATGGAGGGCATTGAGCTAGTGAGGTTCGTAGAGGAGTTCAAAGGGACGTGAGGGAACTTAGGCCCCTAAGCCCTCATTATCCCCATGGCCCTAATAATGCTGAGGTAGGTAGCTTGGTAAAGCTCGTGAGGGTAGTATGTAGGAAGCTCGTTGGGCAGAGGCCAGCTGGCCAGGCATGGACGGATGCCGTCTTGGTGTTCAATGATGATGGAGATCTAGTGGCCGTCCACTGCCCAGTCCCATGCCGAGGGGGCTGCTACTTTGTTCCGCAGGATCACAAGAGGGCCTCCCAAGTAGGAGCTAGAGGGGCTGGGCTTGCCTGCTAGGTAGGGCACATGCACACGCTCCGCCCACACTTAGGGCAGTGGCCAGGGTACTTGGAGAAGAAGGCCTCCTCTAGATCTACCCCAACCACGTTAGCTAGGCTAGCTAGCCAGGCGAGCACATCAGCGAACTCATCCTTAATTGCCCTCTCATCCCCAGAGCGAATGGCCTCGCCTAGCTCCTCAACTTCCTCTAGGAGCCAGCGCCACGTCCCTTCTGCACCACGCTTAGAGTCCTTGTGATAGTATATGCGCCTCATCATGGCTTGGGCTTCCCTTACGTGCAAGCTAGCCACCTCGCCTTACGGCATGGCTGGTCGGTTAAGGGTTATAGGCTATTCCATGCTAAAGCTAGGCCTAGGAGATGGCCCTGCTGCTTGAGCTGCTCGGCAGGAAGGTGCTGCTAGCTGGCCTTAAGGGTGTAAGGGTGGGGGAGCCAGCCTCACTATTCAAGGCCCTAGCTGGCCGAGAGGAGCTCAAGGGGGTTGTGTTCCAGCTCCTAGATGCGAGGAGGGTGGCTGGGAGGGAACACCTCATAGTATCGGTCCTAAATGCCATGAGGGCTATGGAGATGGGCCTCAATGTATCAAACGACCTTGGGATTGAAATCCTAACATCTGCCTCAGGGCAGAGGCAGATATCAAGGGCCATAGAGCTGCTTGGCCTCAAGCCCGATACGGTAGAAGTAGCCGTGGTGCTTGTATCTGATCGTGAAGAAGGCCTATATGAGGCCCTTAGGGCCGTAGCTAGCGCCCTAGGTGGCGAGGAGGACGATAGCGTCCTTGAGGTAGGGGATGGGAAGGCTGAGGAGCTTATTAGGGCCTTTGGGCTAGGCGAGGCTGAGATAAGGGCTTGCTCTAGGCTTGGGCCTAGGGCTGAGGTCGTGAAAGCCCTCGTGGTTGAGAAGGTAGCCCTCTTCATGGCCTACCGCTAGGAGGCAAATACCTTATCTAGCTAGGCCAGAACGGGCAGATGGCATGTCAGCTAGGGCAGTAAGCTTGAACAAGCTGGCCTTCCCAATTGTAGAAGAGCTCATGGAGAATGCCGAGCGGTATGGCGTGGCCATCTTAGAGGCCAGGTGTGGTGCGCACATCTTGGACCTAGGCGTTAAGGCACCTGGCAGCCTTGGGGCTGGCCTCAGGATGATAGAGGCCTGCCTAGGTGGCCTTGGGCAGGCTAGCCTCACGTGGCTGGAACTCGGTGGCCTTGAGGTAGCAGCCGCCTCTAGGTCGGGGAGGCAGGTCCTCATACCAACGAGAATGGGCAGCCTTAGGCTGCCAGCCATATCCGTTTGGACGCATGAGCCAGCCCTAGCTACCCTTGGCGCCCAAATGGCTGGCTGGAAGCTAGAGCTTAAGGGCAAGGTGGTCCTTGGCTCTGGGCCAGCTAGGGCACTCGTGAGGAAACCAAAGAAGGTCTTCAGGGCCTTGGGGCACGAGGAGGAATCAGATATAGCCATACTGGCCATAGAAGCCGATGAAATACCTGATGATGATTTCTTAACCAAGGTAGCTAGCTCATGTGGCGTTGAGCCAGGGGGCCTTTACGTGCTTGTAGCCCCGCTTAGGAGCCCAGCTGGCATGGTCCAAGTCGTAGGGAGGGCAGTAGAAGCCTGTATCCTAAAGCTAATGAACTTAGGATTAAATGTAGGGGCCATAAGGGTTGCCATGGGCTTCTCCATCCTACCTCCCCTCCACCCAGATCCAGATGAGTGCATGGGTCGCTCAAACGATGCCTTGCTCTACGGGAGCGTGGTTCACCTCTGGGCTGACTTTAGCGATGAGGAGGCAAGGGAGGCAGCTAAGAAGGGCCCCTCAAGTACTTCACCAGCCTACGGCAAGCCCTTCCTGACCATATATGAGGAAGCTGGTCGTGATTTCTACTCCATAGATCCAGCTATATTTGCGCCAGCCCAAGTGCTCATAACGAGCCTGGAATCTGGCAGGACCTACGTGGCTGGCGAGCTAAATGAGGGGCTCGTGCTAAGGGCCTTCAGCATAGCAAGATGAGGGCTCGTGGCCAACTGCCCCTGCATGCTGAAATGGCCTTACCCGCTGCCCTACTCGCCTAGCTTATCTGGTAGGTACTCATCCACGATGTAGGTCAGGCCGTATCGGCTGAAGGCCTCAAGCTCTGACTTACGCTTGTGCTTCAGGAATGCCCTTATCTCCCTCTGCCAGAGCTCGCCCGAGTACCTCGGGTCCCTCTCGAGCTCGTGGAGGCGCTTTATGTCTATGTCCGTAAGGGGGTCGCTCGGCAGCTTGTACTTCACTATGTCCGTGGCCCAGACGCCTATCCACTTAGCATCTGGCGTCGTTAGGCCCCTTAGGTGGGCTGCCTCAGCTGAGCCCGAGATTATTACCATGGCTATGTGCATGCCCCAGGGATCGCCGTCCGTCAGTATGTACACATCTAGGCCAAGCTCCTCGTGGAGGCGCCTTATGAAGTACCTTGTGGCCCTGGGCGCCTGGCCAGCCGTGTGTATGAGTATGGCGTTGTAGCGCTCGTGGACACGCTCCTCTATGAAGCGTGTGAATAGGCCACCCTTCTCTATGGCTATTACCTTATCCGCCCTTACATCCACGAACTTCGCATTAGCGAGGGCTGGCCCAATCATCATGCCATCTGGGTGTGAGGTCAGGTTGAGGCGCTTGCCCTCGTAGCCTGGCACCGTGTACTCAACCGTTAGGTCGCCGAAGACGGAGGAGCGCTCCTCTGGGAATATGTTGAAGTCCTCACGTGGGAAGCCGATCACGCTCTCAAGATCCACGACTATGTTGTTTGATTCCTGCTGATCCTTAAATGCAAAGCCATAAGCTTGTGCTGAGTAGTACACATCCCTTAGCGTGGTCGTCTTCCAGGAGCGGACGAGCTCGTGGGAGAAGTAGGCTGCCCACACGAGGTGCATGAGTGGCCTTAGGTGCCTTATGTTAGCTGCCGTCCTCCTAACACGCTTATCGCCTAGCACGTACTGGCGTAGCTCTGGGTCGTAGCGTATGTTGGTGGTTGAGCGACTCGGTAGCTCAATGCTTGGGAACTGGCCAGCCTCAATTTGCTCTACTAAGCGCCTGCCGAGCTCCTCAAGGGCCCTAAGGACCTTCTCACGCTTCGTAGGGCTCCCCTCGCTCGCCAAGGATAGCCACCTAGGGCCGTTATGGCTAGGGCCTTATTAAGCTGCCATGGCACGCTAGAGGCAGCTAGCAGGAAGGGGCTGACTATGAAATGTTAAGTTTATAAGAAGGTTGCCTGGGCTCGCTAGGTGCTGCTGTTGGGGAGAAGCGGGGGTTCAGCAGAAACGCAGATTGTAAGGGCAATTGAGACCCTTATCCGCAGGCAGGAGAGGATCATGATATTCATTGATGGCCCTAACCTCTACAACATGCTGAGGAAGCTCGGCATAAAGATAGATTACTTCAAGTTGGTGAAGGAGCTAGCAAGAGGCCGTACTCTCATAAGGACCTATATGTACATAACCTATAATCCAGAGAACGAGGACGACGTGAAGAAGATGGAGAGCTTTGCTAGAACGCTTGAAGAAGGAAGTAACTTCCGCATCATGAGGATACCAAAGCATCGTAGATATGTTGAGGAAGAGGGGAAGCACAAGGTCATCTGGGTTGAAAAGGGAGCTGATGTAGCCCTCGTTACGGATATGCTCGTACTAGCCTTTAACGATGCCTATGATACAGCCGTGCTAGTTAGTGGTGATACGGATTTCGTTAGGGCTATTGAGGCAGTTCAAGCTCGTGGCAAGAAGGTAGAGGTCGCTATGTTCTCACATGCAACAGGTGCTGAGCTAAAGAGGAAGGCAGATGGCTTCATACCCCTTGAGCACCTGCTAGGTAGGGTGAAGTTCCAGTAGAAGGTCGCCGAGAGGACAAGGCAAGCTGGAGGAGGCCTTCCTAGCTATCAGCAGGCTCCCCCGTGCCCTCGCCCTCGCCTAAGCTAGATGCCCTTACCTTCTCAAGGAGGGGCTTCACGCTTGGTACTGGCCTACCAGCTAGCCTTGCTGAGAACTCAGCTATCATGGGTAGGTATTTGGCAAACGTGCTGTACCGCCTCATAACAGCTTTCTTCCGCTCCTTCCTGGCCAGGTAGAGCTGTAGCTTGCGGGCTACCTCCCTTATGGCCTGTGTTATCTCATGACGGACCTCAGGCCTATCCGCTATGAACTCCTTGCCAACGGTCTTGTATGGGACACGAGTTGAGCAGATGTGGACTACAATGGCTACTGGCATGTCGGGCGTAACCCTATATCGGCGCCAGTTCAGCTCATCTATTATCTTGCGGGAAACATCGCTTGCCTCATCGTAGAGGAGCGGTATGCGGTTAGCGAACCTGTAGAGCGTTATCCTTCCTCCCCTTGGTGGTGGCACCTGGCCACCGTAGGCTATGGCGACCTCAACTATGAAGGGATGGCCACCGTAGGCAGATGGCTTCCTCTGGCATACAGCTACGAACTCCGGCTTTAGCTCCTTCCTAACACCAGCTTCCAGTAGCTCTGGCCCTAGGGGCGAGAGGCATGAGGCATCTGGCGATATAAAGCCATTGAACTCCTTCATGGCCCTCACTAGCCTCACGACCTCATCAGGCTTAAGGGACCTTGGGTTCCTATCTGGCTCAAATCCAGCGAACTCAAGGAACTTCGTAGCTGTCTTTGGCCCTACACGCTGGAAGTTCTTAACAAGGAAGCCCAGGAGCGTTTCCTCATTTGCACTAGCTATCATGCGCCTTACGAGCTCAACATCTACCCCCTTTGGGTGTGGCTTGGCCTCCCTTGGTGGTGGGGGCATTTCCTTTGTGGCCCTAACGAACCTGTAGAGGCGCCCCCTAGGGTCCACGAAGGTTAGGTTAGCATATGGGTTTACTAGGGCCGTTTGCCTTAGGTACTCAACTACCTTTGGGCAAGCCTTGCTGTAATCGCCCTCAAGGCAGAACTCCACGACGGTGCCATGCCAGTTGTTGCCGTTCTCCACGACCTCACGTTCAAGCACGATGGGCCTATTGGCCTTTATATCTATCATCAGCTTGTACTTGTAGACCTTTGGCCCTCCAGTGCTTGACATAACGAATACTGGCTTATGTGTTGTTATCTGCCCGTAGAGTATGGCCATAGCACCACCAAGGCCGAACATGCCACGTGATTGTATGAGCCTGTATTTTGAGCCATATAGGACCTGGCCAAAGGCCCTTGGTATGTGCTCCCCTGGGACTCCTGAGCCATTATCCTCTATCCTAAGCCTGTAGATGGATATACCATCTCGCTCTTCCTCAAGGGAGAGGCGGAGGTATATATCTGGCAGTATGCCAACGGCCTCACAGGCATCTAGGGCATTCTCAATGAGCTCCCTTATAGCTGAGAACAAGGCCCTCGCTGGGTTTGAGAAGCCAGCTATGTCCCTATAGCGGTAGAAGAAGTCAGCTGGGCTTATCTCCTCAAACCTCGCTGGCACCCCTAGCCCCTCCCACAGGCTGGCTTAGGGTCGTGAGGGGGCCTTTAAGGCTTGATTGAGCTGCCTACTTAAATGGAGGGAGAGTTGAGTAGATGTTATTGCCTGCTGAGGGCAAACGCTAGCCTAAAGCTAAGCACGAGAAACCTTAAGCCCCTAGATATAGCATAGGCTTGGAGATGGGAAATGGCATCAAGCCTAGATGCGCTCTTAAGGGAGATAAGGTTACTTAGGATTGCACGTAGCTGCTTCTTCAGCATAGATGCCCTTGAGAGCTACATAGGCAGGCTGTTCTCCGATGTGGAGAAGGCCATAAACGTGGAGCTAAAGGAGGCTCGGAATAAGTACTTGAAGTTCCTATCCTTCCCACTTGGCGGTGGCTTAGTTAGTGCTATGGACCAGTACGTGCTTGGCTACGCCATAATACCTAGCCAATACAGGAACATCCTCTATGCCATAGCCATAGCAGCCATTATTGCCTTTGCCTTCCTCTGGGGTAGGAGGCACGTGCTTGCACTAGAGAGGGTGAAGCGAATGGCCTTTGAGAGGAGCTTTGTGGTAGGCGAGCTAATATCATATATACGCTCCTTCGCAGGTGCTAGGTTCTCCCTAGATGAGCCAGTTGGCTATGAGCAGATAAGGCTTATGATAGCTGTTGCTTGGCCAGCCCTAAGCCTCTACTTCGCAGAGAGCTACCAAGTGGAGGAGCTACTAACTAGGCTAAGGCCCTTGCTCTCTACCCTAAGGAAGCAATTAATGCAGATGCTAGAGGCCCTTAAGGGGACGGAAATGTACCAGGGCCTACCTATAGAGGCTAAGCAACCATTTGAACTCCTTAGGGCTAGGCTAATGGGGGGAGAATAGGCTCTAATATAGATAGCTGGGCCTAGGTAAGCCTAGCACCTTGCCTAATGCCCTTTAGAGAGCTACTGGCAGGCAGGAGGAAGGTGGTAGCGGGGGGTGGATTTGAACCACCGACCTCTGGGTTATGAGCCCAGCGGGCTACCTGGCTGCCCTACCCCGCTGCCCAAGCTGGTCGGTTCTCGGCCCTCTATTAAGCTTATCGGTATTGGCTGGGGCTCCCCGTGGCCTTTTAAGCCCCCAATTGCCCTCCACTAGGCCTTGAGGGGAGGCGTGCTTAGGGCCGTCCTATTTGATGCCTTTGGCACGCTGCTAGATGCTAGGGGGCTCCACCTAGAGGCCACTAAGCACATTCTGGTAGATCTTGGCCTGAGCCACCTAAATGCCGATGAGGTACATGGGAGGTGGGATGAGGAGCTCTTGGCCCTTGAGCCCCAGGCTACTGCTGGCCTCTCCACATGGGATGTTTTCAAGCGATCTCTAAGGGCTTGCTTAGCTAAGTACGGTGTTCTCCTTGGCCCTGAAGAGCTAGATATGGCTATTGAGGTCCTAGAGGAAACGATTAGGAAGAGGACTAAGCCCTTTCATGGGGCCCTAAAGCTCCCTGCCTTCTGTAGGGAGCTTGGCCTTAAGGTAGGCCTTATCTCAAATGCAGATGGGGAGCTCCTACGCTCTATCCTACGCCAGACGGGCCTTGAGAAACTCATGGATGTAGTGATCATATCAGATGAAGTCCGTATAGCTAAGCCAGATAGGCGCATATTCCTCATGGCCCTTGAGGCCCTGGGCGTGAGGCCAGATGAGGCTATGATGGTGGGGGATTGGCGACCAGATGTGATAGGTGCTAAGGAGGTTGGCCTTGCCTGTGCCCTCGTGCTCTGGGGTAGGGAGCCAAGCTTCCTGCTAGACCTACCACGGGAACTCATGCCAGATATAATGGTTGAGAGGCTACTGGACCTAAGGGGGCCAATCCTATCGTTGTGCCTAGGCCAGGGAAGAAAGGGCCTAAAAAGAGGGACTTAGAGCCTTTCTGGCCTCTCAGAGAGGGATGCCAAGCTCGGGAGCTATTTTAGTTATGAAGTGGGCAGCAGAGCCGAGGACGCCAGCGAACTCAGTGCTGAAGTTCTCGTATTCAAGCTCATCCGACCTCATCTCAGCTAGGGCCACGAGGTGGTTCTCAAAATCTATGCCATACCTAGTTTCATATCGCATGAAGTTATCCGATAGGAGCCTACGGTAGAACGCCTCCTTATTTACGTGCTCTGGTAGCTCAGCAAGGTCGTATAGGTCGGCTAGCGTTACCACCCACCTATAGTCATCAAGGAATAGCACGTAGACCATTATGTCCTTGCCCTCTATGTTGTAGGGAAGCACGAAGCGATCGCCCTCTGGATCCCAGTATATGACCTCAACACCCATTTGCCTTAGGAACGAGAGAACCGTGTCCTTTATTCCCTCCTTATCCGCCAACTCCCCTCGCCTACGGCCCGCTCTCTAGCGGTAAGAGTTTTTAAGGCTTGTGGTCGGCCCACGTAGCTCATGGCATGAGGTAGGGCTGGGTGAAGTCTAGCTCAAGGGTGCTTAAGTCCGAGAGGCGGACCAGCACGGCCTTCCCAGGCGTTGGCACGATGCCCCTGGACCTCTGGTACTCCGTCTGGAGCTGCCAGGCCCCAGAGTTAATGAGAACAACGCCCTTGTGGATGCCCGTAGCACTGACGTGGATGTGGCCCGTGTGGAATACATCTGGTATTCGCTCTATAACGAGCATATCCCTAGGTGTTGGGGCTATTGGTGTTTTAAGGCCATATATTGGGGCTAGGTGGCGGGCCTCAAGCAAGAGCCTCATGAGCTCTACTGGCTTGCTGAAGCTTAGGCCTGGGACGGCAGAAACCATATCGTCAAAGCTATTCCCGTGATAAACTAGGAACTTAACGCCATGGAGGGCCACTATACATGGATTACCAAGCATAACCACCCTATCATCATTATACAGGGGGGCAGCGTATTCCTTTGGTATGGCTGGCTGGGGGAGCGCCCTACGGCAGGCATCATGGTTCCCAGGCGATATGATGATCTCCACGTGCTCTGGCACATTAGATAGGATGGCCATGAGGCCCTCGTATTGAGCGTGGATATCTGCTATGGCTAGATCTGCCTCCTGGCCAGGATAAACGCCAACTCCATCAACTAGGTCGCCAGCTATGATTAAGTACTTAACTGAGCCAGCTATCTCCCTTAGACCCCTATTGCCAAGGCCACCGTTAAGCCACAATATGAAGCGCTTAAAGGCATCCAGCATGAAGCTCTTGCTCCCGAAGTGGATATCAGATATTAGAACAGCATAAAGGGGCTCCTCAGTGGCCTTAATGGCTCTCTTCCTCTCTGGTAGACTTGGCATTATCAATTCTCTTGCGATAAATGCATCCCTTCCTACCTTCACGGCCCTAATGCAGACAACCTGATCGGCCATGAGCCTCCTAGCTTTTTCATAGGCTTCTCTACTCGCCCTTGGCGTGAATATGATAGTAGCTAGCCCCTTATCATCTTCTAATATGGCTATTACTTTCTCATCGCCTTCCCTCTTCTCCCTAACCATGCCTATTAGCTTCACCTCGGTATTCTGCCTAACCCTTAGGGCCTCAGACACGCTCAGGGCATCTCTAGCATCTAGCCTCTGCCTCAGGAGGCTGGATAGACGCTTAAACCTATCCTTGAAGTAGTCTAAGAAGTCGTTAATGCTTCCCTCTGAGCCAGCATCGCCTGTTGGATCCATGATGACCTCAACTTCAGCTTCCACTTCCTCTGCTAATCCCCTCCTAGCCCCCTTCCCAAGCCCTAGTGCCCCGTGGGCTTCTTCCCTATCGGCCTCGTGCCTAGTGCCTAGAACCTTGATGTCCTCACCACCTATGAATATCCTACCTTCCTTGAGGGCCTTATCAACGGCTTCCTTCACGACCTCTAGTGGATCTAGGTTGCCTGGGAGCTCCCTAAGTGCCCTAAGGCCATCTGGCTTGAGCTGGCAGCCAGACCTTATTATGTATAGAATGGCTTCCCTTATTGCATTAGGATCTGGCAAGGCCTAGGTCCCTCCTTGGTATGCAGATATGGCCTTCCTCATTTCCCACGACCTCAGAAAGGCCGAGGATGTGCAGTATGGCCGTGAGAGCTGCAGTTATAGCATCTAGCTCATGCATGGATAGGGGCTTAGCCTCAAGGTCGCCCCTCAGCCCTATGGCCATAAGGGCCTCCTGAACTGCCTTCCTGCCTCTTACAGGCAGGCCAAGCACCTTACGGCTAGATGTTGGATGAACCTCAATGACCTCAAGGCCCTTGGCCGTGAGCTGGCCCGCTAGCCTAATCCCCCTTAGCGTTAGCTTCCTCATGGCTGGGAACATGGGGGGCAGGACGGGGAGGCCTAGCTTGTGCATCTCCCTATCTACCTTGCGTGTGTAGCCTGCCCTAGGCAGGGAGAGGGGAGCATCTATGGCCACGAGGGAGGGGCTTGCTGAGAGGGTAGCCTCCAGTATCTCATCATCTGGACCTAGGAGGGCCGTCCTAACGTGCCCAGCCTCAAGTAGCGCCCAGCCAGAAGGGTTGGCCTCTGAGCCAGCTAGGTCTATGCCTACTGCCCTCTCCCCGCAGCTTAATATTAGCTCCCTTAGCCC
>Ga0190311_1000179_pt1 | contig 22562 bp, 35 predicted proteins | sample 48700789_MG_FD_165037 | JGI IMG/M metagenome (GOLD analysis project Ga0190311, IMG submission 165037) | Hydrothermal vent sediment bacterial communities from Southern Trench, Guaymas Basin, Mexico - 4870-07-8-9_MG | ecosystem: Environmental > Aquatic > Marine > Hydrothermal vents > Sediment ...
AAAATAATGTTTAAGATTGGTTATAGTAATTGTCGTAATACCAATCCCAATAGTCCACTCCAATCTCTGTAATTACGTCATAGAACTCTGCATCATCTACGTAACTCTTTATGCATTGTAACATTTCTCTAATGTAATCGTTAGCTAGTATCAATCCTTTTCTCAATACCTCATTTTCTTTCTGTAACTTTACAATTTGTTGTTGTAATTGTAGTAGTTGTTGGTCTTCAAAGTAATCTACTGTAATCGCTAAAAATGCTATTCCAATTGCTAACAATAGGAATGCTATTTCAATTCCTCTTTCAAACTTATTACTCATTTTCATTACCCCCATTACATTTTCTTTTGAAATGCTTATCTAAGTAAAGTCTTACAACATTACCGTTCTTTTCCACTAGTTTTGCTATAACGACACCTTCATTAATGATTATCACTTGTTCTCCTTTCAATCTACACTCCACGAAATTATAGCTATTATGTATAACGTAACTATCACCCTCGATAGCCCAAGGTTTTACCTCTATCTTACTTTGCTTTACTGTAACAACCAATCTATCATCTTTTAATAATTTACGTCTATTATACATGTTTATCACCCCCTAGAATGTTATGTTTACATACCATGATACCAATAATAACGTTATGAAAAACCCTATTATCATTATGATGTAGGGAAATATCTTTACCCAAAAAATGTATTTGATAAATGGGTAATGAGACCTCAAATAGTAGTATTGCATTACTGTAAGTCTTTTCATATCAATCTTTGGCTCATTCTTTTTCTTTTGTTTCTTTTTGGTCTTTTGTTTTTGCTTTATTGTTTCGTTTACTCGTTTCATTAGTTCTTCAAGTCTTTCAAGCTCTTCTATATTTTCCATTTTTCATCATCTCTTCAAGTATCTTTCTAGCATTTTGTAATTCCTCTTCCTTTGGTAGAATTCTTTCCTCATATTCCTCTATTTCCTCTTTATTGACCTTTAGTTTCAATATTCTTTGCTTATCATACCTTTTTCGTTTTATTTTCGGTAACACTTGATTTGCTAGTTCTTTCTCATAAAGACTCCAAACATCCATATTCATTCTCTTAGCTTTCTTTTGAAGTTTTAGGTAGTATTTCCATAACTCATAGCAAGACATTACCTCAATATACCTCAATTGTAATTCTGTTTCCAAGAACATTTTTGGTGCTACTTTACTCCATTTTATGCGTCTTCTAGGTTTTGTGAAAGTTGTCAAATAGAGAAATTCCTTGAACCATAATGGGACTTTATGATTTCTTTTTTCAACCTTGAAAATCCTTTCATTCTCTTTTTCAATATTGTATTGTGGTAACATAAACCTCTCTATATCCTCATCATTCATTACCTTTACTATTGGCATTTTCTAACCCCCATTTAAAATAGGTAAAGAAAGGTTATTTAAAGTTAATTTCAACACCATACTTTTGTGCTAAGCTCTTTAGGTATTGCTCTACATAGCTCTTTGCGTGTCTTTCTAATGCTCTAAACACTTTTAATATGTCTGCAATCCCTATTGCTATGAGACCTTTTGTAAATAGGTAATTCTTTGCTCTTGGTGAGTACTTTACTAATACAATTGCTTTCGGCGTTGTTATCACGGCGTAATCCCATGTCTCACCGTGAACTATTTCTTTTAACTCACCATTCATTTTTTCTGCTAATTGCTCAATCGTTGTAACTTTCTTTTGTTCTTGGAGACTTTCGATTTCTGTTTTTGCTTCAATTTGGACTTCAAGGTTTTGTTTTTGGTTTTTGTTTGAAGTTTGGGATTTATCCATATCCCATAACCCCCGTAAAATTGTATTCGAGGAACGTAAAAGCTAAATACTTTTCGCTTCATCATTTTATGGTGCGATTTTATGAACTCTACATTACGATTTCATGTAAATGAAAAACCGTTCTTACAAAATATCTTTACAAGCCTACCTCACTAAAAGTAAAAATTTCGTAAGTATCATAAGAATTCCTTAAAATTCAAAGTATTCCTCATGTTGTTTTTCAATAACCTTTTACAAAACACGTTTTGAAGACGCTTACCATAAACGCTCTTTCAACAAGCACAACCAACGAGCATTCAAGGCGGAGTTTAAAGGTCTAGTCTCATAGACAAACATCAGGATAAAGGGTGTAGTACATGCTTGTAGCAGAATATAAAATAAAAAAATAAAAATTAAAAAATAGAAAAATAGTTAACGTGGTACTAGAACGTAAACCATCGTTCCATCTCTTAGCACTTTTACTGTTTTTCTGTAGATTTCGTTACAATGAGTTACATCATAACCAAATACACAGTCTATACATGGAAGTCTATTCCAACATTCGTTACCAAATCTTTCCCATTTGTAGTGTTCGCAATCTTTTATAACTACTACTTGATAAGATGCTGAACTATAATATACTCTTGCTAGTTCTTCGTTACATTTTTCACAATGTAATGTAACTAATTCTACATTTACATCCTTCCATTTTTCCTTTACAACTTCATACACCATTTTTTACTCCACCTCCTTTATTCATAATATTTTTGAGTTTGCTCTATTTGATTTATCTCTTCTTCAACTTGTCTTAACTCATTTTCTAACCTTGAGATCTCTTGTTCCACTTGCTTCTTGTATTCCATGAACTCTTCGACTCGTTGCAATATCGTTTCATTGAAATTCCTGTTTTCTTCAATTTTCTTTAGTAACTCTTCATTCTCTACAATGTCCTTTAGTGTAACAACGAGAACTTCTTTTTCAACATCGGTTATCCACTCCTTCATCGGTGGAAATTCATCGTCCCAATCACTTGGTAGTTCCCAAGGAGCAAGTAACCTTGGTTTTGGTTGAAAGCTTTTGTGAGAGTGCTCATATACTGTTTTGCACTTTGGGCATAATAGTGTTATTGACGTTATCATGCTTCTCCATCCATGTCTTATTTCTCTTTCTCTTTTTACCAGTTTAACGAAACAATTTGGACATAGTTGAAACTCGATTGAAGTTGCTGTTATCAGTAGCTTCTCTTTCATTTCCCTTATTTTTGAGGAAAGATCAAGCTGTCTTCTCCATAACTCCCAGAATTTTTCAAAGCCTTCTTTTTCTTCCATACCTCTATTTCACCTCCTTAACTTGAACTTCTTCTTTTATTTCTTCATTTTCTATTTCGAACTCGAATTCCCAGTAAGGATTAACGGGAACTATTTTCGGTTTTGCTGGTAGGAACGGTATCATGTTCTCATACTCTCTTGAACCTTCCTCGTATAACGGAATCTCTTTATACACCACACCTTTACTTATGTCTCTCATTCCTCTCGCAAATTTCACTTTGATATTGCCAAGATGAAAGTTATACATTATTCCTTTTACGACACTTATTATTTCACCTACATCTTCATAGTCTATAATGAACTTCTTTCCTATTAGTTGTTCTTCTGGATTCGTTATTTCGATTGCTGGTTTGAATGAATTTATTTGTATGCAATGTCTCATTCCGTCTTCTGTTTCAATCAAAAATCCCATTCCTCTGATATAATGATTTTTTACCTCACAAAGCACTAGGATTGGTAAGAGGTCGGATACTTTTGTAATCTCTCTTCTCTCGACTCTATTTGATTCTATCTTTGATTTGGAAATTAGGAGTATTTTTTCACCCATACCTAACCCCCACTTATTTTTTATTGTGGGGGGTGGGGGTTTATAAAGCTTTCGGTCTCTAGAAGACATGCTTTATACATGTTTCAGTTTCTTTAGTTCGTCCTTATCTAGTAGTAATAATATACAGTATCTGATTTTTGCCGAAAAGATTGAGACACTAAATAATTTATTGCAGAATACTGTTTCGCCCCTAAATATGCATTCCGTGCACTTCAATCTTCCCTTCTCATCTCTCTTTAAGCTATCATAGCAAACGTATGGTAAAACAAACCATGTAAAATGCTTGCAACTATCCATTGTAACTTCTATACCTCCATCTAGGTCTTCCATTGATACTAACAAAGACTTATGACACTTCTTACACTTTAATCTTGTAACAACGTACCCTTCAAATTCTTCATTAAAGTAATCTAACATTTCCGCTTTTTCTTTGGTTTTTTCATCAATTACGAAACACATAGGTTTCACCCCCATTTATTTATTATTAGGGGGAGTGGGGACTTATAAACCTTTCGGTCTCAACTAGCAATGACTTTAACATGATATTCACCATAAGTACTATATGGGCTATCTATAATTTCTAGTGTATCGAGTGTATATTTTGGTATAACATTTGGTTTAACTCTGTTTTCAATATAATCTCTCAATACTCTTTTTATGTCTTCTACATATTCTTTATACTCGAAATATCTTACGTATAATGATGTTAATATTTGTAATGTATTCATAAACTGTATTTTCCAATCTAAGTATTTAAAGCCGAATATGTTTATACACCAGAATTGCGGTTCAAATCTATCTATATCACGTATATAACGTTTAACATATATATTTTTCGTTAGTATTCCAGTTAGTATTGTTACACAGTTGAATCTTCTTCTCCTATCACCACATAAACCACTTATATACACCCTGTTTGTATTATACTTGTTGTATCCTTCATCTACACGTTGTTTATACCAGTCTTCTTTATCTTTTAATGTTTCAATCTTACTTAGATAGTCTGGTATAGCGTTTATACCTTTCACTAAATGTTTGTATATTGGTACACCTTCTTTATACTCCTCGTTTACAACCTGTTTATAGTTTATGTTTGCTGGTTTAACCATGTATTGTTTAACTAATTCTTCTTTACTTTTTGGTTCACCTGTATATGGGTCTATCTCGTTTAGAAACATTCTATTGAATCCATCTATCATTTTGTTGAAACTCTCTTTTGTACGTTCTCTCCAATACACACATGTGTACTCACTTACACCTTCCTTTAATATTGGTATCCAAGCTTCATAGACAACCATAAGGTATAACCTCCATACTTACACTAACCCTTCATCTATCAATATCTTTTGTACACGCTCTTTCAAAATGTTTTTATTTTTATGTTTGAGAAACGAATACATAACCTTCATGAGTTTACTCATCATTCTAGCCCGTTTATAACTCGTAACTATACCATACTCTTTTAACGTCTGTGATATAGCTCTTGATACGCTAGTCTTCAAGAATAAATGGTAATGTTGACTCCAATTGTGTAGTGGTAGCATTCTTATTTCATTCAATTTACTTGTACTTGTACCACGTAGATAGAACACTAGTTTATCAACAAATTCATCTACATTAATACTCATTTTTATATCACCTGCTCATTAATGCTGGGTATCTACGTCTATACCAATACTCTTGTGTTTTATCTCCTCTATAAATCTGGTTCTCGGTGAAACTAATGTACACACTACAATGTCTAACATTCCTCTTTCTGGTTCTAAACCCTAGTTGTCTAGCTAAACTATCTGTTACACGGTGTGTTAACGTCATAGCTACATAACTCTTCAATAATCTTCTTGGTTCACGATTATAATCTCTACTTACAACAATATCTTCTCTACCACTTAATGCACCAGTATCACCAGCGTATGTACTTACTTGTACTGTTTCACGTTTAGGTTTTCTAATTCTTAAATCACTGAAGTACACATCCATTGGTTTAGTAACCATTACTCTGGCATCATTCCTTATCGTGCTTACAGGCATATACCTCAAAACGTAGAATCTAACCGCATAATTCTTAGCGTAATGAAACGTTACTGGTGTAAGCTTAACCATGTATTTACTCTCTTTACAAGGCATTTCTCTTAACGGTGCCTTATATCGCTCATTCATATATGCTAATATACCTTTCAATCTCTCTAAATCTTCTGGTTTCATATCAATCTTGTATTTATGTCTCAGTATATCAGCGAATATTACTGCTAGTGCATCCCTAGTTAAATCATGGTATTCAGGACTCATCAATCTCTCTTCTACTTTTTCATCTACGTATAACTCTATCTTTGTACCAGTCCATTTAACAGCTATCGGTATGTAACCATACCTTGTATATTCAAGCCAGAATCTTAATCTTTCAGCTTTTCTTGTTATTCTTGTTCTTAATGAACGTAATGAGATTAATGCTTTCTCGTATAACCATCTTCTAATACCTTTCTGGTACACTTCAAGTTTATTTGTTAGTTCTTCAATCCATCTATCTAGAAACTCAAGTCTAAACTCACTCTCTTCCTGATACTTAGCGAATCTTATACGTTTAATCATTCGTTTAAATTTACGCCTATACTTCTCAACCCTCTTCTTTTCTCTGCGTTCACGATGTAAATGTATTCTATCACGAGTCTCAGCCAAGTTTTTTGGTTTCTTAGCCACCTTCTTCACCACTCTCATACACTTTAACTGTAAGCTTATGGTATGGTACAGTTGTAACTTCACCTGTAACTAGCTGTAACACTTTTGTTTTTTCAACTTCTTCACTACTATACTGGTGTGTATCACTATAGAATCTGTAACAAAGCATCATATCCAACATTTTGTATACTTTATTGTATTGCTCATTCAACCAGTTTACATAGACTTTATTCACTTCGTTCATCATATTTTTTACAGCGTTTCTATACATATTAAGTGCATTCTTATATTCGTTTATATCATCTGCTATTAATGTATGTTGTACACCATCTATATGCCGAGTCAAATTATTATATGTTTCATCTATACTGTTTTTCAACGCATTAAACTCTTGTTCTACCTCGTCTTTAATTAACTGTGAGTTATCTTCTGTTGTTAAACCAGCATCTAAACGTGATATTTCAGTTTTAATCTCTTGAATCATATCATTGCATCTACCTATACCGTCCTCTAATACTTCGATTGCTATCTCAACGTATCGTTGTGTAATATCAGCTATATCTCTCAGTCTCTGTAAAATATTGTTTCTTGCTAACTCCATATACGTTAGTATCCACCATAACTCTTCCTCTATAGCCCTTGTAGTTATGCTTGTAAGTGTATGATATACTTCTCTAAACATATCATCTGTATTTGAGTGTACACCCTGTAGTAAATAATGTAGTGTACCAAGAAAATTCATTCCACTACTAGCTATATTAAACACGCTTATTTTATCGTCAACATTATTCCAATAGGTTGGTATATTTGCTAAATCATCACCATATACTGGTTGTCCACCACGATAAATGTTCAATATTGTCTGGAATGCACCACCAATACTCGTCTGTATAGCGTTTGATACACCTTCCTGTAACAACTCTAGTAGTATCTCTTCAGCCATCTCTTCACCCATAAACATACTGAGGTATATAGATGCTCTAATCAGGAAATCAAAGATGTTTGTTAATCCACTTGGTGCATAACCAGTAAGAATGTTTGGTTCAGCCTCAGTTAAATCGTCGAATGTTCCATAGAACGTTTTCAACCCTACAAACGCTTTCATACTCTCCCATTTCGCTAGTCTTAATGCTCCACCTAGGAATTCATCCCATAATGTTTCTTTGAACGGCTCCAGTATAGCTCCTAATGCTTCACTTGTAAATAGAGATAAACCAAATAGTGTACCAAACGTCATATTATCACCCAAGACTTCTCATCTTTCTTAACTGTTCAAGTGTGTACATACGTAAAACTGTGCTTGCAAGTGAACTTGGGTGTACCTGCATCCATTCCTGTATAGATTGTACACGAGACGATAACTCTTCGGCTTCATCCTGAAACATTAATGCAAATATATCCCATCCCATACCACCTTTACGTATAACCAAATAATGCTTTCTTACTTCTTTATTACCGAACATCCATGTAGCTTTATCACCAAACCTAGTATATAAACTTGAAAGTTCAATATATACTGCATCTTCACTCCAATATTTATCTGTATCAGGTCTATAGAACTCTAGTTCACCGATATATATAATCATAGTTATATCGGTGTAATCCGAATTGTATAGTTGTACTAGACGTGTACCAGCAGGTATTTTATTTAAACGGTATAATGTACCATCATGATAGATAGCCCATACCTGAGCGTTTTCAGAGAGATTATAGTCATCCTGTATTCTACCTACATCCAATATTTCATTACAAAAGAAGAATTTGTTTATTGCATCTTCAAATGACGTTAATTCAGGTACATCTATATCAGCTTTAACATATATATTATCAGCAAACACAAATACACTTCTCTTTCTAACCCATTGTTCAATCACCTGTCTATCACTTATAGGGTCAAATTCAAATACAGGTGTAGCTATCAACTCATACTCTCTAACTGTACTACCTCTTTGTCCCTCTTCAGGTGTAATCTTATAGTACCGTGTACTACCAGTCCAATTAAACTTTGGTTCTTTTACTGTATCAAGTGTTATATTTGGAAGTAAATACTTTTTACCTAGTACATCACTAATCTTGAATGTCGGTGTTTCAATATAATTCTTAAACTCCTGTATAATAACTCTACTTTTACTTGCAAATTTCTGTAATAAATCATTATATCTACCGTACAACTCTTCTCTATATTCTTTTATTTGGTTCTCTAAATTTTGTAAATCCTCTTTTACTCCCATACTTTCACCTCTATTAAAAGTGTCGGGTAATCATCCAATACATCCAATCTAAATTCAGTCCTATATTTTGCTACTTGTCTCAGAAAGTTGTTTATCTCGTTTTGCAACCAAACAATAGAGTCCTTGAAATTCTTATGTTTACCAAATAAATGTGTTATACTCTCTAAAATATACATGAATTGTAAAAGTTTGCTTCTAACATGTAATGCATCTTTGGGTTCACATATCATTAATGATTCACCGACATCAACCTCATTTTCAGTCTCCTCTTCTATTTTCTTGCCAGTTAAACGTAAAGCGATTCTATATGATGGATTTCGTTTTAATAGCCTCTTCAAGAAGTCTTTTCTATCGAAACTCTGATGTTCATGTCTATGCTTCATAAAGCTTTCGATAAATCGTTTCTGTAGTTCATTAATGTTTATTTGTTTATCAGTTGCAGGTATAACATCTAGTGGTCTAACGATTGCACGATAGTATAGTTTTAATCCCTCTCTCTTCATCATCTCCTCGATTTCTCTCTTTGTACACTCGACTGTTTGTAGCATAAAAGTGCACCCAAGTTACAAAACTGCTTTGCACCCATTTAAACCCCTCGTCAGAACTAACGTTTACCTAGACGTTTATCTGCTAAGCTTTATGTTTACAGTTGACTTTACTGTTACATCTAACTCATCAACCATATATCTAAACCTCCAATCTAAAAGAAAGACTTTACATTTATCTTGTTCACTCCTTATTGCTCTACCTATAGCTTGTTTACTCAACAGTACAGCTGGTATATGATAACAATATCTGAACACATCTTGTTCATTACCTAATAGTTGACTAATCCTCTTACTTTTAACCATCATATAATCATTAACATCAGGATACGGTACACCTACAAGTACAACATGTTTAATCATGCTTTTACCGTCATTATCTATCAGCTCTATACCTTCGGTTAGTTTTCCTCCAGCTACACAATGTATATTCACTTTGCCTTTCTCTACATCTTGCTTTACAACTTCAATCTTAGTGTAAACATCCTCCACGATACTCTTCTCTAAGCTTTCTGTATCTAGCATACCAAGTATACGTTTCATCACTTCGTATGATGGATATACAATCAATTTCACTTCGTTACTCCTCTTACAGAAGTTCTTTATTATCTCTGCATATTTTGGATAGTTTCTATCTCTATCTTTATATCTTGTTGTAACATTCGATATTATATATGCTTCTTTTTGTTCACGGTATAGTTTAAACTCTTTTGTAACATCCACGTATAAACCATTTAAACCCCAAATCCTTTCAATGTAATCCTCAGGTGGTAATGTACCACTCATCAATATACAAATATTGAACTCACTTAGACTCTCGGTTATCAATCTTGTAGGTACAATAAGTTTCAATAGTAATCCATGTTCGTATGTAAATACTTCGAAATCTGGGTAATCTAAGAACTCGTAGAACTTCACTATTTGCGATACAGCCCTAAGCTTATTCTTCTCTTGTTGTATCTCATTTAGACTTCTCGGTGTATATAACCACTCAATTAAACCCGATAAGTTTACCCTTGGAATCTCACTCTTTTTAACCAGTTTCATCTCTGGATTTTTAACTTGCTCCAGAAACCTCTTCAACATCAATAGTTCACATTCATTAGCTATAATTTCGTTTCTTAAAACCATGTTACAAACAACATCTACACTCTTAACATTTAATCTTCGCTCATATAACTCCGTTATGTTATCAATGTTATGTGCTTCATCTATAATCAATAATGTTCTAACATCTATTCCATTTTCAATGAAAGATTCAAGCTGTTTAATCAAGATATATTTACGTGGAGTAAAAACATAGGGGTAGGTTACACAGAAACAATCACTATGCTTAAACGTCTCTCTCAACGAGTAATATGGACATATATCTTTCCTTTGAAGAATAGGCATTAAACTCTCGTTTTCATATATCGTTGTAAATACTGTTTCGGCGTCAAGCAATTTATATCTCATATAACAGTCTCTACATGGATTTTGACCTTCAATAGTCTTTAATATCTCTCGTATAATGTCTTCACTACAAGCATCCTCTTTACCTACAAGTCCACTACATTTTAATTGTAAATTAAACTTTTTGTTATCTCTAAAGTATGGTGTAAATTCATTTTTGGTTCTGGTAGCTATCAAACATTTCGTAAACATTCGTTCTTTAACTAATCGTAATGCTAGTAACGACGTTAATGTTTTACCTCCACCAGTACTCATATTAACGAAAAAGTATTTATGTTTATCTAATTCTTTATTAATTTTATTTAATACATACTCTTGATGTGGACGCAAATTAATATTCATCTTAACTCACCTAATACAAGTTCTCGATTTATAGTTTCAATATTTTTATCAACTTCTTTTTTATGGATAACAGCTATATGGTAAAAAATTGATTTATAATTATTGAAGCTTTTACCGCATAATGTACACTTGAATTTTGTGTCACTAAAAACTTCAACAACTTGTCTAACTAATTTATTTATTAATACATGTTCACTCTTAAATTTATCACCGAATATCATTTTGTTTATAACTTCTGTACGGTATGTACCCCTGTACACTTTTATCTCCACCATTATTCAGCACCCTTATCAACCTCTTCGATTTCACTTTCTTCGTGATACTTTTCAACACCAGTTAAATCAACTTTAGGTAAATATTTCTCAACCTGTGTTTCACTTGTAGCTCTTATATTAACAAAGCTGTTTGCACCATATATGATGTCTATCAATATGTTGTCTGGAATGTTTAAACCAAGTGTATGTAGGAAGCTCTTTACATTCATTAAGTGTCTATAGTATCTTGATTCGACTTCTATTTCTGGTTCAACTTTACGCATATTCTTTTGTAGTGCTTCAATTAATCCTCGTAGTATATGGTTTGGTAATACATATCCTGTAACGTGCTTCATCACGTCTATCTTCTCTGGTACGTTATCTACAACCGTGAATCTATCTACAAACGCTGAGAATCCATCAACTTGGTATAACACTTGTAAACCCATTCTAGCATTCTTCATCTTTATCAGTTCATCATTGTTTCCGAAAACCAGAAAGTTTACAAACTTGTGTACTACTGGTGCATGTGCACCTTTACCTCGTTTCCACACTCCTTGTTCCATACCGCTCTGTAAATCCTTTTGTATCTCAATGAACTCTTGTCGTACCTTATAGTTTACTTTCTCGAATTCATCAAGTATTACACCGTCCCTTATACCGACTATACCGATTTGTCCACTTCTAGCGTCTCCCACTAATCTAGCAAGACTTGGAAATTCTCCACCTAAGTATTCATAGTTGAACGCTGATTCTACTCTTATTGCAAAAGTGCTTTTACCTGATGCTGGTGGTGTAAACTGCATTACATGTATTGGATAGAACGCTGTTTCACCTTTCTTCACGTCAAATCCTTTAAATAGACTCATAAACCTTGGTAAGTACAACATGAATAGTTTCCATTCTGGCTGTAAACCTATAGCATACATTAACGCTGAAATACCTACATCCTGTAGTATTTCTCTTGCTATATCCTCACTCGTCTTTTGGTATCCCAGCTTTATTTTTCTAGCTAATAGGTAACCACGCTTATACTCGACGTATGCTACTAATGGTTTAGATAGCTCTATTAGTAACTTATCTGGGTCATCAGTTCTAACAAAGTCTAACGGTATAACCAATGGATAGTCAATTGGTATTTTAGCGACTATTATTTGTCTATCAACGTCTATTCTGAAATTGATAATCCTTGTTATTATCTGTCCACCTCTATGTAAGCCAAAGAATGCTTGTGCATAATCCGATATATTACCAGCCTTGTACATTTGGTACACTTTCCTTAGTTTCTCTCTATCATGACTTATACTTGGAAACATACTGTAAATGTAGTCTGGTATCTTTGGGTCAACTATCCTTATTAAATACTTTTTCAACGTTTCTCCAACCATGTTATCACCCTTGTAAATAATGTAAATAAATAGTATAAATCTAATACTTACTCGAATGGTACTTCTTCAAGTTCACTTTCTTTACTTTTTGTACTACTTCCTTCACTTAGTAACTCGTCGAATGATACCTCTTCTACACCTCTCCTTCTTTGTTGCTTCAGCATGTTTAGTACTGTACCTACAACCTTCTTTAGAGCAATGTATGATAGTTTCAAACATCCATCAGCTGGTATATCAATGACATAATAGACACCCTTATTGGTTTTTAGAATCTTTATTCCACTTTTGTTTTCAATTTTCTGTGCAATTTGTAGTGAGTCTTTTTGTAAGCTTAAGAATACTGGGTTTTCTCCACCTTTAAGTAGTATTGATTTACTCTTTTGTTTACTTTTTGCTTTTTCACTCACACTTCTCACCTCCACTTTTTAGTATTTAAGGGGGGCGGGGGTATTTAAACCTTTCGGTCGCTAAATACACATTTTCATACACGTCAAGTACACCTAAAGTACACCGCAAGTACACTTCAAGTACACTACTTGTACACTTATCGTACATGACTTCCACCTTCATTTATACTCAATATTTGATTCAACATTTCTATCGTACTTGATAATACATCTTCACATGTCTGTAAACTCTGGAATATTTCTAGGCATAATACACGATATTTACACATCATACATATCCTACTTGAATCATTACAGAACTTCGTCTTTTTAAGCATATTTATATCGTTGATTATTCTGAGTAGATTATCCCGTATTAAATCCAATTCAACTTTGTTTTCACTCATACTTTTCATCTCCATCTTCATAACATTAAGACAAACAAAAAAATATGGTAAATAAGAGGTGTTATAGTTTGATTGTTGGTGCCATAACCTGCTTTACTCTACCTGTTAGTTGTGCTAGTACAGCGGTCTTAAGCTCTTCATTGTCATTAAACTCATTTAATAGCTCTACTAAAGCTTCGAACGCCCTTGTATCTGGTAGTGTAAGGTTGTTCTTCCAATTAACTTTGCTTCTTATACTTAGAAGTACACCCTGTGGTCTCTTAACTGTAACTGCTCCATACTGTGTAGTACCACCGGGCGTTACTAAAAGCTGTAACACCCATCTATCATTCTCCATTATTTCGACGCTTGTAGGTGTATTTGTCTCTTCAACCTGTTTCTTTGCGGTTTCAAGAGCTTCTTTTACTTTCTCTACAAATCCCATTCCGCTCACCTCCACTTGTTTTTATATTGGGGAAGATGGGGGATTTAAACCCTCCCACAGAATAAACAGAGAGAGTACTCGACTAGACATTCAGGGCACACCTCACAAGTTTTAAAGCTATACACAACATTTTATACCTATTCTCGTACTCTTTACGTACACTCCTTATTGTATTTTTATTCAATGCAATTCTCTCTAACATCTCTAGAAACTTAGTCATACTATACATAGCATCACATATCTCGTCTAGCCACATAACAGTAATCTTCTTAACTTTATTGAACGTTAATGTCTCTATAGTACCTGAATACTTACGTTTCTTTAGTATTGTACCATCATTTGTAAATATATACTCTTTAGTTTCGACCATTTTTATCTTTTTGAATTCCTTTCTGAGTAACCTTTTAAACCTAAACAACATTCTTAACATCCTCCAACACCTTTAAAACGTTTTCAAGTTTATCTTGAATTTCATTGGTTGATTTAACATCTAACTCGTGAAGTTCAACAGTTGTTGTACATGAGTCTAGTCTGTCTTCAATTTCGCTTATCTGCTCTTCAAATTCTTCTTCTGCTTCTTCGTCTTCCTCTACATCAATACATTTTGGTTCTTGTACATTTTTCAGTATGTTTTCAATGGTTTTATTTACACGTTTAATAGTTAACTCATGGATACGCTTATCATTCTCCAATTCTTTCTGTACACTTGCTATTAAGAATTGTGCTAGTTCTAATGCTACTCTAGGGTTAAACACGAATCTCTGTTGGTCTGTCCTCGTTAATACTTTAAATTCAAACTTGTCTGTAAATACGAATGCAAAGAATGGGTATGTTGATTTATGTTTTATTGCAATCGTCATTAATCCATCACCAGAAACTCTATTGTTTTATCGTACACTTCCATTAGTTTTATTCTTGCATCAGCTAATTCTTTTATGATTTCTCTAAGCTTCTCACATTTTTCTTCTTTCTCTTCAAGCATTCTATACTTTCTCTCTAATCGTTCAACATAATTCTCAATTCGTTTCTCGATTCTTTCTAATGCATTCTCTTCACTAATGAATGTTGTTGGTTCCCAATATTCTGTTTCATTTTCCATCTGTTTAATCTCATTTTCAAGTTCTTCTACTTCTCTGACATACTTAATGTACTTTTCAAACACTCTTTTTGCGAATACATGTAGTAGTTCATATGCAATTTCAAAAGACTCACTAGTTTTTAGATGATACCATAACATTCTGTAACCGTCAAGTATATATATTGTTCCATCTTCCTCAACCATAACTCTTCCTATTATCTTTGCTATATTTACCACACCCATTACCCCCACTTACTCTTATATTGGGGGGGCACCCCCTTATAAACCTTTCGGTCTCTTCTAGACGTTCTCCTTATAAAGCAACTTATACCTCATTACTGCATTATATTTCTTTAGTCTATCACGCTCATATTCTAAATGTCTTTTCATATCGTTCTCAGTCATTAATATGCAACCACACTCTTCACACTTGAAAACTTCACCTAGATAAGGCATTTTCACTATTGTAAACTTTATGTCTATAACTTCGGGCGGTACAAATCTTGGTTTAAACGGTTTTATTTTGAATTCTGGTTCACCCTCATCTAGTTTACGTTGTTTTTCATCTGACCATACCTTCTTTGGTTTAACCATGTTTATCACCTACATTAACTTCTTTTGTTTGAAACATCTATGATAGAATACGCATCTTCTACAATATTTAGGCTCACGGTGAGGTTCAACATTATCTTTAAGACACCTATACAATATTACAGCTCTCTTAAGCACTTCTTCGAACATATCTAGGTTTACTTCGCTTACAAACACAGTTATACCTCCTCCTCTAGTTATATAAACGATTTCGTAATATGGTTTATTCAATACAAAAGCGTAAAAGTTGGTTTGTAATTCATATTCGATATCGCTTAAGAATATGTTGTCTCTATCAGTAGTCTTTATATCTACGACTCTATCATCCATAACTACATCTGGTTTCATCTTTATCTTGAATGGTAAACCGAAATCAACTATATACTCTTCTTCGCTCTCAATATTGTAACCATACTTTTTAATCAAATGCTCAAAGTATAAGTGTATTGCTCTACCTTCAATAATGTACTTATTTATGACTTTGTTACCGTACTTGCGAGTGTAATATGCTTGTCTTAAACATCTTACACATTCTGTAACTTCAATTACATCTTCTTTATACTCTCTTTCATTCTCTCGTTTTATAATGTCTTCTACTATTGGTTTAAACTTTGATTCTAATCCACATGTAATCATACTCTCAACACCTCATACTTAACTTTCCAATCATTTCTACTTTCAATTATATTCTTGAAATGTTCTTGTCTAGGTGATAAGTCACTATGTCCACTTTTAACTTCGACGAATACTATTTCACCTCTCTGTAATGAAATACAGAGTATATCGAATGGTAGTAAACTCATTGGTACTCTAACAACATAATCATAAAACCCTTCGAGAATCTTGAGTGCTCTAACTTCACCTTGATATCCTTTACGTTTTATTTGTCTTGGATGTAGCATTGTTTTTACACCTAAGCTGTGTCCTCCATCTATTTTATATCTGGGATGTAGAGGTATATAAACCCTTCCACACAATATACATCTCTGTTTACTTATCTTTACATTTTTCCTCTATTAATTCTCTAGCATACTTTCTAAATTTACCTCTCCCAACACTTGTTATACATAAGTAGTAGAAAGCGTGCAGTAAATCTCCTACTAAAGTCTTACCAAGATAATGCAAATACACGCTTAGTCTTCTACCAATTTCCTCTCCACATAATGGACATTTATCTACGGGATACCTAAAATGTTTAAAACGGAAATGTTGAACTAAGCCATAAATATTTTTTGCTCTCATATTACATAATGGACACTTAAACTTGTACATTTTTGAACTCATGTTTGCACCCCCAGTTTCCCCCAATATATTTATTTTATGGGCTGGGGGGTATATAAACTTTTCGGTTGTATGTAGATGTTAGTTGTGGCGGGAGGTTTAAATTGGGGTTCACCCCATATATTACACAGGTGGTTTAGACATGAGTGTTGAGGTCGAGTATAAGGGTTATTACACACCGCTCGATGTACCTAACCAAGAGGCTGAAGAGTGGAAATCAACGTTAATTGCAGAGATGTCTAGAATCTACAACTCATTGATAACCAGAATACCAGATGAAACAACCTTCAAGAGTGTCATAGCTGAGTCATCACACGAAGTGTACAAGGGTTTTGTAAGTGATACATGGGAAGACAAGGACTTCGTTCTCTTAAAGCATAAGATTAAGTTAGGAACAGCGTATCCAGCATGGAAGAACGGTATAGACAAAGCGTTTAGTGGAGACAACCCATACTTTGATGACAGAGTTCTAGACAAGATGGAGAAGTGGTTAAAAGCAAAGTACACTCTTGGTTCAGTAGGTCTAAGATACAAGTATGGACGTGGTATAGCTGTTAAGGCTATCGGTGTTATAAGTGGATGGTTAGCTGTAGCAAAAGACATCAAAGCACCAGATGAATTCCAAGGCACTATAATAAATGTATTCTTGCCCGGTGTTGCAAGGTTTGTTAGACCACAAGCTGTAGCTATTGTAACTAGAGGTCTAGTTTTAGCCCAACTAGCACATGAAGGTGGAGAAGCAACACTTAGAGATTCAGTTATATCAAAGACAAACAATGTACTTCAAAACTCAATATTAAAGCAGGTTGATACATCAGCACACAACGTTACATTTGAAATAGGATTCGACACCGAAAAAGGTAAACTATTCGTACACAGCAAATCCGAACCAGTAACATAAACATAACATTATACAATGTACACTGAAACTCATCTTTTTTATTTTTTTCATTGTGGAGGTAAATTAAATGTCCATTAAAGAAAAAAGAAAGATGAAAGTAGAGGCAACACTCTATTTTAATAATAAAAGGCTTAAAGGGACAGTTACACCACAATTTCTAGAAAGACTGGTTGATAGAAACATGGGTACAAAAATACTAGGAAAAATAAATGAAGTTGACGCTATGGATGAAATAAACAATGTCCATCTATTCACGGGTTCACCACCCTCAAGTTTATCTTATACATTTGATGAAGAAACCAATACATATAACATAAACGCAGAATGGATAGTAACAGCTGAAAATGATGGCGTAATAACATATCTAGATGTAACATTAGATGAAGCGGGTGAATATACAACAGTATCAACATTCAGTGATGTAGGAGAAGTTGTTGCTGGAAAACAATATAAAGTAACATACACACTGCAAATAACAATAGCCCCAACAGATGTAAATCATGGTAAATCAATAGCGAAAGTATTAACGGGAGAAGAAACAGATAAAACAAGAAGAATCATGAAAGTTCAGTTATATGACCAAAACGGAGCATTAATAAAAGAGGTAACCAATAGAATACAAGAAACAAAAGAATCAACAACAGAAGACTCGCTACTCAAATGGATATACCATACAATCTTCAGAGACGAATCAACAGATAGCTATACAGTACAAGAAGTAAAATATATTGATGAAAACGGAGAAGAATATATAAAACATGAGGGATTAGACGTAACAAAAGAAGCAGATGCAATAATGGACTTCGAATTGAAAATCATAAACGAGGCGTATCAGAGTGCCTAACCCAATACAAGGAGCAAGAGTAGAAATATATAAAAACGACAAACTAATTGATTACAGATATACCGATGTTACTGGCTCCTGTGATTTTGATTTACCACAAGACATATATAAAGTTAAGGTTTCAAAGGAAAATTATAAACCACATGAACAAATAATAACATTAAATACCGATATAATTAAAACAGTATATCTAGAGAAGAAACCATACAAACTGATAGAAACACTAATGAGAGCAAGACTTGTAGATGCAATATCAGTTAAAGAGAAAGGTATTGAGACAAAAATACTCACAGTTGCAACTACACAGTTATCAGATAGAATTGATGTAGTTGAACGTCCATTAACAAGACTATCTACACCTGCATTTACACGTCTATCAGATAGTATTAATGTATTAGAACGTACCGAGCAAAAAGTAATTACAACTACACCCACTCAGTTATCAGATAACATCAATATATCAGAGTACACAACCAATGCATCAGGTATTGATCCTAATGACCCTACATGGGCTCCAGCTGATGGATGGACAACAGTATGGGAGTTCAAAGACCCAGCAGAGCTAGATGACTTTGCTAACATGGAACAAACTTACGCGTATGTTGAAAATGATGAACTTTTATTTAACCCGCCTTCAGATCATTTTGGTATTGCTAGTAGAAGTGATAGTTATCCAATAAAGAAATTTGCAATTTGTATAAAAACAACTATATTATCTGCAGGACTTGGGGATATAGTTGAAGTAGAAAGTGATGATGGAATATACAAGAAAGCACTATCATTTCGTCTTACTAACACAGGTAGATTGAGATTAATTGATTATATTAATGGAAATTATGTAGATTTTGATAATCCAAATGATTTCATTATATTTGTTGTAGATTTCGAAAATAATGTTGCACGTGTATATGACAGAAATAAGAATATTCTGGCGGAACTTAATTTGTCCTCGGAACCATACACAGGAGCAGGTTACTACATTTATATATGGGAATATAATGAATATCAAGGAATAACTGATGATGTAGAGGTGGATTGGATTGCAATTAAAGAATGAAGGAGAACGATCATTTGTCCGTAAAGAAGATTTACTTTCAATAGGTGATCAGATAATTCATGCTGGTAAATTATATATTAGTGGAGGGATAGCAAAAAGAGGTTGGAGCACGCACGATATGGATTTAGTTATAGAAAAGAGTTTAAATGAGGCATTAAGGTTATTCTTCTATAAGCGATTTAATATTGAGGTGAATTTGAGAACTTTTAATCCACGACCACCTTTAATCGAAATAGGGGATGTTTACATTTTGATAATCAACAAAAAAGGTGATCTATATGATTGAGTTGATTTCATATATGATTCCACAAGTCGGTGTAGCAGGCGTAGCCGTATATCTTATGTACAAATTAACTTCGAATACATTAAAGAAGTATCCAAACACAGTATCAGACAAATTCGAGAAAGTAGCAGACAGAATAAGTGAACTCTCAAATCGAATTGATAAACTTAACTTCTTATTGGAAAGATATTTGGAGGTGAGTAAACATGACTGTGTATATGAATGCGCAAATAATGATGAAAATATTGAAGAAGATATGGGAGACAACACAGAATCCACTCAAAAAGATAATAAGAGTTCTACTATTCTTACTTAGACAATGGATATTTGATACAATGTATTACGGCGTAACAAGAGAAGAGTTTTCCAAGGCTGTACAAGAATTCAAAAAGTGGATAGATGAACACGAATTAGTATGGACTATGGATAGATTTGACTGTGATGATTTCGCTGTTACATTTAAGGCTATAGCAACAAGTGTACTAAAGAAGAATGCTGTAGGTATAGCTATAGGATACATGTACAAAGATAAACAATTACTCGGTGGACATGCATACAACGTTGTATTGTTTGATGATGGTACAATAATGTTCTTTGAACCGCAAACGCAAGAATTATTCGAATGGGAAACATATGATGGTTATAGATACGAATTGATAACGGTAATATGGTGAAAAATTGGAGGATTTAAGAGATGCCTATAACATATGACTCTCAAACCAATACAATAATCGTAGTGGGCTTTAGTGAAAGTAATCCGTGTACATTTGAGGATATCTATCAAGCAAGTGTAAATAATGGATGGGGGGTAGTAGAAAAAGTAAGTGAAAACACGTATATTATAAAAGCTAAAATCAAGATTGGAGATGGAGAAACATGGACATATTTTGCTGATAAAGAGAAGACCATTATATTTACAAGTGACGTAGTTTTAAATTATCATGAAAGAGTAATATACATTACCAGACATGGCTATTTTTGGATAGGAGAAGGAGACGAAGATACTAGAACGGGACATAGAGGATGCACATTCGATGGAAGGGATATGATACTTAACTCTTGGTGTGGATTTATAGACGCTGATAGCGAAAGTGATGTAAGGTTATATGGTTGTATATTTCTAGCAAAGCGATATGAATCCCTTATAGCTATAATTAACTTGAGGGGTAATATAGCGAGAGTATGGAGTTGTTTTATTGAAGGTGGTGGAACGGGAGTATATCCAACAGATAATCTCGATATGAATGATGTGGAAATTTTAGATTGTAGTTACGGTATAGGTTACGGTTACCAACCAACATACCCGTTCACCAATATAGTTGTGATGTATTCAGGTTCAGCGGGAGTGTACTTCTATGCAGACCAAGCATATAATCTATACAACACTAGATTTGCCAAGAATCACGTTACCATACATACATGGGATTTAAAAACATCTGCAAGATTAACTGATTGTGAGGCTGATGAATGGACTATGGACTGGGGTGGTTCTCCAGACCCAGAGAAAGCAAAAATAGAAAGAGCTTACTCATTTAAAGTGAAGGTTACTGACCAGAATGGTAATCCAATACCAAATGCATTAGTAGAGTTGTATGATAAGAATGATAATATTGTTTTTGCTGAACTAACGAATGAAAATGGTGAAATATCCGAGCGTAGTATCGCCTCAATAACATATACACCTACTGGAGTAATAGATAATAACCCATATAAGTTAAAGATAACGAAGGATGGTTATGAAGGAGTAGAAGTGATAATAACTATAGATAGAACAATGAAAAATCTCGTATATCAATTAAACGCAACATTAACTTTTAGACAAATGACTGAATCAATAGTTCTGGTAAGAAAAATTTTGAGTAATAATTGGGAGATAAAAGATAATCAATTGACAATATATGATGATGATGGAGTAACACCATTATTAACATTCAATCTATACGATAAACTTGGAAACCCAACTGAACTAAACGTATATAAGAGGGTGAAACAAGAATGATAACAATGGGATTCAATACACCAAACAGGAGTATAACAATGGGTTTAGGCGTAAACAAAGTACTTCTACATTATGAGGGTGAAAAACAAGTAGAACTACCAGTAAGCGAAGACTATAAAACAGCGAGAGAACAAATATTCGGTAAAGGTGGATTCCTGAAAGATAACCCAAACATAAAAGCAAGTGAAATGATAAGTGATAAAAAACGTATAAAGTATTATGTTACACCTGAAGAAATAATGTATGATTTAATAGACACAGTTTTCCCAAGAGAAGTGAGAACATATATGATGGGTGCACTAAAAGATGCAAGTCTAACATTAATCACAAATGCATTCCAAGAATTGAGTATAAATAATGTAGAAAGTGCAAAAGAATGTATAAACGATTTAAACAATACTATACAGGGATATATTGATAGAACAAGAAGAAAATATAGATATGCATATTACTATGTCGGTATAATACCAGAGGAAAGCGTATATTATGTTGAATGCACAATGTTAGATACGAGTGGATATGAATGAGTACAAAAACAATTATAATTAGCACAGTAATAACAATCCTATTAATATCAGGTATAATAATAAGTACAATATATATGTTGGGCAACTTTAATGAAAAAATTATAAACATTGTTGGACAAAGAACCGATATAATGCAAATAACAATAATAGTTTCAATAATAATATTTTTAATTCTATTTCTACTACTTATTGCATACGTTATTGAGTGTAGTATAAACTTATGTATAAACATGATGTACAATAA